>Ga0335078_10000016_pt1 | contig 323506 bp, 267 predicted proteins | sample Lox_Sample_32_FD_206711 | JGI IMG/M metagenome (GOLD analysis project Ga0335078, IMG submission 206711) | Soil microbial communities from Loxahatchee National Wildlife Refuge, Florida, United States - Lox_Sample_3.2 | ecosystem: Environmental > Terrestrial > Soil > Wetlands | place: USA...
CGAGGGTCTCTGATTATCCCGCGTCTGCGGCTCGCCCACGTCGCACGCATCCGGGTACGAGTGTCAGACGCGGAATAATCCGCCGGTCGGGATAATGCCGCTTATTCCGCGCGCGGAGTAACCGGAGCACCTACGCGAGCGTACTCCTCATGCTCGGCGCGAACCTCACCTCGGTCCAGAAGCTCCTCGGCCACTCGGACCCGAAGATCACGGAGCGACGCTACGGGCACCTTCTCCCGGAGTTCATGTCGATGGAGGTGAATCGGCTCCGTTTCGGCCTCGACCGGCTCGCGCCCCCTGGCAGCAGTTCGCAGGCTCTCGCCGAGCCTCGCTCGCCGGCGGTTACACTGGGGTTACAGTCGGAGGGGGGTATCACGAAAAAGGCCGGAGCCTCCCGGATTTCTCCGAGCGATTCCGGCCCGATAGATGGCGGGGTGTACGGGACTCGAACCCGTGGCCTCCGGCGTGACAGGCCGGCGTTATATCCAGCTTAACTAACACCCCGTGAACATCGAGCTTGGGCGGAGCAGGTTTCGAACCTGCGACCCTCGCCTTGTAAGGGCGATGCTCTACCGCTGAGCTATCCGCCCTTGAAAGGGCGCGCAGGGCGGCTTTCTAGCCCGCCCGGTCGAGCCTGTCAACGTGCCCCGACCGGCGGCGGCTCCCTCGCGCGTAGCCACCTAAGTCCCTTTACCTCCCAAGGAACCTGGGGTAGAGGGCCGCATGCGTTGGCAACAGGGCATGAAGATCGTGCACCGCGCCCAGCGGGGATGGGGCGTCGGGGTCATCATCGAGGTGGCCGACGAGGGCCGGCGGCTGGCCGTCCGCTTCGCCGGTCGGGACGGCGTGACGGTGGTCGCCGGACGGGACCCGGCCCTCGCCGCCGTGCCGCAGGAGACGCCCATCGAGGAGGTCCGCCCCTCGGGGCCGCTCGAGGCCCTCGCCGCCGGCCAGGCCGGGTCGCTCTCCGCCTTCCGGCTGAGGACGCTCGTCGCGAAACTCGAAGCCTTGCGGCGAGCCGATAGCCTCGGCGCGCTCCTCTCCTCGCGCGTGCATGTCCTGCCCCATCAGGTGGGGGCGGCCGGGCGTATCCTCGCCTCGCGCACTCCGCGCTTCGTCCTCGCTGACGAGGTGGGGCTCGGCAAGACCGTCGAGGCGGGCCTCGTCTTCGCGGGCATGCGACAGATCGGACTCGCCGAGCGCGTGGTGGTGGCCGTGCCCGAGCACCTCACCTTCCAGTGGCTGGCCGAGCTCTTTCACAAATTCAACGCCCTCTTCACGCTCCTCACCCCCGAGCGCATCGAGGAGCTCGGCGGTGCCGAGGCCGCCCTGGCGCGGAGCCCACTTTCCATCGTCGCCCTGGAAGAACTGGAGAGGCAGCCTGGGCTCGTCGACGCCGCGAGCGATCTCCTCCTCGACCTCTTCATCGTGGACGAGGCACACCACCTCGCTTCTGACGACCTGTACGAGGCGATCGAGCCCATCGCGCGCGCCTCCTTCGGACTCCTCCTCCTTACCGCCACCCCGGTGCGCCTCGATCCGCGCGAGTATTTCCGGCTGCTTGGACTCGTCGAGCCGATTCCGACCGCCTCGCTCGAAGGGTTCCTCGAGCGACTGAGCCGCCATGAGGAGTACGCCGCGGTGGCGAGGGACGTCCTCGCCGGTGGCCCTCTGGCCGGGGCCCTCGAGCGACTGCGGGCCCTCGAGCCGGACGATCCGGTCTTTGCGCGCCTCGCCTCGCCCGGCGCCCTCGACGACGAAGGCGGCCGCGAGGCGCTGCTCGGACAACTCTCCGACCGCTACAGCCTTTCTTCGCGTCTCATCCGCAACCGGCGCGTCAAGGTGGGCGCCTTCACCGAGCGGGTGTTGCGGCGCGAGGAGATCGGGGCGGGAAAGAAGGTGGAGGCCGGGGCCGAACTGTGCGCCCGGCTCGCGGCGCAGGGCGAGAAGGTACTCGCCTTCCACGCCGATCCGGACGTCCTCAGGGCGGTGCAAGCCGGGGTGGCCCAGCTCGGCCGCGAGGCCCTTCTCTACGACGAGGCGGACTCGATCGAGGCGCGCGACCGGCTGGTGGCCCGCTTCCGTGACCCGGAGGGGCCCATGATCCTGCTCTCCGGAGAGGCTGGCGGCGAAGGGAGAAACTTTCAGTTCGCCTCCCACCTCGTCTGCCTCGACCTGCCACCATCGCCCCTCACCCTCGAACAGCGCATCGGGCGCCTCGACCGCCTGGGACAACACCGCCCGGTCGAGATCCACGTCCTGTCCGAACCGGGCGAAGAGAGCTTCCTCGCCGACCTCTACGAGAACGAGATCGGCATCTTCAAGGAGCCCGTGGGAGGTCTCGACGCGGTGCTCGCCTCCCTCCCGGGCGAGCTCACTGCCCTCCGCAAGAAGCCCGCGGCGGCGCGAGACAAGTTTCGGCGCGCCCTGGCGTCGAGGGTCTCCGAAGGCCGCCGCGCCCAGCACGAGGGCTACGACCCCATCCTCGATCGGCGCTCGGCGAGCCTTCCGGAGCTTGCGGAGCTCGTCCGGCGCGCCACCCGCCGCCTGGGGGAGGCCGAGCCCGACTCGGTGCCTAGTGCGGAACGCATCGCGGAGTCTTTGCGAGAGCTCTCATCGACCCTCGAGGAGCAGCTCGAGGACGTGTGCGTGGACGTCGCCGCACGGGTGGGCGTGGAAGTCGACACTGACCAGAACGTTCATCCCTTCGAGGTGTCGTTCACGCTCGGTGCCCAGATGCGCATCGAGGCCCTGCCCGGAATGGAGATCCCCGAGGAGGCCGTCACCGAACTCGGGAGCTTCTGGCGCGAGACCGCGGTGGCGCGAGACGAGCTCGAGTGGTTCGCGACGGGTCACAAGCTCGTCGAGGCCTTGCTCGGGCTCGTGCGGGACGGCACAGCCGGCCGGACCGCGGCCCTGCGCAGCCCCGCCGCGCCGCGGCGGGGTGCGCTCTACGCCCGCTGGCACATCGCCTGGCCCTCCCCGGCCGACCTCGAGCCCGGAGCGCGCGTGCCTTCTCGTCAAGCCTCGCGCTACCTCGAGCAGGATCCGATTGCAGTGGCCGTCGATCTGGGTGAGGGCCAGCGCCTCCTCCCCGAGCTCGTGGCCAAAGTCGAGGCGCAGGACGAGGAGGCTGAGGAAGCCCGCGTGGGTCCCGTGCCTCTCGGGCTCCTCGAGGCGGCTCGGCACGCCGTGGAGGGCGCCGCCAAGGCTGAGCTCGCACGCCGTAAGGATGAGGCTCTCAGGGCGATCGCGGAGCACGCCGAAGACGAGGAGGAGCGCCTTGTGGCGGCCGCCTTCGCCGGAGGGGCCGACCGCGCCGTGGTCGACGGAGCCTTGGCCGAGCTGCGTCGGCACCGGCAAGGCCTCGAACAAGCCCTGCGCCGCGTGCGGCTCGACCTCGATGCCGCCTCCCTCGTCGTGCCTTAGCGGGAGGCGAACGGAAAGGGAGGCCGCTGCCAGCATTGCAAGTTACAGCCAGAAACCCAAAAGGGATTTCGGCTGCGGAGCAGACCCTATTCGCATAGGCTCACCCTGCAATGGAACTCGTGCCACTCCTGCAGAGGCTCGTCGCCATCGAGTCCACCTCCTCTCGCTCGAACGTCGAGGTCATCGACGCTCTCGAGGAGGTTGTGAGCGGGCTCGGCTTCGAGACCCGCCGGCTCGATTGGCGCGATCCCGAAGGTCCTGAGAAGACGAACCTGCTTTGTCGCCGGGGCCCCGATGCCCCGGGCGGCCTCGTCCTTGTGGGGCACACCGATTGCGTCCCGTTTGACCCGAACTGGGCCGAGGCGCTGTCGGGGACGGTGCGGGATGGCAGGGTCTATGGGCGCGGCACCGCCGACACGAAGGGTTTCATCGCGAGCGCAGTCGTGGCGGCCGCGCGCACGCGCCCGATGGCGAAGCCTCTCCACCTTTGGTTCACGAGCGACGAGGAGGTGGGCTGCGCCGGCGCGAAGATGATCCTGGCGGATGGCCGTGCGCGTCCGGCCCACGCCATCGTGGGCGAGCCGACCTCGCTCGTTCCCATCCGCGCCCACAAGGGGTACTGCATCGTCGACGTCACCGTGACCGGGTTGGAAGGCCACAGCGCCTTTCCCGAGGTCGGGGCCTCGGCCATCCACGCGGCGGGCCAGCTCCTCGCCGAGGTGGATCGCATCGCCCTCGAGATGAAGGACGACCGAGACGCCCACTTCGATCCGCCCTTTACCACCTTCAACGTCGGCCTCATCCACGGTGGCAAGGCCCGCAACATCCTCGCTGGCGAGTGCACCTTCTCGCTCGAATGGCGCCCCATCCCCGGCCAGGATCCCGAGCGGGCCCTACACCTGTTCGACGCCGCGGCCGAGGAGGTGGCGAAGAGGTGTGGAAAGGGCATCACCGTGCGCCGCACGCCGCTGCGCCTCGACGTCGCGGCAGTGACCCGCCCCGAGGCACCGCTCGTCCGATTCCTCGAGGGAGAGAGCGGTGCTCGAGCGCAGACGAGCCCCTTCGGCACCGAGCTTCCCGAACTCCTTGCCCTGGGCGCGGAGGGGTGCGTCTTCGGACCGGGCGATATCCGCGTCGCCCACCGCACCGGCGAGCACGTCGAGATCGCCGACCTGGAGCGGTGCGCGAGCATCCTCGAACGGGGCATGCTGCGCTTCTGCCGGGAAGACCTCTGAGCGTGGAGGCGGCGTGCCCTTCCGGGCCTGTTTGCACTAAAATGACCTCCGTGCTGCTCGAGTTCTTCAAGTACCAGGGCCTTGGGAACGACTTCGTGGTCGTCGAGACGGACGAACTCATGGCCGCATCCCGGGCCATGAAGCTGTGCGACCGCCGGTGCGGTATCGGGGCCGACGGGGTGCTGTCCATCCTGCCGGCGCGCCGGGGCGGCGACGCCTTCATGCACATCTACAACTCGGACGGCTCGGTCGCCGCGATGTGCGGCAACGGACTCCGCTGCGTGGCCCGCCACCTCGCCGAGCGCCGCGGGCGAGGTCCCGAGCTCGTCGTCGAGACCGATGGCGGGGTGAAGAAGTGCATCGTCCACCGCGACGGGAACAACCGGGTGCAGGCCGTCTCGGTGGAGATGGGGCCGGCGCGCTGGCTCGGGGAGGAGACCTTCCTCCTCGACGGTGAGCGGCTGCTCGCGAGGCGGGTATCGATGGGCAATCCGCATGCGGTCTTCTTCGGGGAAGCGACGGTGGCCCTCGCCACGCGGCTCGGTCCCCGAATCGAGAAGGCGGTGCCGGGTGGTGTCAACGCGGGTTTTGCCTCGATTCGCCCTGGAGGTCTCGACCTCGTGGTCTGGGAACGCGGTGCCGGTCTCACCGACGCCTGCGGAACCGGGGCCTGCGCGGCGGCGGCGGCGGCCGTGAAGATCGGCTTCCTCCGCCCGGGAGAGGTGGAGGTGAGGCTCCCCGGCGGAGTCCTCACCATCACAACCGGGTCAGACCTCGAGAGCGTCCTCATGCGCGGGCCGGCCGAGCTGGCCTTCGAGGGCCGGACCGAGCTCGGAGCGTGAAGCTCGGTCGTCCATGACGACGGTCCTCGATGCCGGGCTCTCGCTGCTCGCCACCCTCGAGCTCGACCTGCTACCCGATCCGCTGCTCGCCGCGTTGACCTCGGCGAGCGGCGCCCAGGGAGGGGCTCTCTTCGTGGCCGAGGGGGCCGGGGCGCTCGTCCTCACGGCGCTGCGCGGGCTCGTCGACGCGCGGCCCTTGCCTGCCCGCATCGACCCCGCCGCGGGTGAGCGCTCGGCGGCCCTTCTGCATGGAAAGCCGTTTCAGGACAGCACCCTCGCCCCAGGTGGAGCCGAGCTCGTCCCGCTTGTCGACCGGGGACGACTCGTGGGCCTGGCGGTGCTCGAGGCCCCGTCGATGGGGCCCGAATCTCATGCGGAACTCACGCGGATGGCGGCCCTCGCGCTCGGGAACGCCCGGCGAGTGGTGGAGTTGCGGCGGGCGAGCGGTGCGCCTGCGAACAGCGAGCCCCGCATCTTCCGCGATTATGCCGAGAAGGAGCTCTGGAAGGCGCGGCGCTACGGTCGATGTTTCTCCCTCGCTGTCGTGGGGGTGGAGGGCCTTCGTGCCCAGGGCGGCGACAGAGCGCTCGAACTCGAGGTGGGAGCGGCCCTCGGGCGGGCAGTGCGCGAAGCGGACGTCCTCGCGCCTTTTGATGGTTTCGAGCACCAGGTGCTCTTGCCGGAGACCGATGCCTTCGGGGCGCTCGCCTTTTTACGCCGGGCGACCGAGGAGATGAGGCGACAGCCATCCCTCATCGCACCCGAAGGCCCGCTCCGGCCCTCCTTCGGTTCCGCGAGCTACCCGGGCGACGGCGAAAGCCTCGACGACCTCCTCCTTGCCTGCCGGGCGAGGATGGAGGAGAGGCGGGGGTCGCTGCTCGTGACATTGAGGGACGATTTGCGCGAGGATCCGGACGCCTTCTGGGAGCTTTTTGACGCCCTCCTCGGTGAAGTCACGATCCCGGTCGGCTCGCCTTCGGCCCGCCTTGCGCTCGCCCCCGAACTCGTCGAAGGCGTTGCGCGGGAAGCACTTCGCGAGATCGCCCGCGATACCTACGCAAGGCGCGTCCTCTACCTCGGGTCCTTTGCCCGAGAGGCGTCGTGGGCGTCCCTCATCGGCAGTGCCTTCGCGCCGCGCACTTCCGACGCCGAGGCCCGGGTCTACCTCCTCGGCCCGGCCGAGGCGGGCGGTGCGGCCCTCCCGCTCGTGACGCGGGTCCCGGTGAGCGGCGACCGGCGCCTCGTCAATCACGCCTTCGTCTTCCTCCTCTCGCAGCGGGCCTCCTACGCACTCCTCGCCGGGCCGGGCGGGCGGGTCTTCCACACCGCGGACGGCCCGCTCGTCGAGGCGCTCGTCGCGAAGCTGCAGAAGCACTACGACCTCGAACCCCTGTAGAAAGATCCCCGTGCCCGTGCCGCCTCGACGGATCCTCATCGCCGACCCCGATCCCGCCTCGGCGGAGCTGCTCGAAGCCGTGCTGCGCCGGCGCGGATACCGGGTCCAGGTGGCGAGCGACTCTCCGCGGGCGCTCGAACTGGCCGTCCTGCGCACCCCCGATCTCGTCGTGCTCGACGTGAGGTCGCCCCTGCTCGACGCGCGCACCTTCGTGCGCATCCTGCGCAAGAATCCACGCACCGAGGGCATCCCGGTCCTCGTAATCGGACAGGGAGAGAGGACCTCCCCGCTCGTGCCCTCCGGGGTCGTCGATCCGGCCGAAGTCCTGTCCCGGGTGGAGCGGATCTTCCGCCGTGCCGAGGCGAGCGAGATCGAAGCGGGCCTGGAGGGCGATCTCGCCCAGCTCCCGCTCGCCGATCTTCTCCAGATTCTGGCGGTGAACCGGCGGAGCGGGCGGCTCCTCCTCGGGCGGGATGGAGCCCGGGGCGAGATCGCGCTCGCCGGCGGCCACATCATCGACGCGACGGCCGGGCCGGTCACCGGAGAGAAGGCCCTGGGCCGCTTGCTCTCGGTGCGGGAGGGCCCCTTCGCGTTCGTCGCGGGCTCGGTCCCGGGCGCGATGCGCATCGCGCGGCGGGTGGAGGAACTCATCCTCGACGGCCTGAGGCAGGTCGACGAGATGGCCGCGCTCTCGCGCGAGCTACCTCCTCCCGACCAGCGCCTCGCCCTCGCGATCGCCGCTTCCGCCGTGCCGGAAGGCCTGCTCCCGGTGACCTCCGAGGTGTTGGCACTCCTGGGCAGGCCCTGCACGCTCACGGAGTTGCTCGATCGGGGGACCGCCTCCGACCTCGAACTCATGCGAGCGCTCGCCGTGCTCGTGAAGCGGGGCCTCGTGCGGCGCCTCTCGCCGGCGGGAAGGGAAGGGGAGGCGAGCGCCGTGTTCTCCGCGGCGGTCAGGGAGGCCCTCCGCTCTCGCCTCTCCTCGGGTCCGGGGCGTGGGCTTTCCCGGGGAAAGGTGGTCCTCTGCGGTGGAGGGCCCCTCACTCGTCGGGCGGCCCTTTCGAGATTCGGTGCCCTGCCGGGCTTCACGGTGGAGGCGCCGGGGGCGCCGGTGGAACAGGGGACGCTCGGGACCCTTGAGGTGGGCGAGGGCGTGCGACTCGATCTCGTGGCGCTCCCTTCGGACCCTGGCCTGTTCCCGCTCTGGCGACTCCTGGCGGCGGGAGCGCTCGGCGCGCTCGTGCTGGCGCCGGCCGAGGAGCTCGAGAGGGCCCTGAGGTTCCTCGAACACTTGAAATTGGCCGTATTCGCCTGCGGTCCCGCCCCCGCGCAGCCGAGCGAGAGCTACCTCGGAGCGGACCCGGCCGAAGCGCTCCGCGCACTCCTCGAAAGGACGGCCCAAAGCGCCTGAGCTCAACGCCGGACGATGAGCCAACGGCCGAGCTGTGCGTCCGTCACGCGCACGTGCCGGACGAGCCAATCACCGAGGACGCCCTCGAGCTCGAGGCGGAGCGGGGTGTCGGCTCCGGTGCGAGCGAAGCGGTGGCGCAGCCGCTCGTAGGCCTCGATGAGCTCGACGTGTTCGGCGCGATGCTTGGAAGCGGCCGGATAGCCGCTCGTGGCCATGAGCCGCTCCTCCATCCCGAAGTGATCGAGGATGTACTCCCCGAGGAAGGCGAGCGTCCGAAAGGTCTCCGCGGAGCCGGTGCCGCGGTTCACCGCCCCGAGCAAGGCGTTGGCGCGCCCGAACAGCTCCCGGTGCTGGGCGTCGATGGCGTCGACGCCGATCGACAGGTCAGGTGTAAAGAGGAGACTCACGCGAAGCGCTCCGGGCTGGCATGGCGCGCGGGGAGAGCACTTTCCCCCGCCGAGGATTCACTCGGGCTCGCCGGCGAGGGCGGCCCGCACGATGGGATTCGTGCAGAGCAGCCGGTACTCGGCGAGGGAGAGGTAGGCAGTGCGCAGGCCATTCCGAGAGCGCAGGGTGAGCCTCACCTGGCTTTCGCTCTTCTGCACCATGGCGCTCGAACCACGCGAGAGGTCGCGCTCGATGGAACGCAGGTGGCGGTGGATGCGGAGGGCGCGCTTCCCTTCGGGGGAGGAGAAGGCCAGGAAGTGCCGGTTCCGGCTGAACCCCGGCTCCTCCCGCAAGCGTCGCACCACGCGTTCGACGAAGGCTTCCACGCGTCGAGGGTAGCATCGGCTGAGCCGGCTCGAAAAGCCTCAGGACCCGCTGAGGGCTTCTAGGGTCCCAACCCTGCGCCTGGCCGGGTCTCAGACTCCGACGGCCCGAGGCTTCGATTTCTGGGAGAGGAAGGAGCCGAGTGCCCGGTCGGTGCGGCCGATGTGGTCCATGAGCCAGGCGCAGACGCGCTGGTTCAAGGCGACCGCCATGGTGGGCGAAGGGCCCATGCGCTCGAGGTCGGCCCGCAGGCGCCCGAAATCGTGAACAAACGCCTCATGTGCGCGCTTGTGGGCCTGGAAGTCGGGATAGGCGTGCTGCTGCATGAGCCGCTCCTCGGCCCCGAAGTGCGTCACGACGTAATCGCCGAGGAAGGTCACCATTCGGCCGAGCTCCCCTTCGCTCTGCTTCGCCTCCATCGCCGCGAGCAGCTGGTTCAGGCGTTGGAAGAGCTCCTGGTGCTGCATGTCGATGCTCGCTACTCCCACAGCCAGCTTCGGCGTCCACAGAATGGCCAAGGTCCACCTCCGCGTCTTACTAGCGCAGCCGTGTTCTGCAAACGGCTTGCCGCAGGGGACATTCGTCAAGGGCTTTCCGAGTCGCGCGCGGTGAAAGGAGGTGATCTGGGTCCAAAGAGCCCCGGGTCCGCTACCCTACCCACGTGCGCCCGAGCGGACGAACTCGGCCAGGCGGCGGTCGGCGTCGCCGACGTGCCCCTTGAGCCAGCTCCCGAGCCGGCGGGCCACGCGCAGGATGAGGCTCGGGCTCGCGCCGTCGCGCCGGTGCTCGGAACCGAAGCCCGCCACCTCCTGCAGGAACTGCTGGTGCTCGCGCAGGTGCGAGTCGAGGGCGGGGAAGCCAACCTCCCGCATGAGGGCCTCCTCGTCTCGGAAGTGCGCGGCGAGGTGCCCCTCGAGGAAGCGCAAGGTGGCGCTCACCTCTTCGCGCAAAGAGCCGCGCCGGATCGCGAGGACGAGCGCCTCGGCCCGGCGAAAGATCTCCTGATGTTGCTCGTCGATCGGTGAAAGCCCGGTGGCGAGCGTCGGATCCCAGCCCATCTCCATGATGTGGTCCTCTCGCCCGGAAGAGGGGGCCAAACCCCACCGAGCGAGGCTTCCTTCCTCGAGGAACGCCCCGCCGGAACCCGTGGCCGCTCCGAGCGAGCCGCAAGGGGCATCCTAGAGCAGACGGAGGGAAGGCGGGCGTCCCTTGAACGGGCGAGCCTCAGGGCCCTCCTTCGCGGGCCCTCGAGGCCTTTAGCCTCGATCGGGCAGGGGCGCGGCGGCGACCGAGCGCTCGAGTTCGCGGCGCGCGCGCCGGCTCATGGGGCCGACGAACACGGCGAGCAGGTTTTGGCGGGTGAAGGTGGCGCGGGCCACCCGCCTCACGTCCTCGGCGGTCACCCGCTCGACGCGTCGGCAGCGCTCCTCGAAATCCTCCGGCGCGTGCAGCACCTCGCCCGAGCCGTACCATCCGGCGAGCTCGGCGGCGCTATCGAGCGAGAACGCCAGGGTCATGCGGTGGCGGCGCTGGACGCGGACGAGCTCCTCTTCCGGGACGGCCCGCGAGGTGAGCTCGCCGAGCACCCGCAGGATCTCCGAGACCACCCGGGGAAGCTTGGGGGGCGCGCAGGCTCCGTCGACCACGAACATGCCGCAATCGGCGAAGGTGTCGATGCCGGCGTGGAGCGAATAAGCGAGGCCGCGGCGCTCGACCACCTCGAAGGGGAGCCTGGACGAGAGGCCGTCGTCGAGGAGGCGGCGGATGACGAGGTGAACCGGGTAGTCGGCGTGGTGCTCGGGCGGGCAGGGGAAGTTGAGGCAGAGCTCGGTCTGAGCGTCCTCGTGGTCGACGTGCTCGAACTTGGGTCCGCGCGGCCAGGGGTCTGGCCCGAAGTCGCGCGAGAGGCGGCCGCGAGGGAGATCGCCGAGGTGGCGGGCCGCGAGGTCCACCACCTCGTCTGCCCGCACCGGCCCGGCCACGCACAGGACGAGGTTCGCCCCCACGTAGAAGCGGGCGTGATGGGCGCGGACGTCCTCTTCGCCGATGGCGCGGATGATCTCGGGGGTGCCGGCGATCTTGAAGCCCAGGGGGTGGACACCGAAGGCGAGCCGCTTCGACAGGTTATCGGTGTCGATGTCGCGCCCTTCCCCGTCCACCTCGTCCAGGACCTCCTCGAGGATGATCTCGCGCTCCACGTCGATCTCGCGCAGGAGCGGGCGGCGGATCATATCGCCGAGGACGGCGAGCCCGGTCGCGATCTCCTCCGCGTGGATGGGGGTGTAGTAGCAGCCGTGGTCCCGGGCGGTGATGCCGTTCAGGTTGCCGCCCACGCTCTCCACCGCGGCGTTCATGGCGACCGTGTCCGGCCAGGCCTTGGAGCCACGGAAGAAGAGGTGCTCGAGGAAGTGGGAGACGCCGTTCACCGCCGCCGTCTCGTGCCGTGAGCCAGCCCGCACGTAGAGGGCGATCATGGCGGAATGCAGGCCACGCGCCGGAACGGTGAGGACGCGCAGTCCATTTTCGAGGACCGTCCGGTGCGCCTCGCAAAAGGTGCTCGCCCCACGGGCCAGGGCCGGACCGCGCCCACGGGTCCGGGTCAAGCGGCCGAGCTTCGTCCTCACGCGCGTCATGCTCCGATGGCCTCTCCCAGGGTCGCCTCGTCCCTCGTCTCGTCCAAAGTCGCTCGTGGCAGGCGCACCACGAACGTCGTGCCTCGTCCCGGCTCGCTCTCGCAGCGGATGGTCCCGCCGTGCTCCTGCACCACTTTCTGGGCGAAGGCGAGCCCGAGGCCGGTGCCCTTCTCCTTCGTCGAGTAGAACGGGTCGAAGATGCGGGGCAGGGCCTCGGCGGGGATCCCCCCGCCCGTGTCGCCGACGCGGGCCTCGACGCTTCCGTCCGGGCCGAGGCCGGTCGAAAGGGTGAGCTCGCCTCCCTGGGGCATGGCCTCCCGGCTGTTGCGCAGCAGGTTCAGGAAGACGGCCCGGAGCAGACCCTCGTCTGCCCGCACGGGCGGCAACCCGTTCGCGAGCTCCAGGCGGATCTTCACCTTCGCGAGATCGAGCTCCGGGCGCAAGAACTCCGAGAGCCCGGACAAGATCTCGGTGAGGTCCTCCTGGGCCATGGCCTTCTTAGGTAGACGGGCGAAGTGCAGATACTCCTCAGCCACCGCGTTCAGGCGGTCGACCTCGCGCGAGATGGCCTGGACGAGGGAGAGCACCTCGGGCGAGGCCCCGCCCCCCGACAGCTCCTCGGCGAGGAGTTCGGTGTTGAGGCCGAGGGCGTTCAAGGGGTTGCGGATCTCATGGGTGATCTGGGCGGAGATGCGGCCCACCGCGGCCAAGCGCTCGGCGCGCAAGAGCTCCGCGCGCTGGCGGGCGAGCGAGGCCGCCATGGCGTTGAACTCGGAGGCGAGCAGCCCGAGCTCGTCCGAACTCTTCACTTTCACGTTGCGCGAGAGGTCGCCCGCCGCCACTGCCTTCACCCCCTCGGTGAGGGTACGGATGGGGGCGAGCAGGCGCTGCCCGATGAAGCTCGCCCCGAGGCCCACCATGGCGGCGAGAAGTGCGTAGAGGACGATGAGGAGCGCGCTGCGGCGCTCGGAACGCTCGGCAGTGTGGACCCGGTTGGCCACCTGGCCGTCGAGCGAGGCCTGGAGGAGCTTCACGTCGAGCGACAGACCCTTCTCGAGACGGCGCACCGCGTCGGCCCGCTCCTGAAGCGTGGGGTCGTCGTTCCCCTCCATCCTCTCGAGGGCGTCGAAGAGGGTAGCCGAGGCCTCGTCGTAGGCGGCCCACTTCGCGTCGAGGACCTCCACCCGGCCCGCCACCTCGGCCAGGAATTCGGCGTCCGCACCGGAGGCGAGCGGGCGCGCCCGGGCGAGGACCGCTCGCGCCTCGGCCAGCTTTTCTCGGACGACGGTGGGGAAGTGTGCGCGGGCGACGGGCAAGAAGGCGCGCCGAGCGGCCGGCGCCATGACGTTCATCTCGAGCGCGCGGGCCGTCACCCAGTCCTTCGTGTCGATCTGGGCGGCGATGCGGGTGAGGGGCAGATATCCGGCGCTCAAGAGGCGTAGTTCTGTGCCGAGCGCGTGCATCCGCCTCACCGCGAAGAGCGCCGCGAGCCCGAAGGCGACGAGGGCCACCGAGAAGGTGAGGAACATCTTGGAGGCGACGCTTTTCATGGTGCGGGCGGGCATCGAAGATCGTAGCAGGGAACCCGCGGCGCGCTCGACTCGATCCCGGCCCGCCCTGAGCTCGCCGAGCGCACGAGGGACCGCCCGGCCGCCTTGCACGCGGAGCCTCTCCTAAGGCCAACCGCCCGAGTTTACTCGCGCGTTTCGCGCCTCCGCGGATGCTCCTCGGCACGCGAGGAACGCTCTCGAGCTCCGCCCGCGGCCCTGCCGCGAAGGCTTAGGCCCATTTGGGGTCGACGCCGTGACGAGGCGCGACGTGGGCGCGGTGCCGACCTCTCGCCTGGGGACAGCTCCTTCCAACCGTGGCGAGAGCGGCGCGCGACGCGGACGTATCCATTCATGGGAAGCCGGGGGTGCAAGCTCCCTCACGGTATAAGGAAGCGGTGAACTGTTGTTGGCGCCCTCCGCGTGGGGGGTGATAGCCTCCATTCCGACACACGTCGCAAATAAACCCAGGAGTCCGCCATGATCGGCCTCGCCGTCTTCGTCGCCCTCGTCGCCGTGCTCGCCGCGGTGGCGATGTTCTTCCAGAGCCGCACCGCCCGAAAGATCGCCCGCGAGCGCGCAGCCGAGGTGGAGCGCATCCGGGGGGAGGGTGAGGCCGCGAAGAACGAGATCGCCTCCGTGCGCAACGAGGCGAAGGAGCGCAAGGAGGAGGCGAACGCGCTCAAGGCGGAGCTCGCCGCGACGAAGAGGAAGGCCTTCGAGCAGTCCGAGGCCTCCCGCAAGGCCGGAGGGGCGCCGGCGTTGCGAGCTGAGATCGACAAGCTCACGACCCGGCTCGCCGAAGCCCGCGCGGAGGCCGCTCATCACCTCGAGCGGGGTAAGTCCATCGAGGCGGCACTCGAGAAGCAGACCAAGGAGGTGGAGCGCCTCCGGGTCCTCTCCGAACGCAAGGCAGAGCCTCCGCCTCCGCCTGCCGCTCCGCCGGCCCCGGCCGCCGCGCCCGAGCCCTCCGCAATCGCAGCCGAGAAGGACCGGGCCGACAAGGCCGAAGTGAAGCTCGCCGAGGCGCGGCGGCGCGTGGCCGAACTCGAAAAGGAGCTGAAGGGCGTGCGCGGGCGCCTCGAGACCGAGAAGCGGGTCTACATGGTGCAGAAGGGCGAGCTCGAGCTCGCCGGCGATCGCAACGCCGAGCTGCGCCGGCGCTACGAGGCGCTCCGCAAGGACCACGAGGAGCTGCTCGACGCGGTGAGGCAGGCGGCCCAGGAGGACCGGCGCTTGGCCGACGCTGAAAAGAAGGCGCCAGCCCCGGCCGAGAAGGCCTGAGGCGGACCCGAGGTCCCCTACCCGTCAGCGTGCGTTCACGAGGAGCTTGTAGAGCGGGGCGAGGTCGCGGAAGGCTCCGAGGAGGTCGCCGATAGACAGGCTGCGCGCGTCCTCGCTCGAGAAGGCCACCCCGACGTCGATGAGGCCGGGGAGGTGCTCTCGCGGGGCGAGCGCCTCGGCGAGCTCGTTCCAGAAGGCGGCCGAGTGGGCCGGCGCGATCTCGGGGAGCTCCTCGTAGTCCCAGTCGGCGTAGTTGCGGAGCTTGCGGAAGGGTTTGCCCTTGCGGGCGAGGCTCGGCGCCTCGCGCTCGAGGGAGCGCCGCATGGCGCCGTCGCGGTCGGCGGTCGATCGCGCGGCCACCCGGGCGTGGAGCTGCGCCCGGGTCATGGCGAGGGCGAGATAGGGCGCCGAACGATAGCCCCTGTCCTGCTCGGAGAAGGCGACGAAGGCTTCCTCGGGAGCCTGTCCACGCCGCCGCGTCGGCCTTCCGGGTTGCAGCGCGAGCGGGGCCCCCGCAATGCGGGAGAGCCCGTCGACGAGCTCGGTGCCGACGAGGGCGAGAGCCGGGGTGAGCTTCGTCTCGAGCGCCAGGGCGCGCTCCTCGGGATCGGCGATCCGGAAGAGCGCGAACTCGTCGGGTCCGATGCCGAGACCTGCCATGACACCCCACGGGCGGCGCGACTCGAAAATGCATCCTACCACGCCGCATTGACTGGCCTACGGCGCCCTGTCAAGGTGCGGCCGCGATGCAGAAAGCGGAGCGCCTTCTCGACCTCGCTGCGTTCCTCCTGCGCGCATCGGAACCGGTGTCCTGGCGGGAGATCCAGGAACAGTTTCCGTCGGATTACGGCGGTTCCGAAGAGGCCGCCGTGCGCAAGTTCGAACGCGACAAGGCGGAGCTGCTCGAGCTCGGCATCCCGGTGCGGTTCGTCTCCCAGGATGACGACGCCGGCTCCGGTTACCTCATCGACCGCGACGAGTTCTACTTGCCGAACCTCGAGCTCGCACCCGAGGACCTGGCGTTGCTCTACCTCGCGGGATCGGTGGCCCTCGCCCAGGGCGCCTTCCCCTACGCCCGCGACCTCGTGCACGCCCTGAACAAGCTCTCCTTCGCCGCCCGGGCCGCGGGCGCCTCGGAGACCGCCGCCCTCGCCGCGCGCCACCTCTCCCGCGGTGAGGAGAGCGGGGCGGCGAACGGGGCTGCCGTCAAGGCGAGCACGCTCGAGGAGCTCTCGGTCGGCGTGACCGCCAAGAAGCGGGTCCATCTCGTCTACGAGGGGGCTGAGCGCGGCGAGAAGACCGAACGCGATGTCGACCCCTACGGACTGTATCAATCGGGTGGATCCTGGTTCCTCGTCGGCCACTGCCACCTGCGAGGCGCGCTGCGCACCTTCCACCTCGGGCGCATCGCCGAGGCCAAGGTGAACACCGCCGCCCCAAGGACCCCGGACTTCACCGTCCCGCGCGGATTCGAGCTCCGCGAGTTCGCCACCCGGGAGCCCTGGGAGTACACGGTCCACGCTCCCGTGCGCTGCACGGTGCGGTTCGACGGGCCCATCGCCCCGGAGGTGCGCACCTCCTTCGGACGCCGGGCGGTCCTGCGCGAGGAGGCGGGGAGCCTCTGGGTCGAGCTCGAGGCCACCAACGCCGAGGCTCTCATGCGCCACGTGCTCTCGCTCGGCGAGCGGGCCCAGATCGTGGCGCCGCGGGAGCTGCGCGAGAAGGCGAAGAGCATCCTCGCCCTCCTCCTTCGGAGGTGCGGGTGACGAAGAAGAAGGCGACCGAGGCCCCCCCCAAGGCCCCTGCCAAGACCGACCCGCGCGAGCGGCTGCGGCGCGTCCTCTTCCTCGTCCCGTACGCGGTGCGCCACCCGGGCATCCCGGTGAAGGAGCTCGCCCGCAAGTGCGGGGTGAGCGAGGCGGAGCTGCTCGAGGACCTCGACTTCCTCATGGGCGTCGGCTGTCCACCCTTCGCCCCGGACGACTTCCTCGACCTGTACGTGGAGGGGGAAAAGGTCTACGTCGCCCTCCACCAGCGTTTCTCCCGCCCCCCGCGCTTCACCGAGAGCGAGGCGGCGGCGCTCGGCGCGGCGGCCCAGGCGCTCGGGGGGGACGGGGTGAGCCGGGTCCTCGAAACCCTGCGCAACTGCGTTCCTCCGGACCGCCGCAGGAGCTTCGACGAGCTCGTCGGCCGCATCTACGCCGGCTCGCCCCCGGTCCGCGATTCGGTCCTCGGCCGGTTGCAGCGCGCCATCGCGCTTCGCCGCGAGGTGCGCCTGCGCTACTACACCGCCAGCCGGTCGGTGGAGGGCGACCGGACGGTGAGGCCCTACACGCTCGCCCAGCGCTTCGGCCACTGGTACCTCTACGGCTACGACCTCGCTCGCGAGAAGCCCCTGCCGTTCCGGCTCGATCGGATCCGCGAGTGCAGCGTGAGCGAGGCCCGCTTCGAGCCTCCCGGAGAAGCCCAGCTCTCCTTGGCGCGCCTCTTCTCCGAGCGCGAGCCCATCCGCATCCGGCTCGGCCCGCGCGCAGCGGCCTGGGCCCTGTCGAGGCCTGGCGTCACCCTCATCGAACGGACGCCGGGCCGCGGCAGCCTCGTGGAGGTGGCGGGAGCCGACGAGGACTGGGCCACCCGCTTCGCCCTCTCCTTTGGAGGGGAGGCCGAGGTCGTGGGCCCACCCTCGGCGCGGCGCCACTTCGTCGACGGGATCAGGCGCTCGCTCGCCCACTACCTCTAGGTCCCCCCTGCCAGGGTGACGAGTGGACCCCAATGTGGGACCGTGGTAGGTGGTAGGCCCTAGAGGGGGAGTAGCGCCCTCAGCTCCTGCGGCAACCCCGGGTGTCCCAGACCCGCGTGGCAGAGGATAAAACGGTTCTCATTTCGATGGATTGAGTGCCGCCGAAATCGGCACGCGGCACGCATTGCCTGGCAGGCCTTAGAGAGGTTCCATCGGCATGGCGCGCGTGCTCATCGTGGACGACACCGACATCGTGAGGAGAGCCCTCGAGCTCGCCCTTCGAAAGATGGGCCACGAGGCCGTGAGCACTTCCGACGCCTTGCTTGCGCTCGAGCTCGCCTTGGCGCACCCGCCCGACCTCGCGCTCCTCGATTACCGCATGCCCGGGATGGATGGGGTGACCCTCTTCGCGGAGCTGCGCCGTGCGCTTGGCGAGCGGTGTCCGAAGGTCCTCTTCGTATCGGCGACGCCCCCCGAGGAAGTCCGGGCACGCATGCAGCCCCCGGCGAGCGCCGTCGGCTACGTGCGCAAGCCTTTCCACCTCGACGATCTATCGCGTGTGGTGAAGGAAGCTCTCGCCGCCTGACGAGCGGCCCCTCAGCGCGAGGCCTTCGCCCACTCGAGGTAGAGCTCAGCCAGGGCGGCGATGTCCTTGCCCCCCCGACCACTCTCGACCGCCTCGCGCAGGACCAGGCGGACCGCCTCGTTGACCGGCATGCGGGAACCCTGCTCCTTCGCCGCCTCCTGGGCGAGGCGCTGGTCCTTGTCGGCGAGCTCGAGCGCGAACCGGGCCTCATAGTCCTTCTGCAGGATCTGCTCGCCCTTCATGAGGTAGAGGGGCGAGTGGAAGCCCGAGACCTGGATGGTATCGATCACCTTCGCGAGCTCGAGCCCCCCCGAGGCTCCGAGCGCAAGGGCCTCCGAGAAACCCGCCATCATCGAGCCGCCCACCACGTTCACGCACAGCTTCATGAGAGCGGCCTGGACGGCGTCCTCGAGCTCCACCAAGCGCGCCGAGATGGCGTGCAGCGCCGGGCGCGCCCGTTCCCGGGTTTCGGCCGGGCCTCCCACCACCACCACGATCTGCGCCTTCTCGGCGGCGGCGCGCGAGCCGAGGAGCGGGGCGGCCAGGAACGAGGCGCCGCGGCCGTTCACCCGGGTTCGGACCGAGCGCGTGGCGGCGGTGCCGCAGGTGGACACGTCGACGAGCGTGTCGCCCGATTTCAAGCCGGCGAGCGCGCCCTCCGGCCCCTCCAGCACCGCCTCGAGCGCCTTCTCGTCGGAGAGACAGGTGAAGACGAGGTCCTGTCCGGTGGCGCAGACCCGTGGCGAGGCCGCGAGGGTCGCCCCCTTCTTCACGAGATGGTCGGCCCGGGCGGGCGTGCGGTTCCAGGCGGTGACGAGGTAACCCGCCTTGCGAAGGTTGTTCGCGAGCGGCGCGCCCATGGTGCCGAGCCCCAGAAACCCGATCTTCATGCGCATGCCCTAGACCCATACCTCGCAAAAGCACCGCGGAAAAGCACGGAATCGGGGGAGCTTCCCCGGCCTGGAAGGGAAGAGCCTGACTCTGGCGCGCTGCGCCAGAGTCGTGAGAGGCTTGCTACCTACATGAGCAAGCACGACGTCATCGTCATCGGCGCCGGGATGAGCGGGCTCGCCTTCGCCCACCACGCCGCCCGAGCCGGCCGCTCGGTGCTCGTCCTCGAGCGGGAGAAGCGCGTCGGCGGCTGCGTGCACACCCACCGGACGGGCCCCGGGTACTGGTTCGAGCTCGGAGCCCACACTTGCTACAACTCCTACCTCGCCCTGACCGAGATCCTCGAAGAGCTGGGGATGAGGGACAAGGTGCTGCGCCGCGAGGGGTCGCGCCTGCGCTTCCTCCGGGACGACCGGCTCGTCAAGGGCTCGAACCTCTCCGCCCTGATGCGCCTGTTCTCTTGGGGGGAGCTCCTCCCAAGGCTCCCGCGCCTGCTCACCGAGCAGAAGGACGGGAAGACCGTCTACGGCTACTACTCGCGCATCGTCGGACGCAGGAATTACGGGGAGGTGCTCGGCCCCATGCTCTCGGCGGTTCCCTCGCAGAGCGCCGACGCCTTCCCGGCGGGCATGCTCTTCAAGAGTCGAGGGTCCCGCCGCAAGAGCTACCCGAGGAGCTTCACGCTCGAGGGGGGGCTCGGGTCCTTGCCGCTTGCTCTCGCTCGAGGCCCTCGTGTCGAGGTCCTTCTCGGGCGCGCCGCGACCGGGATCGGCCGTACGCGGGATGGCTTTTTCATCGAGAGCGAGGCCGCGCGGCACGAGGCGGGGGTGGTGGCGCTGGCCACCCCTCCCGGGGCGGCGGCCCAGCTCCTCCGCCAGGTCGCCCCCGAGCTCGCCTCCAGGGTGGCGCGCGTGAAGGAAACCCGGGTCGAGAGCCTCGGGTTCGCCGTGCGGGCCGAGGCGGTGCACCTGCCGGTCTCGATGTTCCTCATCCCCAGGGACGACCTCTTCTACTCGGTCGTGACGCGCGATTCGGTCCCGGACAAGGGTTTCCGGGGTTTCGCCGTGCACTTCAAGCCCGGGCTCTCGCGCGAGGCGAGGCTCGAGCGAGCCGCTCGGATCCTCGCCCTCGAGCCCCGCCGTCTCGAGGACGTCACCGAGCGGGTGAGCGTGCTCCCCTCACCCGTGCTCGGCCACGAGAACCTGGTGCGCGAGATCGACCGGCTCCTTGCCAAAGAGCGGCTCTGCGCCACCGGGAACTGGTTCTCCGGCCTCTCCATCGAGGACTGTTTACAGCGCTCACGCGCGGAGTGGGAGCGGGTGGCCGCGCTCGACGCGAAACTCGCGTCTTAGAGGAGGGCGGCCTTTAAAAGTCCGCTTCGCCCCGCGGCGGCGCGCTTCCCACACATGGCGGCATAACGGAGCTTGCTTCAAGTCGGCGCTCGGTGTGACGCTTTCGCCCATGGGCTTCGTGAAGATCCTCGTCCTCGTCCTCGGCTTGGCTGCCGTTTCGTTCGCGGTGAAGTTCGCTCTGTCTGGCACGGTGGGGACCGATCCGGCCAGCGTCTCCGAACCCAAGCGCCAGCTCGACAACGTCCGGGCGAGCGCCAAGGAGATCGAGCTCGAGCAGCAGAGGTCCGCCGACCGGGCCGACGTCGACGACCACTGACGAAAAGGGGAGGGCATCGCCTCTGCGCGAGGGTCCCGCGGCGCTTCGAGGGGGCCTTGCAAAGCCGCCTTCGACCTCGGCGGAACCGCACTTCTCGCAAGGCCCAAGGCGCGCCTCAGCGGCCGTGCCTTGGCCAAAGCCCGAGCTCGAGGCCCCACCCGGGCTTTGAGGCCCCCGGTCGAGCGACGAGAGCCCGAGGGTGCCGGTCCTGGCCCGAGGCCGCCGGCTGCCTTTTGAGACGGGGGGCCCCGAGTCGCCTTCGTTCCGTCATAGCGAGAAGCGCTTGAAGATCCGCTCCGGGATGGCCTTCACGATTCCCATGACGAGACGCCAGAAGCCCGGCGTGTAGAGGATGTCCTCGCCTTCTTCCACGGCGCGAAGGATGTCGCCCGCCACCCGGTCGGGCTTCGCGTAGAGCGCGTTCTTGCGCAGGGAGGCGGTCATGGGAGTGTCCACCCAACCCGGTTTTACGGTGAGCACGTGCACGCCGTGCCGGTAGAGCCGCTGCCTGAGCCCGGCGAGGAAGACGGCGAGGCCGCCCTTGGCGCCACCGTAGGCGTAGTTGGACTTTCGGCCGCGGTCGCCCGCCACCGATCCCAAGACCGCGAGCGTGCCCGTCCCCTGCCCGACGAGCCGCATGGCGAGGGCCTGGCAGAACAGCGCCGGCGCCGCGAAGTCCGTGAGGAGGACCCTCTGGGTGAGCGCGATGTCGCGCTCGCAGTCCTCTGAAGTCCCGAGCACGCCGTAGGCGACGAAGGTCAGGTCGACGGTGCCGAGCGCCGCGAATGCCCGATCGAGCAGCGAGGGATGAGCGTCCACGTCATCGAGGTCTTGCGGGTGGGTGAGGACCTCTTTCGCACCGCGCACGCGTGCGTCGGCAGCGACGGCGGCGAGCCTCTCCGCGCTGCGCGCCACGAGGAACAACTGAGCTCCCTGCGAGGCGAGCCTTCGGATCACCGCCTGGGCGATGCCGGAGGAGGCACCGAGGACGAGCACTCTCCTGTAGGTCCGCTCAGTCACCCGTGACCCTTCGCCAGAAGGACGAGGAGAAGGCCGGGTCCATGCACGATCGGAAGTCGGCGAGGACGTCGGCGTGCTGGGCCTGGAACTGCTCGGGCGGCATGAGCGCGTCCTTGGCCGGGTAGATGCGGCCCCCGGCCTCGCGCACGAGGGCGTGCAGGTCGCCAAAGAGGCGGCGGGTGGTCTCGCCCCGGTTGGCGAAGTCGAGGGCGAGCGTCGTCCCCGGACGGGGGAAGGACAGGAGGCCCGGGGAAGCGCGCGAGCCGAAGTTCTTCAAGACGGTGAGGAAGCTCCCCTGGCCCGAGGCCGCCACGGTGGAGAGGATGGCCCGGATCGCCTCGGGTGCACGGTCCGGCGGCACGAGCGTCTGGAACTGGAAGAAACCGCGGCGGCCGTAGACGAGGTTCCAGCGCCCGAGGCCGTCGAGCGGGAAGAAGAAGGGGCCGAGGTCCACCCGGCGTTTTCCCACCTCGAGCCGGCTCCGGGCGTAGTGGAGGGCATTCATGAGCGGGAGACTCGCCCGGTTGAGCAAGGAAAAGGGGAGCTCGCAGGGGAAGGTGAAGCTCGGCCGAAGGGGCGGGGCCTTGAGCGGCCCTCGCTCCTCGACGTGGTTTCCGCGGTAGAGAAGGCCGCGACCCAGCTTCGGCCCGCGGGCCCGGCTGTCGATCCAGGCCACCGTGTACTCGAAATGCGGGTCGGAATCTCGCGAGAGGGCGAAGAACGCCTCGAGATCCGGGAGGGCGAGCGTCTCCACCTCGATCTGGGCGGAGGTGATGCGCCTCAGGCGCAGGGTCGCCTGCAGGATGAGCCCGGTGAGCCCGAGGCCGCCCACCGTGGCCGCAAAGAGCTGCGGGTTCTCCGTTCGAGAACAGACGAGCCTCTCCCCGTTCGAGCGCATGAGCAGGAGGGATTCGACCTGCGAGCCGAAGGTGCCGCAAAGGTGGTGGTTCTTCCCGTGGACGTCGTGGGCGATGGCGCCGCCCACGGTGACCTCCTTCGTGCCCGGGACCACCGGCAAGAAGAAGCCGCGCGGGACGGCGAGCGCCAGCACCTCGCCGAGCGAGACGCCTGACTCGCAGCTCACGAGCTCGTGCTCGAGGTCGAGCTCGACGAAGCGGTCGAGGCCACGGGTGGCGAGGAGGACGCCGCCCTCGTTCAGGCAGGCGTCCCCGTAGCTGCGGCCGAGGCCGTAGGGGAGGACCTTTCGGCCGATCGGGATGGCGGCGTCGCAGGTGAAGTAGAGCGGGAGAACCTCCGCCCGGGAGCGCCTGACACGGCCGAAGGAGGTGACGATCGCCTCGCTCAAAGCGTGCCTCACGTCCCCAGGCGGATGCAGACCGCGCCCAGGGCGGCCACGATCCAGCTCACCGGGTCCAAGATGGCGAAGGCGACCGGGTCGTCCTCGAGCTCTCCCCTAAAGGCGAGAAGCCAGATGCGCGAGATCCAGTAGAGCACGAGCAGGCACAGCCCCCATAGCCACTGTGGCCGCGAGTAGAGCCGGGTCACCTCGGGGTGATTCACGTACAGCGCGAGCACCAGCACGGCCACGTACCCGCTCGCCGCCCCCAGGGCGACGAGCAGCAGCCGGTCCGCCACGTGGTAGCCCCGGCGCGGGGAGGCCGCCTCGGGCTCGCCGAGCTCGGAGGCGCGCTTCAGAAGGGCGAGCGAGAGGAAGATGAAGAGCGAGAAGCTCGCGAGCCATTCCGAGACGGGCACGCCGGCGGCAAAGGCGCCCGCGTAGATGCGCACCGTGTAGAGCCCGGCCAGGACGAGGACGTCGAGGATGAGCTCGCGCTTGAGCCTCACGGAATAGAGGAGGGCGACGAGAAGGTAGCCTCCCAGGGCGGCCTCGAAGGGCCGCGAGAGGAACCAGGCGAGGGTGGCGCCGGCGGCGACGAGCAGGGGTGCGAGGACGAAGCCGGCTCTCGGTGAGAGCGCTCCCGAGGCGAAGGGCCGGGCCCGCTTTCGCGGGTGTTGCCGGTCGCTCTCGAGATCGAAGAGGTCGTTCAGGACGTACCCGGCACAGGCCACGAACCCGAAGGAGAGAAAGGCGAGCGCCACCCGGCCGAGGGCGGCCCGGTCCGCGAGGCGGTGGGCAGCGAGGATGGGCAGGAAGAGGAGGAGGTTCTTCGCCCATTGGTGGAGCCGCAGGACGCGCAAGGTCGCGGGCAGCCGCGGCACATCGGGGAGAGCGGGGCTCAAGGGTTCTCGATGATACTCAAATTGGGCGACTCCTCCCGAGGCGATCTGCCCAGGCGCTCGCCGCACGCGGGTGGGAGCTCCCGCGCGGCCCATGGCGAGCCGGTCAGCGCGAAGGACGGGGGGGTGAGCCACCGACCCGTCGCTCCACCGCCCGGGCGAGTGCCCGGGCCGAACGCACCTCGGTGGGGGCGACGAAGACGGTGTCGTCCCCCGCGATCGAGCCGAGCGCGTCCTCGAGCTCGGCGAGGTCGATGGCGCGAGCGACCGCCGGTGCGCCGCCGGGGACGGTGCGGACCACGACGAGCGAGCCGTTGCAGGCGATCGAGGTCACGAGCCGCCGCAGGGATTCGAGGCCGTCGTGGACCTCCTCGGCCGAGAGTTCATAACGGGTGCCGCCGCCCGGCTCCGAGGCGCGGCGGGCGCCCAGGCGTGCGAGGTCGCGCGAGAGCGTGGCCTGGGTGGCCGTGAAGCCCGAGGCGCGCAGGGCCCTGAGGAGCTCGTCCTGGGTGGAGATGTGGCCGGTGCGCACGAGCCTCGCCACCGTTTCCCGCCGCCGCCCCGGCCCATGGCCACGGCTCCCGAGAGCGCCTCGGCGAAGGCGCAGGGTGGCTCGGCCGCTCACGGTGAACCCGCCTGGGTGATGAGGGTGCCGACCCCTCGGTCGGTAAAGAGCTCGGCGATGATGGTGTGGGGCTGGCGTCCATCGAGGATGTGCACGCGTTCCACGCCCTCGGCGAGCGCCTCGAGGATGCAGCGCGCCTTGATCTTCATGCCCCCGGTGATGGAGCCGGCCTCGATGCGGCGGACGAGGTCGCTCGCGCTCACCTGGCGCACGAGGGCCCCGTCGGGGGCCGACTCGAGCAGCCCCGCCACGTCGGTGAGGTAGATGAGCTTCTTCGCCCCGAGTGCGGCCGCCACGTGGGCCGCCACGTCGTCGGCGTTGATGGAGAGGCTCTTGCCGTCCTCCGAGAGCCCCATGGGCGAGATGACCGGGATGTAATCCTTGTCGAGGAGCATGCGCAAGAAGTCCACGTTGACCTCGGTCACCTCGCCCACGTAGCCGAGATCGCGGCCGCTCTCGTGCACGATGCGACGCGCCCCGAGCAGCCGCCCGTCCTTGCCGGAGAGACCGACCGCCCCGGCATCGTGCGCGTTGAGGAGCGAGACGAGCTCCTGGTTCACCTTGCCGGTGAGGACCATCTCCACCACCGGCAGCGAGATGGCGTCAGTCACGCGCAGCCCATCCACGAACTCGCTGTGCTCGCCGAGGCGCTCCAGGGTGGAGTTGATCTCGAGCGCCCCGCCGTGGACGACCACGGGCTTTAGGCCCACCCTCTTGAGGAGCATGACGTCCTCGGCGAAGGCCACCTTCAGGCTCTCCTTCACCATGGCCGCGCCGCCGTACTTGAGGACCGCCACCTGGCCGGCGAAGGAGGCGATGTACTTCAGGGCCTCGACGAGCAGGGTCCGCTTGAAGGCCGGGCTGTAGCTCGCCACGTGCTCGTCCTTCGCGACCATGCCGTCGCTCTTCTGCACGATCATGGAGGCGTAGTCGGCGTTGATGCGCACGTAGTCGTAGGTGAGGTCGCAGCCCCAGGCGGTGGCCGCGGCCTCGCCGTCGTGAAGCTCCACCAGGATGTCGACCCGCGTCTCCCGGAGCCTCGCCCGCAGGGCGTCGCGGTCGAACTCCACCGGCGCGTTGTCGGCGAAGACCGGGATCCCCTGCAGGAGGACCCTCGCTCGGAAGGGATTCAGGTCCCAGCCGCGCGATCCCGCCCGCGCGCCCACCGTGGCGAGGATGCGCCCCCAGTTGGGATCGGCCCCGAAGATGGCGGCCTTGACGAGGGGGGAGCCGGCCACCGCCGAGGCGCAGTCGCGGGCCGCCTCGTCGCTCGGCGCCCCTCTCACCACCACCTCCACCATCCGCGTGGCCCCCTCGCCGTCGGCCGCCACCGCGCGGGCCATCTCGCCGCACAGGTCCGAGAGCGCGTTTTCCAGGATCTCGAGGTCGGTGCCGGGGTCGGCGATGCGAGGGTTACCGGCGAGGCCGTTGGCGAGGGCGATGACCGTGTCGTTCGTCGACATGTCGCCGTCGATGTTCACCATGTTGAAGGTCTTCGAGACCGCCCGGCCGAGCGCCTCCTGGAGGAGCCGCGGCGTCACCGCCACGTCGGTGGTGATGACGCACAGCACGGTGGCGAGCTGGGGTGCCACCATGCCCGAGCCCTTGCAGATGGCGGAGAGGGTAGCCGCCTTGCCGCCGATGACGACCTCCCGCGCGCTCATCTTGGGCCGGGTGTCGGTCGTCACGATGGCCTCGGCCACGAGCTCGGCGTGGTCGCCGAGCGCCTCGACGAGCGCGGGCATGGCCGTCACCACCTTCATGGCCGGGAGCCGCACCCCGATGACGCCAGTCGAAGCGGTGAGGACGGCCCTCTTCTGGATGCCGAGGGCGTCCGCCACCGCGCTGCGCATCACCGCCACGTCGTCGAGGCCGCCTGGGCCGGTGAGGGCATTGGCGTTGCCCGAGTTCACGAGCACGGCCCGCATGCCCTCGGCCGGCAGGCGGGGCCGGGCGTCCTGGACCGGGGCGGCGCAGGCTCGGTTCTTCGTGAACACGCCGGCCGCCGCGGCCGGCACGTCCGAGACGACGAGGGCGAGGTCGCGCCGCTGGGGCTTGAGGCCTGAGGCGACGCCGCCGAACCGGAATCCCTTGGGGACCTTCACCCTTAACCTCCCAAAAGGTCGAGTCCTTCCGTCTCGGCCCAGCCCATGGCGGCGTTGAGCGCCTGGACGGCCTGGCCGGCCGCGCCCTTCACGAGGTTGTCCAGGGCGGCCACCGCCACCGCCGCGCCGGCCCGGGCGTCGAGCGCCACCCCCAGGTGGGCGAGGTTCGTGCGCACCACGTCCTTCACCGCCACCTCGCCAGCCGGGAGCACCTTCACGAACGGCTCGTCGCGGTAGGCATCCAGGTAGACGCGCTCCAGGGCCGCGAAATCGACCCCGCCGACGACCCGCAGGGTGAGGGTGGCGAGGATGCCGCGCCGGAGAGGCACGAGGTGGGGGACGAAGGAGATGGGCGCACCGCGCCCCGCATACAGGCGGACGGTCTGCTCGATCTCGGGGACGTGCTGGTGGCGAGCGAGCCGGTAGGCCCGCAGGTCCTCGTCGATCTCGCAGAAGCTGAACTCCTCGCTCGACTTGCGGCCGGCTCCCGAGACGCCGCTCATGGCCGACACCGCCACCCCTTCCGGCGAGACCAGTCCCGACTTCACGAGCGGTGCCAGGGCGAGCGCGGTGGCGGTGGCGTAGCAGCCCGGATTCGTGATGAGCCGCGCGCCCTCGAGGCCGGCCCGGGCGAGCTCGGGGAGACCGTAGCGCGCCTCGGCGAGCAGCTCGGGCGAGCGGTGCTCGAAGCCGTACCAGGTCGGGTAGAGGGACGGGTCCTTCAGCCGATAGGCACCGGAGAGGTCGACCACCTTCTCCCCGCGGGCGAGGAGGCGCGGGACGAGCTCGAGGGAGACCTCGGGCGGCGTGGCGAGGAAGACCACCTCGGCGTCGACCTGCGCGGCCTCGGCGAGAGCGCGGTAGGGCAAATCCGCGCTCGGGCCCTTGAGCGCCAGACGGTCGGAGGCCTTCTCCCCGGACCAGCGGTCGGAGAGCAGCGCGGCGAGGCGCAGACTGGGGTGGCGCGCCAGGAGCCGGGTGAGTTCGAGACCGCTGTATCCGGAGGCGCCGACGACGGCACAGGAGATCCTCTGCATAAGAATGCATGAATATGCAAGAGGCCGCGCTTGTCAACGGCGGCGAGGTGAATTCGGGGGAGGGCGGGGGAACCCTCGATGCGGCGGGGAGAGGATGGTGCCCAGGAGAGGACTCGAACCTCCACGGCCTTGCGACCGCCAGACCCTGAATCTGGTGCGTCTACCAATTCCGCCACCTGGGCGCGGGCGCCTCCTTTTATGAGGGCGGGCGGGGTGTGTCAAGGACGCCTCCCGCGGGCGGGGGGCCGAAGAAGCTCGGGCGGCAAGCCCTCCGTCCCCGGCAAGCCCCTTCGCCTTCCCGCAGGCAAGAACTTTGGGAGAAGGGGCTGGGGCGAGGTCTAGAATGCCAGCATGACGCTCGCGCCCATCCTCGCCCTCGCCCTCGCCGCCGAGAGTGCCCCCTTCCACTCCCTCGAGGGCGGGGAGACGCTCGGCACCGGGGGAACGGTGGCCGCCTTCTCGGGCGGCTTCTCCCTCTTCTCGGCCGCCTACGCTCAAGGGCTGTCCGAAGGGCGGGACTGGGGACTCGAGCTCGACGCCGACTGGCTCACCACCGAGCTCTTCGCGGGCGGATTGTACCGGCAGCTCGTCTGGCGCTCGGGCGGCTTCTTCGCCTCGGGCCGGCTCAGGGCCGGCCTCTACGGCGATCTCGGGGCGAGCTACGCCGCCTCGGCCAACCGCGCCGACGGCGGACTCAGCGTATCACCCGGCCTGGCAGGCTCCGTGCACGCCCTGGGCGGCCTCTTCTCGCTCGGGGCCGACCTGCCCCTCTACGTCACCCTCTCGCGCGGAGGCGGGTTCGCCTTCGGCCTCAAAGGTTCGACGGCGTTCGAGGCGCCGGTGGGCAAGGATCTCGCCCTCGGCGCGAGGCTCGGGATCCTGGGACTCTGGTCCTTCGGCGGCGCGCCCTTCGCGGAGGATTCCCCCCGGGCAAGCTACGAGGTTGGGCTCGTCCTCACCTACCAGCTCCTCTGACCGCCGCCGGCACGGGTCCCGCGCGAGCGCCGAGGCGGGGGTCGTCCCTGGCCCCGGGTCAAAAAGCTCCCAGGGTGCGACCCCAAGCCGGACGGCCTTCTGACCCGGCACGGCGCTTGAAGCGAGGAGCTCCATGCTCGCTGCACGCGACGACAAGACCTCACCTGCGGCCGAGACCGAGTTCGATGCAGCCATCGTCGACCTCGTCTCGCGCGACGTGGTCGAAATCCCGCCCTACCCGGCGGTGGCGCTCAAGATACAGGCCCTGGTCCGGCGGCAGGACTTCGGGCTCGACGAGCTCACGAAGCTCGTCGCCTCGGACCAGGCGCTCGCCGCCGATGCCCTGCGCTGCGCCAACTCGGCCCTCTACAGCCGGGGCAGCCAGGCCGTCACCCTCAACGCCGCCATCAACCGGATCGGGGCCTCCGAGGTGGTACGGCTGGCCGTCGCCTCCGGACTCGGGGCACAGGCACGCAAAAACGGCCCGCTCGTCACCCTGAAGCGCCAGGTCTGGCTCGACGCCTTGGCCTGCGCGGCGCTCGCCCAAGAGCTGGCGCGCAAACGAGGGCTCTCGGCCGAGGAGGCCTTCTTGTGCGGTCTGCTCCACGACTTCGGCAAGGTGATCATCATCGCCTGCATCGAGGACATCCTGGAAAAGGGCCGGGACAAGAGGGCGCGGCCGGCCGAGGCCTGGATGGCCCTCGTCGAGCGCTACCACGTCGAGCTCGGCCTCGTGCTCGCCACCCGCTGGAAGCTCCCCTCCCTCGTCTCGGACGTCATCTCCCTCCATCACTCCGACGACTGCTCGTCCGCCGAGTCGCCGGCCATGGTCGAGGTGGTGGCGGCGACCGACGAGGTGGTGGCCCTCCTCGCCGACGAGACCTGGCTCAGCTCCGAGGCGCTCGGCACCGTCTCCGCGCTCTCCGCCCCGGAGTGCGAGCTCGTGTCCCGCGTCCTCGATCGCTTGCCCGGGTTCATCGCCTCCTTCGAAGGGACGGCGCCGGCGGCGACGGGCGGTTCGAGCGCCATCGCCTCGAAGACGCCCGAGCATTTCGTGACCGGTCCCGCCCCGGTGAACTTCCCGGTCCAGGTCACCATCAACCGGGAGATCCGCCAGTATCGGGCCACCCACATCGCCCCAGGCCACCTGACCCTCAACGGGCCGAGCCCCCTCCCCGAGAACGTGCTCATGGAGCTGACCTTGCGGACGGCTTCCCCGTTCACCTGCTGGGCGACCGCCAAGCTCTGCTGGCCCGAGAACGGCGGCTACACGGTGCTCCTGCAGCCGTTCGCCCTGAACGGGGGGGCGGCGACGAGCTGGCGCGAGCTCACCAAGAGGGCGGTCGAAGCGGCGTAGGTCCTCGGGGGACTATTACCAGCGGGCGAGGCAGGCCACCGCGGGAGCGGTACAGGTGCGGTCGACTTCCTTGAGCCGTCCGAGCATCTCGTCGGCGCTCACCACCCCGAGCACGCGGTCGTCCGCGGGAAGCTCCCGGCCGCGCGCGTCGATGAAGACCACGGTGGGCTGCCCCACGATCCCGTACTTCGTCATGGCCGCATCGACGAGCTCGCCGGTCCTGGGGTCCGCCATCTTGTCGGCCGAGTTGTCGATCTTGATGGCGACGAAGTGCTCGGCCTCCTTCTGAACGCGGGGATCGCTCCAGGCGACCCGGTCGAGTTCCTTGCAGGCTGCGCACCAGTCTCCCCAGAAGTCGATGATGACGGGCTTGCCCTCGGCCCGGGCGCGGGCGAGACCCTCCGCCTCCGCGTTCACCATCCAGGCGATGCCCGAAGCCTCCGCCCGGGCGGATATCGCCTGGCCCACCCCGACCGCGTAAGACGCTCCGAGCGCGATCAAGGCCACCCCGAGCCCCTTGGAGAACCGGGCCGTGAGCGGCCCCTCGAAGGCCCCGGCGAGCCCCCCGAGCAGCACCCCGGCCGCGGCCGCGAGGGCCGAGAGGAGCGCGGCAAAGGCCGACGGCCAGAAGAACCGGCGCAGGCCGGGCACGAGATCGCGAAGGTAGACGAGGGCGAGGGCGAGGAGCGCCACCCCGAAGATGCTCTTCACCGAGTCCATCCACGGCCCGCTCTTCGGAAGGGCGAAGGAGAAGGTGCCGATGAGGAAGAAGGGCAACCCGATGCCGAGCGCGTAGACGAACATGATCCCGACGCCGAAGGGCAAGGACCCCCGGCTCGCTACGAAGGCGAGCGCGGCCGCCAGCACCGGCCCCGTGCAGGGGGCGGCGATGAGGCCAGCCACGAGCCCCATCCCGAGGGCGCCGGCCAGGCTCGCTCCTCCCACCCTGGTGAGCCGCGCCGCTAGAGAGGTGGGCAGGGAGAGCTCGAAGGCCCCGAACATCGAGGCGGACATGGCGAGGAAGACCACGACCACGGCCAGGATGAGGACGGGGTTCTGCAAGGCGGCCCCGAAGGCCTTCCCGGTCAGCGCCGCCGAGGCGCCGAGCACCGAGTAGGTGACGGCGATCCCCAAAACGTACAGTGACGAGAGGACCACCGCCTGAGCGCGCGACCGAGCCTGCCGCGCGCCGAAGAGCGAGACCGTGATGGGGATGAGCGGGTAGACGCAGGGCGTGAGGCTCGTGAGGACGCCGCCCGCGAAGGCAGCCGCGAAGGCGAGGAGCGAACCCTGCCCGAGCTCACGAGCGAGCCCGAGATCGCTCGTCGCGCCGGTCCCGCCGAGGCTCGCCAAGCGAGGGAGCGCCAGGACGAGAAAGAAGGCGCACAGGGCGAAGAGGACGCGTGTCGAAGTTCGCATGCCGCTCGATCTCTGCCCGGGAACGCCGGGTTGCGGCCTCGTCGCTCTTCGAAAAGGCTCGGGGCGCCGAAGCCTTCCCCGCGCATCTCGCGCTTGACCGTGACGCGGGGGTCCTTTACTAGACCGTGAGTATCTATTTTACTCGAGTTTATTCGAGGTCTCTCACGAAAGCTCTCTTTCTTCCCGGAAGATGAACGCGCTCCCCTCGATGAAGCTTCCCATCTACATGGACTACCACGCGACGACGCCGGTAGACCCGCGCGTGCTCGAGGCCATGTTGCCTTACTTCCGTGAGGATTTCGGCAATGCGTCCTCGAAGAGCCACGTCTTCGGATGGCGGGCGGAAGAGGCCGTGCACCTCGCTCGCTCGCAAGTCGCGAGTCTCATCGGTGCGAGCCCGCAGGAGATCGTCTTCACGAGCGGCGCGACCGAGTCGGACAACCTCGCCCTCAAGGGGGTGGCCCGCTTCCTCCGGGCCAACGGGCGCCACCTCGTCACCTGCGTGACCGAGCACAAGGCGGTCCTCGATACGATGCATCACTTGGAACGGGAGGGTTTCGAGGTCACCTTTCTGCCCGTGGGGAGCGACGGGGCAGTGGACCCCGACGCGGTGGAGCATGCCATCCGGAAGGACACTCTCCTCGTGTCCATCATGCACGCCAACAACGAGGTGGGGGTCCTCCACCCGGTGCGCGACATCGGTCGGGTGACACGAGCGAAGGGCGTGCTCTTCCACTGCGACGCGGTGCAGAGCGTGGGCAAGGTGCCCTTCGACGTGGAGGAGCTCGGAGTCGATCTCGCCTCGCTCTCGGCGCACAAGATGTGCGGTCCGAAAGGGGTTGGAGCCCTCTACGTGCGGCGGCGGCCCCGGGTCCGCCTCCTCGCGGAGCAGGACGGCGGCGGTCACGAGCGGGGACTCAGGTCCGGAACCCTCAACGTGCCGGGCATCGCGGGCTTGGGAGCGGCCTGCGCGCTCGCCGCCTCCCTGCGAGAGGAGGAGTCCGCCCGGGTGCTGCGCCTGCGCGAGAGGTTGCGCCGTGGGCTCCTCGAGCGGATCGATTCGGTCACCGTGAACGGAAGCCTCACCCACCGGCTGCCCGGCAATCTCAACGTCTCCTTCGCCCACGTCGAGGGCGAGGCGGTCATGCTCGCGGCGAAGGACGTGGCCGTCTCCTCCGGTTCCGCCTGCACCTCGGCTTCGCTCGAGCCCTCGTACGTGCTGCGCGCCCTCGGCGTGAAGGACGACCTCGCCCATAGCTCCATCCGTTTTGGCCTGGGCCGCTTCACGACCGAGGAGGAAGTGGACTACGTCATCGCGCTCTTCGCCGACAAGGTGAAGAAGCTTCGCGAGCTGTCACCTCTCTACGAGTCCTCCACGTAAGAGCGGCGGCCGGTTTTTTTTGTCCGCGGGTCGCCTTCCCGAAGCGGCGCGGGGCAGCTTCGGCGTCGAGAGCCGCCTTTCGAGTAAACGATGAGCCGCGAAGCCCAGACCCGGGCGTGGCTTCGCAGGTACGGTCCCAGCTCGTCGGCAGTTCGGGGGACGGGAGGGACTCGGGGAGCTCCCCGCGCGGAAAGTCTTCCGCCCGAGGCGAGCGCTTCCTACGCCGTCTTGGCCTTGGGTTCACCGAGGAGTTCGCGCCGCGTCATGACCCCGTCCGCGCCGCATTCGTTTGCGAGCTGCTCGAGCTCGAGGCGGCTCGCCTCCCCGCACAGGACGACCTTCACAGCGCAGAAGCGCTCGTTCACCTTGAGGAAGTGGCAGAACTTGACGCCACTCACCTTGGGGAGGTCCGCGGCCACCAGGACGAGATCGGGCCTCGTGGCGCGATGGAGCAAAAGGCTCGTCGCTTCGCCCACCTCACTCACGCACACGACCTTGTAGCCACCCTTCTCGAGTTCTTCCTTCATGCTGAGCGCGACCGTCGGGTCGGCCTCGAGCACGAGCACGCGGCGAGAGCCCCCCACCGCGCGTGCGAAGCGCCGGACGAGATCGTTTGCCGGTAGCAGCGAGAGAGCGCCGTCCGCGCCCAGGGCCTCGGCCTGGCGCGCGAGCTCCTCCTGGGCGGCGCTGGAGGCGACGAGCGCGCGGCCCGCGAAGCCGCGATCGCGCAGGTGAGCCATCGCGCGCTTCGCCCGCGCCGGGTCGACGATGAGTGCCCCCCCTTGGGCGGCGGCCGCCGCGAGCGCCGAGGGATTCGCCTCCGAGAGGACGTCGTGTCCCGCCGCCTTGAGGGCCTGGGCAAGCCCACTCATGAGGGGGTTGTTCTCGCTGCAGATGAGAATCTTCACGGTCCCGGCCGAAGATAACACCGCTCACCAAGGCCCGCGAAGGGCGCCCGAGCCCCTTCGCGGCGGGCGGGGGGTATTCGGGACCTCCCTCTTCCCAGGCTACCTTCGCGTGGGGGCGAGGGGGGCAGAGCGGCCCCGCCTCGAAAAGCGGAGCTTGCTGGCGGCCGAAGGCGCATGCTACTCGGAAGAGCTACAGGGACGCTCGTCGGGAGCTCGCATGTCCGGTCACAATCGCTGGAGCAAGATCAAGCGCCAGAAGGAAGCCCAGGGAGCGAGCAAGGGCAAGCTCTTCACCAAGCTCATCAAGGAGATCACCGTGGCGGCCCGGATCGGAGGTGGGGATCCGGCCGGCAATGCGCGCCTGCGCGCCGCCATCGACGCGGCCAAGGACGCCAACATGCCCTCCGACAACATCAGCCGGGCGGTGAAGAAAGGGACGGGCGAGCTCGAGGGCGTCAACTATGAGGAGGCGATCTACGAGGGCTACGGGCCGGGCGGCGTCGCGATGATCGTCGAATGCTTGACCGACAACCGCCACCGGACCGCGGGTGATGTGCGCTCCTCCTTCACCAAGGGGGGAGGGAACCTGGCGGTGGAGGGCGCCGTGTCGTGGATGTTCGAGAAGCGCGGGGTCATCGAGGTGAAGGCCGGACCTACCGAGGATGAGGTCATGGAGGCCGCCATCGAAGGGGGGGCGGAGGACGTGGTGGGCCAGGGTGCCGAGGGCTTCGAGGTGCGCACCCAGGCGAACGACCTCCACCAGGTGGCGGCCGCGCTCGAGAAGACCTTCAAGCTCGGCACCCGCCGCATCACCTACCTGCCGAAGGACACGGTGAAGCTCAAGGATCCGGACAAGGCGAGGAGCCTGCTCAAGCTCATCGACCTTCTCGAGGACCTCGACGACGTGCAGAACGTGCACGCGAACTTCGAAATCGAGGACAAGCTCCTCGAGCAGCTCGCCTGAACCGAGGGCGCATGCCAGCCGGCCGAGGCTCTCTCCGAGTTTAACCCGTGCTCCCCGCCGAGGTCATCCGGGCGAAGCGCGACGGCCGACGGCTCTCCGAAGGGGCCATCCGCGAGTTCGTGGAGGGCTTCGTCGAGGGGAGGGTGCCCGACTATCAGATGGCCGCCTTCTGCATGGCGGTGCTCTTCCGCGGGATGAACGACGCGGAGACTCAGGCGCTCACCGAGGCCATGCTGCACTCGGGCGAGGTGCTCGACCTCTCCGAGCTGCCCGGGGTGAAGGTGGACAAGCACTCCACCGGGGGGGTGGGTGACAAGGTGTCCTTGGCCCTCGCCCCCATGGCGGCCGCCTGTGGGGTGGTGGTCCCCATGATCTCGGGCCGTGGCCTCGGTCATACCGGCGGTACGCTCGACAAGCTCGAAGCCATTCCGGGCTTCGAGGTGCGCAAGAGCGTAGCGGAGTTCCGCCGGATCCTCCGCGAGACCGGCGCCTGCCTCATCGGGCAGACCGATTCGCTCGCTCCGGCCGACCGGCGCCTGTATGCCCTGCGCGACGTGACCGCCACCGTCGAGTCGATCCCCCTCATCGCGTCCTCCATCATGTCGAAGAAGCTGGCGGAGGGCATCGACGCCCTCGTGCTCGACGTGAAGGTGGGGTCGGGTGCCTTCATGAAGAGCGTGGAGGATGCGGAGCGCCTGGCGCGCACCCTCTGTCGCATCGGGCAAGGGATGGGCAAGCGCGTGGTGGCCCTCCTCACCGGGATGGACGAGCCCCTGGGGCGAGCGGTGGGCAACGCCCTCGAGGTGAAGGAGGCGGTGGAGCTCCTGCGCGGCTCGGGACCCGAGGACTTGAGCCTGCTCACCTTCGAACTCTGCGCCGAGATGCTCGTGCTCGCCGGCCGGGCAAAGGACCTGGAGGAGGGGCGGGGAAGGGCGCGCGAGGCGGTGAAGAGCGGGCGCGCCTTCGAGAAGCTGCTTCAGATCGCGAGGGCCCAAGGCGCGGACAGCTCGGCCCTGGAGGACCTGTCGCGCTTGCCGAAGGGCAAGGGCACCCGCGAGGTGCTCTCCCCGCAGGAAGGGGTGGTCCTCTCCATCGAGGCCGAGGCGCTCGGGCTCGCCGCGGTGGCCTTGGGCGCGGGCCGCTCGCGCGCGGACGAGGCGGTGGACCACGGGGTCGGCCTCGTCGTGAACAGGAAGGTGGGGGAGCGCGTCCGGCCGGGCGACTCGCTCTGCACTCTACACTTCGGCGATCGGGGCAAGGAAACGCCGGACGAGGTGGCCTCGCGAGTCCTCGCCGCCTACGCGGTGGGGGAGGGTGAGCCGCACCCACGTCCGCTCTTGCTCGGACGCATGGCTTAGGGCCTGAGGCGGCGCCCGCGCGCTCGACCACCCGCCCGAGGCGAGGCCCTCGGGGCGGTTCCCCCTCCTCGCCTCCTTGGCCGTCTCGCGCTACCCTCTCCTCAACACGGCACGGGGTGCTTCCCTCTTTGGAGAGGCAAGCTCCGCTCCGACCAAGGTCGCTCATGGCTCGCGCCGATCTCTACGCCCGCCTCTCCTATGCTCTCGCCTGGATCCGGGGACGCACCGATGCGCCGCCTCGGGTCGGCATCGTCCTCGGCTCCGGCCTGGGCGGATTCGCGGACCACATCGAAGAGAAGGTCGTCATCCCCTACGAGCAGATCCCCGAGTTCCCGGTCTCGCGGGTGCCGGGGCATGCCGGGCGCCTCGTGGTGGGCGAAGTCCCGGGTGCGAGCGGCAAGCTCACGGTGGCAGCCCTGCAGGGCCGCGTCCACGGTTACGAGGGGTGGAGCCCGCAGGACGTGGCCTTCGGCGCCCGGGTCCTCTGCCTCCTCGGAGCGCGACTGCTCGTGGTGACAAACGCCTCGGGCGGGGTCAACCCCGACTTCGCTCCCGGGCAGCTCGTGCGCCTTGTGGACCACATGAACCTCGCCGGCTCGAACCCGCTCACCGGTCCGAACGACGAGCGCCTCGGGCCGCGCTTCCCCGACATGACCCACCCCTACGACAGGGAACTCGGTGCGCGCCTCGATGCGCTGGCTTTGAGGATGGGCATCCCGCTCGCGCGCGGCGTCTACGCCTGCGTGCGGGGCCCGAGCTACGAGACTCCGGCCGAGATCAGGATGCTGAGCATTCTGGGAGCCGACCTCGTCGGCATGTCGACCGTGCCCGAGGTCATCGCCGCTCGGCACATGGGCGTTCCCGTCGTCGGGGTCTCCCTCGTCACCAATCGGGCGGCTGGCCTCTCCGGTGCCCCCTTGAGCCACGAGGAGGTGGCACGCGTGGCCGCCCGGGAAGGAGAGAGGCTGACCGCGCTCCTGCTCGCCTTGCTGGCGGAGGTGCCCTGGCCGGGGTAGGCCGCAGGTGAGCGACGAGCGCTCCTCGACACTCTCGCGGGGCGGCGTTAGGCTTTTTGCTAGGGATGGGAGGCCGCCATGGACGAGCGCGATCGCCGTGGGCGCGAACCGGAAGAGGCGGGTGAGCGCCGCGACAGCCGGCGGGTTCCCATCCGGCTCATGATTCGCGAGGCCGCCCTCGGCGGCTCGTTCGACGAGCGCAAAGGAAACCTGTCCCTCGGAGGGATCTACTTCGCGGAGAGCCATCCGCCCTTCGGGACGCGGGTCGAGGTTCGCTTTCTCCTGCCGGGTAGCTCCCGCGAGATCCAGGCGGTGGGCGACATCCTGAGGGTGTCCCGCAGGGGCGGGACGTTCGGAGCCCACGTGCGCTTCGAGGATCTCGCGCTCGAGGACGAGCTCGCCATCGCGCGCTTCCTCGAGCGTGCGCCGTGAGGGGGGACCGCCGGGAGAAGTCCCGGAAGGGAAGCGCGCCCGGGGACCCCGTCCTCGTCCGCTCGGCGCGGACGGCGCGCGCTCGCGCCTACGCTCCCTACTCCCGCTTCAGAGTGGGGGCGGCGGTGCGGGCCCACGGGCGGGTCTTTCTCGGCGCGAACGTCGAGAACGCGAGCTACGGACTCACCCTGTGCGCCGAGCGCGCCGCGGTGGCGGCGGCGGTGCTCGCCGGTGCCCGCCGTCTCGAGGCTTTGGCGGTGGCGAGCTCGACCTCACCCCCCACCCCGCCCTGCGGGATGTGCCTGCAGGCCCTCTCCGAGTTCGCCGGCCCGGACCTCAAGGTGTTCCTGGCCGGCGGGGGTGGGCGGGTCCTCACCGCCACGCTCGGAGAGCTTTTGCCGCGCGGCTTCACGAGCCGTTTTCTTTGAGGCGCCAGAGGTTTGACCGGGACGTGAACTGGCCTTATCAGGCGGCCATGCACGTCTTCCGGTCGCTTCTCGAGGCGAGGGCACTTCCACGCGGTTGCGCGGTCGCCATCGGCAACTTCGACGGGGTCCACCTCGGCCATCGCCGCCTGTTCGAACTCGTCCTCGAGCACGCTCACCCGCGCGAAGCCGCGGCAGCCGCGCTCACCTTCGACCCGCACCCGGCGAGAGTGCTGCGCCCTGAGCTCGCCCCGCCGCTCATCACCCCGCTCGAACGCAAGCTCGAGCTTCTCGCAGGGTGCGGCCTCGACGCGGTGGTGGTGCAACCCTTCGACCTCGCCTACGCCAAGGCGGATGCGGCCGAGTTCGTGGCCCGCGATCTCGCCGGCCACCTCGGGGCGAGCGAAGTGGTGGTGGGGCGAGACTTCACTGCGGGGAGGGGGCGCACCCGCGTCGAGGGGCTCGCCCCGCTCCTCGGGGCGCGGGGCATCGCGCTCACCCTCGTCGATCCGGTGGCGCAGGACGGGCTCGTGGTCTCCTCCACCAAGATCCGCGAGCTGCTGCTCGAAGGGAACGTCGAGGGGGCGAAGGAGCTCCTCGGCCGGCCGCACGACGTGGAGGGAAGCGTGAAGAGGGGGGCCGGCCGCGGGCGAGGTTTCGGTTTCGGCACCGCCAACCTGGCGCCCCTCGCCATGCTGCCCGCGAACGGCGTCTACGCGGTGCGCGCCATCCTGGGTGGACAGCCGTATGGCGGCGTGTGCAACGTGGGGGTGAAGCCCACCGTGCAGGAGGCGGGACCCTTGGAGTGCGAGGTTCACCTCTTCGATTTCGACGGCCGCGATCTGTACGGCGAACTCCTCCGGGTCGCCTTCGTGGCGCGGCTGCGCGAGGAGCGTCGATATCCTTCGCTCGACCTGCTCCTCGCCCAGATCGGCAAGGACGTGGCGAAAGCCCGGGAGCTCCTCAGGGCAGCGGGGGGCGTGTAAGTAAAGGCCGCTTTTTCCGGCGAGAATCCGGGCTGTTGTGATCGGGCGTTCCTTGACCGTCTCGGCGGCCCGCTGCTACATTCGGTACGGGTTTTCGTCTCACTCCTTCCTCGCATTTCCCAAGGAAAAGGTGCGGCACGATGGCGGGACGTCTCGGCGAGCTTCTGGTCCGGGAGAACCTCATCTCCCTGCAACAGCTGCAGAAGGCGCAGGAAGAGCAGCGCAAGACCGGCGCGCGCATCGGCGCGCTGCTCGTGAAGCAGGGGGCGATCGCCGAGGGCGATCTGACGAACTTCCTCTCCAAGCAGTACGGCGTGCCGGCCATCAGCCTCAAGGACTTCGACGTCGACGAGGAGGTCGTAAGGCTCATCCCCAAGGCCATCGCCGAGAAGCACCAGGTGGTGCCGGTCAATCGGGCCGGCAGCTCGCTCATCATCGCCATGAGCGACCCCTCGAACATCTTCGCCATCGACGAGATCAAGTTCCACACCGGCTACAACGTGGAGCCGGTGGTGGCTTCCGAGCCCGCCATCAAGGAGGCCATCGAGCGCTACTACGCGGAGAAGGGCCCTTCCTACGAGGACCTCATCCAGGGCTTCGACGACTCGGAGGTGTCCGTCATCGAGGAGCACGAGGGCGACGGGGACGTCGTCGACCTCGAGAAGAGCGCGGGCGAAGCCCCGGTGGTGAAGCTCGTGAACCTCATCCTGCTCGACGCCATCAAGAAGGGCGCCTCCGACATCCACGTCGAGCCCTACGAGAAGGACTTCCGGGTCCGCTTCCGCATCGACGGCGTCCTCTACGAGGTGATGAAGCCGCCCATGAAGCTGCGGGCCGCCATCATCTCGCGCCTCAAGATCATGGCCGAGCTCGACATCAGCGAGCGACGGCTGCCCCAGGACGGCCGCATCAAGCTGAAGCTCGGCCGGGGCAAGGAGATGGACTTCCGCGTCTCGGTGTGCCCCACCCTCTTCGGCGAGAAGGTGGTGCTGCGACTGCTCGACAAGTCGAACCTGCAGCTCGACATGACCAAGCTCGGCTTCGAGGAGCAGCAGCTCAAGGATTTCCAGGAGTCGATCGACCGGCCCTACGGGATGGTGCTCGTCACCGGCCCCACCGGCTCGGGCAAGACCACCACCCTCTACTCGGCCCTCTCCAAGCTGAACGAGGTGGCCTGGAACATCAGCACCGCCGAGGACCCGGTCGAGTTCAACTTCTTCGGCATCAACCAGGTCCAGATGCACGAGGAGATCGGCCTCAACTTCGCCGCCGCCCTGCGCAGCTTCTTGCGCCAGGACCCCGACATCATCATGGTGGGCGAGATCCGCGACTTCGAGACCGCCGAGATCGGGGTCAAGGCCGCCTTGACCGGCCACCTCGTGCTCTCCACCCTCCACACCAACGACGCCCCCGGCACCGTCTCGCGCCTGCTCAACATGGGCATCGAGCCCTTCCTCGTCACCGCTTCCTTGAACTCCATCGTGGCCCAGCGTCTGTGCCGCAAGCTCTGCCCCGACTGCAAGAAGCCCATCGAGGCCGACGCCCAGGCCCTGGTGGACGCCGGCCTCGCCGCCGAGGAGGCGGGCAGCTTCCAGCTCTTCGACAAGGGCGACGGCTGCAAGACCTGCAACGATCGGGGATTCAAGGGCCGGGTGGCCGTCTACGAAGTCATGCCGCTGTGGGACGGTCTGAAGGAGCTCGTCATCCAGGGCTCCTCCACCGCGGAGCTGAAGCAGGAGGCCATCCGGCTCGGCTTCAAGACGCTGCGCATGAGCGCGCTCAACAAGGTGAAGCAGGGCGTGACGAGCCTGGCCGAGGCCGTGGGAAACACCGCCCCCGATCGCTTCTAGGCCAGCCTCTTTCACCCGAAGAGCGCCTGGCGGAGGAATTCCGTGGCGAACCTACACCAGCTGTTGAAGGCGATGGTCGAGAAGGGCGCGAGCGACCTCCACATCACCACCGGCTCGCCCCCCCAGCTCCGCATCGACGGCCGTCTCGTGCCGCTCAAGACCGGCCCGCTCTCCCCGGTCGAGACGAAGCAGCTGTGCTATTCCATCCTGACCGACGCCCAGAAGCACAAGTTCGAGGAGGAGAGCGAGCTCGACCTCTCCTTCGGCGTGAAGAGCCTCTCGCGCTTTCGGGCCAACATCTTCATGCAGCGCGGCGCGGTGGCGGGGGCCTTCCGCACCATCCCCTTCAAGATCCTCTCCTTCGCCGAGCTCGGGCTACCCCCGGTGGTGACGGAGCTCGCCAAGAAGCCGCGGGGGCTCATCCTGGTCACCGGTCCCACCGGGTCGGGCAAGTCCACCACCCTCGCCTCCATCGTGGACAAGATCAACACCGACCGGCACGAGCACATCATCACCATCGAGGATCCCATCGAGTATCTGCACCCCCACAAGAACTGCATCGTCAACCAGCGGGAGATCGGCGCCGACACCATGAGCTTCAAGAAGGCGCTGAAGCACATCCTGCGCCAGGACCCGGACGTCGTGCTCATCGGCGAGATGCGCGACCTCGAGACCATCGAGGCGGCCCTCGTCATCTCCGAGACCGGTCACCTCGCCTTCGCCACCCTCCACACCAACAGCGCCGTGCAGACCATCAACCGCATCCTCGACGTCTTCCCGCCCCACCAGCAGCCGCAGGTGCGGGCCCAGCTCTCCTTCGTCCTCGAGGGCGTCCTCACCCAGAACCTGCTTCCGCGGGCCGGCGGCACCGGGCGAGTCCTCGCCATCGAGGTCATGGTCCCGAACCCGGCCATCCGAAACCTCATCCGCGAGGACAAGGTCCACCAGATCTACTCCCAGATGCAGGTGGGCCAGGCCAAGTTCGGCATGCAGACCTTCAACCAGAGCCTGGCCTCCCTCTTCAACCGCCACCTCATCACCCTCGACGAGGCCCTGGGGCGCTCCTCCGACGCCGAGGAGCTGCGCAACATGATCGCGAGCTCGGCCAACGCCCCCGCCCGCGCTCAAAGTGCCGCGAGGTAGGTCCCTTCCTTACGGCGCCGCCGATTCGACCTGACGTGCAGCATCTAATACACTTCGATCCGGAAAGACTCGAGGATCCCCCATGGCCCAGGCCGCCGCCAACCTGACGAGCAAGGCCGCCGTCGCGGCGAAGCTTCCCGTCTTCAAGTGGTCGGGCAAGACGCGGCAGGGCGAAACGCGCTCCGGCACCATGGAGGCCGGCGATGCGGCGGCCGTGCGGGCCAGGCTGCAGCAGATGGGCATCGAGCCCGCCAGCGTGCGCCGGAGCTTCGGGAACCTCGAGCTAAAGCTGCCCGGGATCGGCGGCGTCACCACCAAGGACATCCTCGTCTTCACCCGCCAGTTCTCGGTGATGATCGACGCCGGCCTGCCCCTCGTCCAGGCGCTCGAGATCATCGGGACCCAGGCCGACAACCCGGCCTTCCGCAAGGTGCTGCTCGCCGTGAAGTCCAAGGTCGAGGCCGGCTCCACCTTCGCCGATGCGCTCGCCGAGCACCCCAAGGTCTTCGACGACCTGTTCGTCCAGCTCGTCCGCGCCGGAGAGATCGGCGGCATCCTCGACACCATCTTGAACCGTCTCGGTGCCTACATCGAGAAGAACGAGAAGCTGAAACGGCGCGTCAAGGGCGCCATGGTCTACCCGTCCATCGTGCTCACCGTGGCCGTGGGCGTCACCGTGGTCCTCCTCGCCTTCGTGACCCCGACCTTCGAGAAGATGTTCAAGGATTTCGGCGGGGCCATGCCCGCCCCCACCCAGTTCCTCATCGACCTCTCGCACGGTCTGCGCCGGAACTGGTACTGGTTCGTGGGCGTCCCGACCGGCCTCATCGCCGGTTTCAAGGCCATGTTGAGCACGAAGAGGGGCCGGGAGGGCTGGGACGCCACCATCCTCAAGGCGCCGGTCTTCGGACCCCTCGTGCGCAAGGTGGCCGTGGCGCGCTTCACGCGCACCCTCGCCACCATGCTCTCCTCGGGCGTCCCCATTCTCGACGCGCTCGACATCGTGTCCCGATCGGCCGGCAACAAGACCATCGAGGCCGCCATCCGGCACGTCCGCACCAAGATCTCGGAAGGCAAGAACATCGCCCAGCCTCTCGCCGAAACCAAGGTCTTCCCACCCATGGTGGTGCAGATGATCGGGGTCGGTGAGGCGACCGGCGCCATGGACGCCATGCTCTCCAAGATCGCCGACTTCTACGACGACGAGGTGGACGTGGGGGTCGCCGCGCTCACCAGCATGATCGAGCCGGTCATGATGGTGGTCCTGGGCGGGGTGGTGGGCGGCTTCCTCGTCGCCATGTACCTGCCCATCTTCAGCATCGCCGGGAACATCAAGTAGGTGGAGACGCCCGAGGGCAGAGGTCCCGTGCGTGCTGAGTCGAGCGAGGTCCCCCTCCCCCCCAAGGCCTCGCCGGAAGACACCGACCTCTTCCGCAAGCTGAAGTGGCTCACCCTCTTTCGCCTCTTCACCATCACCGTCCTCCTCGGCGGAACGGCCGTTGCCGTCTGGAACGCTCCGGGGAAGATGGGCGAGGAGGCCGCGAGCCTCTTCCGGCTGGTCTTCGTCACCTACCTCGTCTCCCTCGCCTTCGCGGTCGCACTCCGGCTGCACCTCTACCTGCGCACCCTGGCCTTCGCCCAGGTCGCCCTCGACCTCTTCATGGCGACGGCGGTCGTCTCCATCAGCGGCTACGCCGAGAGCGTCTTCGTCTTCATGTACCTGCTCGGCATCGTGAACGGGAGCATCCTGCTCTTCCGCCGCGGCGCGGTGGTGGCGGCCGCCCTCTCCCTCGCCGCCTACCTCCCGCTCGTCCTCTTTCGCGCTCCCAGCCGGCCGGCGCCCCCCGTCCTCTTCATCCATGCCATCGCCTTCGTCGCCACCGCCGCCCTCGCCTCCTATCTCTCCGAGCTCCTGCGGCGCACCGGCAAGCGCCTCGAGGAGCGGGAGGGCGACCTCGCCGCCATCACCGCCCTCCACGAGTCGATCGTCCAGTCGGTGGCGAGCGGGCTCGTCACCGTCGACGGGAAGGGCCGGGTGACCTTCCTCAATCGCGCGGCGGAGCTCATCACCGGCCTCGAGGACGCGAAGGTGCGGGGCACGCCGGCCGAAGCGCTCCTCCGCGCATTTCAGCCCATGAGCGGGCGCGACGAGGCCGACTACGTGAACACCCGCGGAGAGCACCTTAGGCTCGGCTACAGCGTGTTCCCGCTCGTGGCCCGCGGCGGTGCGGAGATCGGGCGTGCCGTCATCTTCCAGGACCTCACCGCGCTCCGCGCCATGGAGGACCAGGTGCGGCGCTCGACCCGCCTCGCCGACCTGGGCGAGGTGGCGGCCGGGCTCGCCCACGAGCTTCGAAACCCGCTCGCCTCGATGGTCGGATCGATCGAGCTCCTGAAGAGCACACCCGGCCTCAACGGATCGGAGGCGCGCCTCATGGACATCGTCCTGCGCGAGGCGGCCCGCCTCGAGCAGCTGGTGGCCGCCTTCCTGGCCTTCTCCCGCCCGGCTCCACCCCGGAGGGAAGAGGTGCGGCTCGAGGAGGTCATCTCCGACGCCCTGGAGGTCTTCGCCAACGACCCGGCGGCGGCCCGCCTCGAGCTCACGCGTTCCCTGCTGCCGACCCTGGCCTGGGCGGATCCGGACCAGTTCCGGCAGGTGCTCATGAATCTCTTCCTCAACGCGGCCCAGGCCGCCGGGGGTGGCGAGGCGGAAGGCAGGGTGCGGGTGAGCTGCCGGCCCGAGGGGAGGACGGCGGTCTGCCTCATCGAGGACGATGGGCCGGGCATCGCTCCGCAGCACCTCCGCCAGCTCTTCACCCCCTTCTTCACCACCAAGGAGCGCGGCACCGGCCTCGGGCTCGCCACCGTGCAGCGCATCGTCGATACCCACGGCGGGACGATCGAGGTGGATTCGGCTCCCGGGAAGGGCACGCGGGTGACCGTCCGCATCCCCACCCGCCCCGGCGCTCCACTCCAGCATTAGGATTCGAAACCATGGCCTCCATCCTGGTCGTCGACGACGAGAAGTCGATGCGGGAGCTCCTCGAGATCCTCCTCAAGAAGGCCGGCCACGAGGTGGAGACCGAGGCCGACGCGGCGCGAGCGCTCGACCGCTTGGGCGCTGGCTCCTTCGACCTCGTCGTCACGGACCTGCGGCTCGGCCGCGGCTCGGGCCTCGAGGTCCTGAAGGCCGCCAAGGCCAACTCGCCCAAGACCGAGGTGGTGGTCGTCACCGCCTTCGCCACCACCGAGAACGCCATCCAGGCCATGAAGCTCGGGGCCTACGACTACGTCCAGAAGCCCTTCAAGGTGGACGAGCTGCAGCTCGTCGTCGACAAGGCCCTCGAGCACCGCGCCCTGCTCGCCGAGAACCGGGTCTTGCGCCACCGGATGGGCGACCGCGGACCGCGCGTCCCCGAGATCCTGGGGAGTTCCGCGGCCATCAACGAGGTGCGCCAGCTCGTCGAGAAGGTGGCGCCCACCCGCACGACGGTGCTCCTCACCGGGGCGAGCGGGACCGGCAAGGAGGTGGTGGCCCGCACCATCCACGAGAAGGGCAACCGCCGCGAGCAGCCCTTCGTGGCCATCAACTGCGGCGCCATCCCGGAAGGCCTCATCGAGAGCGAGCTGTTCGGGCACGAGAAAGGGAGCTTCACCGGCGCCGTCGAGGCGAAGCTCGGCCTCTTCGAGGTGGCGGAGGCGGGGACCCTCTTCCTCGACGAGGTGGGCGACCTGCCGGTCCCCGTCCAGGTGAAGCTCCTGCGCGCCCTGCAGGAGCGCAAGATCCGCCGGGTGGGGGGGAGCGCCGACATCGCCATCGCCGCGCGCATCCTCGCCGCCACCAACCGGGACCTCGCCGAGGACGTGAAGGCCGGCCGCTTCCGGGAGGACCTCTACTACCGGCTGAACGTCATCCAGGTGCGCCTGCCCGCTCTGCGGGAGCGCCGCGAGGACTTGCCGCTCTTCCTCGACCACTACGTGGAGCGCTTCGCCGCCGAGCTCGGCCGAGCGAAGCCCGGCCTCGACCCGGAGACCTTGCGATTCCTCCTCGCCTACGACTACCCCGGCAACGTCCGCGAGCTCGCGAACGTGGTCGAGCGCGCCGTCACCCTGTGCGACGGGGACACGGTCCTGCCCGCCGTGCTCCCGCCGGCGGTCCGCGGGGCGGCGCTCGGGCGGGTGTCCCACGAGACGGAGCTGCCGGGCGAAGGCCTCGATCTGCAGTCGCACCTCGACGCCGTCGAGCGCTCCATCCTGGAAGAGGCCTTGAAGCGCACGAACGGGGTGAAGACCGAGGCGGCCCGCCTCCTCTCCCTCACCTTCCGTTCGCTGCGGTACCGGCTCGCCAAGTACGGCATCGGCGGCGAGTAGCCGATCTCACTCGCAGTTCTGGCCTGCGTGCCGGCAGTTGTGGGACGCGGGCGACACCGGCAGCCAGTAGAGCGTCGAGGCCAGGCTCCGGGAGCCGAGGCTCGTGTTGGCGGCCGGCTGGCCCGGGTTGAGCTGCACGGTGTTGTAGTAGACCTGTCCGGTGCTCGTGACGCCGAGCTGGACCATGGGCGCGGCGGGCGGGGCGATGGTGCTCTCCTGCAGGCCGGCGAAGATCTGGGTCGGGCTCGACCCCTCGTTGCAGTTCGTACTCGCGGTGCCGCTCACGTAATTCGTCGCGTAGGCGACCGCGGTCTGGGTGGCGGTGCCGGCGCTGGCGCAGGGGTCGGTGCTGCTCCCGCTGCTGGCCGAGCCGAGCGGCAGGAAGCTATTCCAGCTGGCGCAGGAGTTGAGGACCGTCGCCCCTGAGGCGGTCTTCTCGAAGGTGCAACCGCTGGCACAGGCCTGCTGGGTGGGGCAGGGTCCCGTGTTGTAGGTGTAGAACCAGCCCGGGTCGTCCACCGTGGCCTGGCAGGTCGCGCCGCTCGCGCAGCTGAGGCCGCCCGAGGCGTTCACCTGGGCCTGGGTGGTCTCGATGAGCGAGCAGCTCCCTGCCACCTGGCCGGCGGTGAAGGCGCACCCCGTGTAGTTGGCCGCGTCCGTGAATCGGTTCTGGTCGAAGGTCTGGGCGGTCGACCAGTCCGCGCTCGGGCTCGTGGAGAAGCTCTTCTGCGCCGCCAAGCCCCCGTACGACCAGATGCCGTAGAAGCGCGCCTTGTCGGGGCAGCTTCCCGTCGTGGGTGGGGCGACGTTGTGGCCGGTGCCCACCGGGCTCACCGTGCACAGGCCGGCCGAGCTGCAGGTGGTCGTCCCGGTGGCGGTGGTGCCGGCGCTCGTGCTGCAGGTGATGGTGTAGCTGTCGCTCGCGGTGAAGTTACCGGAGGCGCCGTTGGTGCAGGCGGCCGCCCCGCTCGCGCCGCAGCCCTCGGTGAGGGCCGGGCTCGTCATCTGGCCGGTGGAGGCGCAGGCGAAGGATCCGCTCGAGCTGCACGTCCCGTAGTTCACCTGGCTCGAAGTCGAGACCGTGCACCCCGCCTGGCAGCAACCGAAGATGTCGTCCGGACTGCACTCCAGGGTCTGGGACAGGATCTGCTCCCGGTTGCCCGAGCCGAGCAGGGTATGGAGGGTGCCCCGCTGGGGATCGAAGGCGTTGGCGGTCATGTAGAAGAACTCGTTGCGGGTGCCCGCGTACTGACCGTTGTCGGTGCGGCGGCTCTGCTCGAAGGTGCGCGCCGCCTTCCAGTTCGTCACCCGCCCGTTCGACCCGCGGACGCCCGGATCCCAGAAGCGCGCCACGAAGACGTTCCCCCCGAGGTCACCCCAGGTGGCCGTGTCGAAGAAGTTGTCGGAGTCCGGAAGGCCCACCGTCGAGTTGCCGATGTCGACCAGGGCGATGCCGGCCGGCACCGGGAACATGCTGGTCGTGGTATTGGCCGAGCTTCCCACCACGTTCGCCTTGAAGTCGGCGTCGGTGAAGCGCCAGGTCACCGCCCCGGTCCAGGCGTCGACCATCCACACGGCGCGCCCGCGGGTGAGCGAAGGATCGTAGCCCCCGTTGAGCATCACCTCCCACTTTTCCACCCAGCCCTTCCCCTGCGGGTCGCGGTCGCTGCTCGTAGGCACGAGGCGGACCGGCCCGACCGGAGGCGGGCGAGGGGAGAAGTCACTCCAGGACTGCCCCATGTACTGGGCGTCGTCCGAGAGGGGAGGTGGGAAGGACCACAGCATGGTGGGGTGGGTCCGGTCGGTGAGGTTCATGTCGAAGGAGTTCGTGATGTCGAGGGCGGTGAACTGCATTCCGCCCGCCCGCTCGGACAGGATGGCGATGGTGCGGAACTCGTTCTTCTGCTTCACGCCGTCGAGGTTGTTGCCCGTGCCCGCGATTCCGTCCACCCAGATGTCGCGCACCATGGTGTTGCCGTCCACCGTGTACGTGTGGTTCATCATGGTGGCCTGGAGCAGCGGCAAGAGGTCGGGAGGGACGAAGGCCCACAGCTCTTCGCCCGTACCATCCGTGATGCCGGGATAGACGCAGTCGGCGTCCTCACTGCTCTGGCTCGGATCGGGGCCCCCGGCGTCGAAGGCATGCAACAGGCCGTCGTTCGACCCGACGATGACCGCGGTCTCCCGGCTCGCGAGCGAGGAACGCCAGGCGCGGTACGCGTCGACCTTGGCCGAGCCCGCCTGACACCCCGGATAATCCGACTCGAGGGAGGTCTGGTAACCGGGGCCGTAGTTGACGTTGCCGCTGTAGCCGAAGAGCGTGCGCACGCACTGGTTGTCCGTGCCGAGCTGGCAGACGGCCTCGGCGGTCGGCTGGTGGACCATGACCGGCGAGGAGTGGAAGACGTCGCCCAGCTTGTAGAAGGTGGGGAGGCTCGTGCTCACGGTTATGGTCACTCCCGCCTGGTAGGGTCCCGTGAACGCCGCGGCATCGTTCACCCGGTTGCGCTCCTCGGCGGTATGGCCGGTGGTGATGGCGCAAAGGTGCGTGTTAAGGAGTCCGTCGGAGGTGATGTTGTAGGTGCCGTTGCTCGGGTTTCCCGGCCCGGCGCAGCCGTCGCCGTCCTGGTCCATGACGTCCCACCCGCGGGCGAAGAGGATCACCTGCTCGGCGCAGTAGGTCTCGGCGGTGCTCCCGGCCCAGGTGCTTCCCGTCCAGGTGGCGGTCGACGAAATGGCCGGGCAGGCCGGGAGGGGAGAGGACCCACACAGCTTGGCGAGCGACTCCATGGTCGTGCACCAGCTCTGGGTGAGGTTCATGTAAGGGGCGAGCGTCGCCGCGTTCTTGGTCTCGAGCTCGTAGGGCGTGCCGTCGGGGAGCGCCGTCCAGATGTTGCGGGGCGTCTGCCCGGGGGCGTACGTGGTGTAGGGCGCGATGTTCCCGGTGTCGGCGTGCTCGGCCGCGGTGAGATAGCCGGTCGTGCCGGGCGTGGAGAGCACCTGGCCCGCATCCCAGAACATCTGGGCCGGGGTGTTGCCGGTGCCGGTCTTGTACCAGACGCCGGTTTGAGAGTTCTCGGTGATCTCGTCACAGTTGGCGTCGACGAGAAAGCTCTTGTTGCAGATGTTGTAACCGAGAGGCGTGGTGGACCCGTCGAAGTTGGCGCTCACGATCTTTCCCCGGCAGATGACCTGCTGGGTGGGATCGGACGCGTTGTACTTCTTCGAGGGATCGCAGCCAGCGGCGGCCTCGTCGAAGAGCATCCACTGGAAGAGGTGCCCTTCCCAGGTGGCCTTCTGGTTCGGCCGGAACCGGGTGATGAAGGCTTTCGTGTCGAAGGAGTTGATGGTGGTGAGCGAGCTCGCCGCCGGGGCGCCGAAGGAGGTGGAGGTGTTCGACACCTGCGAGATGGCTTGGGCCACCCCCGCCGCCAGCCCCGTGCCGTCGGCGGCGTTGTTGAAGGAGCCGCCGCCCATGTTGGCGGTCGACTGCAGGATGGTCTGCGCGTTGCCGGCGGCAAGGTTGAAGCTCACTGCTTGCGTCACCACCGTCTGCAGGCCGTTCAGGGTCGAGGGGCTGAGGTCGTTTTGATCGAGCCAGGCCGCGATGCGGGGTAGCGGGGAAGGAGCCGCGCTCGTCGTGTCGGAGGGGCTGCAGCACGCGCTGGGGCTACTGCTGCACTGCGTCCCGGGACCGCAGTTCTGGGTCGAGGTGTAGAGGTTCTGGGCGTAACCCGACCAGTTGCTGCCGGTCTTGCTCTCGATGACGGTGGGGAAGGTCATCTCGGAGTTGGGCGAGCCGTCGGTCACGATGATGATGGCGCTCTTCTGGCAGCTCCAGCAGAAGCTGCTCGAGGACGAGCTCACCCAGGAGGCCTTCATCAGGCCGGCGGAGGTCTGCGCGTAGGCGGAGAGCTCGTAGGAGGAGCCGAAGGCGGTGGTGTAGGTGCCGGATTGCGTGAAGTACTGGCCGAGGTGGAAGAGGCCGGTCGCCATCGGGGTGCCGCCATTGTCCAGGCTGGGGAGCGTCACCCCGCCCGGCCAGTTGTGGTTGTAGGCGTTCATGATGGTCTGGCGGACGGCGACGAAGGCGGACGGGTTCACCGGATAGGAGTCGGCCGTGTCGGGACCGAGGGGCACGACGATGGCGACGCCATTGCTGCCGAAGGGCGAGGGCAGGGTGGCGTTCGTCATGTAGGAGAGCCCGAGGCGCAGCTGGTCCGTCGGCTGCGAGACGTTCGGATTGATCCAGGCGACCTGCTTAATGACGTGACGGGCCGACATGAACTTGGGCGGATTGGCGTTGAGCCAGCCGCCCGAGAGGAGCGCCGTGGCGGTGCCCGGGCTCTGGGCAATGGCCAGGTTGGAAGACGCCGTGCAGGTGTAGGTGGTGACGCCGTGGTGGGTACTGCTCGTCACCGAGGCGGTGCTGACGTTGAAGGCGGCCTGCCAGTTCTTGAAGAAGTAGAAGCCGGGTGCCCCCGTGTTCGTGAGACAGGACGCGCAGTTGGGCAGGTTGAAGTTGGCCGTCTTGACGGTGGTGATGGCGCAGTTCGACCCTGAACACGTGCCGGGACAGGTCACGTCGTTCCAGGTGACGGTGAGCGTGCAGCCGTTCAAGCTCCACGAACCGCCGCTCACGCCGCTGATGGTCGTGGGCCCGGCGGTGAAGGGCGCCGCCGAGGTCTCGGTCCAGTTGTAGTTGCCGTTCGAGGCGGTGGGGTAGGAGAAGATCTGTCCGCTCTGGAAGAGACAGGCCGTGCTCGGGTTCGCGGCGAGCGTGCAGTTGGTGGCGGCGGTCGTCCCGGCGTTTCCCCAGGAGGGGGTGTCGACGAGGCCGTTCGAGGCGGTGCCGAGGCCCGGGTCGACGAGCGTGGCGGTCGGCGTGTAGTTCGTCATCCAGGCGAGGCTCGTGTTGCTCGTCGCGAAGGTGGAGGGATAGCCGGCGCAAATGCCGTCGCCGTTGATGGTCCCCGAGGTGGTGGGCGCGCTGACGTTTGCAAAGGTGGGCAGCTGGCAGGTGGACAGGCACCCCGTCCCGTCCCCCCAGTAGTTGCAGTCGCCACACTGCGGGATGTTCGCCATGGACCCGGAGACGTCCTGCATGAACATCACGTTCGAGGGGCCGCTCGGCAGCGTGAAGAACTGCTCGTCGCCGGCCACCGGATTGTTCTCCTGGCTCATGAGCGAGGTCGTGACGTCGTTGCACGGCGGGGGGGACCCGTCGGACAAGAACGGCACGATGAGCACGGCGGTCCCGAGGGAGAGGAAGCTTAGGGTGCGGGCGCGGGACATCGGTTCCTCCTAGAGTCCCCACTGGACTGCGAATTCCACCTCGGTCTCGCGAGCGCTCCCCGCTTCCCCGCTCGACTGGGTGCAGTGGGCGACCACGCGGTACGGCTGGGCCTGGTCGGCGACACGGTTGGTGATGTCGTTCACCTGATAGTTGGCGCCGACGGTGAGCGGGTTCAAGGGAATGACCTGGATGTTGTTGACCCAGGTCTGGCTGCTCGCGTTCCAGTAGAGGGCGGAGCTGGGATTCTGGCCGTAGTGGCCGCCCTGCACGGTGGTGTTCGAGCCGGTGCTCTCGAACGGAATGTTGACCGGAGGCACCGACCCGGCGGCGGTGCCGAGGAGCTTCCACTGGCTCATGAGGAGCGCGCGGGCGGCCTCGGCACAGGCGTTGATGGTGGCCTCCTTGCGCGCGGCGTAGGCCCCGGCCACTTCCCGGGAGCTGAAGCGCACCACCGCCACGCCGGCCGCGGTGATGACGAGGACCACCACGAGCGCCATGACGAGCGCGCTGCCGCGGGGTTCACGAATACGCATGCTCATCCTCCTCCGCAGTTGCCGAGGGCATCCTGGCAGTTCCCGGTGGTGTAGCTCGGGTCGTAGTAGGGAAAGACCGGCAACTGGGCCTTCATGTTCGGGATGTAGACGGTGGTGTCGTACACCTGGCGCTGGTAGCCCGCCTGCCCCGCTACGGCCGGGCGGTTCAGGGAAGCCGGCAGCTGGGTACAGACCTGATCGACACAGTTCGGATCGCTCCGTTCCCGACGAACGATCAAGGCCACCCGCACCGCCTGGATGTTGGCCGGGCTGTAGGTGGTCCGCGCGGGATCGAGGACGGGGGTGGTGAAGGTGGGCGGCGTGCTCGTGAGGTCGATGCCCGTTTGGGAATTGGTGAGGGCGAGCCCCTGGGTCGCCCCCTGCAGCACGGGCCCCGCGGTCGGGTCGGACGGGAATGCGTAGGCGACCTGCAGGTCCTCCACGTCGGGGGCGATGGCCTGGGGACTCGTGGGCAGTCCCTGGTCGAGCATGAGATAGGGCCTCGTGCCGGCAGTTTCCCAGGCCTGCACGGCGCCGGTCGGATCGATGGCCGCCACGTAGTAGCGGTAGCGGTCGATCTTGTAGGCGCGGCGCGTCCCCGACGCGAAACAGGCCTGGCCGAAGAAGGCGCCCTGCTGGGTGGGGAAATCGGCGGGATTGCCCGCGCTCGGCTGCAGAGTCACCTGGACGGACGCTGTGTTCGCGTTGCTGACGCTCTGCACCTCGACGTAGGCCCACAGCCACTGGTCGTTCGTGCCGTAGCACATGATCTGCAGGATCTGGCCTTGCTGGAGCAAGGACGGATCGATGGGGCCGGAAAGGGTGAGCGAGTTCACCCCGACCGCGCCGGCGAGGTCGTGCTCGAAGAGGGGATCGCGGGAGTAGAAGACGATCTCGTCGGGACCGGTGATGCTGTCGCGGCAGGTCACCGGATTGGCGCACTGGTAACCGCCGAAACGCACGGTCGACTGCTGGCCCGGCGGAGTGCAGTACTGGAAGGAGTTCATCTGACCGAAGTCGAAGACGAAGGTGGGGTCGAGCCCGTAACCGGCCATGGACAGGCTGGTCGTGATCTCGTCCATGGCCGCCCGGGCCGTCTCCTGCATGGCGCGGTCGTCGACGCCGCCCTGGAAGGCTCGCTGGGTGCCGGCGAGCAGGGTGACCGCGGCCGCCACCACGATGGCGGAGACGAGGACCGCCACGATGAGCTCGATGAGAGTGAATCCGCGTGCGCGCATCTTTAAGGAGGCTCTAGTTGGTGTTGTTGGGATTGGGCAAAAAACCGATCACCACCACGCGGTTCGCCGTTCCGGTCTGCTCGTTCTGCCATCGCACGATGGCGGCCACCCGGAGGCCGTTCAAGACGCCGTTCGAATCGTAGTCCGCCGCCGCGACGTTCCAGTAGCGCGTGAAGCCGAGCTGGGCTGCCGTCACGGAGGGCACCCCGAGCCAGTTGAAGGGTGCGGCCTGAGTCTCGAGCTCGCTCTCCTGGTGGTCGAAGACGAAGTTGCCCACCGGCTGAGCGAAGAGCCAGTTCGAGTCGGCAAAGTCGGCGTCGTTGGCGGTGGTGGTGTTCCCGAGGCGCGGGTCGGCCGCGTAGTTCCACGTCTGCATCTGGCTCATGAGGTCCTGGGCGAGGAGCGTGGCGCGCTCGACGACGCGCGCCTCGGTGTTCATCCTCACGCTGGCCTGGTGGAGCATGAGGAGCCCCAGGGAGCCCATGACGAGGACTCCCATGGCGATCATGGCCTCGAGGAGGGTCACACCCGATGCGCGCTTTAGACTAGCCATTGTTGAAGCTCATGATGGAGCCGTAGGGCGAGGTGATGACGAGGGTGCTCGAGCTGTAGACCGTCTTGATGCCGAGCTGCGTGGTGTAGATGGAGAAGCTGCCGCCGGACACGCTCAGCTTGTTCCCGGCCGCGTTGTAGAAGGTGGTCCGCCCGCGCGGGTCGAAGACGATGGCGCCCCGGTTGTCGCCCCCCGTGTTGCAGAAGCTGCAGGCCTGGTTGACGACGATGTTGTTATAGGGGAAGGGCAGGTTCGGCTGCCCGAGCCCGGTGGAGGGCCCCACCACCACGTTTCGCGGGAGGTCGAGGTAGGTGATGAACTTTCCGCTGAGGGAACTCGCCGCGATGCCCGTCGGGGAGGCGAAGACGGCCGGGTTGTAGTTGCTGATGTTGAGCGCGGCCGTGGGCAGCGTCATCACGGCGTTCGGATCGCTCGTGTCCTCCACCACCACGATCCGCCCGGTCGAGCCCTTGGGGTTCGCGTAGTTGGGAAACACGATGACCGCGACCGACTGGCCCTCGCTGAGCGCCTGCTGACGGGCCTGGTGGACGAGGGACTGGATCTCGGCCGCCACGCCGTTGAAGGTGGCGCGGGGAGCCGAGTTCCGCATGGTATCGAAGGCCAGCGCCGCCAGCACGGCGATGATGGTGAGCGTGACCGCCAACTCTATGAGCGTGAAACCGCGACGGCGCGTCCCGAGCAAGGCGCTCACCTCCCGCCAAACTGGCCTGCAAGGCGCGTGCGCCGCTCTTCACCCGGAGACGGGCGCAAGCTCTCGAATCCCCGGCCCGAGAGAGCGAGCTCGGGTAGGAGGAGGCGAGTACCCACATGCAAACGTTGCAGGGTCTGCACGGCGTTGCACACCCCGCCGTGAGAGCCTCGGCGCGTCGTCAGCGCAGGTCCCGCCGGCTGAAGACGGCCACCGCGAAGGCCACCACTGCGGCCGCATAGAGCAGGCCGTAGCCGACGCCGGTGGTGAAGAAGGAGAGGGGGACCGGGTCCTTGTAGACCATGGCCTCCTTCAAGTTCAGGGACTCGAGGTTCGGCACGAGTACGAACGCCAACCAGCCGGCGGCGCGCGCCAGCGCGCCGTGCTCGCCCCAGTAGCGGACGAAGTCGGAGGAGAGCTGGCCCGCCACGGTGAGCGCCAGGGTGAAGATGACGGCCAGGGTGGAGGTGGTGAAGGTGGAGAAGAAGGCCGCCACGGCGCCCACCATCGCGAAGCGGACCGCCATCGCGAGGAGCACCGCAAAAAAAGGCGTGTCGCCGAAAAAGCTCAAGCTGTGCAGGTAGTAGAAGAGGACCGCCGTGAGGACCGCCGCCATGAGGAGGAGGTTGAGCGTGGTGGTGGAGACGAGTCCGAGGTAGCGGCCCACGACGTACTGGGCCCGCGAGACCGGCTTCGCGATGATGGGGTAGACCGTGCGCCGCTCGACGTCGCGTGCGATGAGACCGGCCCCCAGGAAGACGGCGATGAGCGTGCCGAAGATCTCCATCGAGGAGAGGGCGATGTCCGCGATGATCCGGTATTGCTCCCCGAAGGTGAGGGTCGAGAGGGTCAGCGAGGCGATCACCAGGACGACGGCGAAGACGAGCAGGTTCACCGCGAGCTTCTGCCGCAGGGCCTCGCGGACGGTGACCCAGGCGATGGCAACAATCTTCTTCACGGGCGCGCCTCCTGCCGGTCGTCGCCGGAGGCCTTGGGCTCATACTGAAACTTGGGTAGGTGCGCTCCCTCGCTCGCGCGAAAGCGGAACGGGTTCACGCTCGAGTGGACCTTCTTCTCCTCGAGATTCCACACGTAGCGGCCGCCGAAGGGGTCGGGGGGAATGGCGGGGACGAGGCCGTAGGTCACGAGCGCCTCGAGGTCGGGGAGCGGCAGCCCGAACCGCGCCTCGTAGGCCTTGGCCGCCTGCTCGAGCTGCTGGGCGTCCCTCTCCAGCACGGCCAGTTTGAGCTGCTCGTCGAGCCGGGCCAGGGTCGAGCGGTCCTTCACCGTCTGGCGCAGTTCCAGGATGAGCGCGATGGCGTCTTCGGGGGTCCCGCTCTTCGAGGCGAGCGAGACGGCGAGGTGGCTGATGTTGGCTGAGGCGCCGGGCCGGCGGGCGGCGATCTCGGCGTAGCGCGCCCCCTCGGCGTAGTCGCCCAGGTAAAACCAGTAGTTGAAGGCGAGATAGTAGGGGAAGGTCCACCAATCGGGCCCCTTCGAGAGCCCCTTCAAGAGGATGGCGTTGCTGTCGGCGATGCGCCCCGCTGCCGAGAGCACGATGCCTCCGGTCTGGTAGGCATAGCCGTGGCGCGGATCGAGGTCGGTCACGAGGTCGAGGAGCGGGAGGAGCTTGTCCCAGCCCCGCGCGTCGGCGTCCTTGTCCCCGATGTACTGCACGGCGGTGAGCCAGTAGATGTCCGACATGAGGCCGCGGTTGCCGAGCGAGGCGATCCGGGCGAAAGAGCCCCTGGGGACATGGGCCACGTCGAAGGGCTTCGTCTGGAGCCGGTGGGCGAGCGAGAAGTCGAGCAGGGCGGCGCCGGTGAGGGCGAGCATCGCGGCCACGAGCGCAGCGCGGATCTCGGTCATGGGAGCATGGCCAAAAAAACAGGCTGCCCGGAACGGGCAGCCTGCATCCTATCAAAGGCGCGGGCGACGTTAGAAGACGTTGTCCGCCGAGCAGTTGACCACCTGGCCGTTGCCGATGTTGGTGGGCTGAGCGCCGCCGTTGCAGTTGACCGTGTTGACACCGGTGAGGGCGCCGACGCCGGCCCCGGTGGCGGACGGGGCCGCGGTGGCGACCGCGCCCGTCGAGGCCGTGATGGCCGGGGTGAAGGAGGCGACGAGGGAGAGGACCTGATCGGCGTCGATGTCGGAGGCCGCCGCGATGGTCACCGCAGCGCCGAGGTTGCCGAGGGGGGCGGCGCAGGCGGCCACCTGGCCGGTCGGCGGGGTCGGCTTACCAGCGGTGGTCGCCGAGTAGACGCCGTAGGTCGCGCCCTGCACCAGCCAGTCGATGGCGGAGGCCGCGACGAGGTCGGTGGACTGCCACACGATCTTGTTCGCGCCCGGGGTGCCGGCCGGCACCTGGGTGATGTCCGAGTAGAGACCGGTCATCGCGTTCAGGCACAGCACGCGCTCGGACGCCTGGAGCGACGCCTCGGACTTGTAGATCGCCTCGACGTTGGTCTTGAGCTCCGAGAACTTGGAGCGCAGCTGGTAGCGCAGGAAGTTCGGGATGGCGATGGCGGCGAGGATGCCGATGATCGCGACGACGATCATGAGTTCGATGAGGGTGAAGCCCTTCGAAGCCTTCTTCATGTTGCCTCCATGGTGTGTCGGGCGGCGAAGGACCGCCACCCACGCTGCTCGTCGATTCCCAGGCCGACAAAGCATGGGGAGTGCCAGCGCCCCTTCGAGCTAACCGGGCAAGAAGAGGCGCCCCGCGTTCATGGTCGTTGACGAAGAGGGGCAGCGGGGTCGGGAATGCCTGACGTTTTTCGTCACCCGCCTGTCCGGTTCTGGCGCAGGAGGTGCGAGGTCAGGACCCGCTCTCCCACGCCCGGCTTTGACAGAGCGACCTTGCCCCCACAAGATGCGGCCTCATGATTCTCAAGACCGAGGCCCTCACCAAAGTCTTCGAGCTGAGGCCGGGCAAACGCGTGACCGCGGTCGACGACCTCTCGCTCGAGGTCGAACAAGGCGAGATCTTCGGATTCATCGGGCCGAACGGAGCCGGCAAGACGACGACCATCAAGATGCTCATGGGCCTCATCTACCCGACCCGTGGGCGAGCCCTGGTGTTCGATGCCCCCATCCCCTCCAAGGCATCCAAGGCGCGCATCGGGTACTTGCCCGAGAACCCGTCCTACCACGAGTTTCTCACCGGCGCCGAGGCCATGCGCTTCTTCGCGACGCTCTCCGGCGTCCCGCGCGCCGAGCAGAGCGCCCGCTGCGAGGAGCTCCTCGCGCTGGTGGGGCTCTCCGAGGCCAGGGACCGCCAGATCCGCAAGTACTCGAAGGGCATGCAGCAGCGGCTGGGCATCGCGCAGGCGCTCGTCTCGGACCCGGCCTTCGTGGTGCTCGACGAGCCCATGAGCGGGCTCGACCCCATAGGGCGCCGGGAGATGCGCGACCTCATCCTGCTCCTCAAGCGCCGGGGCAAGACGGTGTTCTTCTCGACCCACATTCTGCCCGACGTGGAGAGCCTGTGCGACCGGGTGGGGGTGATCCACGCGGGCAAGCTCCTCGAGGTGGGGCGGCTCGGCAACCTGCTCTCGCCGCGGCTGACTTCAGTCGAGCTGAGCGCGGTGGTGCCGGAGCGCGCCCGCGAGGCGCTCGGCCGCGGCCGGACCATCGCCCGCGACGGTGACCTCTTCACGCTCTCCTTCGACGACGAGAGCGCCGGCGAGGAGGCGATGCGCGCGGTGCTCGCCGCAGGTGGCCGCGTCGTGTCCTTCACGCCCCACCGCGAGACCCTGGAAGACTTCTTCATGCGCCGGCTCAGCGAAGGTTCGGGCCGGGCTGGGCCCGCCCCCGAGCGGCGCGCCGCCTCGTGACCTCCGCCTGCGAGGCGCTTCCCGCTCTCTGTGCGGCCTGGGTAGCCATCCTCGGGGCCATGGTGGGGAGCTTTCTCAACGTGGTGGTGGCGCGCGTGCCCCACGGCCTGTCGATCGTGCGCCCCGGCTCGCGCTGCCCGCGCTGTGCCACGCCTATCCGCTGGTACGACAACCTGCCGGTCCTCTCCTTCCTGCTCTTGCGCGGGCGCTGCCGGACTTGCAAGGAGCGCATCTCGGCCCGCTATCCCCTCATCGAGGTGATGGGGGCGCTGGTAGCGCTCGTGGCCTATGGCCGGCACGGCTTTTCGGCGTCCGCCCTCGGCGAATTCGCCTTCGCGGCGGCGCTCGTCGCCCTCGCCTTCATCGATCTCGACAACTGGCTCCTCCCGCATGTCATCACCTGGCCACTCATCGCCTTCGGCCTCGTCCTCGGCGGCTTCCACCTCACGCCGGCCGGCCAATTGCCTGCGGCCGCCCTGGGGGCCGCGCTCGGCTTTGCCGCCTTTGCCCTCGTCTCCTGGCTCGGAGAGAAGGCCTTCAAAAAGGAGGCCCTGGGCTTCGGGGATGTGTGGCTCCTCTCCGGCCTTTGCGCCTTCCTCGGCGCGAAGGCGCTCTTGCCGGTGGTGCTCCTCGCTTCGGTAGAAGGCGCGGTGGTGGGGGTCGCCCTCATCCTCCTCGGGAGATTGGAGAAGGGCCCAAAGGTTCCGAAGGAAGGCGACCCGCCCCAGGCGGACGAGGACGCCTGGGTTCCGCCGCGGCACGCCCTGCCCTTCGGCCCGTTCCTCGTGGCGGGTGCCCTCGAGTGGCTGTGGCTCGGCCATTCCATCGCGCGGCTCGTCCCGGTGCTCGAGCTCTTTCGCTGACATGTACGCTTCCATCCGCGCCTTCTTGCTCGTGAACGGCCTCGCCATCGCGGCCGTGGCCGCGGCCGCACTCCTCTTGCTCGGCCTTCCACTCGCGGCTCGCCACGCCCTCACCGCTCCGGCACTCTTCGCGGTGGCCGGGGCGGTGGCGCTCCTCGTCGCCTTGGTGGCGACCCTGCTCCTCGTCCGCGGGGTGGCCCGCCCGCTCGACCGGCTTCTGCTGGCGGCCGGCCGGCTGGGAACGCTCGAAGCCCGGGGCGCGGGCGAGCTTCCCCTCCTGGGCGAGCGCGGAGGCTACCCCCTCTCGCGGGCGGCCCTCGCCTTCGAGCGGCTCGCGCTCGCCTTCGGAGAGGAGCGGGTTCGCCTGGCCGACAAGGTGAAGGAGCTCACCGAGGCGAACCGTGCGCTCGAGCTCGCCCGCGAGTCCCTGGTGCGCTCGGAGAAGCTCGCGACCGTGGGCCGGCTGGCGGCGGGGCTCGCCCACGAGGTCGGCAATCCCCTGGGGGCGATCGCCGGATACCTGGAGATTGCCCGCTCGCGCCTGCCCGCCGGAGCACACCCCGACCTCAAGGATGCCCTCCGCCGCATCGGGCTCGCGGCCGAGCGCATCGACCGCACCGTGCGTGACCTGCTCGACTTCGCCCGTCCCGCCCCGCCCGTCCTCGCTCCCTTGAGCCTTCCGAGCGCCGTCGAGGCGGCGGTGAGGCTCGCCCGCGTCCAGACGCGCTTTCGAGAGGTCGAGCTCGCCATCGAGCTCCCGGGGAACCTGCCGCGGGTCATCGCGGACGAGCACTACCTGGCGCAGGTCCTCTTGAACCTCCTGCTCAATGCGGGAGACGCGCTCGAGGGCGAGGGACAGGTCCGCCTCTCGGCGAGAGTCCTCGGGGAGGGCGCTCAGGTTGCGCTTTCGGTGGAGGACTCCGGGCCCGGCATCCCGGATTGCGAGCTGCCGCGCATCTTCGACCCGTTCTACACCACCAAGGAGCCGGGAGCGGGGACGGGGCTGGGCCTCGCCATCTGCCACCGGATCATGGAGTCGTTCGGCGGGGAGATCACCGCGCGCAACGGCGCGAGGCGGGGTGCCGTCTTCGAGCTGCGCTTCCGCGCCGCACCCTGACCCCGAGAGCGAGGGGAGGGTGCCGGGTCCCGACGCGGGGCATCCGGCCCCCCCGTGATAGAGTCCCCGGTCCGTGGCCTTCCGCAACGTCCTCATCGTCGACGACGAGGAGTCGATGCGACACCTCCTTTCCGTGTTCCTCCGGGACCAGGGATACGCGGTGAGTGCGGTACAGAACGGCGAGGAGGCCCTACGGGAGCTCGCGGCCCGCGACTACGACCTCATCCTCTCCGATCTCCGCATGCCGCGCATGGGAGGAAAAGAGCTCCTGCGCGAGGTGCAGAGGCTCTACCCCTTCACCCTCTTCATCGTCATGAGCGCCTACGGTTCTTACGACACGGCGCTCGAGGCGATGAAGGCCGGCGCCTACGACTACCTGTCGAAGCCGTTCAAGCCGGACGAGGTCCTGCTCGTCCTCAAGAAGGCCGAGGAGCGCCAGCGGCTCGCCCGCGAGAACCGGCGCCTGCGCACCGAACTCGCCGAGGAGTACCGCGCCGACAACATCGTCGGCAGTTCGGCGGCCATGGCGGAGGTGCTGAGGCAGGTCGGGAAGGTCGCTCCGCTCAAGACCACCGTGCTCCTCTCCGGGGAGTCCGGGACGGGCAAGGAGCTCATCGCGCGAGCCCTGCACGAGCTCTCCCCGCGCTCGGCCATGCCCTTCGTGGCGGTGAACTGCGGTGCCATCCCCGCCGAGCTCGTGGAGTCGGAGCTCTTCGGCCACGTGAAGGGGGCCTTCACCGACGCCTCGCGCGACAAGAAGGGACTCGCCGTCGAGGCCGATGGGGGCACCCTCTTCCTCGACGAGATCGGCGAGCTCCCGAGCGCCCTGCAGGTGAAGTTGCTCCGTTTCCTGGAGGACGAGGAGGTGCGGCCGGTGGGGGACACCCGGGCCGAGCGGGTGGACGTCCGGGTGGTGGCGGCGAGCGCCCGTGATCTCGCGGCGGCCGTGAAGGCCGGGCAGTTCCGGGAGGACCTCTACTACCGGTTGCACGTGCTCGGGATCCGCCTGCCTCCGCTGCGTGAGCGGCGAGGCGATATCCCGCTCCTCGCCGCCCACTTCCTCGCCCGCTACGGACGGCTGCGGGTCGGGGCGCCCATCGAGAAGATCTCGGAACCTGCGCTCGCCGCGCTCGAGGCCTATCGCTTCCCGGGCAACGTGCGGGAGCTCGAGCACGCCATCGAGCGGGCGGTGGTCCTGAGCGAGGGCAGCGTCCTCTTGGAAGACGATCTGCCCGAGGCCATCCGCGGCGTGCCCGGCGGCGCTCCGCCGCTCGCCGTGCCGGAGGGTACCCTCTCCATCAAGCGGGCCACGCGGGCGGTGGAGGAGGACCTCATCCGCCGCGCCCTCGAGAAGACCCAGGGCAACCGGACCCGTGCCGCCGAGCTGCTCGACCTCTCCTACCGGGCGCTCTTGTACAAGATCAAGGAATACGGGATTGACAATTGAAGCGCATAGCGTCTGTTCGGTGAAGTGAGAAGTCTGTCACCGATAATTACGCATCATGATGCTTCTGGCAGCCTTCAGTAACCTACACTGCCCGATATCTGCGTCCGTTCGCTTTCTTGATCCGCCGGCGCGGGATCGCGTAGCGTGGAACGGTATGCGCTCTGATTCTGCAGCGCGCGTCGACACCCGAAGAGCTTCAAGACGAACCACAGGCCGCATGGCGAACAACGTCCGATTGCTGCGCGAGGAGCAGCTGCTCACCAAGGCCGAGCTGGCCCGCAAGGCGGGCATCTCGGCCCTCACCCTCGCGCGCATCGAGAGCGGGCGGGCCTGCCGCGTCGACACGAAGCGCAAGATCATCCTCGCGCTCGGCCTGCGCCCCTCCGACAAGCACAAGGTGTTCAGCGACGGGCGGCCAGGTCACGCCACGCGGAAGGGAAGGTAAGAGATGTCGAAGAGCAAGCTCGCCGTCGGCCTCGACATCGGGTCCTCGAGCGTCAAGCTCGTGCAGCTGAAGGAGCGCAAGGGCGGCTACGCCCTGCAGGCCTTCGGCAGTTCCAGGCTCCCCCCGGAGACCATCGTGGACGGCGCCCTCATGAACTCGGCCGCCGTGGTGCAGGCGATCCAGGAGCTGCTGGCTACACAAAAAGTGAAGGGGCGCGAGGCCGCCATCGGGGTCCGCGGCCACTCGGTCATCATCAAGAAGATCTCGCTCCCGCGCATGTCGCAGGAGGAGCTCGACGAGTCGATCCAGTGGGAGGCCGAGCAGTACATCCCCTTCGACGTGAAGGACGTCAACATCGACACCCAGATCCTGACTCCTCAGGGCGACGGGGCCGGCCAGATGGACGTCCTGCTCGTGGCGGCCAAGAAGGACATGATCAACGACTACACCGCCGTCTGCGCCGAGGCCGGGCTCACCGCCACCGTGGTCGACGTGGACGCCTTTGCCGTCCAGAACGCCTACGAGGTGAGCTACGAGATGGCGAACGAGACCACCGTGCTCATCAACGTCGGGGCGGCGGTCACCAACATCAACATCCTCGCCAACGGGACCACCACCTTCACGCGCGACGTCACCATGGGTGGCAATGCCTTCACCGAGGAGATCCAGAAGCAGCTCAACGTCTCCTACGACGAGGCGGAGACCCTGAAGGTGGGGGGCCAGGGCGAGACCGACGCGGTCGTCCCCCAGGAGGTGGAGCGGGTCATCCAGGGCGTCTCCGAGCAGCTGGCCGGTGAGATCCAACGTTCGCTCGACTTCTATGCTGCCACCGCTGCCGACAACCGCATCGCCCGGGTCTTCCTCTCCGGGGGCACCGCCCGCATCCCGGCCCTGTTCAAGGTCCTGGAGCAGCGCGCGGCGGTCCCGGTCGAGATCATGAACCCCTTCAAGTCCATCGAGATCGACAACCGCCGGTTCGACCCCGCGATGCTGACCGGTGCGGCGGCTAGCGCGGCCGTGGCGGTCGGCCTCGCCCTGCGTCATGCGGGGGACAAGTAGCCATGATTCGCATCAACCTCTTACCGGTCCGGGTCTCGAAGAAGAAGGTGGCGGGAAAGCAGCAGCTCGTCTTCTTCGTGCTCACGCTGGTGCTCGTGCTCATCTGCAACTTCTGGTGGAACCGCAACCGCTCGTCGGAGCTCGCCGCACGCGAGGACAAGGTGAAGCGCACCCGCACCGAGATCGCCCAGCTCGAGAAGATCATCGGCGAGGTGAAGAACATCAAGGCCGAGCAGAGCGCGGTGAAGGACAAGCTGGCCGTGCTCGACAAGCTCAAGGCGGGCCGTCAGGGCCCGGTGCGCATGCTCGACGATCTGGCGAGCCTCATGCCCCGGCGCGTGTGGCTCCGCAAGATGGACGAGAAGGCGGGCCTCGTCACCTTCGACGGCTCGGCTGGCACCATCGAGGACGTCTCGCTCCTCCTCTCCGGCCTGAAGAAGTCGGCCTACTTCACCAACGCCGAGCTCAAAAAGACGAGCGCCAAGGACGACAAGAAACAGAAGCTCGTCGACTTCATCATCACCGTCAACGTGAACTACACCCCGACCGTGCAGGTGGCGTCGGCTCCCGCCGGGAGCAACGCCTCGGCGAAACCCTAGGTTCGGCCATGGAACAGATCATCGAACAGATCGCCAAGGCGCCGGTGGGGGCTAAAGTCGCGGCGGTCGCCATCGCGGCCGCGGTCATCACCGCGCTCAACTACTTCGCGGTGGGCATTCCCACCTTCGGCCAGTCCATCTCCGACCTGGAGCAGCGCATCCAGCGGTCGATCGGAGAGCAGAAGAAGCTCGATCAGGACTACATCGAGAAGCAGGCCATCGCCAACAACCTGAACCAGTTCCGCCGCGAGAAGGATCTCCTCGAACAGCGGTTGCAGGAAGCCTTGGCCGAGCTCCCCGAGGACAAGAAGCTCGACGAGCTCCTCCAGCTCTTCCAGGACCGCGCCAGCAAGGCCGGCCTCGAGATCCTCACCATCGAGCCGCAGCCGCAGGTATCGGAGGGGTTCTACGCCCGCATCCCCATTCCCATGTCGGTTCAGGGGAACTACCACGAGATCGCCACCTTCCTCGACGCCATCGGGCGGCTGCGCCGGATCGTGAACGTCGACAACATCTCCCTCGGGGACCCGAGGGACCAGAACGGCAAGGTGGTACTGACCTCCAGGTTCCTCGCCACCACCTTCATGTTCGTGGAGCCGAAGGGTGCAAAACCCGCGGCCGGACCGGGACCCCAGAAGCCATGACACGCCTCTATCCCACGCTCGTCCTCGCCCTCGCTCTCACCGCCTGCGGTGGGACGAAGGCACCCGCGGCCCGGCCCTTGTCGGGCCCGCCCGCGGCAGCCTCCGCTCTCCAGAAGCCGGCCAGCTCCGCCGAGGCGAGCGGCCCGGTCTGGTCGTATTCCTCGGCCGGAAAGCGCGATCCCTTCCACAGCTACCTGGCCGAGGCCGAGTCGGTCGCCGGCGCGGTCTCCACCCGCTGCTCGACCCCGCTCGGCCGCTTCGGGGTCGATCAGCTGAAGCTCGTGGCGGTGATCACCGGCCTCGACGATCCGGTCGCCATGGTGGAAGCGCCGAACGGCATCGGCTACTCCGTGCGTCGCGGCGCCTGCATCGGCCGCAACGGCGGTGTCATCTCCACCGTACGCTCGGGTGAGGTCGTCATCTCCGAGTGGACCATCCGTGCCGACGGCAGTCGCGACAAGACACAGACCGTGCTGCGGCTGCCCGTGCCTGAGTCGCTCAACATCGAGGAATAGCGCGATGACGAATCTCTCGAAGTGTCTCATGGCCGTCGCCCTTTGCGCGCCGCTATTGCCGTCCCGTCCCCTGGCGCAGACGGCCAATGCCATCGAGGGCATCGGCGTCGTCGACACCGCGAGCGGGGTCGAGCTCGTGATGAAGAGCACCCGGCCCCCGAGCTACACCATCTTCAAGCTGCGCGACCCGGCTCGTCTGGTGGTCGACCTGGCCGGGACCGACGTGTCGGCGGTCAAGGGACCGGTCGAGGTGAACCGCTCCGGCGTGCGCGAGGTGACGACCGCCCAGTACCGCGACGACAAGAGTTCGGTCGGGCGCGTCATCATCGCCCTCGAGGCGAAGGCGCACTACGAGGTCCTGCCGCGAGAGAACGCCCTCGTGGTGAAGGTGGCCGATGACGGGCCGGCCACCGCCGAGGAGGCCGAGAAGGCCACCGCTCCGAACGCGGCGGAACCCTCCCCCACGAAGAGCGCCGACGCCCCCGACCACGTCGTGTCGAGGCACCTCGTCGAGGCCGACGCGCAGCACCCGGCCACCGCCCTCGTGAAGGCCCAGCCGAAGTCGGGCGGGGTCGCCCTCGCCCTCGACGGTCAGGTGGCACGCTACGAGGTGATCGAACTCGAGAGCCCGCCGCGCCTGGCCCTCGACCTCTACGGGGTGGAGAGCGCGCCCAAGAAGGCGGTCGCCCTCACCGGCCTCTTCAAGCAGGCGCGCTTCGGCAAGGACGCGGGCAAGGTGCGGGTCGTGCTCGACGCCGCACGGGACCTCCCGCCCTGCGAGGTGATCGAGGTCGAGGGAGGACTCTGGGTCGTGCCGAAGGCCCTGGCCGAGCGCGAGCTGCCTCGCAAGGAAGCCTCGGCGCCCGCGCAGAAGGTCCTTTCGGTTAGGGCCCCTGCCGAGAAGGCCGAACCGGCGGGGATCAGCGACGTTCGATTCAGCGAGGCCGGCGGCGAGGCGCGGCTCGAGCTCACCGGCAGGGCGAGTTACGAGGTCCTCCACCCGGACCCGAGGACGATCGTCCTCTCCCTGAAGGACGCGCGGCTCGCGAAGAAGCTCGAGCGCTCGCTCGACACGAGCGCCATGAAGGGCCCGGTCTCGACCCTGGCCTGTTACAACGAGCCGCAGGGCGGCTCCAAGATCGTGCTCTCGCTGCGCTCCGAGGTGGAGGATCACCTCGTCGAGACGGCGAACGGCCTCGCCGTGACCCTCGCGGCCAGGGGGGGCGAGGCTCCCGAGTCGGCCGAGGCCCCGCGCACGGCGGTGGTCGAGGACAAGGCGGCCGGCTTCGCGAGCGAGGCCCCCTCCTACGCCGCCTCGGGGGCGCCCCAGAAGCGCGAGTACACCGGGCGGCGCATCACCCTCGACTTCCACGACATCGACATTCGCAACCTGCTCCGGCTCATCGCCGACGTCTCGAAGAAGAACATCATCGTGGCCGACGACGTGCAGGGCAAGGTGACCATCTCGCTCCGCAACGTCCCCTGGGACCAGGCGCTCGATCTCATCCTCAGGACGAAGGGCCTCGACAAGGAGGAGATGGGCAACGTCATCCGCATCGCCAAGGTGGAGGAGCTCAACAAGGAGCAGCAGGCGCGCATGGAGGCGGCCAAGGCGCGGGTGCCCCTGCTCCCGCTCAAGGTGCGCCTCATCCCCGTCAACTTCGCCCGGGCCTCCGACCTGTCCGCCCGGGTGAAGGACGTCCTCACCGAACGCGGCACGGTCACGACCGATGACCGCACCAACGTGCTCATCGTGAAGGACATCCAGGAAGCCTTGGCACGGGCCGAGGGTCTGGTGCGCAACCTCGACACCGAGATCCCGCAGGTGCGCATCGAGAGCCGCATCGTCGAGGCGTCCACGAACTACACCAAGCAGATCGGTGTCCAGTGGGGCGGCAACTCCACCTTCTCCCCGGCCACCGGCAATGCGACCGGGCTTTACTTCCCCAACATCGTGAGCGCCGCCGGAGCCTCCGGAGGCGGCCCGACCCAGGGCACCGCCGGCACCCCCAACTACGCCGTCAACCTGCCGGCCGCCATCGGCCAGGGGGCGGGCGGCGGCATCGGCTTCCAGTTCGGTTCGGCGGGAGGCGCCTTCAACCTGAACCTCGTGCTCTCCGCCCTCGAGAACCGCGGCGTCATCAAGACCATCTCCGCCCCGAGCGTCTCGACCATCGACAACAGGGAGGCCACCATCGGGCAGGGCATCTCCATCCCCTTCTCGCAGACCTCGGCCTCCGGCGTGAACACCCTGTTCGTGGAGGCGAAACTCGAGCTCAAGGTCACCCCCCACATCTCGGCCGACGGGTCGGTGCTCATGAAGATCAAGGTGACGAACAACGCACCCGACCCCTCGCTCACCGGTGCCAACGGGCAGCCCTCCATCCAGAAGCGCGAGGCGGAGACCGAGGCGCTCGTGAAGGACGGGGATACCACCGTCATCGGCGGCATCTACACCCGTCAGACCTCCACCAACATGGCCGAGGTCCCCTTCCTTGGAAAGATCCCCGTCCTCGGCTTTTTCTTCCGGAACAAGTCGGACAGCGATCAGAACACCGAGCTCCTCGTCTTCATCACCCCGCGAATCCTGAACCGCTTGCCCGTTTCCACCGCGGCCAACGGCGGCTAGCCGGGAGCCAACCATGAACGACAGACTTCTTCGCCCCGCGCTCGTCTCGCTCGCCCTCGTCGGCGTCGCCGGATGTACCGTCCAGAACCTCGGCACGGTGGAGGTGGCGGCCATGTGCGCCCCCACCCAGAACTGCGAATTCACCCCCACCTGCGCCAACAGCGATGCCTTGGGCGCCCCGGTGGTGGACTTCCTCAACTCGGACTACACATTTCTCTACCCCTTCCAGTTCAACAACGAGCGCGTGAACAACTCCTCGAGCGGCACCACGGGAGGGGTGACCGACACGAACACGAACGACGCCACCATCGAGCAGTTCCTCATGACCTACGAAGCGCCCGGGTACAACCTCCCCTCGGCGACTTCACCGCAGTTCGCCACCGTTCCGGCCGCCGGCTCGACGACGGTGGTCGTGATCCTCATCCCGCAGGCGGCGGGCCTGGCGCTCACCGCGGCCCTGCCGGCCACGCAGACCGAGGTCATCGTCCACTTCCGGGCCTCCGGGCACTTCGCCGACGGCGCCACCTTTGAAACGGGGGAGTATCTCGTGCCAGTGACGGTGTCGCACGAGGGGCTCTATGCTCCGTGTCCTGGCGGGACGCTCGTGAGCGCCTGCCCCAACACGGGGCAGAGCGCGATCATCACCTGCCAGTAGGCCAGCCCGACGCAGCGCGGTGTGAGGGAAGGCGGGAGTTTCTTGACCGTGCAGGCCCGGGCGGGATAAGAGGCACCACCATCCCCTCGGAAAGGCCGTGACGACCGACCCGGGGCGTCAGCCATGAGCTTCCGCCAGCACCTCGAGGACGTCTGCAAATCGGTCGACGGCGCGCTTGCCTGCTCCCTCATGGGCGTGGATGGCATCGAGGTGGACACGCACCTCGCCGGGGGTACGGCCGATATCGACTTGAAGTCGCTCCTCGTCGAGTACTCGAACCTGTTCCAGAGCGCGCGCCAGGCCGCCTCGGATCACCGGGCCGGGGGCATCTGCGAACTCTGCATCAACACCGAGAAGCTCGTCACCGTGGCCCGGCTCGTTTCGCCTGACTACTTCATGGTGGTGGCCTTGGGACCCGACGGGAACTACGGCAAGGCGCGTTACTTGCTCAGGATCACTGCGCCCAAGGTGAAGAGCGAGCTCTAGATCTCCCTTTTGAGTCATGAGCCGCCTTCACCCGAGAGGGCTGCTTTGGTCGTGGCGCCCCGGGGGCGGCTTTGCATCCGGATGAGAATTCTCATCTCTTAAGAAACGAGGAGTGAAAGATGGCCGACAGCCTCGATACCTCGGCGTTTCGCCGTGGGCTCAAGATCGAAATCGACAAGGAGCCCTGGGAGATCGTCGAATTCCAGCACGTGAAACCCGGCAAGGGCTCCGCCTTCGTCCGCACCCGCATCAAGAACCTCCTCACCGGTCGAACCATCGACCGGACCTTCAAGTCCGGTGACGTGGTGGGCAAACCCGACCTCGAGGAGAAGGAGATGCAGTACCTCTACAAGGAAGGCGACCACTACAACTTCATGGACAACAAGAGCTTCGACCAGACCTTCCTCACCGAGGAACAGATGGGCGAGGCCAAGAACTTCATCAAGGACAACACCACCACCCACATCCTCTTCTACAATGGCAAAGCCATCGGGGTGACCCTCCCGAACGCCATGGATTTGCGGGTGACGAAGTGCGACCCTGGCGTCCGCGGTGACACGGTGTCCGGAGCCACCAAGCCCGCCATCCTCGAGACGGGCTACCAGGTGAGCGTGCCGCTCTTCATCAACGAGGGGGATGTGTTGCGGATCGACACCCGGACCGGCGAGTACCTCACTCGCGTGGCCGGCTGACCCACTTGCGCGGGAGAAGAGGAGGGGGACCCATGGCGACGCGACGCGTGGAGCCGGCCGACCGGCCGAAGGTCGCCGAAACCGGCTCGGCGGGTCCCTTCACGCTCGACGAGGTGAAGGCGCTCGTGAAGGTCCTCGAGGGCACCGACGTGACGAGCCTGCGCTGGGAGCGCAACGGCCAGCAGGTCGTCATCCGCCGGGGCCGTGTCACCCCGCCGGTCGATGCTCGCGGCGCACCTCCTCCCGTCCTGGAGCCGGTGCCGGCGGCCCCGGCCGCCTCGGCCTCGCCGCGGGCGGTCCTCGAACAGGCCAAGGCCCCGCCGGCCGAGGCCGCCCCGGGCACCCTCGTCACCTCGCCCTTCGTCGGGACCTTCTACCGAGCCCCCTCGCCCGAGGCCTCGCCCTTCGTGGAGGTGGGGGACCTCGTGAAGAAGGGACAGACCCTCTGCATCGTCGAGGCGATGAAGCTCATGAACGAGATCGAAGCGGAGTCCCCCGGCAAGATCGCCGAGATCCTCTGCGCCAATGCGAGCCCGGTCGAGTTCGGACAGGCGCTGTTCCGGATCGTCCCGGCTTAAAGAGAAGGAAGCTTTTGCTGAGGGGCCTCCTTGCACGAGGCCCGATTTTTCCCCGACGGTCCCGCTGCGCGATCCCGTCCGTCTCTTGCGAGGCGTCTGGAGGACGGCATGTTCAAGAAGGTCCTCATCGCCAACCGTGGCGAGATCGCACTGCGCGTCATCCGTGCCTGCCGGGAGCTCGGTGTGCAGACGGTGGCCATCCACTCGACGGTCGACGCCGAGTCGCTCCACGTGCAGTTCGCCGACGAGGCCGTCTGCGTGGGCCCCCCCCCCTCCAAGCTGAGCTATCTCAACGTGCGCGCCATCATGGCGGCCGCCGAGATCACCGCCTGCGACGCCATCCACCCCGGGTACGGTTTCCTGTCGGAGAACCCGGGCTTCGCCGAGGTGGTGGAGAAGGTGGGGCTCAAGTTCATCGGGCCCCGTTCCGAGATGCTGCGCCTCATGGGCAACAAGATCGAGGCGCGCAACTTCGCCGAGCGTTCGGGACTGCCGCTCCTCCCCGGCGCGCGAGGCGTGCTCGCCAACGCCGAGGAGGCGGAGGCGATGGCGCAACAGATCGGCTTCCCGGTCATCCTCAAGGCCGCCGCCGGCGGGGGCGGCCGCGGGATGAAGATCGTGCGGGGCGAGGGCGAGGTGGGGCGCACCTTCGAACAGGCCTCCAACGAGGCCAAGGTCGCCTTCGGCGACGGCTCGATGTACCTCGAGCGCTACGTCGACTGCCCGCGGCACGTCGAGCTGCAGGTCGCCGCCGACGAGCACGGCAACATCATCCACCTCGGCGAGCGCGAGTGCAGCGTGCAGCGGCGCCACCAGAAGATCATCGAGGAGGCCCCGAGCCCGGCGGTGACCCCCGCGCTCCGCAGCGAGATGGGGCGCCTCGCCCTCGAGGCCCTGCGCTCCATCCGCTACAACAACGTGGGCACCGTCGAGTTCCTGCTCGACGAGCAGGGCCAGTTCTACTTCATGGAGATGAACACCCGCATCCAGGTCGAGCACCCCGTCACCGAGCAGGTGTACGGCCTCGACCTGCTTCGGCTGCAGATCAGGCTCGCGGCGGGGGAGGGGCTCGACCGAACGCAAGAGAGCGTCGTCCCCCACTTCCACGCCATCGAGTGCCGGGTGAACGCGGAGGACCCCACCACCTTCGCCCCCTCCCCCGGAGTCATCACCGGCTACCACCAGCCGGGCGGCTACGGGGTGAGGGTCGACACCATGGCCTACGAGCAGTACAAGGTCCAGCCCTACTACGACTCACTCGTAGCAAAACTCATCTGCTGGGGGGACTCGCGCGAGGTGGCCATGGAGCGGATGCGGCGGGCCCTCGACGAGTACGTGGTGGAGGGGATCAAGACCAACATTCCCTTCCTGAGGCGCCTGCTCGCGAGCCCGGCCTTTCGCAAGGGAAGCTACGACACGCGCCTCGTCGAACAGCTCCTCGCCACCTCCAAGGCCTCCCCCGAGGGAAAGGCCACCTCCTAAGGGGCAGATCGGGCTTGCGGGCGAGGCGATAAGTACCTGAAACTCGGTAGTTGATTCTCGGTCGAAGTCTTGACCGACCCGGCCGGTTCCACTACCCTATTAAGAGCCCGAGCCCTCGGTGAGCACGAGGTTTTTTGTGCTTTCGACGGGGAAGAAGGCCCCGAAAACCCTAAGAGCGCCCCCGGCACGATGGCTGTCGACAAGAACAGGGTCGTCGCCGACGCCACCAAGCTCGTTCAGAAAGGGCAATTCGACAAGGCCATCCGGGTCTACGAGAAGATCCTGTCCGAGGATCCCAAGGACGTTCGGGTCCTCCTCAAGATCGGGGAACTCCAGCAGAAGAAGGGCGATCCGAGCGCCGCCGCCGAGACCTTCGGCCGGGTGGCCGACGCCTACAGCGAGCAGGGCTTCTTCCTCAAGGCGGTCGCGGTCTTAAAGCAGATGCTGAAGCTCGCACCCGAGGATCTGCGGGTGAACGAGCGGCTGGCCGGGCTCTACCAGCAACTCGGCATCCTCTCCGACGCCATGGCCCAGCTGCAGATCGTGGCGGCGGCCGCCGAGCGCGCGGGGGACGAGGCCAAGCTCGGCGACGTGCTCCGCCGGATGGTCGAGCTCGAGCCCGACAACGTGGCCTCGGCGGTGAAGCTCGGCGAGCTCTACGCCAAGCAGGACAACGCCAAGCTCGCTCTCGAGCACTTCCGCCGCGCCGCCTCCCAGCTCAAGCGCAACAACCGCGCCGACGAGTACGTGAAGGTCGCCGAGCGCATCTCCTTCTTCGCCCAGGACGACCTCGAGCTCATCCGCGAGCTCGCCAACATCTACCTTGCCAAGGGCGACACCAAGCGCGCCCTCGCCAAGCTCCAGCTCTGCTTCAAGGCCGACCCGAAGAACGTCGAGACCCTCACCCTGCTCGCCCAGGCCTTCCGCGACCTCGGGCAGACCTCCAAGACCATCTCGGTCTACAAGGAGCTCGCCCACCTGCACGCCGAGCAGCAACGGGCCGACGAGGCCCGGGCCACCTGGCGACGCGTGCTCGAGCTCGCCCCGGATGACCCCGAGGCGCTCGCCGCCCTCGAGCCGCCGCGCCCGGCCGCAGCGCAAAGCGTGCCCGCCACCTTGCCCCGCGTCGCGCCTCCGCCGCCGCCCATGCCGGTGCGCGCTCCTCCGCCCGGGCCGCCCCCCGGCGCGCAGAGGCCGAAGCCTCTCCCCCCCCCACCCGCCGCGCCCGGGAAGGCGGGCGGCCCGGAGGTCATCCCGAAGCTCCTCACCGAGACCGACGTCTATCTGAAGTACGGCCTCCACCAGAAGGCGCTCGAACACCTCGATCGCGTCTTCGCCATCGATCCCGATCACCTGGAGGCGCGCGAGAAGGCGCTCGCCCTCAAAGCCGAGCGCGCGGTGCCCGGTGCGGCCGACGAGGCGGTGCGGGTGGCGCGCATCGCGCTCGGGCGCGGGCTGAAAGAGCGCGCCGCCGCCGCCGTGGCCCGCCTGCGCGAGCTCGCCCCGGACCATCCCGAGCTCGCGGACCTGGCCGCGCACGCCGCGTTCGAGGAGGAGGTGGTGGTGGAGCCCGGCGAGGACCTGCTCGTCGAGGTGGAGCCCACCGCCACCCAGGGCGGAGACGAGATGGCGATCGCCGCCGCCCGCACCTCCGAAGAGGAAGTGGTGGTCGAGGAGGAGGCCCCTCCTCCGCCGCCTTTGCCCAAGGTCGAGGCGACTCCCGTCCCGCCACCTCGGCCCCCCTCCCTCGAGCCGCCCAGGACCCTGGAGCGAGAGGTCTTGGCGCCGCCGCCTCCTCCGAGGCCGCTCCCGGCACCGCCGGCCGAGAGCGTTCACCCAATCCCAGCTCCCCCCATCCTCGTCATTCCACCGCCGCCGCCGCCCGGTGCGACCGCCGCACCCGTCCGCGCGGTGAAGGGAGAGGTCTCACCCTTGGCGGCCGCGCCGGCCGCCTTGGTCGAGCCGCCCGCGCCGCCGCCGAAGGACCTCGAGGAGGAAGAGGACCTCGACGACGACATGGAGGAAGCGGACTTCTTCATCGAGCAGGGGCTGCTCGCCGAGGCGCGCGAGGCGCTCGAGAACTTGCTCGCCTTCTACCCGAACCACAAGAAGCTCAAGGAGAAGCTCGCCGAGCTCGCCCGGCGCGAGCGGCCCGAGCCGCCCGCACCCCCGCCGCCCGAGACCCCCACCGAGAGCTTCGACATCGCGCGCGAACTCGCCGAGGAGCTCGGGGCCTCTGCCGCGGCGTCGGGCGGCCCGGAGGACGAGTTCCAGTACTCGGTCGAGGACGTCTTCAGCCAGTTCAAGCGCGGCGTGGCAGAGACGGTGAAGCCGGAGGACTCGGAGACCCACTACGATCTCGGCATCGCCTACAAGGAGATGGGCCTGCTCGACGACGCGCTCCACGAGTTCGAGGTGGCCCTCGCCGGCAAGAGCCGGAAGAAGGAAGTCGACTGTCTCACCATGGTGGGCCTATGCCACATGGAGAAGGGCGACGCCCAGGGTGCCCTCGAGGCTTATCAGCGCGCCCTCCGCTCGGACTTCCTCGCCCCCGAAGCGGCCCGGGCGCTCCACTACGAGATGGCGAGCGCGTACGAGGCCCTGGGCGAGAAGGAGGTGGCCCTGCACTACCTGCAGCGAATCCTGCGGGTCGATCCGAAGTACCGCGACGCGAAGGCGAGGGTGGAGAAGCTCGGGGGAGGGCCGGGACGACCGCCCCCGAACGAGCCCGTCCGACCGGCCGCGGCCGAAGCTCACTCCTCCAAGAACGGTCCGAAGAAGAACATCGGCTACCTCTAGGCGCGCTTAGGTGAACTACCTCGACTTCTACCAGCTGTCGCAGGAGCCCTTCTCGAACGCGCCGGTGTCGCGCTTCTACTACTCCTCCGCCCAGCACGCCCAGGCGCTCATGCGCCTCATGCACGCGGCCGAGCAGATGAAGGGCCTGGCGGTGCTCCTCGGCGACATCGGCACCGGGAAGACCACGCTCGCCCGGCGCATGCTCGACAGCCTTCCCGAGGACGAGTACGAGGCGGCCCTGCTCGTCATCGTGCACTCGGGCATCACCGCCCAGTGGCTGCTCAGGCGCATCGCGCTGCAGCTCGGCGTCGAGAATCCCGCCGAGGAGAAGCTCTCGCTCCTCTCCCAGCTCTACCAGCGCCTGGTGCGTATCTACGAGTCGGGCAAGAAGGCGGTGGTCCTCATCGACGAGGCCCAGATGCTGGGCACCCGCGAGATCATGGAGGAGTTCCGCGGGCTCTTGAACCTCGAGGTCCCGGAGCGCAAGCTCCTTTCCTTCGTCTTCTTCGGGCTGCCCGAGCTCGAGGAGAGCCTGAGACTTGACCCGCCGCTCGCCCAGCGCGTGGCCCTCAAGTACCGGCTCGACCCCTTGAGCGAGGAGGCGACCGACGCCTACGTGCGCCACCGGCTGCGGCTGGCGGGCGCGCCGCGCGTGCCGTTCACCCCGGGCGCCATCGCCGCCGTGCACCGCTACAGCCGAGGAACCCCCCGGCTCATCAACACCCTGTGTGACAATGCCCTCTTCGAGGCCTTCCTGGCCAAGGCGGCCGAGGCGGACGAGCGGCTCCTCGAGCGCATCGCCCGCGAGCTCGCCCTCTCCGCGAGCGCTCCGGAGCGCAGCGCCAAGAGCCCCCTCTCGCCCGAGCACATCGACCTCGAGGAGATCGATCGCTACCTGGAGTCGCTCACCAAGTAGTGCGAGGAGGCCGTGAGCCGCACGGCGCGGCTCATCCGCTCGCCACGACATGAAACGCAAGGTGGCCCTGGCATTCGTGCTCTCGGTGGTGGCGCTCGCCGCCGCTGCCCTCGCCGCCGTGCGTACGCCCTGGGCCGCCAGCCGACTGTGCGCGCTCGCCGCGGCCAGGGTGCGACACGAAACAGGACTCGGCCTGTCCGTAGGGGCGTGCCGGGTCGATCCCTTCCGGCTCGAGGTGAGCGCCTCACAGGTCCGCCTCGGCGCCGAGCCCTCGCCCATCTTCGCCGCTGACTACCTGCGGGCCAGGCTCGCCCCCATCCAGGCCCTGGGCAAGCGGCTCGAGCTCGCCGAGCTCCTCGTCGTCCATCCGCGCCTCGCTCTCGAGGTCGCCCCGCCGCGGACCGGGAAGACTTCCCCGTGCCCGCCACCCCTCCTCGCCGAGTTCCCCATCCACCACCTCGAGATCGAGGGAGGGGCGCTCGACCTCGCCTTGCCCGGGCAGATGCGCCTCACCGCCGGCCGCATCGACATCCACTCGGTTCCGAGCGGGGCCCGCTCACGCCTCGAGGTCCTCACCGCACGCATCGCCCGACGGGCGAGCCTCGACCTCGATCTCTTCGGCCTGAGGCTCGAATCGCCGCGACGACGCGTCGAGGTGACGAGGGCGCATCTCGATGCCGACCTCGCCCTCGACCTCTCGCGCCTCGCGGTCCACCTCGCCGAGGTGGAGATGCCGGGGGTGAGCCTGGGGGTCTCCGGCGAGGTGGAGAACCTGTGCCGCCCGAACCTCGACCTGTCCGCCACCGGAAAGGGCCAGCTGTCGGCGCTTCTCCTCCTCCTCGGGAACTCCGGCCACCAGGCCTCGGGCCGCCTCTCGACCGACCTCTACCTGAAGGGTCCGCTAGGCCAGCTCACCGCAGCCGGGGAGGTGCACCTCGAGGAGGCGGCCATCGACGGCTGGCGGCCAGGGCAGGCGAGCGCGCGCTTCCTCCTCAAGGGCGAGGAGCTACGGGTGCAGAGCCTCATCATCCCGCTCAAGGGAGGGAGGGTGGCCGCCGAGGCCACCCTGCACCTCTCACGCGACTTCGGACTCGAGGCGGACGCCACGCTCGAAAACGCCGAGCTCGGCGAGATCTTCGAACGGCTCCAGCTGCCAGGCGCCTTCGTGATGGCCCGCCTCGGCGGCAAGGTGCGTGCCAGGGGGACGCTCGCGCCACTCGCCTTGAAGGGCGAGGTGGCCCTGGAAGTCGGGGATTTCAGGGTGCTCGACCACAGCTGGCGCACCTACCGTCTCGGCCAGCCGACCATCCTCGAGGCGAGGCGGGTCCGGGTTGAGGGCCCGGTGCGGGTCGACCGGGACGCGGTGAGGCTCGAGGACGTCCGGGTCCGGGCCGGACAGGGGGTGCTCCACACTCGCGGGGCGCTCCACTTCGACGAGGCCGGCTACGATCTGGCGGTGGAGGGCGGGGCCGACCTCGCCGTGCTCGGCCACGTCGCCACCGTGCCGCTCGCGGGTGAGGCCGAGCTCTCGGGGGTGAGCGTGCGCGCGGCTCCTTACGGTGTCCCGCGCGTCCGCGGGCGCGCGCTCGTGCGCGCCCTGCACTTCCTCGACCTCGACCTCGGGGAGGCGAGCGCCACCCTATCCTACGAGGATCCCGTCCTGCGGGTGGACGGAGTGGAGGGCCGCCGCGGAGTGACCCGCTACGTGGCCGATCTGGCGGTCGAGCTCGGCCGAGGACCGGTCCGGGTCACCGCGGGCCGCTACGGCGTGGACGGCCGCCTGCGCGACGTCTTCGAGGCCGTCATGCCCTGGCTCCCCGACGCGGCCCACGCTCGCGACGCCCTCGACGCCGAGGCGACGCTCAGGGGAACGCTCGGGGGGCCGGCTTTGGCCCTCGATGCCACGGTCTCGGGCGAGCTCGGGCCGGGCACGCTCTCTGGGCGCGCCTTCGAGTCGGGTCGACTCTCCGGTCGCGTGGAGCGCGGAGAGCGGGCGGTCTTCGACCTCTTCGAGCTTCGACGCAAGGGTGCTCTGGCGCGAGGAAGCGGCTCGGTCGGCCTCACCCCTCCCTTCCGCTGGCAGCTCGAGGGCTCGCTCGCCGGGCTCGACCTCGAGGATCTCGATCTCCCCGGGCGCGGGTGGGAAGGGACCCTGAGCGCCAAGGCCACCCTCTCCCGCTCGTTCGAGGATCCGCTCCTCGACTTCACGGCGCAGGGGGAAGGGATCCGCGTCTTCGAGGTGCCGCTCGGTCCTGTGAAGGCGGAGGGCCGGCTCGATGGAGCGGCCTTCAGGCTCACCGGAACCACCTCCGGCGGGCGGCTCAGCGCCGAGGCCCGCACCGACGGGGTGAAGCCCTTCTCGGCGCGCGGCGACATCGAGGTGGCGGACGTGCTGCGCTACCTGCCGGGCGGCCCCCCGGCCGGCCTGCACGCGCGGGTGAGGGGGGTGGCGACCGCCAAGGGCGCCTTCACCGACCTGAACTCGGCGCACGGGGAGCTGCGGCTGTCCGAGCTGTCGGTGGGCTACGGCGAGTTCCAGGTCGAACAGGCCGCCCCGGTGGTCCTCGCCTTCGAGGGCCGGCGCCTCTTCGTACGGGAGCTCTCGCTGCGGGGTGCGAACACGCAGTTCACCCTGGAGGGCTCGAGGGAGCCCTCGGGCGCACTCGCGCTCGATGCGCGCGGCGCGCTCGACCTGCGGCTGCTCGCCGGCGCCCTGCCCGACATCGGCGACCCGAGGGGCCAGCTGGTCGTGGAGGCCCACGTGAGCGGCACCGCGAGCGAGCCCATCCTCATCGGCAGCGGCCGCCTGCGCGAAGCCGGTTTCCAGATGAAGGGAATGCCGGTGGTCTTGCGAGGACTCGGGGGCGAGCTCTCCTTCTCACAGAACCGGGTGCTGTTCGATCGACTCGAGGCCGACGTCAACGCCGGGCGAGCCACCTTCTCGGGCGAGGTGGAGCTGAAGCGGCTTGCGCCCTCCAAGGTGCGGGTGGAGGCGCTTCTCGACGAGGTCCCGGTCAGGCTGCCGGAGTGGCTCCCCTCGATCCTCTCGGGCCGGCTCGAGGCGAGCGGCGGCGTCGAGGCCATGGTCCTCTCCGGCAAGCTCCACGTGCTGCGAGCCCGCTACACCGAGCCCATCGACCTCGAGAGGAGACTCCTGCAGGTTCCGGGCAAGAAGCCGGTGCCGAAGCCCTACAACCGCACCGGAGACTGGCTGGCGCTCGACCTCGCCCTCGTGGTGGACGGAGACGTCCGCATCGAGAACGACCTCGTCCGCGGCGACGTGGCGGGCGAGCTCACCGTGACCGGGACGCTCGCGAGCGTGGGGCTGCTCGGCACCCTCACCTTGCGCGATGGCGGCCGGGCCACCTTCCGCGGCAACGAGTTCGTGCTGAAGCACGCGGTGATGGACTTCACGGATCGTCACCGGCTGCGCGTTGACCTCGACGTGCACGGCGACGCGCAGGTGAACGACTACCAGATCATGGCCCACCTCTTCGGCCCCTTCGAGGACCCTACCCTCCAGCTCACCAGCCAGCCGGTGCTCTCCCAGCGCGACATCGTGACCCTCCTCTCCTTCGGCTACACCACCCGCGACACCGCGGCGGCCGGCGGGACCTCCGGGGTCGCCACCGCCGCGGCGGCCCAGGCGCTCTTCAGCGCCTCCGGGCTCGACGATCAGGTGAAGCGGTTCGTGCCCCGGGGGCGCTTCGTGCGCGACTTCTCGGTCCGCATCACGAGCGCGTACTCGGAGGCATCCGGCCAGGTCGAGCCGAGGGCCGAGTTCGAGTCGAAGTTCCTCGAGGACCGCTTCCGACTGCGCTACCAGGCTCCGCTCGCCAACGCACGCGGTCAGCATGCCGAGGCCGAGATGCGCCTGTCGCCGCACACGTCGCTCCAGTACCAGTGGGACAACGAGAACCCGGACGTCTCCTCGGGAGGCGACCACGGTGTCGATCTCAAGCTCCGCTGGGAGTGGACCGAGTGATCGGCTCCGCCCTCGTCCTGCTCCTCCTCGCCGCGGTCCCGGGAACTCCGACGGTCCCCGGGAGCCACCCGGCCGCCGGGTCGAGCGGGCCGGTGGTGGCGAGGGTCGTGCTCGAGCTCCCCGCCGGAGCGGACGAGGCCGCCCTGCGCGGCCTCGTGACGGTGGCCGAGGGGGAACCCCTCTCCCGGCGCGCCCTGCGCCGGAGCGTGTCCGCCCTCTACGCCACGGGGCGCTTCGCCAACGTCCTCGCACGCCTCGAGCCCTCCGAGGAAAAGGGCCGGGTGGTGGTGGTCCTCGCCTGCCTGCCGCGGCGCGACGTAGAGTCGGTCGAGCTCGTGGGCCCCGGCGGCCGCCCCTTGAAGGACGACCGGCTCCTGCGCGCGGCGGCCCTCGAGCCGGGCGACGAGCTGTGGCGAGGGCGTCTCGAGGAGGTATCGGCCCGAGTGCGCGGGGCCTGTTTCCGCCGCGGTTACCGGCACGCCCGGGTGGTGGCGCGTGCGCAGGGCGAGGGAAAGGCCAAGGTCCAGATCGAGGTCGACCTCGGCCCTCCCACCCTCGTCGCGTCGTTCTCGGCGGGGCCGAAGGGTCAAAGGAGCGGACTCGAGGCGGGGCTCGCGACGCGCCCGGGGGCACCCCTCGACGAGGACGCCCTGGAGGCCGATCTCCGCGCACTCCGCGCGCGCCTGCGCAAGGAGGGCTATCTGCGCTCCCGGGTGGGCCAGCCGGTGGTGAAGGTGGCGGGCGAGCGAGCGCAGGTGGAGATCCCGGTCGAGGTCGGACCCCGCGTGTCCTTCCGCTTCGCCGGGGCCGCCGCCTTCCCGGCGAGCGAGCTCAAGGAGCAGCTCCATCTCGAGGAGGAGCAGTCTCTCGACACCCCGGCCATGGAGGCCGCCGCAGAGCGCGTGCGGGCCTTCTACGTGAGCCAGGGCTACGCCGAGGCCGAGGTGCAGGTGGTCGAGCACAAGGCCGGAGGCGACCTCGCCCTCGTCTTCGGGGTGAGAGAAGGCCGGCGCTACCGCGTGACCGAGGTGACCTTTCCCGCAGCCCGGGCGCACCCGCCGCGTTTCTTGCGCGAGCGACTCGAGGACGCGCTCGAGGAGCTCGCCCCGCGAGAAAAGCGCGGCCCCGAGAAGGAGGCGGAGGTCCTGGAGAAGGCTTCGGGTTCCCCGGCCCACGTGCAATCCCGCCCCGACCCGGACCCGCGCTACGTCTACGACCCGCCCCTGTGGGACCGCGCCGCCGACCAGCTCGTCGAGTTCTACAAGGCGGAGGGGTACCTCGAGGCCGCCTACGAAGGAACGCGGGTCACCCTCGACGCGCGCCGTGGCGAGGTCGCGGTCGAGGTGCGCCTGAAGGAAGGCATCCAGACCCGGGTCGCGGCCGTCCGCTACCAGGGCAACCTTGCCTTCACGGCGGAGGAACTCACCCGCGAGGCCCGCCTGGCGGCGGGCGATCCGCTCTCCTTCGGCGCGGTGGAGTCGACGCGAGCCGCCCTGCTCGCCCTCTATGCGCAGCGCGGCTACCTCTATGCCCGGGTGAGCGACGCGGAAGACCTCTCAGAGGACCACCGCGAGGCCACCGTCCGCTTCGAGATCGAGGAAGGCCCCCAGGTCAGGGTGGGGGAGGTGGTGGTGAAGGGCGCGCGCCGCACCCGCGAGGACGTGGTGCGGGGGGTCCTCTCCCTGCACCCCGGCGACATCTACACGCCGGAGCTGGCCTCGAAGAGCCAGGCCGGCCTGTTGAGGCTCGACATCTTTCGTTCGGTGGGTTTGCGCCTCGCCGATCCCGACGTGCCGGAGCCGGAGAAGGAGCTCGACGTCGAGCTCTCGGAGCGGCCCTATCAGACCCTCGCCGAGGGCATCGGCTTCTCCATCGCCGACGGGCCGCGCGCCTTCGTCGAGCTCGCCCGGCCGAATCTCTTCGGCCGTGCTCTCGAGCTCACCGCGCGCGGCAAGGTGAACTACCCCATTCCGGCACTCCGGGCCGACCAGGCCAGCCTGGAGGCCAAACCTCCCCTCGACCGGGTGGAGGGCCACGGCGAGGTTTCCCTGCACGACCCGCTGTTCAGCCTGTTCGGCTTGGGCTCGGGCGGCCGCCTCACCGTCATCGCCGAGCGCCTGCACCGACCGGCCTATGACCTGTCGCGGGGTTCGGCGGTGGCCGGGCTCGACGTCCCGCTCGCCTCCCGCGTGTCCCTCTCGCTGCAGTACGGGCTGGAGGTGGACCACATCCTCAAGTCCGAGGCGGCGCAGGTGCTCACCCTGGCCGACGTGGAGGCCCTCCGCTTTCCGGAAGGGGTTACCACCCTGCAGACCTTTCGCCCGGTGCTGGTGGTGGATCTGCGCGACTCGAGCGTGCACCCGCGGCGAGGGTTCATCGCCAGCACGAGCCTCGAGTACGCGCATTCCATCGGGACGAGTCTCCTCTTCGGACTCGTCCACGCGAGCGACACCTACACCAACATGCTGAAGGGCTCGGCGGCCGTGACCGGCTACCTCCCGGTGGCCGAGCAGGCCGCGCTGGTGTTGTCGCTGCGCGGGGGCCGTATCGTGCCCATCGGAGCCTCGCAGACCATCCTGCCTGAGCGCTTCTTCCTCGGGGGGGCCTCGACCATGCGCGGCTATGGAGAGGACGAGATGGTGCCGGAGGACGTCCGTCCACTCTACCTGAGCCAGGTGGCCGCCTGTGCGAGCTCACTCTCGGGGCTCGCCTGCTCGAGCGTGGCCCGCGAGCTGCAGTCGGGCCAGACCCTCATCTCGGAGGGTGGCCAGGCCTTCCTCGTCGCGAAGACCGAGCTGCGCTTCCCCGTCTATCACAGCCTGGAGGGGGACCTCTTCGTGGACCTCGGTAACCTCTGGCTCGACCCGGCCCGCTTCACGCTCTCCGACCTGAGGGTGAACTTCGGGACCGGCCTACGATTCCTCACTCCCATCGGACCGGCCGTCTTCGACCTCGGCTTCAACGCCAGCCCGGACGGCCGGCTGGGCGAGGCTGTCCTCGCCCCCCACTTCTCGATCGGCCTGTTCTGAGGCTCGGGCCGAAAGCGGCCCGGCACGGCCGGCTGCCGCGATCCCGACGCGTTGACCCCGGTTTCGGACCGGCTTCTGCCGCGGACCGGGCGGCTCAATGCTCCTCTGCTCTCGCTTAGCGAGGAGAGATGACGGACGAGGATGGGCGCGGTGGGCGAAGGTTGTCATGGAGTGCGAGTCGAGCGACCTGCCTGTCAAGGCGACGACGGTGACCGTCCCGTATTCGGCTCAGGTATGCTCCTCCCATGTCGATTCCGAAAACTCCCCGGGTCCCCCGTCCAGCCGCTACCGCAACCTTCGAGCCCAAAGATGCCGAGCTCCGCCGGCAGCTGGAAATGTGCGCCGCGTTTGCCGCCGAACAGATCGCAGGCGCTGCGGACCAGCCTTCCTCGGACCTCGATGGAGCCGCTGAGCTCGCTGCTACCTTCAAGCAGTCGGCCCCGGAGGAAGGCTGCCCACTCCCCGACATTCTCACTCGGCTCGCGCCGGCTATCTCGAAATCATTGAATACCGCGGTTCCGGGCTACTTCGCTTACATCCCGAGTGGTGGCCTTCCGGCAGCGGCGATGGCCGACCTCGTCTCGCTCATGACGAACCGCTACGTGGGCGTCGCGGCCTGCGCGCCGGCCCTGGCTCAGATCGAGGCGACCGCGATTGGCTGGCTCGCCCAGGAGCTCGGCCTGCCCGCCAGCGCTGGCGGCATCTTGACCTCGGGCGGCTCACTATCGCATCTCACGGCCATCGTGACGGCTCGGACCGACCGGCTTCCCGAGGAGTTCCTCTCAGGAAGCCTCTACGTCTCGGAGCAGGCCCACCTCTCGTTAGCGAAGGCCGCGCGGATCGCTGGGTTCCCAGCCAGGGCCATCCGAAGCATTCCGGTGGACGGGCGCTGTCGGATGCGGGTTGATGCTCTCGAGCGTGCCGTAGCCGAGGACCGCGCAGCCGGCCGGCGCCCGTTCCTCATCGTGGCCACCGCCGGAACAACCAACACGGGCGCCATCGACCCTCTGAAGGAACTCGCTTCTCTCGCCCGCCGGGAGGGTCTCTGGCTCCACGTGGATGCAGCATACGGCGGCTTCTTCCGGCTCTGCCCCGAAGGGGCCGAGCGGCTCCAGGGGATCGAGCAGGCGGATTCGATCACCTTGGACCCGCACAAGGGCCTCTTCCTCCCCTATGGCACCGGGTGCCTCCTCGTGCGGGATCCCAAGACGCTGCGCCGCGCCCACGCCTTTGAGGCCCACTACCTCCAGGACGTTGCCGAGGCCGACGGGCCGCCGAGCTTCACAGACCTGTCCCCCGAGCTCTCCCGTGATTTTCGCGGGCTCCGCGTCTGGTTGCCGATCATGCTGCACGGGGTCCGGGCTTTCCGGGAGGCCCTGGCGGAGAAGCTCGCCTTGGCACGCTGGGCGGCGGACCGCCTCCGAGATGAGCCCCTCTTCCAACTCCTCGACGAGCCCCAGCTCTCGCTCGTAGCGCTCCGGGCTCGGCCTCCGCGGGGCGATGCCGATGCCTTCGGCGCCGAGTTGCTGCGCCGGGTGAACGCTCGTCGCCAGGTCTTCCTGTCGAGCACCCTCGTCGGTGGGCGCTACACCGTCCGACTGTGCATCCTGTCCTTTCGGAGTCACCAGGACCGCGTCGAGGCGGCTGTGAACACTCTCATCCAGGAGGCCCGCGCGCTCGGCGCCGCCTGGAGATGATGGGCGAGCCCTGGCGCGGAGCGCCAACTGCCTTGGCGTGGTTCTCCTTCCTCCCGCAGGCGCGGCTGGGCTCGCTCCCTTGTGATTTCATGCGACGGGACGCGATGAGTCGCGCCTGAGCGGACTCGTCTCCTCTGCGTCCGGTGGAAGAGATCGATGAGCGTGGGGCGGTTGAGTCGGATGCCCCTTCGTCGGGTATTGCTTCGCCAGGGCGGCCGAGCGGGATCGAATCGCAGCACTTCGAGACGGCGACGTGAGGAGAAAAGCCGGTCCGTATCCCTGGCCCCCTAAACACCTTGGGTGATCGTGACCGCCATTGGCGGTTCTGGAGTCCACATTCCGGTGTGGGCCTTCGGCCCGAGCGCGCACCCGGCTTCACGGAAGAAATGGGGTGGGCAGCCCCTCTCAGGACCGAGCGCGATGACGGTGGTGATCGAGGCCATGCTGCTCGGCGGGATCGACTGCCGCGCCCACGTCACCCTCTGGAAAGGGGTGGGGTGCTTCACCCGGGCAGGCCTCCAGGGGCCACCTGGCCCGCGAGCTCGCCCCCGTGTACCTGCCCGCTGGGTGGGAACGCGTGCGAGCCACCTGCTCCCGGCCCGCCGGGTGCGGACTCGACGGGGGTTGCTTGTGCCGCGAGGGGGTCGGAAGCACCTTGCCTATCGGATCTCGCGAGTTGAGCACGACCGCAGCGAGCGATCGTGGTTCTCCTCGCCTCACGGGTGGCCAGGCACTGTATGCGCTCGGGTGGCGCCTCGCCTTGCTTTCTTGCAGGCTTCGCCCATGGCGCTTGGGCCGGGGCCGCGCAACGGGGAGTGCGCAGCGGCCGGGGCCGGGCGGAAATAAGATCGAAGCTGGCCCGTCAACGTGAGACCCATGAAACGACTCCCCATGAAACGACTCTCATTCGTCGCACTCGCTCTCGGCGTTCTCACCGCGTCCTCCCCCCGATCCGCCGAAGGCCAGTACCCCTCGGCCATGGGTCCTTACGGTGTACGCACCATCGAGGATCTGGTCCTGCACGATTCGCTCCGGCACCGGGAAATTCCGCTCAAAGTGTACTATCCCGCTGCCCGGGGGCCCTTTCCGGTCATCGTCTTCTCGCACGGGGCGCTCGCCTCGAAGGACGCCTACTCGGCCCTGGGCGAGTACTGGGCGAGCTACGGATACGTGAGCGTCCACCCCTCGCATGCTGACTCCATCGCCGACAGCGGGTACAGCGGGACCCTCAAGCAGGCGATCAACGACCCCAACGCCTGGGAGAACCGACCGAGGGACGTCTCCTTCGTCCTCGACGCTCTCGCTCACGTGGACCGGCTCGCTCCCGAGCTCAAGGGCGAGCTCGATCTTTCGCACATCGGGGTGGCCGGCCACTCCTTCGGTGCCTACACGGCCTCGCTCATCGGCGGGACCACCGTTCTCATCCCGGGGCATCGGGGACCGCAAAGCTTCGCCGACAAGCGGGTGGCGGCGGTGGTGATGCTCTCGCCCCAGGGCGAAGGCCGGCTGGGGCTCACCGCCGATTCCTGGGACCACCTGCGCCTGCCCGTGCTCATCATGTACGGATCGCTCGATTTTGGCCCCTTCGGCGAGCCGCCCTCCTGGCGCAACGAGGCGTTCGAGAAGGCGCCACCGGGGGACAAGTACGACGTGGAGCTCGAAGGCGCGAACCACATGAAGTTCGCGGGCTTCGCGGTGGCGGGCGAGCGGCCGGACCGGACCTTCCAGTCGGTGAAGTACGACACGCTGGCGTTCTGGGACGCCTACCTCAAGAGGGACCCCATCGCCCGGCGATATCTGAAGGACCTGAAGGTGGCCCCCGAGGTCGGTCGGCTCGCTACCAAGTGAACGCCTTGCAGGCCGTGACCCCGCCAAGACCCGAGCCGCAGCGGCTCACGGAGCTCGACGCGCTCCGCGGCGTGATGCTCCTCTGGATCACGGTGACGCACCTGCCTACCCGGCTCAGCACCTACGTGAATCAACCCTTCGGCTACTTTGCTGCGACCGAGGGCTTCATCTTCCTCTCCGCCCTCTTCACCGGGCGCATCTACGGGAGGGTGGCGGAGCGGCAAGGCGAGAGCGCCATGAGCCGGAGACTCTGGATGCGGGCCGCGCGCCTCTACGGCTACCAGCTCTTGCTCCTCCTCGTGGCCTTCGTCATCGAGGCCCCACTCGCCGCGCACGGCAACCGGCCGGCGGTGAAGAACCTCCTCAGCTTCTACTTCACGGGCCACGCGCGCGCCTATCTCGAGGCGGCCCTCATGATCTACCGGCCGCCCCTGCTCGACATCTTGCCCATCTACATCATCTTCATGGCGCTCACTCCCTTCGCGCTCATGCTCGGGGCGAGGTGGGGGTGGAAGTACCTCTTCTCCGCAAGCGGCGTCCTCTGGTTCTTCGCCCAGTTCGGCTTCCGCAGCTTCGCGCACCGGCTCGTCACCCGTGCCCTCGCCCTGCACATCCCGCTCAACGAGATGGGCGCCTTCGATCTTTGGGCCTGGCAGCTCTGGTGGCTCGTCGGCTTGTACCTGGGCGTGCGCTGGGCCCGGGGCGACCTTCGCTTCGACCTCTGGGCGAGGCGGCTCATGCTCCCGGCCGCCCTCGTCGCCCTGTCCTTCCTGGCACTGCGTTACGCCCAGATGGGCGGGATGGTCTCCCTCGGGAAGTTCGACCTCTTGCTCGACAAGTGGACGTTCGGCGCCGGCCGCATCGTCGACTTCACGGCGGTGGCGGTGCTGGCCGTCCATTTCCGCGGGTTCCTGAAACATTTGGCGGTCCAGCCGCTCGTCCTGCTCGGTCAGGCCTCGCTGGAGGTGTTCTGCGTTCACCTCATGTGCGTCTTCTTCGCGCTGACCGTCATGGGGTCGAGACCCCAGATCCGCGGCCCTGCCGCCCTCGTGCTCGTGGCGGCGAGCTGCGCGGCGCTGTTTCTCACCGCCACCCTCGTCACCCGCCGCCGCGCGAGGGCGAACCGCGCCGGAGCGCTCCCGGCGGTGCCGGCCCAGCATCCCCCGGAGTCCCACCTGACGCAGTCCCCAGCCCGGCGCCCTGCCGGGAACGTGACCTCGTGATGGGACGGGAGCCCGGCCCGGGCGCCCGGGGGCGCCCTAGGCCTTCAAGGCCGACAGCACGTCGTCGAAGGTCTCGAAGCGCGTGTAGGGAATCCCGAGCTCCTCGCAGTAGCGCGGCAAGCGGCCGCGCGCGAAGACGAGGTCGGCCTTCTTCGCCGCGCAGCGATCGGCCGAGCCGTCGCCGCACATGGCCACCCGGTATCCCCTTGCCTTGAGCTCGTCGACCACGGTGCCCTTGCAGAAGCCGCACCGCCCGCAGCCCCCTCCGTCGTCGAGAAACTCGACTGTGAGTCCGGCCGGTGAGCAGTGGGCCAGGTTGCAGCGCAGACCGAGGTGGGTGCGCAATGCTGGCGGCAAGCGCTCCAGGACCGGGAGAATGTAGACGTCGAGCCCGGCCGAGCACAGGACGAAGGGGAACTCCTCTTCCCGGCAAAAGGCGAGCAGGCGCTCGAGACCCGGCCGCAGGACCGCCCGCGCGCGTGCGAAGGCCGCCACCTCGTCCCGGCTGGCGGTGACGGGGGCGAACATGGCGGAGAGCAGCGCGCGGAAGGTGAGCTCCCCCGTCCGATAACGGTCCTCGGCCGCCTGCCAGTGCTCGCGCCCCGCGAAGTGGATGGAGACGGCGTCGCCCACGTCCTCGGTGACCGCGGTACCGTCGAAATCGCAGGCGATGGCCCAGCGCTCTTTCTGTTGTCCACTTTTAGTCACGGCCGAACCGATCATAGAGCAAGCCCCAGCGCACCCCGCGATCGGATACGGTGAGGCGGTCGAAGCAGAAGAGGCGCATGGCCTCGAGCACGATGGCGCAGCCGGCCACGATCACGTCGGCTCGCTTCGGCTCCATCCCGGGCAGGCGAGCCCGCTCCGGCGTGGTGAGCTCTCCCAGGCGCAGGTAGAGCCGGGTCAGCTCCTCGAGGGTGAGCTCGCTCCCGTGCACGGCCGCCCCGTCGTAGGTGGGGAGGGCCTTCTCCACCGCCGCAAGGGTGGTGACGGTCCCGGCGGTGCCGACGAGGCGGCTCGGGGGGGGTGGCTCCGCCATGGCGCGGGCCGGCTCGAGGGCCTCCGCCGCGCGGGACGAGAGGGCTCTCAGGCCGAGTGCGCCCGGAGGATCGCCAGGGCCGACGCGTTCGGTGAGGCGGACCGCGCCCACCTGCAGGCTTTGGTGGGTCCTCGGAACGGGGCCGCTTCCCAGGCCGATCTCGGTCGAGCCCCCGCCCACGTCGAGCACGGCGAGCTCGCAGGAGCCGCCCCCGAAGTCGCGCCAGGCGCTCGCCCATACCAGCCGGGCCTCCTCGTCGCCCGAGATCACCTCGGGCGCAAGCCCGGCCGCGCGCCGGGCGGCCGCGAAGAAGTCCGCGCCGTTCGAGGCGTCGCGGGCCGCGCTCGTCGCCACGCATGCGATGGCGGCGACGCCGAGCTGGCGCGCCTCGGAAGCGTAGCGGCCGAGCACCCGGGTCGTGTCCTCCACCGCCGCAGGATCGAACCGCCCGGTCCTGTCGACCCCGCGCCCCAGGCGCGTGATCTCGGCCCGTTCCAGCACGGGGACGAAGAGGTCCCCCCGCCGCTCGGCCACGAGGAGGAGGACGGTGTTGGAACCGACGTCGATGGCGGCGTAGCGCGCCGTGGCGGCCTCCCGCGGGACTCCATGGAGAGGCCCGCAGGTCATCATCGCACGAAGGGACCCCAGGCCGGGGTCGCGATTTCGGCCTCCTCGTGGGTGACGACCATCTGTCGGTCGCCGGTCGGGCTCGAGATGACGAGTTGGGGGCGGCCCAGCCGGTCGCTGGTGAAGGCGAGGAGGCGTCCGTTGGGCGCCCAGGTCGGTTCCTCGTTGGTCGGACCCTGGTCCTGGGTGACGCGCTGGATGCGACCGGTGTCGGGGGTGACCGTGAAGATGTCGAACACCTTGCGTTCGTCACGCGCTGTGAAGGCAATGAGGTCGCCGCGCGGGCTCCAGCGCGGGGTCTGGTTGTAGTTACCCTGGAAGGTGAGGCGGCGCTGGCCCGAGCCGTCGGCATTCATGACGTAGATGTGGGGGTTACCGGCCCGGTTCGAGACGAAGCAGAGGCGCTTCCCGTCGGGGGACCAGCTCGGGGAGCCGTCGATGCCGGGATCGCTCGTGAGCCGGTGGGGCTGGGTCCCGTCCGCGTTCGCCACCCACACGTCGCTGTTGCCCTCCACGGAGGCGGTGAAGGCGATCCGGCGCCCGTCGGGCGAGTAGACACCGCCGGTCGTCACGTCGCCCACCCCGATGAGACGCTGGGCCCGCCGGGTGGCGAGGTCGAAGGTCCACAGCTCGGAGCGGCTCTGGCGGAAGGCGGTGAAGAGGATGACCCGGCCGTCGGGTCGCCAGTTGGGAAGGAGGATGATTCCGGGATCGCGGTAGAGCACCTCGGGGCCGCGGCCGTCCATGTCATAGACCACGATCTCGCGACCGGCGGCGGTCTTGCGCAGGGCGAGGATGCGGGTCTGGAACACGCCCGGCTCGCGCGTGTAGTACTGGAAGACCTGGTCGGCGAAGCGGTGGGCGAGCGTGCGCGCCGAGCCGGGGGAGCCGGAGAGGGTCGAGGTGAGGACCTCCTTGGCTGCGCGCACCTCGTAGAGGTGGAACTCGGCCGAGGGCTGTGCCTCGTCGCCGCGCACGAGCGCCTTCACGAGCCCTTCCGCCCCGACGTCGCTCCAGCGGGTGAAGTTGATGGCGGAGGCGATGAGGCCTTCGCCCGGGTCGGCCAGGAACGCCTTCGGGTCGAGCACGTCGAAGACGCCGGAGAGCAAGAGGTCGCCCCGGATGACCTGGTTCATCAAGGCGGCCTCGGCGGTGGCCCCCGGATCGGCCAGGAAGGGGGCGACGGCGACCGGCAAGGGCTGGAAGTTGGGGGAGCCGACCTCGATGTAGGTGCGCTGGGCGAGGGCCGCGGCGGGCGTCACGAGGAGCGCCAGGGCGAGCAGGCGGGTCGAGGTCATGGTCATGGCGTTCGGTGATCTTCTCCTGAGGTGAGATGGCCAACGGAGGGTGAATTCACGGTCGGTACATGACTCCCAGCCCCTCCTCGCGGTACTTCCGCCTGAGATCGGAGGGGGGAGGGGGGAGGCGGGCAGCCCGGATGGCGCGTTCGAGCGCCGAGTCGAAGGCGCCGTTGCCGCTGCGCTTCTCGAAGACGTAGCGCAGCACCTCGCCGTCGTCGTCGAGGTAGAGGACCACCGTCGCCTGGAGGTGGACCCGGTCCTCCTCGGAGAGGGTGGCCGGGAGCACGTAGGACGCCCGGAGCGCCCGCTCCACCAGGGCGAGGTACTCGTCGCCGGACCCCTCGCTCGCGTCGCCCGAGGGATCTCCGCTCGGGTCGCCGTAGTGGGGTTCGTTCAGGGCCTGGTCGCGCTTCACGCGGGAGAGCACGGAGGAGAGGACGTCGTTCGTCGGCCTCGTGTTCGACACCCGCGCTGCGGGCCGCGGGACGGGGGCCGGCCTCGCCACGGGCGCCGGCCCGGGAACTGGCACCGGCACCGGAGCGGGCTTCGGTGCGGCCGGCGTCGCCTGCGGCGGCTCGGGTGGGGCGGTGGCCGGAGGAGCGGGCGGCGGCGGCTCCTCCTTGCGAGGCAGGATGTGCTCGGGGCGCTTCTCGCCGAGGCGCACCAGCCGCGCCATGATGGGCTTCTGCGCGAGATCGATCTCGGGAGCGCCGTGGTGGAGCACGGCGAGCGTGATGAACCCGGCGTGGACGACGAAGGAGAGGAGGATGACCGGGCCCAGGCGTTCGCGGCGCCCGGTGAGCGAACTTGGGGGAAGCGCGCTCTCCATCAGCGGACCTCACCCGTCTCCTCGCCGGGCTTGGCGCTCGCGTTCGCCTCCTCTTTCTCCCGGGTCGGATTGGTGATCATGCCGAGGTTGGTGACGCCGGCGCGCTGCACGGCGGCCATCACCTCCACCACGTAGCCATAGGGCAGCTTGCGGTCGGCCATGAGGTAGAGTTCGTGGTCGCGGGAGAGGCGGGCGTTGGCCTTGAGCCGGTCCTCGAGCTCCTCGAGCTTGAGCCGGGCCGGCTTGTCGCTCGTTCCGAGCCAGATGGAGCGGTCCTCCTTCACCGAGAGGACGAGCTTCTCCTCCTGGGCTTTCACCGGCTCCGCCCGGGCCTCGGGCAGCTTCACCTCCACTCCCTGCTGGATGAGGGGAGCGGTCACCATGAAGATGATGAGCAAGACGAGCATCACGTCGACGAGCGGGGTGACGTTGATCTCGGTCAGGGTCTGGCGGCCGGAGCCGCTCGTGCCGATGGCCATGGCGCGCCCTAGCTGAAGAAGTGGCGACGAACGATGTTGAGGAAGTCGTTCGAGAAGTTGGTCATCTCGCTGTCGAGCACCCGGATGCGAGTCACGAAATAGTTGTAGGCGACCACGGCCGGGATGGCGGCGGCGAGCCCGAACGCCGTCGCCACGAGCGCCTCGCTGATGGGCTTCGCCACCGTCGCCAGGTTGGCGTTGCCCATCTGGTAGATGTCGTTGAAGGCGCGCATGATCCCCCACACCGTCCCGAACAGGCCGACGAAGGGGGCTGCGCTGGCGGTCGTGCCGAGGAAGGGCACGGTGGCCTCGAGGTGGGTGACCTCGGCGGCGGCCGCTCGCTTGAGGGCTCGCTCGACGTTCTCGATGCCGCCGAGCTGCTCGCTCATGGCGGCATCGCGCTCCTTCTTCTGGGAGGCGGTCACCTTGGAGAGCTCGACGTAGCCCGCCCGGAAGACCTGGCTGATGGGCGATGCGGAAAGGGCCTCGGCGGCCTGGTAGATGGCGTCGAGACGCTTCGACTGCCAGAAGGTCTCGAGGAACTTGACCGACTCGTCCTGGGCGCGCCGGAGGTCGAGCCACTTCTTCAGGATGATGGCCCAACAGATCACCGAGGCGAGGATGAGGAGGAAGAGCACCCCCATGACGACCGGGCCGGCGTGGCTGATGATCTCCAGGTAGTCGAGGTCGCCGGGGCGAGCGCCCTGGGCGAGCGGCAAAAGCGATGGGGCGTACAGTGAGAGGGTCATCGGCTCACGCAAGTATCGGAAAATGGTAGACGTTTAGCACGCGCGGGGGAGGAGGTCCAAGAAGCGAAGCGGCCTGGGAGCTCCCTTGGTGGCCCGAGTGTGAGGCGGTTGCGACGCCCCGTGCCCTTCGAGCCACAGTCCCTTCCCAGACGAACACGCGGCGGCCGCAACTTCCTCCCCGGCACGTGTGTTGCTTGGCAAGACGACCGGCTCCATTTTTTGGCGGAACACCTACTCCAAGAGGTCGACCCCATGAAGCGTGCCCTCCTCCTCGCCGCCGTGGCCCTCTTCGTCACGGGCTGCGGTCGCTGCGATTTCAGCACGGTGACGGTCTACTGGACCTTCCAGAACTCGGGCGGCTCGGGCCTCGACTGCAGCCAGGCGGGAGTCGCCTTCATCCGCATCCTCATCGACGGGCAAGGGATCGGCCCGGGCCCGAACGGCACCAACGGCGAGCTCAACTGTGATCCGTACGGAAACGGTGTCGAAGGCATCACGCTCACCGGTTTCACGAGCGGCACCTACAGCTTCGAGATCGACGGACTCGATTCGAACGGCGACCTCATCTTCCTCGACACGGAGAGCGTGTCGGTCCGACGCTGCGGGAACAGCACCCTCAACGCCGTGCTCACCGCCGGTTCGCCCTTGAACGTCGCCTACAGCCTGGGTGGAGCGTGCACCGCGCCGACCGGGCAGAGTCCCTACCCGACCACCTTCATCTGGCTCCACATCCTCGATGCCAACGGGAACCTCGCTTACGCCTCCGACGCCATCGGGAACTCGACCGCTTTCCCCTGCTCCGCGGGCGGCACTCTCACCATCCCCGGGTTGCCCTTGGGCTCGTACACGCTCCAGGGCATGGAGGAAGCGGAGATCCTCGCCACCAACGCGGCCACCGTCGACCACTACAACTGCATCGCGCAGTCGTTTGACCACACGCAGAGCGGCGACACCTTCACGAGCGAGCCCCTGGTCGCGCAGGCGAGTGGTGCCGCGACAACCTGCTTTTAGAAAGGAAATGAACCTCGCTCCAAGGGTGCCTTCCCGGGCTACGCCCTCAAGGCACCCTTTCCCTCTGCCCGACTCTTCTCGCACCCCTTTCGCGCGAGCTCTCCTCGCACCGAGGACCTCTTAAGGCCTCTGTGCGCGTGCGAGCCGAAGGCGAAGCGGAGGGGGAGCTCCAGAGAATCCGCCGCGTTTCCGCGGAGGTCGGCTTGCTGACCCTCGCGGGATCCGATAGCGTTCCGGCCATGGCGGAAGTGATCCGGATGGTCGCCGGCTTCAACCACAACGTGAAGCATCGGGGGAAGAGCTATCACGTCCAGACCGAGGATTTCGGGCTCGACAACCCGCAGATCGTGACCCACCTGTTCGTCGGGGGAAACATCCTCGCGAGCAAGAAACTCGGCTACGGCGACATCGCCGGTGCCGAGGATCTCTCGCGGGTGGTCCGCGAGCTCATGGAGGAACAGCACAAGGACGTCCTGCGGAACCTCGTGAACGGCGTCTACGAGGAGGTCGAGAAGAGCCTCGGTGCGCAGTCTGTCGCCTACCAGCCAGGGGAGCTCACCTCCGAGGCGGGCGCGCACCCGGCCCCGGCCGGGAAGGCCACCCCCCGCGCCGCTGCCCCGCGCCGGGGTGCGACCCCGCTGCCGGCTGCGCCCCCCGAGCGCTCCACCCCGGCGGCGGGAAAGACAGCCACCCCGCTCCCCAAGGAAAGGGAAGCCGAGACCCTCTTCGGAGAGGATCTCTTCAGCGAGCGGAGCCTCGACGAGGTCATCCTCTCCTATCTGGCCGAGGACGCGGAGAAGAAGCCCTGAGGCCTCTTCTCCAGGCGTGAAGCGCGGTGATCCAGCTCTACCACGTGACGAAGCAGTACTCCGGGGAGGCGCCGGCGCTCCGCGACGTCTCGCTGCGCGTGGAGAAGGGCGAGTTCGTCTTCATCACCGGCCCCTCGGGGGCCGGCAAGTCCACCCTCATCCGCCTCATCTTCTGCGCCGAGTCGGCCACGAGTGGTCAGCTCCTCGTCTTCGGCCGAAACCTCGCCAAGGTGAAGCCGGCCCAGATCCCCTACCTGCGCCGCGCCATCGGGGTCGTCTTCCAGGACTTCAAGCTCTTGCCCGACCGCACCGTCGCCGAGAACGTGGCCTTTCCCCTCGAGGTGCGGGGCCTCTCCGCGAAGGAGGTCCGGCGGAAGGTCCAGGGCATGCTGCGCTCGGTGGGCCTCGAGCTCAAGGGCTCCAAGTTCCCGCTCTCCCTCTCGGGCGGCGAGCAGCAGCGGGTGGCGGTGGCGCGCGCGCTCGTCGGCGAGCCCGCGCTCTTGCTCGCCGACGAGCCGACCGGCAACCTCGACCCCGAGCGGACGCAGGAGGTGATGGAGCTGCTCCACGCCGCCAACGCGCGGGGCACGACGGTGGTGGTGGCCACCCACGACCGAGGCCTGCTCGAGCAGTACAAGAAGCGCATCCTGGCGCTCGAGAACGGGAAGCTCGTGAGTGACGGGGCCCAGGTGCGCAGGTCGGGAACGGCGTGAGGCCGACCTCCCGCCTGGCGCCCATCAGGGAGGACGGAGGGTGAAAACACTCTTGCACCGCCCGCTCTACTTCCTCAGCCGCGCCTTCGAAGCCATGGCGCGCGGACCCCAGGTGGCGATGGTGGCGACCGCCACCATCTTCGTGGCGGTCCTCGTGACCGGCCTCTTCGCGACGGTGCTGCACGGGGCGGGGCGCCTGCTTGAAACCTGGTCGGGCGAGGTCGAGATCTCGGTCTACCTGAAGCCGGAGGCGGACCTCGAAGCGGCGCGCCAGGCGGCGGCCGCCGCCGCTCCCGGCCGGAGAGTGGAGGCGGTCAGCGCCCGGGAAGCGCTGCAACGCTTCCGCGCCTCGCTCGGCAACCAGGCGGCGCTTCTCGATGGGGTGGGGGACGAGGTCCTCCCGCCTTCGGTGGAAGTCCACGCCCCGGGAATCCGACTGGCCGAGGCGCGAGCGCTCGCCTCCCGGCTCATGGCCGTTCCGGGGGCAGCGGAGGTCGACTTCGGCAATGCCTGGCTCGAGCGGCTAGAGAGGGTCCTCCGGCATCTGAGGCTCGCAGGTCTCGCCCTGCTCGTCGTGCTCGGTGGGGGGGCGGCCGTGCTCGTCGCAAACACCCTGCGGCTCGGTGTCCTCGCCCGGAGCGACGAGATCGAGATCATGAAGCTCGTGGGCGCCACCGATGCCTTCGTCGAGATCCCCTTCTTCATCGAGGGTTTTCTGCAGGGCCTTTTCGGCGGCAGCCTTGCTGCCTTGACCCTGCTCGTCGCTGCGCTCTTCGGTCTGCCGAGGCTCGAGGCCGCCCTGGGGCTCAGTTTTCCGCTCGCCCGAGGCGAGCTCTTCCCCCCCTCGCTCTTCCTCGGGCTCTCCCTCGGTGGGGCCGCTCTGGGGCTCGTAGCGAGTGCGCTGTCGGTGCGGCGCGAGCTCGGGAGGGCCTAACCGGTGAGCGGGCTCGCCACGCTCGCCGGGCTCGCCTTGCTCCTCGGTGCGAACCCGCGCGCGCAGCTCAAGGCCCTGCAGGAGCGCAAGTCGGCGGAGGAGGCGGCCGCGCAGGCGCTCCTCGCCCGGGAGGGTTCTCTCCTCGAGGCCATCGAGGCGGCCGAACAGTCCTGGCGCGACGCCGCCGAGGCGGCACGGAGGGCGGAGGAGGAGCGTGCCGCCTCCGAGAAGCGACTCGAGCGGGCCCGCGACGAGGAGGCGAAGGCTTTGGGCGATCTCGCCGAACGCCGCTCCGAGCTCGCCCCCAGGCTGCTCGCGCGGGCTCGGGAAGGGCGCTTCTCCGATCTGGTCCTCGTCATGACGAGCCCGTCCCTCCCCGAGCTGGTGAAGCGCCTCTACCTGTGGGAGAAAGTGACGACCCACGACCTCACCTTGCTCCGGGAGGCGAACGCGGCGCTCGCCACCACCTTGAAGGCCCGCGCGGCGCGCGAGTCGGAGGCGAAGCACTATGCGGCCCTGGCCAAGGAAGCCGCCTCGCGCCGCGATGTCGCCGCCGCGCTGCGCGACGAGCATCGCACGCTGCTCTCCGCCATCCGCAACGCCCGCTCGCTGCACGAGCGCGCCGCGGCCGAGGCGGCCGGCCAGGAGACGAAGCTCGCCGAGTTCGTCTCGGCCTTGCCTGCCTCGAGCGGTTCCGAGGAGTACCACGGCGCTTTCGGCGAGCTGCGCGGGAAGCTGCCCCACCCGGTGGCCGGCACGGTGGAGGTCGGGTTCGGGCGGGTCGTGAATCCCCTCTTCAACACCATCACCGTGCAGAAGGGGCTCGACATCCGGGCGCCTGCCGGGTCCGAGGTCCGGGCGGTGGCGCCGGGAAGGGTGGCTCACGCCGGATGGTTCAAGGGGTACGGAAATCTGGTCATCGTGGACCACGGCGACGGCTACCACACCCTCGTGGCGCACCTCGCCTCGATGAGCACGGCCATGGGCGAGGAGGTGGATGCGGGCACGCTCCTCGGGACGGTGGGGGACACGGGCTCCTTGAAGGGTGCCTACCTCTACTTCGAGATCCGGGAGCGGGGGCGCCCGGTTGACCCGCGGATATGGCTGCGCCCATGAAGTGAGCACTCTCGACCCGCCGAGAAAGGGCGGGCACTCAAACCGCCTGTGGGCTTCTTTGTTTGAGGAGCTCGCGTAGGATGACACCATGAGCCGTCGCCGCCTCGGCCTCTTCCTCCTCATCGCCTTCTCCTTCTTCGCGGGCCTCTCCATCGACCACGTGGCCCGGGCCGCGCGCCGCGACGCCGGCCAGCCCTACCGTCCCCTCGACGTCTTCGCCGACGTGCTCGCCTACATCGAGAACGGTTACGTGGAGGAGGTGAAGGAGAAGGACCTCGTCTACGGGGCCATCGAAGGGATGGTGGGCCGCCTCGATCCGCACAGCCAGTTCATGAGGCCCGAGGTGTTCCGCTCGCTGAAAGAGGAGACCTCCGGGGAGTTCGACGGGGTGGGCCTCGAGCTCGCCTTGAAGGACGACCGGCTGGTGGTCGTCTCCCCCATCGCCGACGCCCCGGCCGATCGCGCCGGGATCCGCCCTGGCGACCAGATCGTGCGCATCGACGGCGTCTCCACCAAGGATCTCTCGCTCGCCGAGGCCGTGCGGCGCATGAAGGGGGTGGCCGGATCGAAGATCACGCTCGAGATCATGCGGACCGGCTTCTCCTCCCCCCAGACCTTCGCCCTGGTGCGCGATCGCGTGCGCACCCAGAGCGTGGAATGGCGCCTGCTCGACGCCGAGCGGGGGCTCGTGCTCGTGAAGGTGAAGACCTTCCAAGACCGCACCGACTCGGCGCTCAAGAAGGCGCTCGACGCCGCCCGGACCGAGCTCGGCGCCGGTTCGGAGATCCGCGGCCTCGTCCTCGACCTGCGCAACGATCCGGGAGGGCTCTTCGATCAGGCGGTTCGGGTGGCCGATCTCTTCCTCAAGGAGGGCGTCATCGTCACCACCGAGGGCCGGGACAAGAAGAACATCGAGGTGGAGCGGGCGCGCGGCAAGGACACCGAACCGTTCTACCCCATGGTCGTCCTCGTCAACCGGGGCACCGCCAGCGCGAGCGAAATCCTGGCGGGCGCGCTGCAGGACCACGGGCGGGCCGTCATCCTGGGGACGCAGACCTTCGGCAAGGGCTCGGTGCAGAGCGTCATCGATCTCGAGGACGGTTCGGGATTGAAGCTCACCGTGGCCCGGTACTTCACCCCCAAGCACCGCTCCATCCAGGAACTCGGCATCACCCCGGACGTGGTCGTGCCGGAGGCGGCCCCCGCGCCCAAGGCGGAGGAAGGCCCGGGTGAGAGGGACCTCGAGCGGCACTTCCCGAACGGCGCGGCCGGATCGCCGGCCGCGTCGGCGAGCTCGGTCCCGGCCGACGACTACCAGCTCAAGACGGCGGTCGATTACCTGCGGGCGGCGGCGATCTTCAAGGCGGGGCCGCCCGCTCCGGCTTTGCCCTCAGCCAAGCGGTGATCCCCCCGTCCTCTTCCCAGCGGTAGATCCGCCGCCCGGACGGAAAGGACGAGGGCCTCGATGAGCGGCGAAAGTCGGGGCCCTCGGAAGAGCCCCGGATCGCTCGGTCGACGTTGGGCAAGAGCGGGAAGCTCCTCGCCAGGAACGCAAGGCGATTCCCGCCGGGCAGCCCTTACCACGGTCCCCGCTAGCTTCAGGAACGGCACGCCCTCGACGACGCGAAGCGCTCCCTTGCCGTGATGGGCGACCTCGGTTGTCTCGGTGGGCGCCAGGCATGGCGGCGCACTTGCCGCCGCCGTCGGCGCGAGCAGCGCCAGCCCAAGAACCGGCACGATGTTGAGGATCGAACGGGAGGCAGGAGGCATTCTCTCGAATCATAGGCCGAGTAGGGGTCAGGTGGGCCGGGTCCGGACGCGGATCGGGTTCAGCTTCGGAGCGTGCGCGTGCATTGGGTGGCTGCATCCAGGGGTGCGTCTCTTTCCCGCCGAGGGCGGCCCGGTAGGCTTTCACCGCCTTCCCGGCGGTACCCTTAGAAGAGGAGGTGGCGATCCCGTCTCGACCCGGGCATGGAAGCTCTCCTTTCGAGCTCGGGCGACCCGTGCGGTCAAGACTCGCCCCGGGCGCTGCCCACCTCCTGACACGACGAAGGGCCGCTCTTCATCGGTGTCGCCCCGGGAGGACCCTCTCGGGCTTTCCCGGGGCGATCCGCGGGAGCGCGGGTGCGGCGCCATCGCCTCGCTCGGCGCCAGGCGCCGTCGAGGTGGGTGCGCCTCAAGGACGGCCGAATCGGAGCCGGCCGTTCCCTCTTTAGCGCAGAACCTTCTCGTAGACGGTCGCGACGTGGTCGAGGCGGCCCACCGAGAAGAAGGCCAGGCATTCCCAGAAGAGGGTCGCCTCCTCGTTGCCGTCGAGGACCGCTACACGCAGCGCGCGGTAACCCGCGCCCTTGAGGGCGGCCTCGAGCGCGGTGGTGGTCTCGGTGCCGTATCCCTGCCCCTGGCAGTCCTCGCGGAAGAGGAGGAGTCCGATCTGAGCGCTCTTCGGCTCGGGGTAGTCGAGGTAGAGATCCAAGAGGCCCGCCGCCCCCGCGCCCGGGTGCGGGACGAGCATGAAGATGTGGCGCCGGTCGTCATATTCGGCGTCCCAGAGCATCTCCAAGGCCGTCCGGGGCTCGGGAGGATGACCCTCGGCGCGGGCGTAGTAGCCGGGAGCGCTCTCCAGGCAGGCCTGCAGGCGTGCGGCATCGCCGATCGTCGCCCGTTCGGCCGCGAGGCGGGGACCCGACAGTTCCAGTACCGGCCGCGCCTCGCGATAGGCCCGCCTCATCGCACCTCACCGCGCCACGTGTTAAGGAGCGCTGTGCGCGAAATCAAGGGGAGCCCCCGTTCCCGCCGAGCACGAGGTGCCAGGCCTCCTCCTCGGCGAGGTTCGCCACCGCGTGGTCGGCCCCCTCGGCCCGCAGGGCCTCGAGGCTGAAGCGCCCGGTCGCGACGGCGAGCACCCGGCAGCCGGTCATTCGCGCCGCCAGGATGTCCCGCGGCGTGTCACCCACGACGAGGACGTCCCTCGCCGACACCTCGCGGCCGAGGCGCGCCGAGGCGCGGCGCAGCGCCGCCTCCACGATGAGCTCGCGCGCTTCGCCGTCCGAACCGAAGCCCGACATGGAGCCCTCGCCGCCGAAGTCGAAGTAGCGGTCGAGCCCCCCTCGGGCGAGCTTGATGCGCGCGCCCTCCGGCACGTTGCCGGTGCACAGGCCGAAACTCGCCCCGGACGCGCGGAGCGCCGCAAGGAGCTTCTCCACTCCGGGGAGGACCCGGTAGCGCCCGTCCACGATCTCGCGCTCGAGCAGCCCGACGTAGGTCTTGAGGATCGCATCGCACAGGGCATCCTCGAAGGCGTGACCCACGGCGAGGAACGCCTCGCGGATGATGAGGCGGTCCGTCATGCCGTCGAGCCTGAGGTGGGAGAGCCAGGCCTCCTCCCGGCGGACCTTCGGACCGAGGTGTACCTCCAGGGCGGCCTCGATGGCGCGGCGCCCGGCGCCGGCCGCGTCGACCAGGGTGCCGTCGACGTCGAAGAGGAAGAGCAGGGGGCGCAACCTGGGAGACCCAATAGACCGTCGCCTCCCGCGATGCAAGCGGGAGGGGAGCAGGGCCTTGCGCGCGCTCTCCTCAGGCGCGCTCGTCGAAGAGGGCTTCCACGAACTCGTGGGGAGAAAAGGGGCGCAAATCGGCCACCTTCTCGCCGACTCCCACGTAGCGGACGGGGAGCTTCAGCTCGTCGCTGATCCCGATGACGACGCCGCCCTTGGCGGTGCCGTCGAGCTTGGTGAGGACGATCCCGGTCACGCCGAGCGCCTCGTGGAACTGGCGAGCCTGGGCGATGGCGTTCTGTCCGTTCGTGGCGTCGAGCACGAGCAGCACCTCGTGAGGCGCGCCCGGGCAGGCCTTGGCCATGACGCGCTTCACCTTCTTGAGCTCGTCCATGAGCGGCGCCTTGGTGTGGAGGCGCCCGGCGGTGTCGCACAAGACGACGTCGCGCGCGCCCTCCACCCCCTGCTTCACCGCTTCGTAACAGACGCTCGCCGGGTCCGAGCCCTCCTTGCCGCGCACGACGGGGGCGCCCACCCGCTCGGCCCAGATCTCGAGCTGCTCGCCGGCGGCGGCGCGGAAGGTGTCGCCGGCGCCGAGGAGGACGCTCTTTCCCGTCTCCTTCACCTTGGCGGCGAGCTTGCCGATGGTGGTGGTCTTGCCGCTCCCGTTCACCCCCACCACCATCACGACGAAGGGCCGCTCGGGCCCGACGACGAGGCCGGTCTCTCCCCGTCCGTCGAGGGAGAGGATGCGCTCGATGTCGGCGCGCAGCACCGAGCGCAGAGCCGCCGGATTATTGAGCTCGTTCCTGCGCGCCCGCTCGCGCGCTCCCTCGAGCAGGTGGGTCGCGGTCTTCACCCCGATGTCGGCGGTGAAGAGCACCTCCTCGAGGTCGGCCAGGATCTTCTCGTCGACCACCTTGCCGCCGCTCACGAGCGCGTTCAGGCGCGCCATGAACCCGCCGCGGGTCTTGGCGAGCCCGGCGGCGAGCGTGCGGCCGGCTTCGGCCGCCACCCGGGCGCGCTCCTCCTCCTGCTTGCGCGCGAGCGCCTCCGCGGCCTCGCGCTCGCGGCGAAGGGCCTCCTCCCGCTCACGGGCGAGCTCAGCCTCCCGCTCGAGCCTGCGGCGCTCCTTGTGCGCCCGCTCCTCTTCCTTCTTGCGGCGGTACTCTTCCTTGTGGAGCTCCTCCTGCTCCTCCTTGGAGAGCGCGGGCGCTTCCGGCCTGGCCGGCGGCGGGGAAGGTGCCGCCTTGCGCAGCTCGCGCGGCCTCGCCTCGGGAGGCGGGGGTGCGGCCGGCGGGGGGACCCTCTTCTCCCTTCGCTTCTTGCGAACGAGCGCCACCGCCGCCGCGGCGACGAGGAGGACCAAGGCCGCGACGAGGGCGATCCCGATCGCGTCGTTCAGGGTGAGCGTGCCAAAGAGCGGCGTCGAAAGGGCGAGGTTCGAATTCACGAAGGGACCGGTCCTCAAGGGGAAAACTGTATAGGTTCACGCCGCGCGGGGTGTCAACGAACGTTTCCAGCTGGCGAGAGCACGCCAGCCCGGAGCGGAGAGGGCGGGCGAAGCCGAGTTGGCAGGAGAGGGTGGCGAGAAGAGCTTGGGGCTCAAGCCGCGGGACGCGATCGCTCGGCCAGCCGGACGGAGACGAGCTTCGAGACGCCGGGCTCCTGCATGGTCACCCCGTAGAGCGTGTCGACCGCCTCCATGGTGCGCTTGTTGTGCGTGATGAGGATGAACTGGGAGGCCTTGCTCATCTCCCTCACGAGTTCGTTGTAGCGGCCGACGTTGGCCTCGTCGAGCGGGGCGTCCACCTCGTCGAGCAGGCAGAAGGGAGTGGGCTTGATGAGGAAGATGGCGAAGATGAGGGAGACGGCGGTGAGGGCCTTCTCGCCACCGGAGAGCAGGTTCACGTTCTGCAGCTTCTTGCCGGGAGGCTGGGCGAAGATCTCGACCCCGCCCTCGATCTCGCCGCCCTCAGGGTCCTGGGTGAGGGCGAGTCCGGCCCGGCCGCCGTTGAAGAGGCGGGGGAAGACCTGCTGGAACTTCTCGTTGACGAGGTCGAAGGTCTCGCGGAAGCGCTCGCGCGAGGCGCGGTTGATCTTGACGATGGCGTTCTTGAGGTCGGCGAGCGACACCTCCAGGTCCGCCTTCTGGCCCATCATGAACTCGTGGCGCTTCTGCAGCTCGTCGTACTCCTCGATGGCGGTGAGATTGATGGAGCCCATGCGCTCGGCCTGGGCCTTCAAGGCCTCGAGGCGCTCGCGCTCCTCCTCGCCGGGGGGCGGTTGCATGTGGAAGCGCTGCACCTCCCAGCGCAGCTCGGCCTGGCAGCGCTCGCGGATCGACTCCTCGAGATGGGAGAGCTCGAGGGCATGCTCGCGGGCGGTGAGGGCGGAGGCGGCGCTCTGCTGGCTCGTCTCATCGGCCTTGCGGCGCAGCTCGCGCAAACTCCCATCCTTCACCCGCACCGCCTCGTTCAGGGACTCCTGCTCGGCGCGCGCCTGGTCGAGGCGCACCTTCACCTCGGCGTGGTTCTGGTCCAGGTGGGCGGCGTCCTCGGCGGTCCCCTCCAGGCGTCGGCGCAGCTCGGAGGCGCGCGCGTTCGCCTCGGAGAGGGTGGAAAACAGCCTGGAGCGGCGCTCCTCCACCTCGCGGCAGGACTCCTCCACCCGCCTCAGCGCCTGCGAGAGCGACTGCTTGCGCTCGGAATCGGCGGCCACCTTGACCTTGAGGTTCGTGAGCTGGGCGCTCGCTTGCTCCGCCTGCGCCTTCACCGACTCGCCGGCGGCGAGCGCCTCGCGGGCCCGCTCCTCGCAGCGCGACTGCTCCGCCTCGGCGGTGGCCGCCTCCACCCGGTGCTCCTCCTCCTCGCGCGCCAAGGACGCGAGGTTCTCCTCGAGCTGGGTGTGCTCGAGCTCGAGCACACCCACCCGAGCGGCGTGGCGCTCCAGCTCCTCGGAGAGCCGGGCCAGGTCCTTCTCCTGCTCGAGGACCTTCAGATCCTTCTCGCGCCCGTCCTTGTCGAGGCTCTTCAGGCCCGCCTCGAGCTGGAGCACCCGCGTCTGCAGGGTGCGGTGCCGCTCCTGGCCGAGAGCGAACTCGGCCTCGAACTGGCGGACCGTCTCCTCGAGCTCCTGCACCTCGCGGCGGCGCTGCAGGGCGCCGTGGCCCTCCCCCTCGAGCGGTCCGCCCGTCACGACGCCGTAGGGATCGAGGACCTCGCCGTCCAGGGTGACGAGGGTGCGGGGCGAGGCCGCCCCCTGCCAGATCTCGAGGGCGGCCGGCAGGTCGCGCACGATGACGGCGTCGCCCAAGAGGAAGTGGGCCAGCTTCTCGTAGGTCGCATCGAAGCGGACCACCTCCAGGCAGGGAGCGACGAACCCGGGGTGGTCCTTGGCCGGGTCGAGGGAGGGGGTCTTGTCCTCCTGCCGCAGGCGCGCGAGCGGGATGAGCGAGGCTCGGCCCTCGGCCGCGCTCTTCAAGAAGTCGATGGCCTCGACCCCTTGGGCGTGGCTCTCCACGATGACGTACTGCAGGCGATCGCCCAGCACCGCCTCCACCGCGTTCTCGTACTCGGGCGGCGCCGCCACCACGTCCGCCACGAGGCCGAACACGCCGCGGTCGCCCGGGACGTCGCCCTGGCCGGCCCGGGTCATGAGGCTGCGCACCCCCCGCCCGTAGCCCTCGTAGTTGCGCAGGACCTCGAGGAGCGAGGTGAGCCGAGCGCGCTTGTCCCCGAGCTCCTCGCGCAAGGTGATGAGCTTCGCCTCGTTCTCGATGAACTCCGAGCGCGTGCGCTCGAGGACCTCCTCCTGGGCGCCCCGCTCGGCTTCCAGCCTGAGCTTGAGCTGGCGCGTCTTGCCGAGCTCGCCGAGGTAGCTCGAGCGGGAGCCGTCGAGCTTGTGAGTGCGGTGGGCGATGTCGTCCGCCTCGGCCCGGTTCTGGGCGAGCCGGGCCGACAGGTCGGCGCGCCGGCGCGCGAGCTGCTCGAGCTGGCTCTTGTGGCCGGCGGCGCGGCCGAGGGCGGCGCTCGCCTCGGCGCGGGTGGCCTCCACCTCGGAGGCGAGAGTCTCCCGCTCGCGGGTGAGCTCCCGGATGCGCTCCTCGGCCTCGGTGAGGCGCAGCTCGTCCGTGCCCCCCAGGGCCCCGAGCTCGGCGCGCTGGCGTTCGAGGGTCTCCCGCTCGAGGCCGAGCGCCTCGGCCTGGGACTTCAGCCCCTCTACCTCGCTCGCCTGGATCTTCGTGCGCTCGGAGATCCCCTGCAGCTCGGAAGCGGCCGCCTCGGCCGAGACCTCGGAGACCTTCCGTTCCCGCTCGAGCGCGTGCTCGCGATCGGAGAGCTCGGCCACCCCCCGGTCGACCTCGAGGAGCCGGGCGCGCTCCTCTTCGATAGCGCGGTCGACCTCGAGGAGCTCGGCCCCCACCGTCTGTCCGAGGAGCTCGAGGCGCTGGCGCTCCTCCTCGGCGGCGCGGCGCACGGCCGAGAGCTCGAGGAAGCGGCTCGCCGCCTGGGCGAGCTCGAGCTCCCGGATCTCGACCTTGAGCGCGCGGTACTTCTCCGCCTTGCGCGCCTGGCGGTTCAGGGTCTCGAGCTGCTTGCCGAGTTCCTGCACGATGTCGGTCACCCGGAGCAGGTTCTGCCCGGTCGCCTCGAGCTTGCGTTCGGCCGCCTCGCGGCGCCGCTTGTACTTGGTGATGCCGGCCGCCTCCTCCACGATGGCGCGCCGGTCCTCCGGGCGGGCCGAGACGATCTGCCCGATGCGGCCCTGCTCGATGATGGAGTAGGCCGTGCGGCCCACCCCCGAACCCATGAACAGATCGTTCACGTCGAGCAGACGGGCCGGCACCTTGTTCACGAGGTACTCGGACTCGCCGGTGCGGAAGAGCCGGCGGCCGACGGTGATCTCGGAGAAGGCCTGGAAGGCCTGGGGGAGCTCGCTCGGGCGATCGTTCTCGAAGGTCAGCATGACCTCGGCCATGGAGAGCGGCGCCTTCGTCTCCGAGCCGTTGAAGATGACGTCCTCCATGGAGCGACCGCGCAGCTGGCGCGCCGACTGCTCGCCGAGCACCCAGCGGATGGCGTCGGCCACGTTCGACTTGCCGCACCCGTTTGGCCCGACGACCCCCGTCACCCCCCCGGCGAAGGAAACGACGGTGTGGTCCATGAACGACTTGAACCCCACGATGTCGAGCCGCTTGATGCGCATGGATGGGCGATAGCACACCCCATGGGCGAGTTCAACCAAGTCCCGGATTGATCGAGGCTTTTCGCCCGCAGAACCCCGTCCACCGGCGCTCCAGGTGATTGCTTTTCGGGGGGAATTTCGGTGACGTGCACGACATGCCATGTAGGGTCATCTCTGAAGCCCCCCAACCCCCGGGTGAGCTCACAGGATAGACTCGCCGCCGCATGGTTTTCGCAAGGCTTCTCGCGTTCAGGCTCGTGGCCGTCCTGCTCGTCCCCCTCCTCGCCAGCTACTACCTCGCCGAGGGCTTCTTCCCCCTCGAGGCCGAAGAGCAGAAGGCCATCGTCGGGTTCCTCGCGCCGCTCGGCGTCCTCGCCATCCTCCTCGCGGGGGCGGCCATTTACTTTTTGTGCGGCCCGGTTCGAAGAGCGTTCGCGAAGGGGGCACCGCAGGACGAGGAGGTCCGCCGGAGCGCCGCGCGGGCGGTCCTCCTCCTCCCGAGCCGGCTCGTGAAGGTCCTGCTCGCCGTCTGCGGGCTTTTCGTCCTCGCCATGGCGCTCCTCAGCGCCCGGGTCGGCCTCGCGCAGGACCTCATCCTGGCCGGGGTGGGCGTGGGAGTGGCCACCTCGCTCCTCGCCGTCCTGCTCGGCTACTGCGCCGCCGCCTTGAGCGCCGCCCCCATCCTGGTCGAGCTCGGCCCGGTCGAGCTCACCGTGAAGGACACGGTGGCGACGAAGCTCGCCTTCTTCGGCTGCGCACTCGTCCTCATCCCGGTCCTCTTCCTCGTTTCGTCCGGCTACGCCCGCTACCGGGCCGACGCGGACCTGCAGTACGTGAGAGACGCCCTCGAGGCGCAGCAGCGCGCGGCCGGCCTCTTCGAGGAGGCCGGAGCGACCACGCTCGCGCAGATGGGGCAGGCGGCCACCGGAGCCCCCACCGCCGTGCTCTCGGCGGACGGGACGGTGCTCGCCCGTTCCGGGATGGGCCTCGTGGCCTTCGCCCCATCCGAACCCTCCTCCGCCGCGCGCAGCGAGCCCTTCGCCGGGGGGTGGAGGATCATGAGCCCGGTCGGTAAGGGCACCTTGGTGAGCCTCCTCCCCGAGGCTCCGCTGAAGGAGCGGCGGGAGGCCTTCTTCGCCCACGCCGGCTCGGCGGCGCTCACCGGGATCGTCGCCGCCACCCTGCTCATCCTCCTGGTGGCCCGTTCGCTGGCCTTGCCGGTCGGTCTGCTCGCCCGGGCCGTGGGGCGCATGGCCTCGGGTGACCTGACCGTGAGGCCCCCCTCCACCTCCACCGACGAGTTCGGGCGTCTCGCCACCGACTTCCGCGGGATGGCGAAGCGCCTGGCCGCGCTCGTGGTGGACGTGAAGGCGGCGAGCGAAGGGGTCGAGGCGGGGACCCGCGAGATGGGCGAGATCGGGGCCCAGGTGAAGGGCGGGGCGAAAGAGGAGCACGAGCGGGCGCTGGCGGTCCGGGCTAGCGTCGAGGCCATGCAGGGATCGGTCGCCATGGTGGCGAGCGGGATCGACAGCCTGGGCGACTACGTCCACTCCACGAGCTCGGCGGTGAGCGAGATGACGGCCGCGCTCCAGGAGGTGCGGCGCCAGGCCGCCGAGCTCGAGCGGCGCATGGACTCGGCCGGCGATCACGTGGAGCGGCTTTCCGAGACCGGCAAGAAGGTGCAGGCCCGCATCGCCGATCTCGACACCCTCACCCTGCGGGCGCGCGGGACCCTGGAAGGCGTCTCGGCCTCGCAGTCCGGCCTCGAGACCTCGGTGGTGAGCGGACAGCTCGCCGCCGCCCAGGCGGCCGAGATGGCCGAGCGGGCCGGGGTGGTGGTGCAGGAGGCCTTGAACGGAATCGAGAAGGTGCGCGCCGCCGTGGCCGACGCCAAGAAGCGCGTCACCGCCCTCGGGCGGCGATCGGACGACATCGACCAGATCCTCGACTTCGTGGGGGAGGTGGCCGGACGGACGAATCTCCTCTCGCTCAATGCCTCCATCATCGCCACCCAGGCCGGCGAGCACGGCAAGGCCTTCGCCGTGGTGGCCGACCAGATCCGCGAGCTCGCCGCTCAGATCTCCTCCTCCACCAAGTCGATCGGCGAGATCATCCGGGCGGTGCGCGACGACGTTTCCGGCACCGCCCGCCTCATCGATCGCGGCGACGAGCTCGCCATCGACGGCGTGGCCCACGCCCAGAAGTCGCTCGATGCCTTGCAGCAGATCCGCTCCGCCACCGCCCAGGGACACGAGACCGCGGCCGGGATCCTCTCGGCCGTGCAGGAACACGTCCACTCGACCCGCGACGTCTCGGACGTGGTGACGGCGGTGGCCGAGAACCTGCACGCCTTCTCCGAGGCGGTCGGGCTCATCGGAAAGAGCGTTTCGGCAGTGGGCGGGGTCTCGGGTGGGGTGGGCGAGCTCGCCGACCAGGTGAGCCGGGCACTGGAGGAGCAGAGCGGGGTCGGCCAGAGGCAGCTCGGCAGCCTCGAGCGCATCGACGAGATGCTGAACGACGTGAGGCGCGCGGTGACGAACCACGACGCGGCCACCCGCCGCGTCAAGGACGCGCTCGATCACCTGAACCGGACCGCCGAGCGCCACGAGGCCTCGGTGGTGGAGCTGTCGGGGGTGGCCGAGAGGCTCTCCGGCCGCTCGCGGGCCCTCTCCGACCGGGTCGGCCGCTTCAAGATCTGAAGCGCACCCCCCGTTCACAGGCCCATGTTGGCCTGCGGCTGGGAGAGCGTGCCGAAGATCTGAAACCCGTAGCTGCCGTCCTTGCCCCGGGCCTGGGCGAGCGCCGCCTCGAAGAGAGGCCGACGAGCGGCCATCCCGCTCTTCACCCAGAAGGATTCCGCCACCTTGAGGCGGGCCTTGCCGAAGATGGGCGCGAAGAGCAAGCGCGGCTGCACGACGAGGTAGAGCCCGTCGGTCGTCGCCTCGAGGTCCGCACCCTTGGCCTCGAGCCGGTCGAAGGTGAGCTTGCCGTCCTTCACCCCGCCCTCGGCGGTGACTTGCCCGATCGACACCTTGGGCAAGGTGAGCGCGCCCCCCATGACCGGAAGCTCCCCCCCGTTCAAGGCAGCCTCCTTCACCCTGAGATCCACCCGGCCCGAGCTCTTGGCGGGCTCCTTCACGTCGAGGGCGAGGGCGAGGCTGCCCTCGAGTACCCCGGCGAGGTCCATGCCCGTCGCCCGCCTGAGTGGCGTCGCCTGGGCGAGGTTCACTCCCGACACCGCGGCGGCGAACTGGGGGCCGCTCTTGCGGTCCTCGAAAAATCCCCGCACCCGCCCCCCGAACAGCCAGGCGTCGTAGGCGACGCCTCGGCGGCCGAGCACGAGCGGCAGGAGCCTCACCGTGGCGTCGAGCCGCTCGAGCGGGAGGCGCACTCCCTCGCGTGACTCGACGAGGATGTTGCGCATGCTCACCCCGACGAGCCCGGCCGGCCCCACCTGTCCGATGGAGAGCTGCCAGCCTCGGGTGGCGGCCTCCATGGTGAGCCGCTCGCGGACCTCCTCGGCCGGCAAGGTCTGCCGCAAGGCGAACACGAAGGCGGCCAGGGCGAACAGGCCATAGCCCAACCGGCGTTGACCGACCGTGAGTTTCAAGCTCATGGCTAGCCCTTGAGCTGGTAGGTGGCGACCACGATGGTCGCGTCCACCGACATGGGATCGTCGTTGCGGGTGCGCAGGGAGAGCCGGCGGACCTTCACCACCCCCGGTCCGCGCTCGAGCTCCTCGAGGAGCTGGGACAGGCGCGGCAGATCGATCTTGGCGAGGTTCACTTCCACCGTGTCCTCGAGCACCTTGTCGCTCGGGGAGGCGGGGCCCCCGGTCGCGCTCGCCTGGCGGATCTCGGGCACCTCGATGCCGAGCTTCTGGCCGGTCTGGGAGACGAAACCGATGAGCGAGACCGGCGGAGCCTTGAGCTTCGCCTCGAGCTGGACGCGCTCGGCCTGGGCCTGCCGGTAACCTTGGGCGAGCTTGCCCACCTGGGCCAGCACCTCGGTCTTGCGATCGATGGCGGCCTCGCGGCGCCGGATGCCGCGCGCCACCCCGGTGAAGGCGAGGAAGAGGATGAAGGCGACGAGGGCGAGGGCCGCTCCCGAGACCATGACCCGCTCGCGCGGAGCGAGCCTCGCGAAGCCCACCTCGAAATCGCCCTTCAGCCGGCGGAGCATCTCCATGGCTTAGCCCCTCCCGGCGGGCTGCTCGCCGGTGTCGCAGGTGAGGTCCGAGTCGACGGTGAATTCGTACTTCTGGTCGACCGAGCGCTTGCGCACGCCGCCCGAGCGCGAGTCGGTGAAGCAGGGCGAGGCCTTGAGGCCGTCCACGATCTTGTCCACGTTTTCGGCGGCGTCGGTCACGCCCTGCAGGTGCAGCTTGTCCCGGGTGATCTCGATGCGCTCGAACTTGAGCGGCACCTCGCGCGGCGAGCGAAGCGAGAGCTCGATGAGCATGTCGAGGGCGGAGTTCTTGGGGACGTAGGCGGCGGCCGACCCCTTGCCGCGCAGGGCCGCCACCGCCAGCTCGTCGTTCACGTAGCACTTGCCGAGCAGGGTCTGGGTGGCGTCGCACAGGGCTCGGTCGAGGAGCTTTTCCTGGTGCGAGAGGGCGAAGACCTTCACCCCCGACGACACCATGGCGAGCAGGAGGACGAGGGCGGCCCAGGCCCCGAGTCGCACGAGCTTTCCACGCAGGTGCTCGAAGTCGCGGGTGTAGGCGAGGTCGCCCCGCCGCAGGTTCAGGCGCGGAGCGCGCGCGCCCTCGTAGCCGCGCAGGGCGAGAGCGAGGGCGAGCGCGAGGCTCGGGGTCTCCCCCTCCGGGAGGCGCGCCACCGCCTCGCCGCGCAGGGTGAGGGGAAGGGCCGGGATCCCCACCTCCGCTTCCAGGGCGGCGGAAAGGCCGCTCTCGCCGGCCGCCCCCCCGGCGAGCAGGATCCGCCGCAGGGGAGGAGCGTTCGGTCCGAGGCGCGCCCGCCAGGCGCGCAGGGTGGCGCGCACCTCCCGCAAGAGAGAGGCGGTCCCGCCGGGCGAGGCGGGGAAGGTCCTCGCGGCCTGGCAGGCCCCCTCGTGCACCACGCAGACGCTGGCGCGGTCGACGTCGAGGTCGAGCACCACCTCCGCCAGCGGCGCCTCGCCCTCCGCGCTCCCCCCGGCGAGCACCCCGCCTGCGAAGAGGGCGGCGTAGACCGGCCCGGGCGGTACCACCGCCCGGGCGTCGACCCCCGCCTCGGAGAGGCCGGCGAGGAGCGCCTCGAGCTCTTTCTTCTGCACCACCGCCACGAGGAGTTGAGCCTCGTTCGGCTTGAGCTTCAGCGCCTGCCAGTCGAAGGCCACCTCGGCGAGGTCGAAGGGGATGAGCCCTTCCACCTCGAAGGGGAGGGTCTGCTCGATGCGCCGGGCATCCACGAAGGGCAGGGTGACGACGTGGGCGGCGAAGTGGCCCGGCATGGCCACGAGGGCAGTGTCGAAGGCGAAGTCGGGCCGGGCGAGGAGCTCCTTCAGAGCCTCGAACTGGAGCGCCCGCGAGCTCTTCCCGTCCTCGGCTCTGGGGAGCGGCTGGCGGCCGAAGGACAGGACCGAGAAGCCTCGGTAGGTGGTCCCGAGGACCACCCCCTTCACCTCGCTCCCGCCGATGTCGAGACCCAGGATGCGTTGTGCCATGGCTATTCCTCGTGCCAGTGGAGGAGGCGGCCCAGATCCTGGGAGAGCGCCTCGGCCCGCCGGTCGAAGGTGACCACCGCCTCGATCTTCTTTTGCACCCCCCCCGCCGTCCCCACCGCGTGGATGGAGAAGGTGCTGGAGGTGTTGCCGAAGGGGCTGCGGCTGTCGCTGTTCAAGGCTTGCTGATAGAGGGGATCCACCTTGACGCCCAGGCTCACGAGCACGTTCGCGAATTGCTGGGGCGTGATGGACATGAAGGGCAGCGGCCGCACGAGCGCCAGCGCCGCTCCGAGCTTGGTGAGAAAGGCCGGGTCGGCGAGCGCCGGCTGGGGAACTCCCGGCGGATCGGACATGAGCACCGCGTTCAGCATGAGCTGGGCCGGGTCGGTCGAGTTCACGTTGATCTTGGCGCCGACGTCCGGGTAGACGGTCAGCTTGTCGCCGAAGGCCGCCATGAAGGCGTCGCTCACCCCGGCCACGAGGTAGAGCTCGTCCTGCGAGTCGTAGGGGGCGTTCTTCGCCTTGTAGCGGTCGTCGAGCCGCTCGTAGATGTAGTTCTCGTCGCCGAAGCCGTTGTCGAAGGGCTTGGCCGGATTGCCGCTGAAGACCGAGAGGGTGGTGTCGACGTCCTCCCAGTCCTTCAGCGCGGCGAAGAGCTCCTTGCGCGAGACGCGCAGGCCGTTCGCGTCCTCCTCGTCGAAGAGGAAATCCCAGCGCGGGTCCTTCACCAGGTCGGCGAGGCGCGCCACCTGGGCCCACACCGCGTAGCCGAGCCCGTCGAGCTGGCGCACGTTGATCTTGCGCTCCTCGTCCTCGATGGTGGCGTGGAAGGCGCCGTCGACGTCGCCGAACAGGTGGTGAGTGCCCTCCGGGGCGGCGCCGGCCGGCCCGGGTGCGGCCGCCCGGGGGGCGGGGGAGGAGCTCGCCGCCGTGAGCCCGGTGGAGGGCCCACCCAGGAAGAGGGCGGCCGCCGAGGAATCGACGGGGACGAGGTCCCACAGCCGGATGGCGAGGCCAGAGCCGGAGAAGAGGCCCTGCAGAGCGGAGAGGCCGCTCGCCGCGGTGGTGGCGGTGCTGTTCGTGGAGCTCGTCTGGGACTTTAGCTGGTTCATGAGCCCCGGCGCCTGGCCGGCCGCGTTCTGGACGGCGTCGACCTGCTGCTGGAAGTGGAGGACGAGGCGCGAGATGTTGACCGCGCTCTTCGCGAGGTAGGTCGCCCGCAACTCGTCGCGCGCGTTGGCCGCCATCTGGAGGGAGACCCTCGTGTTGTAGGCGAGGTCCACCGCCACCGCGGTCAGGATGGCCACCGCGCTGATGGCGATGAGGAGGGCCGCGCCGCGCTCGCCGCGAGCGCGCTCAAGGAGGCTTCTCTTTCTTCGCGAGGAGGGCATGCCGGGGTCTAGAAGGTGAGGGGGCGCACGAGCGCGATCCGGGTCTGGGTCTCGAGGAGGCGTTCCGGGCCGCCCGGCATCTTGAGCCCGAGCTGGATCTTGACCCGGGTGGGCAGGATGTTCGCGTGGTCGGTGCTCGTCGTCACCCACTCCTTGGCCCACTCCTGCTTCTTCCAGTCCCAGTACTCGACGTGGAACGAGATCACGTGTTCGCAGACCACCGCCTTCGCCCCGCCCCGATCGGGATCCTGATCGAGGTGCACCTTCTCGCGGCGGTAGAGGGCGAGCTCGCCGGGGTGGTCCGGATCCGGCTCCACCGTGTAGGCGAGCAGCGACTCGTCCGATTCCTTCACGTCGCGGGCAAGCCGCGCGTGGCCCATGGCGGTGAAGGTGAGCTCGTCGCGCAGGCCGAGGTCCTTTCCGGCGAAGAGGGTGGGGGGTTCGCGAAACTGGGCCCGGTCCCAGTGGTCCGAGAGGTAGGCCTCCGACAGCTCGCGGGCGAGCCGGGTCAGGGCCACCCTCCCCATGCTCTCGCGCGCGTCCATGGCCTCAGCGAGCTCCTTCGCCGCGTAGGTGCGCTGGAAGGCGCCCATGATCATGACGCCGATGATGGCGGTGATGGCGACCGCGATCATGATCTCCGCCAGGGTGAGGCCGCGCGCCGCGCCGGGCGAAGGGAGGGGGAGCGAGCTCATGGCTTCACCTGGGCCGGCACCTCGGGGTTGTCGCCGCGCGCGCCGCCCGGGGCGAGCGGGTTCAGGACGACGAGGTGGGTGGTGACGGTGAAGGCGTGGGTCAGGCGGCCCTCCTTCCAGGAGATGGTGAGCCGCATCTCGCGAAAGGCCCGCTTCAAGACCTCGCCGAACTGGGTGAGCTGGGCCTGCAGCAGGCCGCCCACCGGCCCGGCGAGCGGGTTCGCGGCGGCGGTGGGGGCCGCCATGCTGCTCCCCGAGCCCGTGCTGGCGGCGGCCGCGCTCGCCCCGCCGCCCAGGAGCATGGAGATGAGCTCCTTGGGATCGGCGTCGGTGCCGGCCAGGGCGGCGAAGAGCTGGTCGGCCGAGAGATCGGAGTTGGGGCGAAGCAGGTCGAGGTGCCAGTGCAGGTCGGGCCGGCCCTCGGCCGAGAAGTCTCCGTCGTCCTCCTCGTCGAAATCCTTGAACCCCTGGTCCTGGTACTTCTGCTCGAGCTCGGCCATCTTGCCGCGGGCGAGCAGGGTCGCTTCGGAGAGATCGCGCGCGTAGATGTGGTTTTCGAGCGCGCTGCCGATGAGGTCGGAGAGGGTCATGAGGGCGCCCGCCACGAGCACGAGCGCCACCATGACCTCGAGCAGGGTGAAGCCCCGGGCCCGTCTCACGGCCTTGGCACCTCGAGCAGCCCCGTCACCACGCGGGCCCGCCCGGTGAAGGGCTCGGTCACCACCGAGTAGGCGTTGTCCCCGTCGACCACCGGGATGTGGGCGGCCTCCGCCTGCCCCTGCGGGAAGAAGTAGACGTAGGCGAAGCCGCGGGTGACCGGCTTGGGCTCGTGCTCGCACCACACCGGCGCGAAACGGGCGCTGCCCGGCAAGGAGCGCTTCTTGGCGAGCCGGTCCTCGAACTGGGCGAAGGTGGGGCCGGCGAGGAGGCGGCGCTTCTCGGCGTCCCGCTCCTCCGGGAAGCGCTCGGCGAGGGTGGCGTCGTCCTCCTCCGGAGCCGCCCGAGCGTTCTTGCGCGGGACGAAGTACCGGTCCTTCGTGCACTCGGCCCACCAGGCGGCGTGGTCGAGGTCGAGGGCGAGCCGGCAGGTCTGGTGGCGCAGGGCGGCGGTGTCGAAGAGGTAGCGGGCAGCCCCGGAGATCTCGCCGGCCGCCGCCCGGGCGTTCGCCCCCGTCACCGCGCTCAGGGCCGGCACCGCGGCGGCCGAGAGGATGGCCACGATCGCGATCACGATCATGAGCTCGATGAGGGTGAACCCGCTGTAGTCGCCCTTGCCCACGCGAAGGCGCTCACTTGTTGACGATGTCGGCGTTCTCGCCCTCGCCGCCCGGCTGCCCGTCCGCGCCGTAGCTCTTGACGTCGTAGCTGTCGGGGTGGACCTGCCCGGGGAACATGTAGACGTAGTCGTGGTGCCAGGGGTCCTGGATGTTGGCCTTGCACTTCCCGGCCGCCACCACCGCGTTCAGCCCCTCCTCGGTGGTGGGGTAGCGGCCCTTGTCGATCTTGTAGAGGTCGAGGCAGGTCTCGAGGGTGTGCAGGTCGGTGTTGGCCTGCTGCACCTTGGCCTCGGAGAGCCGCCCCATCACGTTCACCGCCACCGCGGCGGCGATGAGGCCGAGGATGGTGATGACGACCATGATCTCGATGAGGGTCATGCCGCGCTCGGCACCGCGGCGGAGCGTCGTCCGGGTCATCTAGGTACCTCCTGCCAGGGTGTTGATCTGCAAGATGGGCATCAGGATCGAGAAGACGATGAAGGCCACCGCCACGCCCATCACCACGATCATGATGGGTTCGAGGAGGGAGGTGAGCGCGCCGATCTTGGTCTCGACCTGGGCGTCGTAGGCGTTCGCCACGTTGGTGAGCATCTCCTCGAGCTGGCCGGAGCGCTCGCCGATGGCCACCATGTGGTAGACGAGGGGTGGAAACTCGCCCGAGCGGCGCAGGGGGGCGGCGATGCTCTCGCCCTCCTGGATCGCCACCCGCGCATCGTCGATGACCTTGGCGAGCCGCACGTTCCCCACGATGTTCCGCACGATGTCGAGCGAGGTGAGGAGCGGCACCCCGCTCTTCAGGAGGGTGGAGAGGGTCCGGCTGAAGCGGGCGATGGCGATCTGCCGTACCAGGTGGCCGAAGAGGGGCGCGGTGAGCACGAACCCGTCGAAGGTCTCCCGCCCCGACGGCGTCTTCTTCCAGCGGGCGAGGAGGAAGACGAGCAGGGCGGCGAAGAGGAGGATGGCCCACCAGTAGTCGTGCACCCCGGAGGAGAAGGCGATGAGGGTCCGGGTGGTCCAGGGCAGGCTCACCTTGGTGTCCTCGAAGATCTTGGTGATCTTGGGGATGACGACCGAGAAGAGGATGAACATGATGGCCGATCCGATGACGAGCATGGCGGCCGGGTAGGTGAGGGTGCCGATGATCTTGGAGCGCAGCCTCGCCTGCGCCTCGGTGAAGTCGGCCAGCCGGATGAGCACCACCTCGAGGGCGCCCGACGATTCGCCGGCCCGGATCATGTTCACGTAGAGGGTGCTGAAGACCTTGGGATGGGCGGCGAGGGCGTCGGCGAGGGAGCTGCCCTCGTTCACCCGCTGGCGCACGTCCGAGACCACCCGCTTCATGCGCTCGTGATCGACCTGGTCGATGAGGGCGTTCAGGGCCTCGACGAGCGGCACGCCCGCCCCCACCAGCACCGCCAGCTGCCGGGTGGCGATGGCGACGTCGTCGGCCCCGATGCGCCCGGTGAGGAAGCGCCGCACCGAGACGTCGCGCTTCTCGAGTTCCGCCGCCTCCTTCTGGCCCACGACCGCGGTGAGGAAGAGGCCGTCCCGCCGCAGCGCCGAGCGCAGCAACTTCGGCGATTCCGCCTCCTTCAGCCCCTCGACGTTCTTCCCGGCGGGGTCGAGCGCCTTGTACTCGAAGACCGGCATGGCGCTACCCGGCCCGCGCGAGGCGCGCTTTCTTTTGCGAGAGGGTTCGACTTCCCGGGATCAATGGATGTCCTCCGCCGTGACCGAGAGGACCTCGGCCGCGGTGGTGAAACCCTGCGCCACCTTGTAGGCGCCGTGCTCGAGCAGGGTGACCATGCCGTGCTCGACCGCCGCCTTCTTGATGGTGCCCGAGTCCACGTTCTTGAGGATGAGCTGGCGCACGTCGTCGTCGACCAGCATGAGCTCGTAGAGGCCGGTCCGGCCCTGGTAGCCGGTGCCCTGGCAGGCCGGGCAGCCCTGGGCCTTGTAGAGGACCTTGGGATGGCCCGCGCTCGCGAGGATGGGCGGGGTGATGCCGGCCTGGGAGAGCTCCTCGGCGGTCGGCGAGTAGGCCTTCTTGCAGCTCGGGCAGAGCACGCGGACGAGCCGCTGGGCCAGGATGCCCACCAGGGAGGAGGCGACGAGGAAGGGTTGCACGCCCATGTCGGCGAGCCGGGTCACGGCGCCGGCCGCGTCGTTCGTGTGCAGGGTGGAGAAGACGAGGTGGCCGGTGAGCGAGGCCTGGATGGCGATCTCGGCCGTCTCCAGGTCGCGGATCTCGCCCACCAGGATGACGTCCGGGTCCTGGCGCAGGAAGGCGCGCAGGCCGGAGGCGAAGGTGAGGTCGATCTTGGGGTTCACCTGGACCTGGCCGACGCCCTTCAGCTGGATCTCGACCGGGTCCTCGATGGTGAGGATGTTGAGGTTCGGCGCGTTGATCTTGGAGAGGGCGGCGTAGAGGGTGGTGGTCTTGCCCGATCCGGTGGGGCCGGTGACGAGCACGATGCCGTGCGAGCGGGTGATGAGGGTGTCCATCACCTTGAGCTGCCAGGGCTCGAACCCGATCGACTCGAGGTCGAGCAGCACGTTCGACTTGTCGAGGAGCCGCATCACCACCCGCTCGCCGTGCGAGGTGGGAACGGTGGAGAGGCGGATGTCCACGTCCTTGCCGGCGATCTTGATGCGGATGCGCCCGTCCTGGGGCAGGCGCTTCTCGGCGATGTTGAGGCCCCCCATGATCTTGATGCGGCTCGCCAGGGCGGCCTGGATGCGCTTGGGAGGGCGGATCACCTCGCGCAGCTCGCCGTCGATGCGGTAGCGGACGGTGAGGTCGCGCTCCTCGGGGTTGATGTGGATGTCGCTGGCCCGCTCCTTCACCGCTCGGAAGAGCAGGGAGTTCACGAGGCGGATGATGGGAGCCTCGTCGTCGGCCTCGAGGAGGTCGGTCGGCTCTTCCAGCTCGTGGGCCACGCTCTCGAGATCCTCGGTCTCGAGGCCCTCCATGATCTTGTCGTGCTCGTCGCTCGCCCGGTCGTAGACCGCATTGATGGCGTCGAGCACGGCCTGGGGCGTCGTCACCGTGGGTTCCACCCGCGCCTCGAGGAGCAGGGCGAGGTAGTCGAGCGCCGCGGTGTCGAGGGGGTCGGCCACCGCCACCCGCACCGCACCCTCCAGTCCCGGGCCGAGCGGCAGCACCCGGGCGGTCTTCGCGAAGTTGATGGGCACCCTCTTCGAGAGCGCGGCCGCGGCGTCCTCGGCCTCCACCGCCGCCACGAAGGGCAGGTCGAGCTGGAGGGCGAGCGCCTTCAGGACCTCCTCCTCGCCGAGCGCCTTCATGCGCATCAGGATCTCGCCCAGCCGGGCTCCCGCCTGCTCCCCCTGCTGGGCGAGGAGCGCCTCCTCCAGCTTCTCGGCCGAGAGGTGTCCGGTGCGGACGAGGATCTCGCCGAGGGGCCGGCCGCACAGGGATTCCTCCACCGGCGGCTCGAGGGCTCGCTCAGCGCTCTCCAGGCTCGAGAGATCCTTCATGGAAAAATCGATGGGCAAGGGCTTTCTCTATTGTCGGGGCGGCGAGGGCGCCGCCGTCTCTCCGCCCTGAGGCAGGGCGCCGCCCGGCGGATTCTCCTTCGGCGCGGGGCTCGAGGGCGGGGCCTCGCTCCCCGGGTTCGACGAGGGCGGGTTCGCCCGGCTGCCGGGCGTCATCTCGCGCTCGCCCGGAGTGCCCGGGCCGCCGTTCTCGATCTTCTGGGCCTCGGCCTGAATTTCCTCGTGGAGCTTCGTGTAGGGGCCGGTCTTGTGGTTGTAGTCGATGGGCGGTTCGTAGGTGGTCTGCTTCCCGTAGAACAGCTTCTCGAACTCCTGCTGTTCCCGCCGCTTGCGCTCGTAGATGCGCCGGTAATCGGACTGGTCGTGGATGATGTAGGGGGTGAGAAAGAGCAGGAGGTTCGTCTTCGTCTTGGTGGTGACGGTGTCGCGGAAGAGCCAGCCCAGGATGGGAATGTCGCCGAGGATGGGGGTCTTCTGCACGGACTGCAGCGTGCGGTCCTGGATGAGGCCGCCGATGACGATGGTGGTCTGGTCCTTCACCGTGATGTTGGTCTTCACGGCCCGCTTGGCGGTGGTGGGGCCGAGGGTCGGGTTGTTGCTCGCGATGTCCTCGGTCGACTCGTCGATCTGGAGCCGGACGTTGTCGCCCTCGGTGATCTGAGGCTTGATGCGCAGGCGGAGCTGGACGTCCTGGCGCTGGATGGGCGCGTAGAGGGAGTTTAGCCCCCCGAGCCCGATGATGGAGCCGAGCGCGCTGCTCGTAGTGCTGGAGGTGGTGGTGGTGGCGCTGCCGAGGACGCCCGGGTTGTAGCCGGCCTGGAAGGGCACGTTCTGCCCGACGGTGACCTCGGCGTCCTCGTTGTCGGTGGCGAGCAGCTGCGGGGTGGAGATGACGTTCGTGTTGGAACTCGTCTGCAGCGCCTGCACCAGGACCGCGAGGCTCGGGATTCCCGGCAAGACGCTCGACAGCTCCGCCGAGGTCGGCCCCACGAGCCCGGTGAGGAAGCCGCCCAGGGCCACCACGCTCGAGGGGTTGAGCGTGTTGATGCGGCCGGTCTCGGAGGCGAGCGGGATGTAGCCGGTGCCGTTCGAGTTCGAGTAGGGGACGACCCCGTGCATGGACACCCCGAAGTCGTTCTCGTTCTGCAGGTCCACCTCGATGATGACCGCCTCCACGAAGACCTGGCGCCTCGGCCGATCCAGGCGCTCGACGAGCTTCGCGATGGTGGTGAAGTCGGATCCGCTCGCCAGCACGATGAGGGCGTTCGAGACCTTGTCGGCGGTGATCTTGACCTCGCCCGAGAAGAGGGCGGCCACGGTGGGGCCGCCGGGCTGCTGCGGCTGGGCCGCCTGCGCAGGCTGGGGCTGCCCGGGGACGGTCGGGGTGGGGCTCGGCGTCGTGCTGGTGCGCTTCGCCGCGCTCTGCCCCTGCGAAAGCGCCTGCAGCGTCTGGGCGAGGTCCTCGGCGGTGGCGTACTTCATGAAAAGGACGTGGATCTGGCCCTCGCCGGAGGTGGGCACGTCGAGTTGCTCGACGAGGTCCCGGATGCGCTGGAAGCTCTTGTCGTCGGCGATGACGACGAGCTTGTTGGTGCGCTCGTCGGCCATCACCTTGGAGAGGGCGAATTCCTCGGCGCCGCCCGCCGCGGAGGGATTCCCCGGGACCGGGGCGGGTGCGGCCGGATTGGTTAGTCCGGGGGCCACCCCGCCGATGATGGGGCGGCGGGCGGGGCGGCCGGGCTGGGCCGGATTCGCCTGGAACACCTGGTTCACCTTGTCGGCCAGATCGCGGGCCGCGGCGTAGCGCACCTGGATGAAGTGGATGAGCTCCCCGGACCCCGGCCGGTCGAGCGCCTCGATCATCTTCTCCACCCGCAGCACGTTTAAGCCGAGGTCGGTGATGATGAGGACGTCGGGGGGAATGGACTGGAGGTCAGCCCCCTGGGGCGAGGTGAAGTTGCCGAGCACGCCGCGCAGCTGGTCGGGGTCGGCGTAGTGCAGCCGGAAGAGCTTCGTCACCGGCTGCTCGAGCGCTGGCACCTGCGCTCCGTCCTCGTAGAGCGGGATGGGTGCCTTCTTGGCGTCGGCGATGCGGACGAGCTTCAGATACTTGCCGGAGGTGTAGATGGCGATGTTGTTGGCGGTGAGGGCGGCGAGGAAGGCGGCGTAGGCCTCCTCGGCGGTGACCGAGGTCTTGGAGAGGAGCGTGATCTTCCCGCGCGCGATGTCGTCGGTGTAGACGAAGTTCCGGCAGGTCCAGCGACTCGCCTGCTCGAGCACGTCGACGATGTCGGCCTTGTTGAAGGCGAGCAAGAACCGGCCCTGGAGCGGCACGCAGTGGCCGTCCATGCGCGCCTCGCCGCCGGCCTGACCCGCCTGGTCGGCCGGCGCAGCGCCGGCCGGCCGGGCCGAAGGCGTGGCGGGCGCTGCCGGGGCTGCTGGCGGCGGGGCGGGGGCCGGGCTCGCCGACACCGGAGCGGACCGGCGCGGGGGCGCGATCGCCGGGTTGGCGGGAGGGGGTGCGGCGGACTCCCCGGTCTGGGCAAAAGACAAGATGGGCAGGGCGGCGAGGACGAGAAGGAGCTTTTTCATGGTGGGCTCGCGGGCCGCGCGTTCCTCTCTCAGGACCCGGTGACGTCGTACTCCTTGCGGATGATCTGTCCGTTGCGCTCGATCTCGAGGGTGATGTGGGTCGACTCCCGGAGCTTCTGGTAGATCTCGAGCGCCTTGTCGGGCGAGTTCATTTCGTAGCCGTTGACGCGCTGGATGACGTCCCCGTTCTCCACCCCGATGGCGGAGTAGAGCGACCCCGGCTGGATGGAGAAGAGCTTGAAACCGTTGGCCACGCCGTTCTTGAAGGACGGCACGATGCGGGCCTGGGTGGCGACGGCCGAGAGGTTGGAGAGGGCGTCGTCGATGTACTTCTTCTTCACGTCGTAGCGATTCTCGGCGAGCTTGTGGACGCCGTCCGGCTCCTCCGCGCCGACCGGACCCGGTGGGCGCAAAAGCCCCGGCCCGGCCGGGGTGGGGACGGGCTCACCCGCCTCGAACTCGAGGTACTCCTTCTTCCCCTCGTTGCAGAGGATGGCCGCCACCTTGAACCCCACCCCGGTGGCGTCGCTCGGGTCGCGCAGCCGCTCGATGGAGAGGAGCGAGGCGTTCCCGAAGCGCTCGCCCACCCCGTAGATGCGCGTCTCGCGCGTGCCGAGATCGGTGATGGAGGCGAGGGAGGAGCCGGGGTGGTCGGAGAGCACGCAAGCGACGAGCTGGGCGCGCAGGGTCGTCTTCACCGGGGTGGCGCTTGAGTCGCGGCAGTTCTGGGCGACGGCCGCCGGGCCGGGTCCGGAGCCTTCCCCGCCTCCCGGCGAGGCGGGGGCAGCCGCCGGCTCGGGCGGCTTTTGTCCGATGAGCGCGTAGAGCCGGTCCGCCTCGAGGTGCGGGGCCTTCTGCGGCCGGGGCGGGGGGGCCGGCACGGCAGCGAGGTCGAGAACCGGCCTCGGCCTCACGATCGCCCCGGCCACCGTGTTCACCATGCGTGCGCAGAGCCAGGCCGCCGCGAAGAGGAGCGCGAGGTTGGCAGTCCACGCGTATTTCTTGAAGAACGGGTCGAGCATGGGTTTCTTACCGGCCCCTAGGGCCAGGGCTCAGAAAGCCGAGCAACGCACGTGCCACGACAGGGAGCCAGATCCGCAGTGTAAACCTCGGAGGGTTCTCGCGAAATTCCGCGACGCGGCGACCCCCTGGTCCGCGACTGCCAAAATGGCAGACTAGCGGCCCGTTCCACCCGGCCGGCCAGCCATTTTGGCACGTCAAGGGCGCTCCCGCGCCCACCCTACTCGTTTCCCCCCGGCAAGGCGCCCTTCTCGAGCAGACGCCCCTCCTCGTCGCGATCGAGCTTGCGGTAGATGGTGCGCGCGGCGATGCCGAGGAGCTGCGCGGCGAGGGTCTTGTCGCCTCGGGTGTGGCGCAGGGTCTCGCGGATGACGATCCGCTCGATCTCCTCCATGGGCGTCCCCACCGCGATGGTGATGGACTGCGAGCTGCGCCGCGCTCCGGCCTCGGCTGCTCCCGTCGAGAGGTCCTCGGACCTTCTCACCGTCTCCGGGAGGTCGGCGACGTCGATGACCTCGCCCCGCGAGAGCACGACCGCCCGCTCGACGGCGTGCTCGAGCTCGCGGACGTTGCCCGGCCACGGGTAGCTCTCGAGGGCCGAGAGCGCGCAAGGGGTGAGGCCGCTCACGGGCTTGCCGTTCTTCTCGGCGAGCCGCCGCAAAAAGACGCTCGCGAGCAGCGGCACGTCCTCGCGGCGCTCCCGGAGCGGCGGAAGCCGCACCGCCACCACGTTGAGCCGGTAAAAGAGATCCTCGCGGAAGCGGCCGGCGCGCACCTCGGAGAGGAGTTCCTTGTTGGTGGCGGCCACGATGCGCACGTCGACGGTGAGGGGCTGCGTGCCGCCGAGCCTCTCGACCACCCCGTCCTGGAGTACCCGCAAGAGCTTCACCTGCACCGCCGGGGACATCTCCCCGACCTCGTCGAGGAAGAGGGTGCCGCCGTGGGCCCGCTCGAAGCGCCCTTCGCGGCGGGCGGCGGCGCCGGTGAAGGCGCCGCGCTCGTAGCCGAAGAGCTCCGACTCGAGGATGCTCTCCGGGATGGCCGCGCAGCTCACCGGCAAAAAGGGCGCGGCGGCCCGCGGCGAGAGCTCGTGCAGCATGCGCGCGGCGAGCTCCTTGCCGGTGCCGCTCTCCCCGGAGAGGAGCACCGTGGCGGAGGTGGGGGCGGCCTGGCGCAGGGCGTCGAGCACGGCTTTGAAGGCGGGGGCGTTGCCGATGAGCGTTCCGGGCACGACCCCCAGGTCGGCGAGCTTGGCCTTGAGGGCGCGGTTCTCGGCGACGAGTGTGGCCTTCTCGAGCGCCTGCCTCACCGTCTTCACGATGGCGTGGCGCTTCACCGGCTTGGTGATGAAGTCGTAGGCGCCCTCCTTCATGGCCGAGACCGCCGCCTCGACCGTGCCATAGGCGGTGACGAGCACCACCTCGGTCTCGGGGGCGACCGTGCGGGAAGCGCGCAGCAGCGCCTCCCCGCTCATCCCCGGCATCATGAGGTCGGTGACGAGGACCGCCACCCGCTCCCGCCTGAGCAGGTCGAGGGCGGCGGCTCCGGACTCGGCGGTGGCGACCCGCCAGCCCTCCTTCGCGAAGATGCGCGAAAGCGACTCGAGGTTCGAGCGGTCGTCGTCCGCGATGAGGATGAGCGGTTCCACGGCACCGTTATACGCGAGGGTGGCGACGAGGTCAGGGCTGTCGAGCCCGACCCGCGTCCGCTGCAGGGGTCAGGCCCCCATCGGAAGGAGGCGGTTCGACCGACACCGCCGGAGGCAGTCGCTGCACCGGGATCTGCTTCTCGGTGCCCGGCCGTTCTTCCGGGCAGCCCGAAAGGCTCCACACGAGGAGCACGAGGGCTCCCCAGCCTGAGAGGATCTTCACCGTCACCTCGAGGGGGCCGTCCTTCCTGGCGCGCCGGCGGCGAGCGCAGGAGCGCCGAAGGCTCGCCGGATGGGTTCGCCGTAGAGCGCGGCCGCGCCGAAGCCAAGGGCGATGAGGAGGGCGAGCACCGCGAGATACTCGACGAGCCCCTCCGCCGGTGCAGGTCGCATGGCCCTCGCTTACACCCCTTCCTTCTCGGGCCGCAAGTTTCGGACCCGTGCTCCGCTTTAGAGAGGCGCGCCGCGAGCGCTCCTCTTCGAGAGCGAACTACTCCGAGGTGCCCGGGGTGGTGGGCTCGCTCGGGGGTGCGGCTGCCGCGGCGGGCTCGGCCTTGGGCTTCGGCTTCGAGGCGTTCGCCTTGGCGCGCTTGGCGGCCCGGTTCTCCTTGGGGGCAGCAGCCACCTTCTTCGGCTCGGGCTTGGGAGCGGGCGCAGGCTTCGACTCGGCGGCGGGGGTCGCGCCGTAGCGGGTCTTGAAACGCTCGATGCGGCCGGCGGTGTCGAGGATCTTCTGCTTCCCGGTGAAGAACGGGTGGCAGTTGGAGCAGATCTCGATGTGGAAGTCGCCGCGGGTCGAGCGGGTCATGATGACGTTCCCGCAGGCGCACACGACCTTGGCCGGCTTGTAATCGGGGTGAATGGCTTCGCGCATGGACGTCTTTCTTTCGGAGCCGCTTGCATGGGCGAGAGGGCTCGCCATGGTCCGGGCTCGAAGAGGGACCGATCTAGTCCCCTCGGGCGGTTGCGTCAAGGCGCGAGGCCCTCACTTCCCGCCCCCCACCATCATCTTGAAGAACTCGTCGTGGTTCTTCACCTGCCGGAACTTGTCGAGGACGAACTTCATCGCCTCCACGTTGTCGAGGCCGTTGAGGATGGTCTGGCGCAGGATGTAGATCTTGGAGAGCCAGGCCGGGGGGAGGAGCAGTTCTTCCTTGCGCGTGCCGCTCTTGCCGATGTCCATGCAGGGGAAGATGCGCTTCTCCATGAGCTTGCGATCGAGGACGATCTCGGAGTTACCGGTCCCCTTGAACTCCTCGAAGATGACCTCGTCCATGCGGCTGCCGGTGTCGATGAGGGCGGTGCCGATGATGGTGAGGGAACCTCCCTCCTCGATGTTCCTCGCCGCTCCGAAGAAGCGCTTCGGCTTGTGGAGGGCGTTCGAGTCGACGCCGCCGGAGAGGATCTTGCCGGAGGGCGGGACCACCGAGTTGTAGGCCCGCGCCAGGCGGGTGATGGAATCGAGCAGGATGACCACGTCCCTCTTGTGCTCGGCCAGGCGGCGTGCCTTCTCGATCACCATCTCGGCCACCTGGACGTGGCGCGAGGCGGGCTCGTCGAAGGTGGAGGAGACCACCTCGCCCTTCACCGTCCGCTCCATGTCGGTCACCTCCTCCGGCCGCTCGTCGATGAGCAGCACGATGAGGGTGACCTCGGGGTGGTTGGCGGTGATGGCGTGGGCCATGTTCTGGAGCAGGACCGTCTTGCCGGCCCGGGGCGGGGAGACGATGAGGCAGCGCTGCCCCTTCCCGATGGGGGCGAAGAGGTCGACCACCCGGGTGGTCATCTCGTTCGACTCGTGTTCGAGGCGCAGCCGCTGGGTGGGGTAGAGCGGGGTCAGGTTGTCGAAGAGGACCTTCGACTGGTTCTCCTCCGGGGACTGGGCGTTGATGGAGTCGACCTTGAGAAGGGCGAAGTAGCGCTCGCCTTCCTTGGGTTGACGCACCGTCCCGCGCACGGTGTCGCCGGTGCGCAGGTTGAAACGGCGGATCTGGGAGGGCGACACGTAGATGTCGTCCGGGCCGGGCAGGTAGCTGAAGTCGGGGCTGCGCAGGAACCCGAAGCCGTCCGGGAGCACCTCCAAGGTACCCTCGCCGGCCACCTCCATCTCCTCCTTCTTCTCCTCGGCCGCTTTCGACTGGGCCTGGAGGATGGCGAAGATGAGGTCCTGCTTCTTCAGGGCCCCGGCCGCTTCGATCTCGAGGGTCGCGGCGAGCTCGGTGAGCTGGGCCACCTTCATGTGCTTGAGATCGGTGAGGCTTCGGGCGGTGGGGGCGGAGGTCGCGGCGGCTTGCGGCATGGGGCGGGTTCCTTGGGGGCGCGCGGGGGACGCGCGGCGCGAAACCAGGGTGGGGCTGCGGGGTAAGTGCGGACTGCGAAAGGGCTTTCGCCGCGGAGAGATGAATACCTAAGCTGCCCGCCGCTCGATGTCAATGTCGGCGCGAGGAGACCCGGGGTGCGCCTGTCCCCGACCTAGGGGGGCCCACCACATGTCGGTCCGCAGAGCAGTGCCATGAACAGGGTTCACTGACCGGCTCTGTGGAGGCCCGGGCCCTGCGCTACACTCGAAGCGCGCGACCACAAGAAGGGTCGCCCGGAAGAGTCGAGATGACCGAACCGCTCAGCGCCATGATCGCAGGGTCGAAGGGATTCGTCGAGGCGGTCGAGGCCCCCTTGAAGATGCGGCTCGGCGTCTCACCCAAGGTGGCGCGCCGACCCGAAGAGCTCTCGGCGGCCTTGGGCGGCGTGGGTCTCGTCATCCTCGAGTACGCGGGCGCAGGTTGGCTCGAGGCCATTCGGGCGGTGCGAGGACAGAAGGCGGGAAGCGAGCTCTCCATCATCGCCGCCGTCTCCCAGCCGCTGCCCGACGTGAAGCCGCTCCAGCACGCGGGCGTGGACGAGGTCGTGCGCTGGCAGGGGCGCGTCGATCCGGTCCTGTGGGCGGTCGACCGGCTCTCGGCCCGTGCGCGGGCCTCCGCCAGGGTGGATGCGCCTCCCGTCCTCGGGGCGATGGAAGAGACGGTGGAGCGGGGCTTCGACCTGCGCCCGATCTCTGCGGAGGAGAGGAGCGTCTCGGCCCCCTCGGCCGCCCCCGCGGTCCCCGAAGCGCAGGAGCCCGCCAAGGTCGACCACGGCGGCGTCCTGTGGCCCCTCTTCGTGCCCTCGGCGGCCGAGGCCGAGAAGATCCTCGCCGAGGCGGCGATCGGGAAGGCGAGCGCGACCTCCTCCTCCCCGGCGGTGGTGGCGGCCGTGCTCCAGGGCTGCTCCGAGGCGGAGCGGGCCGCCCTCAAGAAGGAGGCGACCGCGCAGGACCCGGAGCTCCTCCGGGCAGCGGCAGGTCTCAGGCTTCGCCTGGCCCTCGCCCTCGCCGAGCGCCCGGCCGCGCCGGAGGCGGCGGATCAAGCGGCCGCCCAGGCGATGCTGGCCGACGTCGACGCCCTGCTCGCGCGCATCAAGGCCGCCATGGACGCGGACGCCGAGGGGACCGGCAAGGTGTACGAGCCGATCCGCAACGCGGTCGTGGGCGGCGGCGTGGACCTGGCGGGCGCCCTCTCGCGCCTCGTCCCCGAGGGAAGCCCCGAGCAGGCGGCCCTGCAAAAGCAGGAGCGCAAGCTCGCCACGACGCGGCTCCTCACGAACGAGGCCGCGCTCGACGACAACCCGCTCAAGTCGACGCCCAAGGGCTGGTGGATCGTGCTGGCCGTCGTCCTCGTCCTCGTGGGGAGCTACCACGCCTGGCGCTTCGTCGTGAAGCCCGTTCCCTTGACGCCGCCGACGCTCCCCGGCGCGCCGGCCAACACCACCACCGTCACCCGGGGTCCGGCGAAGCTCCTCGTCGTGACCGCCGGAAAGAAGGTCGACCCGGCCGAGCTCGAGAAGTTCCGAAGCTCCGAGCAGGCCAAGGGAAACACCTTGCGCGAATTGTCGGCTGGCATGTGGGTCATCGAGCCCGGCAAGGCCGAAGGAGGGGGAAAGCCATGAAGCCGTCCACGCACATCCGCCGCTTTGGCGCGAGGGGCTTCACCCTCGTCGAGCTCATGGTGGTGGTGGCGACCGTCGGCATGCTCGCCTCGGTCGCGCTCCCCGAGTACCAGCGCAGCACGCTGCGTTCCAAGTCGGCCGAGCGGCGAACCATCATGGTGGCGATCGAACAGGCCATGTCCGACACCATCACGAACCTCCAGGGACTCCCCGGCAATACAGCGAGCTGGTCGGGTACCTGGAACCCTCCCCCGCCGCTCACCACGAGCAAGCGCAGGTTCGACTGGACCCTGGCCGCCTGGAAGGAGCTCCCCATGATCGTCGCCGGGGACTCCTACTACAGCTACTACTTCACCGCGATCGACCCCGGACAGAACGGTCAGAACGTCACCATCACGGTGGGCGCCCAGGGCGACCTCGACGGAGACGGGGTGGCGAGCATCAAGGAGATGTACTACGTCGCCCAGGGTTACGGCTTCGTGCCTGACCAGAATGCGACCGGCTGGGACGGCGTGACGGTGGGCCCGGAGTGCCCGCCCTTCGGATTCGAGGACCACACCACCTTTTAGCTGCCGGGTGCGAGGGTCCGCCGACGGGGTTGTGGCGGAGACGACTTCGGCTTAATCGTTCGGCAGCATGCCCGAGCCGAACGATCTTCGCGCTGCCGTCGAGGCGCTGCGCAGCCGCATCCGCGCCGCTGACCATGCCTACTATGTGAAGGACCAGCCGATCCTCTCCGACGCGGAGTACGACCGGCTCATGAAGGAGCTCGCCTCGCTCGAGGAGGCCCACCCCGAGCTCAGGAGCCCCGACTCGCCGACCGAGCGCGTCTCGGGCGCGCCGGCCGAGCACTTCGCGCGCGTCGTGCACCGCGAGCCCATGCTCTCGCTCGGCAACGTCCAGACCGACGAGGAGCTCGACGAGCTCGACGCCCGGGTCCGGCGCCTGCTCGGGCTCTCCTCCGAGGAGAGGGTTCGGTACGTCGTCGAGCCCAAGCTCGACGGGCTGGCCGTCGAGCTCGTCTACGAGGAGGGCCTGCTCACGGTGGGCTCGACCCGCGGCGACGGGGTCCAGGGCGAGGACGTGACAAAGAACCTGCGCACGGTCGGAAGGCTCGAGGCGAACCGCGGGGTGCCAACGAGCCTTGCGGGCGCGCCCCCCCCTCGGCTCGAGGTCCGCGGCGAGGTGCTCCTCCAGAAGAAGCACTTCGAAGCCATGAACCAGCTCATCCTGCGCCAGGGCGGCGAGCCGTTCGCGAACCCGCGCAACGCGGCGGCCGGCTCGCTCCGCCAGCTCGACTGGCACATCACGGCCCGGCGGCCGCTCTCCTTCATCGCCTACGAGGCGCTCGTCCCCGGCGGCGAGGTGTGGCGCACGCACTTTGAGAAGCTCGAGGCCCTCGCGGGCTACGGCTTCGAGACGAACGCCGAGAACAGGCTCTGCGCCTCCATGGCAGAGGTGAAGGCCTACCGCGACCGCATGGCCGAGCACCGCTTCCAGTTGCCCTACGACACCGACGGGGTGGTGGTGAAGGTGGACGACCTCGACTGGCGGCGCCGCCTGGGGGCCGCCTCCAAGTTCCCGCGCTGGGCGGTAGCCTTCAAGTATCCGCCGCAGGAGGAGATGACGAGGGTACGCACCATCTGGGCCTCGGTGGGACGCACCGGCATTCTCACCCCGGTGGTGGAGGTCGACCCGGTGGTCCTCTCCGGGGCCAAGATCTCGCGCGCCACCCTCCACAACGAGGATGAGATGCGGCGCAAGGACATCCGCATCGGCGACGAGGTGCTCATCCGCCGGGCCGGCGAGGTGATCCCGGAGGTGGTGAAATCCATCCCCGAGCGGCGCACCGGCGCCGAGACGGTCTTCGTCTTCCCCGAGCACTGCCCGGTGTGCGGGGCGCGGGTGGTGCGCGAGGAAGGGGAGAAGGTGTACCGCTGCACGGGCTCCGCCTGCCCGGCCCAGCTCGTCGGACGCCTCACCCACTTCGCGCAGCGGCGCGCCATGGACGTCGACGGGCTCGGCGACAAGCTCGCCGCACTCCTCGTCGAGCGCGGGCTCGTGAAGGACTTCGCCGATCTCTATGCCGTCCCCTTCCTCGAGTGGCAAAGGGCCTTCAGCCGACCGCGCAAGACCGACGCGAAGAAGGAGGACCTCCCCGAGAAGAGCGCGAAGAACATGCAGGAGACCCTGGAGCGTTCGAAGAAGACGACTCTCGCTCGCTTCCTCTTCGCCCTCGGCATCCCCCAGGTCGGCGAGGCGACCGCCGCCACCCTCGCCCGCCACTTCGGGGACCTCCGGCGCTTCCTCGACGCCCCGGAGGAGGCGCTCTGCGAGGTCCGAGACGTGGGCGCCGAGACCGCCCGCGAGGTGAGGGCCTGGACGAGCGAGCCGCAGAACGTCCGCGTCGTCGAGCGGCTCCTCGAGGCAGGCGTGAACCCGGTGCACGAGCGGGTCGAGGCCCGGGGGTTCTTCGCGGGCAAGAGCGTCGTGCTGACTGGGAGCCTCTCGCGCCGCTCGCGCGACGAAGCCAAGGCCGAAATCGAGCGTCGGGGTGGGAAGGTCTCGGGCTCGGTCTCCCGGAAGACCGACCTCGTCATCGCGGGGGAGGAGGCCGGCACGAAGCTCAAGAAGGCGACCGAGCTCAAGGTGAGAGTGGTGAACGAAGAGGAGTTCGAGCGGCTCCTCGCAGGTAGAGCCCCCTCCGAATGAGAACCCAAACGGGATCTCGCGCGACGCCCGCGGAAGGGTGATGAGACGGTCATGAAGGCGCGGGCGCGCATCCTCGTCTCCGGACGGGTCCAGGGGGTGGCCTTCCGGGCTGCCGCCCAGGGGGAGGCCTATCGCCTCGGCGTCGTGGGCTGGGTGCGCAACTGCGAGGACGGGGACGTGGAGGCCCTGGCCGAGGGTGAGCGGGAGCAGGTGGAGGCTTTCATCGCGTTCTGCCGCCGCGGCCCGCGCTTCGCCCGGGTGAGCGAGGTGAAGGTCTACTGGGAGCAGGTGCGGGGCGAGGGGGCGGTGTTCGACATCCGGGGCTGACTTTGCTTTAGTAGCGACCCTTTTCTCCTGGGCCGCGAGGCGCGTCCCAGGACGCGTGAACCCCTTCGGCGGGCACCTTGGCGGTTCGAACCCGCCGCCCGACGCCACATGAGCTTCCCCCGCTTTCTCGAAGAGCCCTCGAAGTCCGTCCTCGACGAGCTCGTCCTCAGGGCGAGCAAGCCCTCGCGCTACGTGGGCTGCGAGCTCGGGGCCGTCCGCAAGGACCTCGAGGCGACGCCCCTCTCGTTCGCGCTCGCCTTCCCCGACGTCTACGAGGTCGGGATGTCGAACCTCGGCTTCCGCCTGCTCTACCACGCCCTGAACGACCGGGCCGACATCGCTTGCGAGCGGGTCTTTTTGCCCTGGCCGGACATGGAAGGGATGCTGCGCGAGAGGAGCCTTCCTCTCTTCACCCTGGAATCGAGGGCGGAGGTCCGGGATTTCGACATCCTGGGCGTCACCTTGCAGTTCGAGCTCTGCTACACGAGCGTGCTCGCCCTCTTCGAATTGTCCGGTATCCCGCTCCTTGCACGCGAGCGCACCGCGCGCCACCCGCTCGTGCTCGGGGGCGGTCCCTGCGCCATGAACCCCGAGCCGGTCGCCGACTTCTTCGACGCCTTTGCGGTGGGCGAGGGCGAGGACGTGGTGAACGAGATCGCCGACGTGGTCCTGCGCTTCAAGGGTTCGGGGGACCGCGAGGAGCTCCTGCGTGCGCTCGCCCGCGTGCCGGGCGTCTACGTCCCGTCCCTCTTCACCCCGCGCTACGGAAGGACGACCCGGCTGCTCGAGGCGCTCGAGCCGCTCCTGCCCGGCTACGAGAAGGTGGAGCGGCGGGTGATGCCCGACCTGAACGCGCTCTCCACGAGCGCCTACGAGCGCCCGCTCGTGCCCTTCATGCAGACCGTGCACGACCGGCTGCCCATCGAGATCCAGCGCGGCTGCACGCGCGGCTGCCGTTTCTGCCAGGTCGGCATGATCACCCGGCCGACGAGGCAGCGCGCCCCCGGGGAAGTGCTGCGCATCGCCGAGAGAGGCCTCGCCCAGAGCGGCTACGAGGAGGTGGGGCTGCTCTCGCTCAGCTCCGGCGACTACGCCTGCCTGAACCCCCTCCTCGACGACTTCCTCGACCGCTGGGAGGGCGAGAAGATCGCCATGTCGCTCCCCTCCCTGCGCACCGAGACCATGAGCGACGCGCTCGCCCAGAAGATCGGCAAGATCCGCAAGACTGGCTTCACGCTCGCACCCGAGGCAGCGACCGAGCGCATGCGGGCCGTCATCAACAAGGGCAACCGCGAGGAGGACCTCCTGAGGGCCGTCGAATCGGTCTTCAAGAACGGCTGGTCGCTCCTCAAGCTCTACTTCATGATCGGGCTCCCGGCGGAGACCGACGAGGACGTCGTCGCCATCGCGCGGCTCGCGAAGAAGTGCCTCGCCGTGGCCCGGCGGGCGCTTCCGAAGGGGAAGGGCTCGGCCGCCATCAACCTCGGGGCGAGCACCTTCGTCCCGAAGCCCTTCACTCCCTTCCAGTGGGAGCCCATGATCTCGCCCGAGGAGACCCTCCGCCGCCAGAGGCTCATCACCGCCGAGCTGGGCGGGCGGACGGGCGCCATCTCCTTCAAGCCGCACGACGCGCGACAGGCGACGATCGAGGGCGCCCTCGCCCTCGGCGACCGCCGGGTGGCCACGGCCGTCCTCGCGGCCTACCGGGCCGGCCAGAGGCTGGACGGCTGGTCGGAGTGGTTCAAGGAGGAGCGCTGGACGAAGGCCTTCGACGAGATGGAGCGGGTCCACGGTGTCTCCCAGGGCTTTTTCACCTACCGGCTGCGCAGGCTCGACGAGACCCTGCCCTGGGACCGGATCGACTGCGGCGTCACGAAGCCGTACCTGCAAAAGCAGCTCGCCGCCGCGCGGCAGGAGGCCGAGCTCTCGGACTGCGTCGACACCCCTTGCAGCGTCTGCGGTGCCTGCGACTACGAAGTGGTGAAGACCCGGGTCTACGAGTTGAAGGACTACGTCCGCGCCGAGCGGCGCGAACAGGCGTGCCCCCCGGTGACCCGGACGAGGGTGCGGGTGCGTTACGCCAAGGAAGGCCGCCTGTGCGCTCTCTCGCACCTCGAAGTCATGCACGCGCTCCTGCGCGCCCTGCGCCGGGCCGCCCTGCCGATGGCGTATTCCCAGGGCTTTCACCCGAAGCCCCGCGTCTCATTTGGGCCGGCCCTCCCGGTCGGGATCGAGAGCTCGTGCGAGTTCATGGATCTCGAGCTCGTCGGCGTCGTCGACGCGCGCGAGGTGGGGGTGAGACTCTCCGCCACGCTCCCCCCCGGTCTGCGCGTCCTGGAGGCGTCCCTGCTCGATCCGGGCGCACCCTCGATCAGCGCGTCCCAGCGGGCTGCACACTACACCCTTGAATTTCCTACGGATTGGTCGCAGGAGGCCCTCTTGCAACGCATCGCGAGCTTCGAGGCGAGAGGGGAGGCCTCCGTGAGCCGGCCTGCGCCCCCTAAAGGCGGGGGCGGCCGGCGCGGCGAGAAGATTGCGCAAACCAAGGCAAGGGAGATAGACCTGAAGCGCTTCGTGACCCACCTCGCCCTGGAGGGCGAGCGCCGGGTTGCGTTCAGTTTGAAGGCCGACCCGTCCGGCACGGCCAAGCCAGCCGAGGTGCTGGCCGCCATATTCGGGGACGGGCTCGTGCCACGGGGAGTGAAAGTCTTGAAGGAAGGCGTCAGCTTCGAGAGGGCCGTTGGGGACCGCCGACCGGCGAATCCGTCGCGCGCTCCCCGCTACCTCGACGCCTGAACTTGAACGCCCGGCCGGGCCGCCTCTGTGCGGCCCCTCGAAGAGCAGGGCGCGGAAGGATGCGGACGTGAGTGCCAGTTCGATGCTCGGTTGGACGAGCCCAGCCCCACCGGGGGCGGTCTTGTCTGAGCCGCGGCCTCGCACGGCCTCGCCTCCTTCGCGCGCGCGTCTCGGCCGGGCCTGCGAGGTCCCACATGGCCGGTTCGAGCATCCTCGTCATCAACGCTGCTGGAGCTGAGACGCGCGTCGCCCTCGTGGAGAGCGGCAACATTCACGAGTTCTACCTCGAGCGAAAACGCGAGAAGGGAATCGTCGGCAACATCTACAAGGGCCGGGTGGTGCGGGTGCTGCCGGGCATGCAGGCGGCCTTCGTGGACATCGGCCTCGAGAAGGCGGCCTTCCTCTACGTGGGTGACGTCTACGGCGACCCGGACTTCTCGGAGGAGTTCGAGCTCACCGAGGGAGAGCACGCCGCCGTCCTCCACGAGGTGCCGAGCGTCGAAGAGGCGGAGGAGCAGGAGGCGCGCGTGCGCGCCGGCGTGGAGGCGGCCCTCTCCGAGCGGGGAGGCGAGGAGGCCTCCCCCGCCCTCAACGAACCGGTCCTCGCCCCGGTCATCGACGAGCCCGGAAGCGAGGAGAGTCTGCCGGCCGAGTCTCTTTCGGCGTCCCCGCCCGCGGACTCGGAGCCCCCGTCGCTCGAGTCCGCACCGGAGGTCGCCCCCATTCCCCTCACCCAGGCGGTTTTGAGCGAAGGCCCCGCCGAAGTGGCGCCGCTCGCGGGCGCAAGGGACGAGCCTTTTTCCCCACCGGCGTCCGAGCCGCTCTCTGCCGCTCCCCCACCTGCTCCCGCCGAGGCCGCTTCTGCCCTGCCCTCCCCGCCCGAGCCCGCCGAGTCGGCCTTGCCCGACTCCGGGCAAATCGCGCAGCCGAGGGCCGCTGAGGCACCGCGCGAGGCGCGCGACGGGCGGGAGCGAAACCGCCGCGAGGGTCCCCCGCGCCGCGGCAACGATCGCAACGGACACCGCAACGGTCACGGCCGCGACGAGCGTCGCCCGCGCGAGGCGAAGAGCATCCAGGACCTCCTCAAGGAAGGACAGGAGGTGATCGTGCAGGTGGCGAAGGACCCCATCGGCACGAAGGGCGCCCGCATCACGAGTCACATCTCGCTCCCCGGACGCCACCTCGTCTTCATGCCGACCGTGGATCACATCGGCATCTCGCGCCGCATCGAGAAGGAGGGGGAGCGCCGGCGGCTGCGCGAGATCGTGGACCGGATGCGCCCGGAGGGCACCGGCTTCATCGTCCGCACGGTGGCCGAGAGCGTGGAGGCTCCCAAGCTCGAGGCCGACATCCGCTTCCTCATCCAGGTGTGGAACGAGATCATCCGCCAGAAGGACAAGGTGGGAGCGCCGGCCCTGCTCCACCCCGACCTGGACCTCATCCTGCGCGCCACCCGCGACCTGTTCACCGCCGACGTGCAGAAGCTCGTCATCGACGACCGCGACGAGTACGAGCGCATCCTGCGCTTCGTGAAGGAGCAGGCCCCGCACCTCGAGTCGCAGATCGAGCTCTACCGCGGCGAGGAGCCCATCTTCGACGCCTACGGCATCGAGCAGGAGCTCAAGCGCGCGAGCCAGCGCAAGGTGTGGCTCCGCAGCGGCGGCTACATCATCATCGACCAGGCCGAGGCGCTCACCGCGGTCGACGTGAACTCCGGCCGCTACGTGGGCAAGAAGAACCTCGAGGAGACCATCACCAAGATCAACATCGAGGCGGCGAAGGAGATCGTCTACCAGCTGAGGCTGCGCAACATCGGCGGCATCATCATCATCGACTTCATCGACATGGACAAGCCGCAGAACCGCGACAAGGTCTTCAAGGCCCTGCAGGACGCGCTCGGGCGCGACAAGGCCAAGACCAACGTCCTCAAGATCTCGGAGCTCGGCCTCGTCGAGATGACGCGCAAGCGGGTGCGCGAGTCGGTCACCCGCATGATGAACGAGCCGTGCAGCTACTGCGAGGGCAAGGGGCACGTGAAGTCCAAGACCACCGCCGCCTACGAGATCTTCCGCGAGATACGGCGCGAGGCGGCCTCCTTCCCCGAGCCGGTCCTCGTCGTGAACTGCCACCCGGAGGTCGCCCGCATCCTGCAGGGCGAGGAACGCGAGGAGCTGCGCTACCTCATGGATCGCTTCAACAAGACGATCCAGGTGAAGCCGCAATCCGGCTACCACCAGGAGCAGTTCGACATCTACGGTCGCAACGACCGCGGCGAGCGGGAGCGGGATGACCGGCGAGGCCGCTCCGAGAAGCGCGGACCGGGCCGCCCCGGTCCTGCGCAGCCGGTCGAGGCGGCCGAGGCCGCTCCCACGTCCCCCGCCATCCCGGCCGAGGCCTCGTCCGACTCCGGCAAGACCTAGACTAGCCCACGTGCCGAGGCCCTCGCCACGAGCGCGACACCCGGAGCGGGCTAGTCCGGCGCGCGGTGAGCCCCGAAGCGAGGGCCGGGAGGCCTCGCCGTGAGCTTCCCGGGCGGGCGACCCACCTTGCGCCATGCGCGGCTCGTCGTGGCCGCGCTCCTCGGCGGGGACCTGCGCCGTCGTGCCATGGCGCTCACCTACCTCTCCCTCTTCGCGGTCGTGCCGGCGCTCGTCCTCGTCTTCTCCGTCCTGCAGGCCTTCACCGGCATGGACGCGCTCTGGCGGGCGGTCCATGGGTTCTTGCTCGACAACCTGGCGGTCGGCGCCCGGGCGGCGATCGAGCCCCAGCTCGATCGCTTCCTCAAGAATGCCCATGCCACGAGTGCGGGCCTCGTGGGCGGCGCCCTGCTCGTCGTCTCGACCGCCAGCCTCTTCGGCCAGGTGGAGAGCGCGCTCAACGCCGTGTGGGCGGTGAGGCGTCCGAGGTCTATCCCCCAGCGCGCCCTCATCTTTTGGGCGACCCTCACCCTCGCGCCGCTCGTGCTCGCCGGCTCGCTCGGCCTCGGGCGCGTGGTGGGAGGCTTTCTCGCCGGGGTACCGGTGGGCCAGTTCCTCGCCCGGGCGGCTGCGGTCGCCCTCTCCTGCCTCCTCTTCTTCGCGGTCTACCTCTTCGTGCCGGCGACGAGGGTGAGGCTCGTTCCGGCGGCGGTGGGGGGCCTCGTCGGCGGAGCGAGCTTCGAGGTGGCGAAGGCGCTCTACACCTTCGGGCTCACCCGTTTCGTCCGCTATTCCGCCATCTACGGGAGCGTGGCGGCGGTCCCCATCTTTCTCCTCTGGCTCTACGTCTCCTGGACGCTCGTGCTCTTCGGCGCACGGGTGTCCTTCGTCGTGCAGCACGCGCGCGTGCTCCTTCGCGGGCACGCGCCGCTCGGACAGGACACGCTCGTGGGCCGCGAGCGCCTCGCTGCGCAGGCCATGCTCGAGGTGGCCCTCGCCTACCGTAACGGCGCACCTCCGCCCGACCCGGGCGAGGTCGCCCTGCGCGTCGAAACCTTCGGGGAAGCGGTGCGCCAGGCCATCGCCACCCTTCGCGCCGGGCGCCTCCTCCTCGAGGTGGCCGGAGGCGGGCTCGTCCCGGCCCGCCCACTCGCGCAGATCACCCTCGCTGACGTGAGGCGCGCCGTCGCGGGCCAACCACCCTCGGTTTCGAGCGATTCGGCCGAAGCCATCCTGGCGGGCCTGCTCGAGTCAGCCGAGCAGAAGGCGACGCAAGCGCTCGCGAGCGAAACCTATGAGGACCTCACGAAGAAAGTCTCCGGCCAAAGGGACGTTGCGAGCGAGCGAGCGGCGCTGTAGGTGGAGTGCGCCGCCCAACCCTGCCGCTACGGTACCCATGCCTTTGGAACCCTTGCTGATTTTAGCGGGTTCGGCTAGGCTGTTCTACAACCTCACGGTTTTTAGGGGTGGGGACCCAAGACCTTGCCGGAGCGCTGCATGCTCAAGTCGGATCTCATCAACATCTTGGTCGTCAAGCGCGGCGTGACCCAGAAGCAAGCGGAACTCACCATCGAGACCATCTTCGAATCGATGAAGACCGCCCTCTGCAACGGCGAAAACATCGAAATTCGGGGACTTGGCGCCTTCCACGTCAAACACTACGAAGGCTACCAGGGCCGCAATCCCAAGACGGGCGAGGTGATTCCTGTGAAGCCCAAGCGGGGCATCCTGTTCCGCACAGGAAAGGAACTCCGCGATCGGGTGAATCATCCCGAGGGCGAGGAGCCGAAGGGCGAGAACGAGGGCGGCAGCGGGGCGCCGCCGGTCGCCGCTGGCGGGGCGGTCTAGAGGTTTCGCTCTGGCTGCCGAGGCCCTGCTGCCTGCCTTTGCTCTTCCCCTAAACGTTCGCTTGGGGAACCTCGGGCGGGAGGGAAATCCGTCTCTCCCACCGCGGAGCTAGCCTTCCTGCCGTGGCGGGCTCGGCGCACCCTTCCATTCCCCGCGGCGCCGAGCAACTTCGCCGGTTCTCCGACGCCGTGGTCGCGGCGCAGCGCCCGATCCGCATCCTGAAGGCCATCAACTGGGATCCCTCCGTCCACGAGCGCTTCTTTCGGCACGGAGCGAAGGAGCTACCCCGTCCCGACTATCCGCCGCTCGGCTTCGTCCCCGCCGACAAGATGAAGGAGCTGCGGGCGCTCCGGCGCCAGATCCGCGGCAAGAACCCCATCGAGGCGCTGCTGCGGGAGAAGTGCGGCGAGTTCATCGTGGTGACGCGCATGCTGGCGGCGCGGGGCAGCCGGCGCTTCTACGAGTTCTCACAACAGATCTACGGCGACCCGCGCGACCGCTTCCCCGACAACCCCACCGACAACCTCGCCATCGCGCGGCTGTGGGCGGCGCGGCCTCGAGCGCGCAACGAGGAGGCCACCATCCCGGCCGAAGAGGCGGCGAAGCTCGTGCACGACCTGTGTGCACCGTACCTCGGGGGCAAGGTGCGGGTCCTCGTGCGCTCGCGCCTCACCGCCAACGCCGCCTCGGGCGCGACCCGCATCACCCTCAAGCGGGGAGCCGTTTTCACCCCGCGCCAGGTGCAGGCGCTCGCCCACCACGAGGGGCTGTGGCACGTGCTCACCTCGATGAACGGCTTCGCCCAGCCGGTCCTCCCCGTGCTCGGGGTCGGCTTCCCGCGCCACACCGAGTCCCAGGAAGGCGGGGCCATCGTCTCGGAGTTCCTGAGCGGCCACATCACCGACGAGCGTTACATCGAGCTCGGGGAGCGGACCATCGCGGTCGACATGGCGGCCCGCGGCGCCGACTACCTCGAGGTGTACCGCTACCTCCTCTCCCGCTTCCCACCTCCGCGGGCGGCCCAGATGTGCGAGCGCGTGTTCCGGGGCGGCGTCGTGGAAGGGGGAGCGCCCTTCACCAAGGATGTGGCCTATCAGCGCGGCTACTGCCGGACCTTCAATTTCCTGCGGGCAGCCCTCGAGCAGCGCGACCTCGACATCGTGCGGGCCTTTCTCGCCGGCAAGATGAGCGTGGACGAGGCGGAGCTCGTGCGGGACCTCGTCGAGGAGGGCCTGTGCGCCGGGCCGGTCCACCTGCCGGCCTGGTTCGACGACATCGACCGTCTGAACGCCATGGTGACGCACTCGGTGACCATGAACCGCTTCAGCCTCCCCTCCATCAGCCGCTACTACGCGCGCCGCCGCGAGCGCCGGAAGCCCTTCACCGCGGAGCTACCCCAGCCGCGCGAGGAGGAGCTCGAGCCCGAGAAGCTGAAGGGTGAGGAGGGCGACGAGGAGTGAATGTGGCGTTCCCCGTGCTCCCCGAAGCTCACCCGGCGGCCGCGCCGAACAGACGGCCCACCGCGTAGGTCACTCCGGCGGCCAGGGCGGCCAGGGCCACCATCCGCAGGGCCGACCGGACGAGGGAGGTCCCGGAGAGGAAGCCGACGAGCGTGCCGACGGCCGCGAGGACGACGAGCGCGAGCGAGGCCGAGGCCGCCACCGCCTGGGTGCCGCTCATCACGAGGAAGGGCAGGATGGGGACGAGCGCGCCCACGGCGAACATGACGAAGGAGGAGATGGCCGCGCTCGCGGGGGACCCGAGGTCCTGCGGGTCGAGCCCGAGCTCCTCCCGCACGAGGGTGTCGAGGGCCGAGTCCGGATTCTTGAGGAGCTCGGCGGCGGTCTTGGCCGCCTGCTCGGTGGAAACTCCCTTCTGCTTCAAGATGAGCGCGAGCTCGGCGGCCTCCTCCTCGGGAGCGGCTTCCACCTCCCTCTTCTCGAGCGCCACCTGGCGCGCGAGCAGGTCGCGCTGGCTCGCGACCGAGGTGTACTCCCCCGCCGCCATCGAGAAGGAGCCGGCGAGCAATCCGGCGAAGCCGGTGAGGAGCACGGTGCGGGGAGCCACCCCGGCGCCGGCCACTCCCAGGATGAGCGAGAGGTTGGAGAGCAGGCCGTCGTTCATGCCGAAGATGGCGGCGCGGATGGCTCCGGCCCGGCCGCCTCCGCTGTGCCAGCGTTCCCGGGAGGCGATGAGCGCGCGCGCATCCTGTGGCTCCCCCCGCCCGAGCTCCGCCAACACGCGCCGGTGATCGCGCTCCTCCTCGGCCATGGCCGCCGCCTCCCCGCCCTGCTGCTCGTACTTGTCGGCGTCGCCGGCCTCGGCGTCCACCACGAGCGGAAGGACCGCCCCCGAGCCGAGCCGCCGGGCGAGCCAGACGAGCGCGCGGATGCGCGAAGAAGGGCGATCGGGGGGCACGATGAGGCCCTCCTTCTCGAGCTTGCGCAGCCAGACGTCGGCGTGGCGGCGCTCGGCGAGGGCGAGCTCGCGGAAGTGGCGCGCCCGCCCCGGGTCGCGCTCGTAGCGCGCCAGCCCTTCGTACAGGGCAGCGCCGTCGCGTTCGTCGATGAGGTTCTGCATCCACAGGTCGGAGGTCGAGACGGCCATGGGCGAGATTCTTAGCAGCTTGGGCAGGAGAGGATGACCCCCCGAGGGGGAGAGGGCGCCGGGATCCCGGCGGAGGGAGATGGGGCCGCGCGGAGAGGCGCCCAAACCCTTCGCGGAAGGGGGACTTCGGGTTATAAAGTCCGGTTCTCACTTGAGCTAGGGAAGGCCTTTGAAGACCTACACGACGCGCGATCCCTCGTTCCGCCGGGCTTTCGCGAGGCTGTGCGCCCGCGGTTCCGAAGAGGACGAGCGGGGGGTGCGCGAGCGGGCAGCGAGGATCGTGGAGGAGGTCCGCGCCCGCGGCGACGCGGCGCTGCTCGAGCTCACCCGGCGCTACGACCTGTGGCGTCCTTCGAGCGCCCGCGCGCTCGTGCTTTCCGGGGCGGACTTCCGCAGCGCCTTCGCTTCCCTGCCGAGGGACGGCCGTCGCGCGCTCAAGTCGGCGGCGCAGCGCATCGTCGCCTTCCACCGCCGCGAGCGCGACGCCGAGGTGCCCCCCTTTCGCGATTCCTTGGGGGCGGTCCTCGGCCAGCTCACCCGGCCCCTCTGCCGGGTCGGCCTCTACGCTCCTGGGGGTACCGCACGCTACCCGTCGACCGTCCTCATGACCGCCCTGCCGGCGCAGGTGGCCGGGGTGGAGGAGGTGGTGGTCTGTTCTCCCGGTCTGCGGGGAGAAGGCACGGTCGACGCCTGGACCCTCGCCGCCTGCCACGTGGCGGGGGTGAGCCGGCTCTTCCGCGTCGGGGGCGCCCAGGCCGTGGCCGCGCTCGCCTACGGGACTTCGACCGTGCCTCGCGTCGACAAGGTGTGCGGGCCGGGCAACGCCTACGTGGCGGCCGCGAAGCGCCTCGTCTTCGGCCAGGTCGACATCGACATGATCGCCGGGCCGACCGAGGTGGTGGTGGTGGCCGGGCCGCAGGCGAGCCCCAAGGAGGCGGCGAGCGACCTCCTCGCCCAGGCCGAGCACGACGTGCGCGCCGTGCCGGTCCTGTTGACCCCCAGCAAGGCGCTCGCCGCGGCGGTCTTGGAGGAGCTCGTGCGCCAGCTCTCCGATTTGCCCCGGCGCGCCATCGCCGCCCGGGCCATGGAGGATCGCGGCGCCCTCATCGTCACGCGCGATCTCGAGGAGGCGATCGAGCTCGCCGACGAGTTCGCGCCCGAGCACCTCGCCTTGCTTTTCCCCCGGGCCGGACGATGGGTGAAGCGCGTCTCACGGGCGGGCGCCGTCTTCCTCGGAAGCCACACCCCCGAGGCGGTGGGCGACTACGTGGCCGGGCCGAGCCACGTCCTTCCCACCGCCGGCACCGCCCGCTTCGCCTCGCCCCTCTCGGTCGCCACCTTCCGCCGCCGCATGAGCGTCCTCGACCTCACGGCGGCCGCGCTCCAGGCGGTCTCGCCGGCGGTCGAGACCCTGGCTGCCGCCGAGGGCCTGGAAGGACACGCGCGGGCGGTCCGGGTGCGGCTCCCCCCAAAGACGTCGGCGCGGTCGCTGCGCAGGAGGCGTCGATGAGCTGGAGAGACCGCCTTCGCCCGACCGTGCCGGGCCTCGTCGCCTACCGGCCCTACGACTACGCGAGCGCGCCTTCGAGCCTCGTGCGCCTCGACGCCAACGAGTCGGCCTTTCCGCTCGAGGGAGTGGAGCGCTCTCGCCTGGAGAGGGAGCTCTCGCGCGTCGCGCTGAACCGCTACCCGGAGGTGAGCGGGTTGCCCCTGCGCAGGGCCCTCGCCCGCCGGCTGGGGGTGAGCCCCGAGGAGATCCTGCTCGGCAACGGCTCCGACGAGATCATCGCGCTCCTCGTCACCGCCTTCGGCGGGGGAGGCCAGGGCGAGGGGGGCCGGGTCCTCTTCCCGGTGCCCACCTTCGGCGAGTACGAGGCCATCGCGCTCGCCCACGGGGCCCGGCCTCTGCCCGTGCCGCTCACCGCCCGCTTCGAGCTCGACGAGGAGGCCCTCGCCGAGGCCATCTCCCGCCATGAGCCCGCGCTCGCCTTCCTCGCCTCTCCCAACAATCCCACCGGCAACCGCTTCGACGGGCCCGCGATGGAGAGGCTCGCGCGCAGGATGGACGGGGTCCTGGTGGTGGACGAGGCCTACGCCGACTTCGGCGGCTTCTCGCTCGTGCCGAGGATCCGCTCGGTGCCCGGCCTCTTCGCCATGCGCTCGCTCTCCAAGATCGGCTTCGCCGGCTTGAGGCTCGGAGCCCTCGTCGGCCCGGCCGAGGCCATCGCCGAGCTCGACAAGGTGAGGCTCCCTTACAACGTGAACTCGGTCTCGCTCGCGCTCGCCACGAGCGCGCTCGAGCGGCCGGAGGCACTCGAGGCGTGCATCCGGAAGGTGGCCGAGAGCCGGCGCGCGCTCGAGGCCGCCCTGAAACGGCTCCCCGGCCTGGAGGTCTTTCCGAGCGACGCCAACTTCGTCCTCGTGCGCACCCCGGTCGATGCGCGAGGCGTCTTCGAGGCGTTGCTCGCGCGCGGGGTGCTCGTCAGAAACCTGTCCCGCCCCGGTCCTCTGGAGCGCTGCCTGCGCATCACGGCCGGGACGGCCGAGGAGAACGCCGCGTGCCTCGAGGCTTTGCGAGCCGCCCTGTCATGAAAACCGCGAAGCGCACGGGCCAGGTGGCCCGCAAGACCCGCGAGACCGACGTCCGGTTGAAGGTCCGCCTCGAGCCGGGGGAGAGCCACATCGCGACCGGGGTGCCCTTCTTCGACCACATGCTCGAGCAACTCGCCAAGCACGGCGGCATGGCCCTCGAGGTGCGGGCCCAGGGAGACCTCGAGGTGGATGCCCACCACACGGTGGAGGACGTGGGCATCGCGCTCGGAGAGGCCCTGCGGCAGGCCCTTTCGGACAAGCGGGACCTCGCCCGTTACGGCCTCGCGGTGGTGCCGCTCGATGAGGCGCTCGCCGAGGCCGTGGTCGACCTGTCCGGCCGCCCGCACCTCACCTTCAACGCGAGCCTCCCCTCGGGAAAGAAGTTCATCGGCTCCTACGACGTGGACCTGACGCGCGACTTCTTCCAGGCCTTCGTGAATCACGCAGCGCTGTGCCTGCACGTGAACGTCCGCTACGGGAGGAACCTGCACCACGTCGTGGAGGCCATCTTCAAAGCCTCGGCGCGCGCCCTGCGCGCCGCCGCCCGGGTGGAGGGTGGCGGCCTGCCCACCACGAAGGGGACGCTGTGATGAACGAAGAGAAGGTGGAGAGGAGCCGGCCGTGATCGCCCTCGTCGACTACGGAGCGGGCAACCTGCGCTCGGTGGAGAACGCCCTGCGGGTGGTGGGGGCCGAGGTCTTGGTCACCCACGACCCCGAGGCCATCGCGGCGGCCGAGCGGGTGGTCGTGCCGGGGCAGGGCTCGATGAAGGCCTGCGCCGACGCCATGATGAGCTCCGGCTGCGCCGAGGCGCTGCGGGCGGCGGTCGACCGCGGGACGCAGGTCCTCGGCATCTGCGTCGGCCTGCAGCTCCTGTTCGAGTCGGGGGTGGAGCACGGCGGAGCGAAGGGCCTCGGGCTCGTCCCCGGCGTCGTCGACCGGCTTCCCGACACGGTGAAGCTCCCCCACATCGGGTGGAGCCCGGTGCGGGCCACCGAGACTTGCCACCCCCTCTTTCGCCCGCTCGACCGCCAATACGTCTACTTCGCCCACTCCTTCGCGGCCCCGGCACAGGCGCCCGGGACCTCGCTCATCGCCGAGCACGGGCGCCCCTACTGCGCGGCGCTCGCCTGGAGGAACCTGTTCGCCGTGCAGTTCCACCCCGAGAAGAGCCAGAAGGTCGGGCTCGCCCTGTTGGAGCGGTTCGTGAAGCTCAAGGGATGAGTCCCGCGGACGGCGAAGACCCATGATGATCCTCCCTGCCATCGACCTCATGGACGGAAAGGTCGTCCGCCTTCGCCAGGGGGCGTTCCAGAGCCGGCAGGTCTACGAGATCGACCCGGCCCAGGTGGCGGCGCGTTTCTGCGAGGCCGGAGCCGAGCGCCTGCACGTCGTCGACCTCGACGGGGCAAGGGCCGGCCGTCCGGTGAACACCGCGGCCTTGAAGGCCATCGCGGCGGTGGGGGTGCCCTTCGAAGTGGGCGGGGGCCTGAGGAGGCTCGCCGACGTCGCGGGCGTGCTCGAACTCGGCGCGAGCTTTGCGGTCGTCGGCACGGCCGCCGTCTCCCGCCTCGAACTCGTGCGCGAGGCCTGCGCCCGGTTCCCCGGGCGGGTGGTGTGCGGCATCGATGCGCGAGGAGGGGAGGTGGCCATCGCCGGCTGGGAGGAGGGAACGGGCCTCGCCGCGCGGGAGGTGGCGCGCCGGGTGAAGGAGGCGGGGGTCGCCCTCATCGAGTACACCGACGTGTCGCGCGACGGGATGCTGAGCGGGGTGGACGCCAAGGGCGCGGCCCGCCTCGGCCTCGAGGCGGGGGTGGACGTGGTGGCCTCGGGCGGAGTGGCCTCGCTCGAGGACGTGCGGGCCTGCCGGGCCGCTTCCCTCTTCGGCGTCATCATCGGCAAGGCGCTCTACGAACGCCGCATCGACCTCGCCGAGGCCATCCGTATCGGGAAGGAGTGAACGTGCCAGCGAAGCGCATCATCCCTTGCCTCGACGTGAAGGACGGCCGCGTGGTGAAGGGCGTCCATTTCGTGAACCTGCGCGACGCGGGCGATCCGGTCGAGGCCGCCGCGCGCTACGACGCGCAGGGCGCCGACGAGGTGACCTACCTCGACATCGCCGCCACCCGCGAGAACCGCGGCACCCTCCTCTCCCTCGTGGAGCGCACCGCCGCCCGGGTCTTCGCACCGCTCACGGTGGGAGGCGGGGTGCGGAGCGAATCGGAGATGGTGGCCCTGCTCCGCGCCGGCGCCGACAAGGTGAGCGTCAACTCGGCGGCGGTGCTCGACCCCGACCTCGTCGACCGGCTCTCGGCGGTGGCCGGCGCGCAGGCCCTGGTCTTGGCCATCGACGTGAAGCGGCGGGGGAGCGGCTTCGAGGTCTACATCGCGGGGGGGACGAAGCCGACCGGGGTGGACGGCCTCGCCTGGGCGGTGGAGGTGGCCCGGCGGGGGGCTGGCGAGCTCCTCCTCACCAGCATGGACCGCGACGGCACGCGGGCCGGCTACGACCTCGACCTCCTCGAGAGGGTGTGCAGCTCAGTCCCCATTCCGGTGATCGCCTCCGGGGGGGTGGGAACGCTCGAGCACCTCGCCGAGGGGCTCAAGTTCGCCGATGCCGCCTTGGCGGCGAGCATCTTCCACGACGGGCAGTACACCGTGGAGGAGGCGAAGCTCTACCTGCGGGAGCGCGGCTTCGAGGTGCGGCTGTGAGGCGCCCCGCCCGGTCTCTTGCAGGCGGGCGCCCTGTCCTGCCTCACTCTTTCTCTGCGAAGGTCAAGCGGGGGCATCGCCCTCGCGAGGGGTGAAGGACAAGGAGCGTGGAGCATGGCCGACGAGCACTTTCTCGCGAAGCTGTGGGCCGTTATCGAGTCGCGCAAGGCCGACGAGTCGGCGACGCAGAGCTACACGAGGCAGCTGCTCGCGAACCCCTCTCGCATCCGCAAGAAGATCGCCGAGGAGGCCTACGAGGTGAACGAGGCGCACCAGGCGCTGCTCGACGGGAAGGACTCGCCGGACCACCTCGCCCATGAGGCGGCCGACCTCGTCTACCACCTGCTCGTGCTTCTCGCCTCGGCGGACGTGACCCCCACCTCGGTCTATTCCATCCTGGAGCGGCGCCACAGCCCGACTCCGGGCGGCGCGCATCTGGGGGGAAGCCCGGGCAAAACCCCTTGACATCGAACTGTTTTTTCTCTAAAAGCCGCGAGCTAACCCTCAGGCCAGGCCGGGCGCGGTGCCGCCCGGCTTGTCGCCTTTTTTTAACCACCTCCCCGGGGAACGAGAATGACGGCAGTGCGAGTCAAGGACGGCGAGTCGTTCGAGAACGCCATGAAGCGCTTCAAGAAGCAGTGCGAGAAGGCGGGCATCCTCTCGGAGATTCGCAAGCGCGAGCACTATGAAAAGCCGAGTGTGAAGCGCAAGAAGAAGGCCCTCGCTGCCAAGAAGCGCGCCCTGAAGAAGATGCGCAAGACCTACTAAGCGAGGCGTCCGGCCCCGAGCTCCCTGGGAAGGGGTGCCGTGGCGAGCGCCGGGTGGCATGATGGGGTCGAAGGAGCAGTTGGCACGAGCCCTGAGGGGGACCCTCGAGGGCCGGGAAGAGCCGGAACGCCAGCCGAGAGAGTTCTCTGAAGGCGCCCTGCCCTGGCGCGAGATCGGGCTTTCGAAAGGACTCTCGAGATTTCGAGCGTTCGCGTCGAGGCGGCGATCGGGTCATGGGCTCACGGCGCGAAGGACAGGGGCGAGGTGATGCGAGCCTTCTCGCCCGGGGCAGGCCGGGCCGAGGGCCGGGCAGCGTGAGGGAGCTCGTCGCGGCGCTCGCGGCGCGCTAGCTCGTCCACCGAGGAGGCGCCGGGTGATCCCGGACGCGGTCATCGACGAAATCCGCGGGCGCGTCGACATCGTGGCGGTGATCGGCCGCCACATGGAGCTCAAGAGGTCGGGTCGCACGTGGAAGGGATGCTGCGTCTTCCACGGCGAGCGCACGCCGAGTTTTCACGTCTATCCGGAGGACAAGCACTTCAAGTGCTACGGGTGCGGAGAATACGGAGACGTCTTCAAGTTCTTGCAGAAGCTTCAGGGCAAGGAGTTCCCGGAGGTGGTGAGAGCGATGGCGCTGGAGGTGGGAGTGGCCATCCCGGAGGGCGAGGAGGACTCGTCCGAGCAGCGCCGGAGGCGCAAGGAGCGCGCCGAGCTCATCGAGGCGAACGAGGCGGCGGCCCGCTACTTCGCGGCCCGCCTGCACAGCCCCTACGGCGAGGCGGCCCGCGCCTACCTCGCCTCGCGCGGCTTCTCGGAGGAGGCCCTCCGTCGCTTTCGGCTGGGAGTGGCCTCGGCGAGCTATGACGACCTCACGAGCCGCCTCGAGTCGAAGGGGGTGAAGGAGGACAGCCTGCAGAAGGCCGGGCTCGTGGTGGTCCGGCCAGGCAAGGGCCGCTACGACCGCTTCCGCGGGCGGGTCATCGTCCCCATCGCCGCCCCGGACGGCGAGGTCATCGCCTTCGGCGGCCGGCTCTTGCCCGGCGCCTCGGACAAGCTGCCCAAGTACCTGAACAGCTCGGAATCCATCCTCTACAAGAAGAGCCGCGTGCTCTTCGGCATCGACCTCGCCCGCGAGCACATCCGGCGCACGCGCTCGGCGGTGCTGGTGGAGGGCTACTTCGACGTCTTGAGCCTGCACGAGGTGGGGGTGAAGAACGCGGTGGGGGCCTGCGGGACGGCCCTCACCCCCGAGCACGTCGATCTCCTGCGCCGCCTCGATTGCCGCACCCTCACCCTGCTCTTCGACGGGGACGCGGCCGGGGTGAAGGCCGCCACCAAGGCGGCGAGCGCACTCCTCCCCTCCGGGATCATGGGCCGAGTGGCTCTCCTGCCGTCCGAGGCGGGGAAGACCGACCCCGACGAGTTCGCCCGCGCGCGCGGGGCGGCGGCGGTGGAGAAGCTCATCGAGTCGGCCCTGCCGCTCACCGAGTACCTCATCGACTGCGCGGTGAGGCAGCACTGCGGCGACCGCCCCAAGGACAGCTCCTTCGAGGAGCGGATGCGCGCCTATGGAGAGCTGAAGCCCCTCCTCGACGCCATGCCGCCCGGCCTTCCCAAGCAGACCTTCGAGGATCGGATGGTGAGGCGGATCGACCTGTCGCCCGAGGCCGTGGCGAAGGAACTCGGGACCGCGCGCCCGATGCAGGCTGGACCGCCCTCGGCTCCGGTGGAGACGCGGGTGCAAAGGACCCTGCTCGCGAGCAGCGCCCTCGACGCGCTCGGCTTGCTCGCCGCCTTTCCCCATCTCGCCCCGGTCGCCGCGGAGGAACACTTCGCTTCCCTCTTCACCGGCCTCCCCCTCGAGTCGCTCGCCCGGGCGCTCGTCGACGAGAGCCTCAGCGGGGACGGGGTCCTCGGCCGTCTCGAGTCGCTCGTGCCGCAGAGCGCGCTGCGGCGCGTGGCGAGCCTGCTCGGCGAGGCGAGGCCCGAACCGCAGGCGGCCGAGCGCGAGTTTCGCAAGGCCACCGTCGACGCCAAGATCGAGCAGCTCAAGGTGGAGATCGACCGGCTGGGTGCGGAGATCGCCCTGGCCGGAAAGCCCATACCGGAGGAGCTGCGCACCGCCATGCTGGTCGCCACGCGGCGGCGCTCCGACCTCGAGAAGAGGCGCGACGGCCGGAGGCCCGGATGAAGGGCACGCTTTCGAGGATTCTCAAGAAGTTCGGCGGGCTCGGTCGCCCGCGAGCAGTTAAGCAAGGGGACCGAGCTTCGGAGCCCAGGGAGCGAGTGGACATGACGACGTCGAAGTCTCACGCCGCCAAGAAAATCGCCAGGAAGCGCGCCAAGGTCCGTCCGGAGCGGCACGGAAAGAAGCGGGTGCGTGCGGTCAAGGCGCAAAGGCCCTCGCGCCCGGCTCGCGCGGCGAAAGCACCGGAGAAGAAGGCGGCCAAGCAGGCGAAAGGCCAGGCCGAGAAGGCCAAGGCGAAGAAGCTCGCTCCCGCGCCGAAGGTGGAGGCCCGCCGCACCGAGGCGGCCCGCAAGCACAAGGGCGGCAAGGCCGAGGTGCGCCGCCCGGGCAAGGGCCCCGAGCCCGAGGAGCGCGAGGAACGCAAGGACGGCGAGGTCGAGCCCGAAGAGGCGGAGCTGCCCGAGGCCAAGGCCGAAGAGGAGGAGGACGAGGACGGCATCGGCGAGGGCGACATCGCCGAGCGCTCCGAAGTGAAGGCGCTCATGGAGCGCGGCCGCGACAAGGGCTTTCTCACCTACGACGAGGTGAACGACGCCCTTCCCGCCGACATCGTCTCCTCCGAGCAGATCGACGATGTCATGTCGATGTTCGGCGACCACGACATCGAGGTGGTCGACGACGCCAAGAAGATGAAGCTCCCCGACAAGCCGCCGGCCGAGCCGGAGACGGCGAAGGAGGAGGAGCAGGAGGAGAAGGAAGAGGAGGAGGATCCCGGCTACGGCAAGAGCAACGACCCGGTGCGCATGTACCTGCGCAAGATGGGCTCGGTCTCCCTGCTCACCCGCGAGGGCGAGGTGGAGATCGCGAAGCGCATCGAGGCAGGCGAGAAGGAGATCCTGGGTTCGGTCCTCGCCTCCTCCATCGCCATCAAGGAGATCCTCGACCTCGGCGAGCGCCTGCGCAAGGCCAAGATCCGCGTGCGCGAGATCGTCAAGGACGCCGGCGACGAGACGGGCTCGGCCGAGGGCGAGGGCGAGGAGGAGGCCGAGGAGGTGGAGGAGGAGGTCGCCCAGGTGGTGGTGGCCGAGGTCCCGCTCCCCGAGGGCGCCGAGCCGCCCGCTCCCAAGCTCCCGCGCGAGGAGGAGAAGAAGGTCGAGCACGTGCTGAAGCACATCGACCGCATCCGCAAGCTCGAGCGCGACGTCGCGAAGCTGAAGGAGATCCTGGTCTCGAAGAAGCTCTCCGAGCTGAAGCGCAAGGAGCTCAGGGGCGAGATCAGGGGCATCGAGGGGCAGATGGTGGAGAACCTCGAGGCCATCCAGCTCAACAAGAAGCAGATCGACCGCATCGTCGCCAAGCTGAAAGGGCTCATCAAGCGGGTGGAGGAGGCCGAGCACGAGCTTTTCGAGTGCGAGCGGCGGGTGGGCGTGCCGGTGAAGGAGCTGAAGCGACTCCTGCGCGACGCCCGTTCCGACGAGGGCGAGAAGAAGAAGCTCGCCAAGCGGCTCAGGCTCTCCCTGGAGGAGCTCGAGGACGTCGACCGGGTGGTGCGGACGGCCATCCGCAAGATCATGCGGGTGCAGGAGGAAGCCCTCTTGCCGGTGGAGGAGCTGCGGAGGACCTATCGCTCCATCGCCGAGGGCGAGCGCAAGAGCGAGCGGGCGAAGACCGAGCTCGTGGAGGCGAACCTGCGCCTCGTCGTCTCCATCGCGAAGAAGTACACCAACCGCGGGCTGCAGTTCCTGGACCTCATCCAGGAGGGCAACATCGGTCTCATGAAGGCGGTCGACAAGTTCGAGTACAAGCGCGGCTACAAGTTTTCGACCTACGCCACTTGGTGGATACGGCAGGCCATCACCCGAGCCATCGCCGACCAGGCGCGGACCATCCGCATCCCGGTCCACATGATCGAGACCATCAACAAGCTCATCCGGACGAGCCGCTACCTCGTGCAGGAGCTCGGACGGGAACCCACCCCGGAAGAGATCGCCGAGAAGATGGAGCTGCCGCTCGACAAGGTGAGGAAAGTCCTCAAGATCGCGAAGGAGCCCATCTCGCTCGAGACGCCCATCGGGGAGGAGGAGGACAGCCACCTCGGCGACTTCATCGAGGACAAGGCCATCGTGAGCCCCTCCGACGCGGTCATCAACATGAACCTGGCCGAGCAGACGCGGAAAGTGCTTGCCACCCTGACCCCGCGAGAGGAAAAGGTGCTGCGCATGCGCTTCGGCATCGGCGAGAAGTCGGACCACACGCTCGAGGAGGTGGGACAGGATTTCGAGGTGACGCGCGAGCGCATCCGGCAGATCGAGGCGAAGGCCCTGCGCAAGCTGCGCCACCCGAGCCGGTCCAAGCGGCTGAAGAGCTTCGTGGAGAGCTGATGTGATGGCCTGGGCCCATAGCTTAACGGCAAAGCTGTCGGCTCATAACCGATCGGATCCAGGTTCAAATCCTGGTGGGCCCAAGAAGAGAGGGCGAGCCCGGGCTTTTAGAGAATGGCCCGCCCAACGGGAGGAAGCGCTTTGTCGTCGTTGCGTGAGAAACTGAAGGCACTGGAAGAACTGCAGCAGGTCGATCTCAGCTCCGGCGGAGTCGTCCAGGAGGACGAGGCCATCGGAACCCGCCGCGCCCAGATCGAAGCGGAGGTGGCCATCGCCCGCAAGGCCTACGAGGCCGAAAAGCTCCGCCTCGATGAGAACGAGCGCGAGCGCAGGCAGATCGAGAGCTTGCTCGCCATGGAGCGCGACAAGGTCAAGAAATGGGAGGGCCGCCTGGGCGAGATCCGGACCCCGCGCGAGTACGCGGCGCTCTCCCGCGAGATCGACATCGCCAAGAAGACGAACGAGGCCCAGTCGGAGCAGCTGAAGACCCTCGCCAATTCCGCCGCCGAGCTCAAGAAGGCCCTCGAGGTGAGCGCCGACGCGCTCTCCGAAAGGGAGATGGCAGCCAAGGAGGAACTCGCCGCCCTCGACAGCCGCCACGCCGAATTTTCCTCCCGGCTGAGCGAGCTCGAGGCGCGACGCAAGGAGGCGGCCCACAAGGTCGAGCCGACCCTGCTCAGGCGCTACGAGCACATCAAGCGCCGGCGGTCCGGCATCGCGGTGGCCCCGGTGGTGGGCAGTACCTGCCAGGGCTGCAACCGCAACATCCCGCCCCAGCTCGGCATCGTCCTGCGGCGCGCCGACTCGCTCGAAACCTGTCCCAATTGCCACCGCATCATCTACTCGGCGGAGGCGCTCAATCCCGCCGCCACCGCCTAGCCCCGTGTCCGCCCTCTCCGACCTGCTTCGGTTCATCGCGGCCAACGAAGAGCTTCCACGCACGCTCAAGCGCTACGCGGGTCACGACCGTGACACGCTCGGCAAGCTCATCAACGCCGCCGCGGACCGGGTGGAGGAGGCCGACAAGGCCCTGCAGGAAGTCTCGAACCTGAAGGGCAGGCCGGGCGGCCTCAAGGTCCGCAAGCAGAGCGAGGTCGAGCGCGCCGCGCGCGCCTCGGCCGAAGAGCTCGATGCCGCCATGAACGAGTCCAAGGCGGAGCGGGAGGCCCGCAAGCAGCGGAAGGCGGCCGAGGTGGAGAGGGAGCGCGAGCTCGCGGTGGCGAAAGCGGCGGAACGACCTCCCCGGGTCAGCCTCTATACCGACGGTGCGGCACGGGGTAACCCGGGGCCCGCGGGAGCGGGCGCCGTCATCGTCAACCCGGCCGGTCATGTCATGGCCAAGATCGGGAAGTTCCTGGGGGAGAGCACGAACAACGTCGCCGAGTACACCGGCCTCATCCTGGGCCTGAAGCGCGCCAAGGCCATGGGCATCAAGGAACTGAACGTGTTCTCGGATTCGGAGCTCCTCGTGAGGCAGATCCACGGCGACTACGGGGTGAAGGCGGAGCACCTGAAGGCCCTCCACGACGAGGCCCAGGCCCTGCTCAAGGCCTTCTCCGACGTCCACGTGGAGCACATCCCGCGCGAGGAGAACGCCGCCGCCGACGAGATGTCGAACCGCGCCATCGACGAGCGCCTGTAGCTCCCGGCGCACGGCGCGGTTCCTCGCCCAAGGCCTCCGCCTCCTTCCTGTGAGGCCCCGAGGAGGAACTCCTCAAAGCATCCCATGGAACGGGGGAACATGTCCGCGCGCGAGAACGAGGGATCCCGCCGAGCGAGCCTCGCCCGGAAGGCCTTTCCACTCTACGGCGCGGAGTTCATCGGCTCGGCCCTCCTCGTCGGCCTCGGCTGCTCGTTCGGCATCCTCGCCTTCGGGCGAGGGAGTCCGGCGGGGAAGCTCGTGCCAGACGTGGGCGCCCGCCGGGCCATCGCCGGTTTTCTCTTCGGGAGCGTGGGCGCGCTCCTGGCCATCTCGCCGGTCGGGAAGGTGAGCGGTGCCCACCTGAATCCCGTGGTGACACTCACCTTCTGGCTCGAGGATCGCCTGCCGGGAAAGGTGGCCGTGGGCTACGTCCTCGCGCAGCTGGCGGGGAGCACGCTCGGCGCCTTGGCCCTGCGGCCCTTCGGAGCCATGGGGTCGAGCGTGGGCTTCGGCGCGACGATCCCGGGACCGGCCGGGCCGCTCGCGGCCCTCGTGGGGGAGACCTTCGCCACCTTCTGTCTCGTCGCCCTGCTGCTCCTCTTTCTGGGTCACCCGCGCCTGCGCCACGTCACGCCGGCCCTCTTCCCGCCGCTCTATGCGCTCCTCGTGTGGCTCGAGGCTCCACTCTCGGGTACGAGCACCAACCCCGCCCGGACCTTCGGTCCGGGATTCGTGAGCGGCGAGCTCACCGGATGGTGGGTTTACCTCCTCGGGCCGCTCGCCGGCACGCTCCTCGCGGTCGGGCTCAGGCGGGCCATACCCGCCACCCGCGCGCTCGAGGTGAGGGTGGCGAAAGTCTTCCACTTCAGCCACGACGCCTACGGGATCTTCACCGCGAAGTCTTCGCCCTCCCACCGGCTCGCGAGTGGCCAGTAAAAGGTGAAGAGGACCTCGGAACCTCTCGGCAAGGATCCGGTGGCGAGGTCGGCGAAGTGGACCCCGAGGCCGGTCGCGGCAGTGGACAGGTCCCTCGCGGTCTGCCAGCCGTCGAAGCTGTAGTGGACGGTGGCGGGAGCGAGGGTCTCGATCCTGAGCGCGCGCCCGGCGGGAAGCTCGCGGATCTTGTGGTTGAAGCGCCAGGGGGTATAGCGGGAGTGGGTCTCGTGCTTGACGTAGCGTTCCAGGGTCTGTCTGGGCATGTCGAAGACCACTCCCTCTTCGAGGGAGCGCACGAGCTTCAGGTACTCGGCATGGGCCCAGACGAGCGGCATGGCCGAGCCGGCCGGCCGCCCGAAGAAGAGCTCGCGCGCCGGGATGCCCGGGGAGTCCCAGCTCTGCTCCGGCAAGAGCCCGCCCTCCCCGGCGGACGCCTCCAGGGTGGCGAGGAGCCTCTCGGCCTCGCTTCGGTCCCGGGCGGCGAGGGCGTAATGCCCCCGTTCGCCGGTGAGCAGCGGCCAGGCTCTCCCCAGGCCGGTGCCGTCGAAGGGGGAGCCGTCCTCGTGCTCGCCATAGCCGTCGCCGTTGTAGCGGTGCCAGGCCGGGCCGAAGGGCAATTCGACCTTCAGCAGGGCGTCGATGGCGCGCACGGTGTCCTTCATGCGCGGATCGTCCGCGGCCCTGAGGCCGAAGCGGACGAGGGCCAGGGCGTCGGTGGACAGGATGGCATCGGCCCGGCCCAGGGACTGCTCGAGCGGGCGATTCTTGAGGCGCACCCTCTCGTCGCCCTCCTCCACGTCGGCCGGGGTGATGCGGACGTAGAAGCCATTCACACCGAGTTGTGCCGCGAGAGGAGAGCCTCGGACGAAGAGCCAGCGTTCGATCTGGTCGTTCCAGGCATCGGCGGTCTCGCGCAGGTAGGGGGCGAGCTCCGGCTCCCCGGCTCGCTCGGCCATGTCGGCCGCGGCGAGGAGGGCGGCGATCTCGGCGGCGAGGGTGTAGGGGGTGTATCCGCCGTCTTCCTCCCAGCGATCCTCCGGGGTGACCGGGCCGTTCTTCACGAGGTAAGAGGCGGCCCGCTTCACCATGGGCCAGAACCCTCGAGCCGAGAGGTCCGCCTCGGCGAGCGCTTTTTCCCGCTGCGCCAGATCGACGAGGAGGATGGGGAGGGCCGTCTCGTCCATCTGCAGACCCGGCCAGTACGGGCGGCCCTCGGTCCACATGTTCTGTGGCCAGTGACCGTCGGCTTCCTGGGTGGCCTCGAGGTAGACGAGCGCCTCCCGGGCCTCCGACTTCGCGCCGGCCGCGAGCAGCCCGCCCGCCGCCTCCACCATGTCGCGCGGCCAGACGAGGTGGTAACCCCCCAGGTCTCCGTCACCCTTGGAGAAACCCCAGGGAACGGCCAGGCTCGCCAGGATGGCCCCCGGGACGTGCTTCGACTGGTGGATCTTCACCACCATGGCGCTCAGGGCATGGAGCCGCCGCTTGGGGGCCGGCGCAAGGCCAGCCTGCCAGCGGACCCATCGCGCCTTGTAGCTCTCGAGGAGGGCCTCGAATCCCTCGGCCAGGGAGGCCCGGCCCTGGTGAGCCGCTTCTTCCGGACTGCGGCCGTAACCCAGGGCGAGCACGATCTCGTCGCAGGGCTCGAGCTCCCCGCAGAGCGCCACGTTGCCGTTCTCGGCGAGAGTGTAGCGGTGGGCGAGTCTCCCGTGGCGCGAGAGGTCCTGCCACCCGTCGGAGACGCCGACGAACCCCACCGATCGCGCCCGGAAGCCGGAGCTGGAGATGAGGCTCAGGGCATGGCCGTCCCGGGCGGCGAGCAGGACCGGCAGGCCCTTGTACTCGCCGAGCCAGGCGGTGTTGCCGGCCCCGCGGTTGTTGAGATGGGGGGCGAGTAGCGCGTGGAGTCGGTAGTCCTCGCGCTGCCCCGAGAGCGAGGTGAACCGTATGCGCTGCAGGACCACCGGGCGCGCCGGATCGGCGATGACCTCCTTCTCGATGCGGTAGCGGCCCCGGTTGCAGGTGTTGGTGAGGTGGTAGTAGGGGCATCCGCGGACCGGGGAGACCACGACGTGCTGTGTGTGGCGCTTCTCCTCGGAGAAGAAACCCGCGGAGGTGACGACGAGTCCGAGGTCGCGGGTGGCCGCCTGATCCATGCGCGGCGCGTACACTTCGTTCAAGATCCCGTGCGACAGGGTGAACCAGATGGCGCTGCCCCCGAGCGCGGTCCCGACCCCGCTCTTGCCCGCCGACGTCCAGCGGCCCGGCGAGCCAGGCCAGCCCGGAGCCGGGCGCTCTTTGCGGTCGCGGTCACCCGCCATGGGCGAAGTCGGGGTAGTCGGTCATGGCGCCGTCCACGTACACGGTGCTCCCGGTCAGGTAGGACGCCCCGTCCGACAGGAGGAAGGTGGCCACCCGCGCGATCTCGGCGGGTTCGCCCATCCGCCCGAGCGGGATCTTGGTGAGAAGGTCGGCCAGGCTCGCCGGGTCGCTCCACACAGACCGGTTGATGGAGGTCCGGATGGCGCCCGGGGCGAGGGCGAGCACGCGCACGCCGTGAGGCGCCGCCTCCTGGGCCAGCGTCTTCGTCAGCATGGAGAGCCCGGCCTTGGCCGCGGTGTAGGCGCTGTAGCCGCTCCAGGCGATCTTCTCGTGGACCGAGGTGAGATTGAGGATGACCCCGCTCCTTTGCGCGACCATGCGGCGGAGCGCTTCGCGCGCGCACAAAAAGGCGCCCACGAGGTCGATGCGCACGACGCGCTCCCATGCCTCGGGATCGATCTCCCAGGACGGCGCGCGGGGGCCGTCGATGCCGGCGTTGTTCACGAGGATGTCGATCCCGCCCCAGGCGTGGTCGATCTGGGCGAACATGGCGCTCACCTGCCCTGCATCCGAGACGTCGGCCTCGATGGGGGTTGCCTCCCCGCCCACCTTGCGAATCTGAGCTGCGACCGCCTCGGCCGCCTCGGGGCTCGCGATGTAGTTCACGAACACCCGGCCCCCGGCCGCCCCGATCCCCGCGGCGATGCTGGCGCCGATCCCCGAGTTGGCGCCCGTCACGAGGGTTCGTTTGCCCTTGAGCGAGATCTCCATCGCCCACCGTCCTTTCGAGTCGACTCGTCCCCGATCGCGGGAAGCGCGCGAACAGCCGAGGAGGTGAGGACACTTAGGTGGTGCTGATGGGCGCGCGCGCAAAGTTACCCCGGCGGGCGATCTCGTGCCCTTCGCCAGATTGCCAGGCGCACGCCTGCATCGCGACCGCCTATGAGCGCTCTACGTCTATAGGGGAGTTCCCGGCGGGGAGGGCTCCCCGCGGGGACGCCTGAGGCCTTTACCGGGTCCACCCTTCCGCCCGCCGTGAATGCGGGTTCGGCCCGGGCCCTCAAGGACGAATGCCGAAGAGACTGGCGAGGAGGATGGCGAGCACCACCAGGGTGACGACCACGTAGATCTTGTCGTCCTCCAAGAAGAAGGCGAGGACGGAGAAGGCCACCCGGGCGACTGGGGTCGCCACGAGGACGAGCAGTCCGAGCTGAATGAGGCTCCGCCCTCGAAGCGCGAAGGCCCCGGTGACGATTCCGGCCATCCCCCGGAGTGCCTCGGGTTCCCCCCGAAAGAGCTCGAAGTTCTGCCTCTCGCCCCCGTGCCGCAAGAGGCTCACCAGCGCTCCCAAGAAGACGAGGGCGACCGAGACGAGGACGCCCGCCCGCAAGAGACCCCCGATGAAACGCTCCATGCGCTCGTCGGTCCAGGCTCGCATCACAGCCTCCCGGTCGCGCCCTGATACAGCATCTCGATGGCGAGGACGGTGATCACGCCGGCGAAGATGAGGCGCAGCACCCGGCTGCGCATGCGGGGGAGGAGCCGAGCGCCGGTGAGCGCTCCCGGGAGCACCCCCAGCACGACCGGGGCAGCGATGAAGGGGTCGAGGTAACCGCGCGCCAGGTAGACGCCCGCGCTCGCCGCCGCGGTCACGCCGATCATGAAGTTGCTCGTGGTGCTCGAGGCCTTGAAGGGCAGTCGCATGACGTCGTCCATGGCGATGACCTTGAGCGCGCCCGAGCCGATCCCGAGCAGACCCGAGAGCCCGCCCGCCACCGCCATGAGCCCGAACCCGGCCGGGACGTGCCGGACCTTGTAAGCGACCGGGCCGTTCTTCGCGGGATAGCTGCCGTCGAGTTTCAGGGCGCGGGCGATGGGGTCGGCGGGTCGGTCGGGCTCGTGCGGGTCGGGAGGCCTGCGGAGGGACATGAAGGCCGCGCCGAGCAGGACGAGGCCGAACACCACCGCCACCAGTCCGGTCGCGACATGGGCGGCGAGGGCTGCTCCGCCGATGGCGCCGAGGGTGGTCGCGATCTCGAGGAACATGGCGACCCGGATGTTGCTCATCCCGTCCCGCACGTAGGCGGCCGCCGCACCGGAAGAGGTGGCGATGACCGACAGAAGCGATGCGCCGACCGCGTAGCGCAGGTCGACCCTGAGGACGAGCGCCAGGAGCGGGACCACCACCACCCCGCCTCCGAGGCCGGTGAGCGCCCCGAGGAAGCCCGCCACGAGCGATCCGGCCCAGACGAGGAGGAACATGGCGAGGAAGGTCATCAGGCGATCTCCACGAGCGCGCGGGCAGGTCCCCCCGCTGTTCTGAGGTGTTAAGGGGCGGTCGACGCGGGCGCGTCCGCCAAGAAGGGGACGCCTCGCCCCGCTCGGTGAAAGGGCGGAAAACCCTCGCCCGGTTGCCAATAGCCCCATTCTCGGAGCGTTCCACCCGAGCGGCGACGATGGGCCCGACGCTAGGGCGATCTACTTGAGCGGGGAGGGCTTGCCGTAGCTCACTCCCGGGATGGGTTCTCGGAGGATCGTCTCCTTGAGCGTGCCGAGCGTATCGAGGGAGACGATCATGGCCTTGCGCTTCTGATTGAGGGAGAGGGCCAGGGAACGGACGTTGGTGTTCTCGCGGGAGAGTCGCAGGACCTGGGTCTTACGCTCGCGGTATCGGCCGAAGGCCGAGGCGGCCGAGGCGAGATCGGGGTCGCCCCTGAGCCGCGGCATGGCGCGGAGCTCCTCGAAATCCTTTTCCGCCAGGGTCTCGTCCCGGGACATCTGGGCCTCGAGCGCGTCCATCTTGGCGTCGCTCTCCTCCGCGATGTGGGGAGCGAGGAGGGCCTGGATGCGCAAGAGGGCGGTCTGCGCTCCGAAGGCGCGCAGCATCACCTGCTTCGCGTCGGCGCTGTCCGAGCACTTCTGCACCACGCGCGAGAGGGCGGCGTCCGTTTTCTCGAGGTCCTCCATCGCCGGACCGAAGGCGAGCGCGTAGGCCTTCACGTTGGTGTTCTTCACGGCGAGACCGAGCACCTCCTCGTCGACGCGCCTCAGATCGAGGAAGGACCTGGAGAACTGGGCGAGCAGCTCCCGTTCGCGCGCGGCGGCGCCCCGCGGCTCCATGCCCTCGAGCGTGAGGCGCTCCTTCTCGACCTCTTCCATCGCCGACCGGGCTTGCTTGGCGTAGGTCTGCGAGTCCTCGTCGGTGGTGGCGAGCACGGCACTCTTCTCGGCCTCGGAAGCGCGGGCGAGATCGAGCTCCATCCTCGACACGAGGTCGACCCGGGTGGCCTTCAGGCTGAGGTGCTCGGCCGGGCTCTCCGAGTGGCGCAGATGCCATCCGACGAGGAGCAGCACCGCCAGGATCACCGCCCCCGCGACCATCCAGAGGAAGTCCTCGGCTCCGGGTCGTAACCCCATGGCGTGCACACTCCTTTTCGCTCCGCCGGTGCGGCGCTCGGGCCTGCGAGGGGACCACCCGCCCTCGTTTCTCCCGCCATCATGGCTGCGTGTCGATTCGCGTCAACTCTTCCGTTCGCGAGCGTTCGGTTTCCCTGGGCGGTGCTGCGAGCCCCGGTGGCCTCCAGGAAAGCGGCCCAAGTCCGCCGAGTGAATCTTTGCGCCTGGGGGCTCTTGCTCCCCATGCAGGCCGAGTGCAGCCGCGGGCGCACATGAGCGTCCGATGAAGGCAACGGGGCTCCAATTTCGAACCAATGCGAGGACGCATGGCGTCCTAAGAGTGCTATTCTCCCCGCCGACCATGAAAAAGCTCATCCTGGCCTTGTCCCTCGTCCTCGTCGCTCCCGCAGCACGCGCCCAGGTGGGCGTCGCAATCGAGGTCGGGCTCCCCGTACAGCCGACGGTGGTGGAGGTCGAACCCGGCGTCCGTATCGTGGAGGGGGTGGACGAGGAGGTGTTCTACAGCGGCGGGTGGTACTGGTGCCGCCGCGGCGACGGCTGGTACCGCGCCCGTTCACCGAGAGCGCACTTCTTCTGGGTGGACCGGCACCGCGTGCCCGGGCCCCTCGCCCGCATGCCGGAAGGTCGGTACCGGAACTGGCGGCGGGCGGACCATCCCGATTGGCACGGGCCGCGCGGGCATGAAAGGCCCGGTTTCCGCCACGAAGGCCCCGAGCACGATCGCGGACACGAAGGGCACGTGATGCGCGGACACGATGGCGGCCCGGCGGTGGCCCACCCGGGCCCGAGCCGCCCCGCCATCCACCCCGGGCCGTCGCACCCCGAGCATCGGTAGCCCTGGGCTGGGTGGGCGCGGGGCCCGCCCGGTTTTTGTGCCCCGCTAGAGCGCGCGGCGCGCCCGCTCGAGTTCCTCGACGAGGTGGTCGAGATCGCCCTCTCGCGTCCGGAAGCTCGTGACGCAGATGCGCACGGCATGCTCTTGCCCTGCCAGCACGACCTCGCTCACCCAGAAGCGCCCCGCCCGCTGGACCTCCCGGACGAGCGCTCCGAGGGCCCCGGGGTCCTCCTCGAGGTCCGGGTGCGTCGCGCAGACGAGAGGCAGGGGGGTCTCGTTCACGATGAGCCATCCTGACTGGCGCAGCCGGGCGCGCAGCCGGTCGCCGAGGTCGGTCATGCGCTCGACGAGTGCCCCGAATCCCTCGAGCGACAGCTCGGCCAGCGCGAGAAGTACCTTCACGCCGAGAGCACGCCGCGACCAGGGAACCGAGGTGGTGAAGGGATCCTGACTCGCCTCGCCCGAGGCGGGCATGTAGCCCGTCTTCACCGCGAAGGCGCGAGCGACCGCCACCGGATGGCGACAGAAGATCATGCCCGTGCCCATGGGGACCTGCAGCCACTTGTGGGCGTCCCAGGTCACCGAGTCGGCGCGCTCGATTCCCGCGAGCGCCGGCCGCAGCCGCGGCGAGAGCGCGGCCGCCCCGCCCCACGCGGCGTCCACGTGGAACCAGGCACCTTCCCGGGCCGCCACCTCGGCGATGGAGGGCAAAGGGTCGATGACGCCGGCCCCGGTGGTGCCGACCGTGGCCACCACCATCAAGGGTTCGACTCCACGGGCGCGGCCTTCAGACATGGCCCGCTCGAGCGCCCGCGGTTGGAGCAGGAGCCGGCGGTCGACCGGGACCTGGCAGAGGGAACGTGTGCCGAGTCCGGTCAGCCGAGCGGCCTTGAGGAAGGAGTGGTGAGCCTCCGCGCTCGCGTAGACGGCGGGGCGGGCCGGCAGCGCGGCGAGGCCTTCCTCCGCCCAGCTGGGGTAGCGGTGCGAGAGGGCCGCCAGGAGGGCCGTCAGGTTCGCCTCGGCGCCACCGCTCGTGAAGGTCATGGCCGCGTCGGTCGGCATGCCGACGAGGGGGGCTAAAGCCCGAAGCGCGTGGCGCTCCATCTCGATGGCGCCCGGGGCATGCGAATAGGCCGCGAGCTGTGGATTGAGGGCGGCGACCAGGGCCTCGGCCGCCACCGTCACCTCCCGCACGCTCGGGTTGAAGAGCCCCAGGTAGCGGGGATGGGTGACCTGGACGGCATGGCGCTCGAGGATGCGGGCAGCGGCTGCGAGCGCGTGGTCGGCCGCCATGGGCCTCGAGAGGTCGAAGGCGTGCTCGACTTCCGAGCGCACCAGAGCCGGCTCGAGATCCCCTTGAACCGGCCGCGCCGCCAGGCGGTCCGGCAACCCGTCCAGCTCTGCGAGAAGGGCACGCCAGAGCGCCTTCGTGTCGGTCTCCTGCATGCCCCCCTTTTAGCCGAGTTCGGGCTCCCCGGACACCGGGCGGGAAGAAGCGGGTCTCAGGAGGACGCCTCTCACCCGGCCGCCGCGAGGTGAGGGGAGCTCACTTTTCGACGAAGGCCTCGAGCCGGCCGAGCACCGCGTCCCACTGCTCCGAAATAGCGCGCAAGTCGCGCTCGGCCTCGAGTTCCCGGGATTCGAGGTGGGAGACCCGTTCGCGCCCGCGTCGCTTCGACCGGACGAGGCCGGCCTTGGCCATGAGGCGCAGGTGCTTCGCCACCGCTTGGCGAGTGCCCCGGGAACTCTCGGTGAGCTTCTTCATGGGCTGGGGCCGAACCTGCGCCAGGCGAAAGACGAGGGCGAGACCTGTCGCGTCTCCCGGTGCCACGAAGACGGGCACCGGAAAGAGAGCCGCCTTCTCGGGCCGCCTAGCTCGCCGCAAGGTGGCGCTCGATGAGCTTCACGACGATGCCCCAGCCCTCGTCGTTGGCGGTGAACGCCTTCGCCCTGCGCGCAAGCGGGATCCGGTCGAAGCCCGATTCCCTGACCGTGAGGAGAACACCGCCCGCCGCCTCCTCGATCTCGAAGGCGACGAGGGTGCTCGGCTCTTCGGAGTAGTCCTTGTCGCGCTCGACGGCATGGGGATGCCAGTGAAAGGAGAACAGGCGCTCGGGCTCGAGACCAACGACCTCGAGCTCGATGGGCAACCCCTCGAATGGCTTCTGCAAGCGGGCCACCTCGGGATCTGCGGTGGTGGGGGTGATGGTACCTCGCACCGCCTGGCCCGCCACGAAGGGCCCGAGGAGCCTCATCCCGAACCAGGCCCCGAACTCCCGGCTGTCGGAGAGAGCCCGATAGACCCGCGAACGGCTTGCCCTGAGCAGGATCTTCTTCTCGATGACGTCGGTCGTGCTCGCCATATGCAACTCCGTGGTTGGATATGGGGTCGGCCGGCGCGCCCCCGGCCACCCGAAGCTCCCGCCGGCCGCGGGATTCCCAGAGCCGGGCCTGAGCGAACGGGGCGGCCTCGGTCCGCAAAGGAGGGGAGAGAAAGAGCCAAGGCCCACGGCCTCAGGACGCGCTCGTCGGCGGAAAGTCGCCCGGCTCGATCGGGCGCCACCGGCCGGTGCCCTGCTTTAACCTCGGGAGCTTCACGACGAAGCTCGTGCCCTGGTCGACGCGCGAGCAGACGTCCACCTTGCCTTCGTGGGCTTCCACGATCTCCTTCACGATGTAGAGCCCGAGGCCCACGTTGACCTTGGCGTTTCGCGCCTGCGGCCCTTGCTTGAAGGGTTCGAAGATCCCGGAGAGCCGCTCGGGCGGGATGGGAGGCCCGAGATTGTGGACCTGCAGGACCAGGTTTTGGGAGGAACCCCGGATGCGGACGTCGACCGGTGTGCCCTTCGGGCTGTACTGGAAGGCGTTGCCGATGAGATTGGAGAGGACCTGGGCCATGCGGGCGGCGTCCCACTCGCCGCTGTCGTTGGCCTCCACGCGAAGCGACACCTCCCGCCCGGGTTCGGCCTGCTCCATCTCGGCGATGACCTGTCGGCACACGTCGCCCATCTGGATGCGCTCGGCCTTCACGGGAATGCTCCCTTGCGTCCGCGCCATGGCGAAGTAGAGGACGTTCCTGATGATCTCCTCCATGCGGGCCGCGCTGCGGTACTGGCGCTCCAGAAGCGCGTCTTCCCACGGCTCCAAGCGGGGGCCGCGCTGCCTGCGGAAGAGGGTGATGCCGGCCGTGATCGCGCCGAGCGGGTTTCGCAGGTCGTGACTCACCACGGCGACGAGGCGTTCCTTCTCCTCGACGAGCCGCTTCGCCTCCCGTTCGGCAGCCTCGGCCCTGAGCCGCGAGGTGCGCTCGGCATCGTAGACCCGGGCGCGCTCGGTGATGACCGCCCCGAGCACGAGCACCGCCGTGGCCGTGCTCGCCATGAACGACTGCAGGAAGAACAGGCTCTCGCTGAGGGTGGTCCGGACGAAGGGGCCGCGCCCCACCGTCGCTCCCCACACCGCCATGGCCGAGGCCAAGAAGACGCTGGCGGTAGCCCCCTTCATCCCGAAGCGCAACGCTCCCCACATGAGAAGCGGCATGAGCAGGCAGGCCTGGATGAAGCGGCCCGCCTCGCTCGCGGGCAGCGAGGTGAAGATGATGAAACTCGCCCCCGCGATGGCTGCGCAAAGGGCCAGCGCTTCGAGAACCCTCGCGAAGCGCAGCGCCGTCGGACGCACCTCGTGCCAGGCGAGCAAGAACGAGCCGACGACGAGGTCGCCCACCGCGTCGCCCAGCCACCAGGTGCGCCAGGTGTCGAAGACCTCTCCCGGCAGGATCCGCCCGCCGGCGAAGAGGCTCGAGACGCCCACGGTCGCGCCGAGCGCGGTGCTCAGCACGGCGGCGGGCACGATGAGGACGAGCACCGCACGCAAGCTGTCGAGCGCGCCCGAAAAGCCGCCCAGCCGTCGAATGAGGTAGGCGCCGCCGAGGCCCTCGAGGGTGTTGCCGAGGGCGATCCCCAGGGCGGAGGCCAGGGGTGCGCCCGAGACCACGTTCACGAGGAAGGCTCCGAGGGCGATACCTGGCCACAGTTCATCTCCCAAGAGGAGGAGCGCGCCGAGTGCGACGCCGGCCGGCGCCCAGACGAGCGAGGCAAAGACGTGGACCGGGCCGAGGGCGAGCCCGATGTGGCCGAGAGCGAAGTAGACCGCGGCGAGGACGAGCGTGCCGACGAGGCGGCGCAGAGGTGACCCTGCGAACGCACCGCGGATCAAGGGAGGCGCGGGTCTCTGCAGAGGTCTTGCCCTCATCCGAACGGCCGGGGGTGATTTTTCTGCTCTCCTAACGACCTCGACCCACCGCGCTCAGGTTCGTTGGGTGGGGGCGGGCGGGTCACCCGCGCGGGGAAGAAGGATGGCGACCGCCTGCGAAATCCTGCATCTTCGCGGGGTGAAGTCCTCTGGGCCCTCTGAGAGCAGGGCGCCCGGTTTTCCGATCGTGCCGAGGTCGCCCCAGAACGAGGGCTCACGAGCTACCCTTCGGCGAGGGTCGGTTCGTGCGGGTTGTCGTGGTGCGGTGAGCGCAGGAACAGGAGCAAGGGAAGGGCCGCGACGAAGGTCACTCCGGCGACGAAGAAGACCTTCTCGAAGCTGAGGACGGTGGCCTGGCGCGCGATGATGCCGTAGAGGGCCTCGCGGGCGGCCCCCCGGGCGGTGGCGGCGTCGTACCCGTGCGCGCCGAAGCGCTGCGCGAGCTCAGTGAGGCGGGCGAGGACCAAAGGGTTGGTCGCGGCGGTGTGGGCCGAGATCGACTCCCGGGCCGGCTCGATGTAATGGGTGAGGAGCGTCGCGAAGACGGCGAGGCCGATCGAGCCCCCCACCTGGCGGAAGAGGGAATTGAGGCCGGTCGCGTCGGCCAGCTGGTGCCGCTTGGTGCTCGACAGGGCGACCGTGGTGAGCGGCACGAACAGGCAGGCGAAGCCCACTCCCTGGATGATGGTGCAGTGGATGACGTTAAAGGCGGAGGTGTCGAGGGTGAAGCCGGACTGGAAGATGTTTCCGAGCGCCACGAAGAGGATTCCGATGCCGACCAGGATGCGGGGGGACACCCTGTTGTAGATGCGGCCGACGAAGGGGGTGATGACCATCATCACCATGACGCGCGGCATGAGGGTCATCCCGGATTGCGTGGCGGTGAAGCCGAGCAGCTCCTGCATGAAGATGGGCAAGAGGAACATGTTCGCCATGAGGAGGGCAAAGTTCACCCCGCCGATGAGGGTGCCCGAAGCGTAAGTCTTGTCCTTGAAGAGGCGCAGGTTCACCGCCGGGACCGGGGTGACGAGTTCGCGCCAGACGAACAGCGCGAGGCCGACGAGGGCGACCACGAAACAGGTGGCGATGGTCCGGTCCTCGAACCAGTCGTAGCGCGAGCCTTCCTCGAGGAAATACTGCAGCGTGGCGAGCCCGATCACCATGAGCCCGATGCCGAGGTAGTCGACGTTCCGACGCTGCGCGACGGCGAGCGCGTGGTTCTCGCGCCGCACCTCCTCGTCCTCGTGGACGAAGGACCACACCATGAACATGCCGACGAGCCCGATGGGCAGGTTGATGTAGAAGATGAAGGGCCAGGAGTAGTTGTCGGTGATGTAGCCCCCCACCGTCGGGCCGAGCGCCGGGCCGAGCATGACCGCCATCCCGAAGACGGCCATGGCCATGCCCTGCTCCCTGGGAGGGAAGGTGGTGCGCAGGATGGCCTGCTCGGTAGGTTGCAGGGCCCCCGCGCCCAGGCCCTGCAGGGCGCGCCAGGCGACGAGGCTGCCCAGGCTGCGCGCGCTGCCGCACAGCATGGAACCGGCGAGGAAGAGCGCGAGCGAGAAGAGATAGACCCGCTTCTGCCCGAACAGGCGTCCCAGGAAGGCGGTGAGCGGCATCACCACCACCATGGCGATGACGAAGCCGGTGGTGATCCAGGTGATCTCTTCCACGGTGGCGCCGACCGAGCCCCGGATGTGGGGGAGAGCCACGTTCACGATGGAGGTGTCGATCGCCCCCATGAGCGTGCCGAAGGAGACCGACACGGTCACGAGCCACTTGTTGGTCTTCGGTCGCGGCGCCGGGTGCACCGCCACTTGAGCGCTCACGGAGCTATCCCCCTCACGCCGTCGCGCTCAGGGCGCACGGCATGAGCCGCCGATTAGAGCGGGCCGGCGGTACCCCCAAGGCGACTCGCCGCGGTGGGTGCGGGTGGGTGCCCTGGCGGTTTCGCGCGCCGATCCGACCCGACGATTCTAACTCTTCGCAGAAGAAGGGCACCGCCGCCCTAACCCTTCCATTTAAGGCGCGATCGTGGTGAGACGGAGAGCGCGGTTGACCTCGATCACGGTGCGGGTCCGATCGCGACCGGACTCGACTCGGGATCCGCCCGGTGCGCTCCTTGCGCGCGAGGTCAGCGAAGCGGAGGCGGGAGGGCGCGGCAGGGTGTACAACCCTCGCCCGGAACGTGCTCAAGGAGCGATGAGAACATGGACATCCTCGATACTGTCGGTGACACTTCCCTGGTCCGGCTTCGCAGGATTCTCCCCGCCGGGGGTGCGGACGTCCTCGTGAAGCTCGAGGGGGAGAATCCCACCGGCAGCATGAAGGACCGCATGGCCCAGGCGGTCATCTCGCGCGCGGAGGCGGATGGCCGGCTCAAGGCGGGCGACAGCGTCGTGGAGTACACCGGCGGGAGCACGGGGACGTCCCTGGCCCTCGTCTGTGCCGCCAAGGGCTACCGCCTCAAGATCGTGAGCTCCGATGCCTTCAGCCAGGAGAAGCGCGATCACATGGCGGCGCTGGGGGCAAAGCTCGTGCTCGTCGCGAGCGAAGGGGGCCGTACCACGAAGAAGCTCATCCTCGACATGATCGAGGCGGCGAAGAAGCTGAGCGAGGAGCCTCACACCTACTTCACCGACCAGCTCAACAACCAGGATGCCATCGCCGGTTACTACCCGCTCGCCGAGGAGATCTGGAACCAGACCCAAGGATCGCTCGACGCCTTCGTGCACGGTGTGGGCACGGCAGCCTCGCTGCGCGGGGTGGCGACCGTGCTGAAGAGACACAAGCCGAGCATAGAGATCGTGGCGGTCGAGCCCGCCGAGTCCGCTGTGCTCTCCGGCGGCTCGCCGGGGCCCCACAAGATCGAGGGGGTCGGGATCGGCTACCTGCCCCCGCTCTGGGAACCCTCGCTCGTGGACGAGGTCCTTGCCGTCAAGACCGAGGACGCCAAGGAGATGGCGAGGAGACTCGCGCGGGAGGAAGCCCTCTTCGCGGGGACCTCATCCGGCGCCAACGTCCTCGCCGCCCTGCGCGTGGCCGAGCGGCTCGGACCAGGTGCCAAGGTGGTCACCCTGCTCGCTGACTCCGGTCTCAAGTACCTCAGCACCGACGTTTACCGTCGCTGAGGCGGAGCTCGTCAAGGTACCGCTACTCGGCGAAGTGGCCGATCCGCTTCAGCTCGTCTTCGGCCGCCTTGCACCACTTGCCGCTGTCGAGCTTCCGCGCCACGGTGGGAAACGTCGCGGCGAGGTCCTTGAGGGGGATGAGGAAGGCGTCCTTGAGCCAGGGATAGACCATGATCTTGCCGGCCAGGGTGCGGTTCTCCAGGGCGGCGATGCCCGCCTCGGCGCCCCGCATGCCGCTGATGGCATCGACGGAGACGTCGGTGTCGAAGGTGCCGCTCACCACCTTGGCGAGCACGATTTTCATGTCGTCGATGGTGGAACCGCTCGTTCCGAACAGGTAGACGCGGCGCGCCACGTACGTGTCGAGGTCGAGCTCGTGCTTCACGCCCGCCGGGATCCCCGCGAAGATGTTGATGAGGGCCAAATCCGCAGCGTCCTCGATGGCGTTCGCCACGAGGGCGCCCACCGGAGCCATGAGCGCAAAGTAGCTGAAGGGTCCTCGGGCGACCGTGGTCTTGGTGTTCACGAGATTCAGGGGCACGTGGCGAGACTTCGCGAGCGGGCCGGCCTTGGCGTACAGGGCGTCGAGCCGGACCTGGTCCATGTCGGTGCCGGTCACCGACACCTGCTCGATCCCCGCCGCGACGGCGCGCAGGACGTGCATCTGACCCATGGCGCCGCCGGCGCCGATGACGGCCACCCGCTCCCCCGGACGCAGCTCGCCGCTGCGGGGGATGTGGCGGTAGGAGACGGCGCAGTCGGAGCCGAGGGTGCCCGTCCAGCGGGTGAGACCATAGTGAACCCGGCCCACCCCCACGTTGACGCTCGCGCCCACCCGCTTCCCGCCGAGCACGAGGTTGAAGAGCCCGCGGACGGCGAGCTTGTCATTCAAGAGCTCGATGACCGCCTTGTCTGACCCGAAGTACACGATGTCGTCGAAGGCCTCGGCGGGCAGGGCCGACGGATGGGCGGCCGGGGCCGCCTCGAGGTGAGCGGCGGAAAGGGCCCGCCCCTGGGCCGGGTCAGCCCACACGGCAGTGACGCTCTGGGGGTGGGCCGCGGCGAGCGTGCTGAGGCCCCCGAGCGTCGCGCCGGCGTCCGCCACCACGAGCAGGCGACCCCCCGGCTTCGGTCCCTGGCGTTCGACGGTGACGTAGCTGTCCTCGACGCAGCTCCAGGGCTCGACGAGCGCGAGGGCGCTCGCCGAGCGATGGTCGGGGACGGGGAGGAGGAATCGCTCTCCGCTCGCGTCGACGATGACGCGCTCATCCATGAGCACGTACTCCTGGAGCCCCCCCTCGAAGTTGTAGCCGAAGGCGGCGTTGGACGCGGCGGTGGCCAGGCCCCGGTAGTCGGTCTGCACGAGCACGCGCTCGCCCACCCGGTGGCGGGTGACCCTCTCACCGACCGCCACGATGCGGGCCGTGACCTCATGACCCGGCACGGTGGGCTTGCCGCCCGGCACGTAGCTTGGGATCTCGCGCAGCACCTCGGCGGAGAGGCCGGTCTTCACCTCGCTCTTGCGGGCGTGCTGGTCGAACTGCTTCAAGAGCTTCATGTCCGAGAAGCACAGGCCGACGCACTCGACGCGGGCGAGGACCTGGGTCGGCCCGGGCCGGTCCACCGGCTTTTCCGTGTTGAGGGCGAGGCGGCTCGGACCCACGAGCTGGAGCGCGTACTGAGTGGAGGGGAGGGTGGGGCTTTCCATGGGGTCCTCCGATCGCGAACGGTCACGAGGTCTTAACGATGGACGAGACCGGGTGCGGCGGTCACTTGAGCATCTCCTGGCCGCCCGTCACCGGAAGCGCCTGGCCGGTCTCGTACTCCTGCTCGATGAGGTAGAAGATGGCGCGCATGACGTCGGCCGAGCGGCAGCCGCGCTTCATGGGGACCTTGGCCTCGTAGACGCGCTTCACGTCCTCGATGGTGGTGGCGCCGGGCACCTTTCCCATCTTGAGGTACTGGACGAAGAGGCCGGTGCGGGGATCCGACCACAGCGGGCCCTCGAAGAAGTTGCCCGGGCAGATGGCGTTCACCTTGATCCCATCCTCCACGAGCTCCAGGGCGAAACTCTGGGTGAGGCCGATGCCCCCGAACTTGGACCCGGCGTAGGCCCCGTTGCGGTTGGACCCGGCGAGCCCCGACTTGGAGTTGATCTGGATGATGTCGGAGCGGTAGGAGGGCCGGGCGGCGTGCTGCCGGGCCAGCACCGGGGCGGCCTGCTTTACGCACAGGAAGTAGCCCTTGTAGTTGACGGCGGTGACGAAGTCGAATTCCTGCTCGCTCTGCGTCTTCACCGACCCCGCCTTGAGGACCCCGGCGTTCGCGATGAAGACGTCGAAGCCGCCGTAGGCACGCACCACCTGCTCGATCAGGGCCGCTACCGAGGCCCCATCCGTGACGTTCACGGCGGCGCTCAGGGCGCGCCCGGCGCCGACCTGTCCCGTCAGGGACTCCGCCGCCGACCGCGCGCCGTCCTCGTTCAGGTCGGCGAGCACCACCACGCCTCCCTCGGCCGCGAACTGCTGAGCGATCTCGAGGCCGAAGCCCTGGGCCGCGCCCGTCACCACCGCGATGCGGCCAGCCGAGCGGCCCGGGGCGGCGGAGCGGGCGATCTGCTTGCGGTAGGCCTCGACCTCCCAGGTTTCGATGAAGCGGCGGTGGCCCTCGGAGAGCGCCTGAACGCCCCCCAGGCGTGCTGCACCGCTCATGACGCGGATGGCGTCGAGGTAGAGCAGCCGGCAATTGCGGGCGCCCCCCACGTCGTCCCCCGCACAGAAGATTCCCACCCCAGGGACGATGACCACCTTGGGCAGATAGTCCGTCCGCCTCCGGTGATCGGCCACCGCGGCGCGCAGCCGGTTCAGGAGCGCCGCCTCGTCCTCGCCTTCGACCGCGTCGAACCAGAGCGGGAAGGAATTGCAGTAGACGATCTGGTCGGGCGAGAGCGGACCCTGAGCGGCCACGGCGCGGGCCTCGCCCGAGGCAGCGAAGGCGAGCGCCTCGTCGCCGTCCTCGAGGATCACGACCGGCAGGGCGCTCGCCTCGGCCAAAAGGCCCCGCAGGGTGGGGGCGATGAGGAGCGTTTGCCGGACTGCATCCGCGCGCCGTTGGCTCGCGGTCGACGTCCAGGGCGCCTGGGGTGCGCGGGCGATGCGCCGTGCGACGGTGGCGAGGAGCCACTCGGCGTTCGCGCGCACCGCCTCGGGTGCGTCGCCGGCGAGGATGATGCCGTGGTTGGCCATGAGCACCGCGCGAGGAGCGCCCCCGCGCCTTTGCTCGTAGGCGGAGAGGCTCGCCCGCAAGGCCTGGGCCAGGGCGAAGCCCGGGTCGACGAACGGCACCCACACGACCTCGTCCCCGAAGAGCTCGCGGCCGATGGCCTCTCCACCCACTGCGCAGGTGAGGGCGTTCGCCACGGTGGCGTGACCGTGCACGACGAAGCGGCCGGGCACGAGGTGGTGGAGCAACGCCTCCACCGACGGTCGCTGGTTGCGCTCGGGCTCGAGGCGGGCCGCGTAGAGGGCCTTCTTGTAGGCGGCTTCCCTGGGCTCGCGCTCGGCGGGGAGGCTCGCGTGGGCGAGCGCCTCGAGACGCGGCCGGTCCATGGCGACGAAACCCTCGCGGCCGATGGAGGAGAGGGCCGAGCCACTCCCCTTGACGAGCAACCGGTCGCCCACCTTGACCGAGGTGTTGCCCCCTCCCGCCAAGACCATTTCGGGGTCCGAGCCGAAGTAGCGCGAGAGCAGGACCAGCTGGTCGAGGGGGTCGGCACAATCGGTGAAGGAAGGCCAGGAGCGGGTGGAGGTCATGGTGTCCCCTAAAAAAAAGTGGCTGCCCGGGGGCCTCGCGGCACGGCCGCCTCTAGTCGCCCCGGAACGCCAATAGCACCGCCTGGCCGAGGGCTGCGAAGGCGGCAATGCGCGACTCCGCGTCCGGGTAGCCGGGGTTGGGCGTGCCGTCCGCGCTCACGAACCCGGGCTCGCCGTGCGCGGAGAGGTACTGGTGGGCGGCGGCGACGCAGGCGCCCTCCCAGAAGATGGGGATGAGTTCGGCGGGAATGGGTGCGCCCTTGGCCGAGGGCCCGACCGGGAGGAGGTCGAGGGTGTTGTGCTCGGTGCCGGCGGTGACGGTGAGCCCGCTCCGCCGCAGCGTCGTCACGTAGTCGACGAGCACGGCCGGCGCGTTGCGGTTGGGAATGAACTCGGTCGCCCAGATTCCCAGGTTCTTCACGTTCTTGACGAGCTCCTCCGGGGTGGCCTCGAACTGGCCGAGCGGGCTCGCCCCGTCTGCCAACACGGGATAGCAGGGGATGCCACCGAGCTCCAGGGCGAGCGTCCTCGCCTCCGCGAGGTCGAGGTAGTTCTCCGGGACGAATCCGGGTTTTCCGGTCTTCATGAGGTGGCTTCGCACCTCGTTCTGCGTGCCCACCGCGTCCTGCGCGTCCTTAAGCTTGCAGGGCCCGCCGAGCAGGAGCGGGAGCCTCGCCAGCCGCTCGCCCGCCGGGATGGCGGCGAAGAGCGCTTCCTGGATGGCCTGGGCGAGGTGCCGCTCCTGCAGGACCACCGTCGCCTTGGGGCTGCCGTGGCGCTTCACCAGCGCGTCGATGATCCCTTCGGCACTGAGCTCGATGGGACAGCCCCGCTCGGCAAGGGTGGCGCTGCAGCGCCTCGCCATCTCGGCCATGCGCTCGCTGTCGCGGCTCCGGACGCCGCCCAGGATGGCGGAGGCGGTGGGCGTCAGCGGGTCGAAACGGCAGATGCCCTTCCCGCACAGATAGATCTTGCCGGGGTTCCCCGGATCGTTCACCTTCACGCCACGCCGGGCGAGCGGCTCGTCGCGGCACATCATCTCGAGCCCGAACAGGGGAAAGACGCGCGCCGACTCGCAGCGCGCGGCGAACTCCGCGTACACCGCGAAATCGTAATAGTTGCTCGTCCCGAGCAGGGCGCAGCGCTCCGCGCTCGCCCGTTCCACTGCCTCGGCGACCGAAGCGAATGCGGAGAAGTTGGGCGGGAGGTGCACATGAGCGTTCGTCAAAGCCGGGGAGCTTCGCCCGGCCAAGGAACGCGCCTTCTTACGGATCTCGGCGGGGGTGGGGAGAGCCTTGAGCGCAGTGAGTGCAGGGGTCATGGGAAGGGTCACGGCCAGGGTTTACATCATGCGAGCCAGTTCTCAAGGGCCACCGAGCGCTCCCCCAAGGTTCGGGAGGATGTGGCCCGCCATCGAAGCTCGCCCGGCCGGCGGGGCCGGTGCCGCGGGCCAGGCGAGCCGGGACAGGGCTATACCCCATTTTTGGCCCGGCGGACGACCTCGGCCGCGGACTGCACCGTCTGGGCCGTGTGGCCGGGCAGGGGCACGATGCGTTCGTCGATGGTGTCGAGGATCGAGTCGACCTGGGGGAAGAAGAGCTCCTCCATCTCCGCCGCCGGGGTGATCCAGTTGCGGCTGCCCACCACGGCCACCGGGGCGTCGAGGTGGTCGAAGGCGAGCGCCTGCACGTTGGAAGCCACCGTGTGGAGGAACGAGCCGCGTTCGACGGCGTCGCTCGCCAACAGGAGGCGACCGGTCTTCTTCACCGAGGCGACGATGGGCTCGTAGTTGAGCGGCGAGAGGAAGCGCAGATCGATCACCTCGGCTTCGAGGCCGTACCGCTTCTTCAAGATTTGGGCCGCCTCCACGGCCTTGTAGAGGGTCGCGCCCAAGGTGGCGAGGGTGAGGTCCTTGCCTTCGGTGCGAAGGGCCGGTTCACCCTCCGGCACCTCGTAGTAGCCTTGCGGGACTCCGCCCGGCTGGAAACGCTCGCCCATGTCGTAGAGGAGCTGGCTCTCGAAGAAGATGACCGGATCGGTTCCCCGGAGAGCGAGGTTCAACATGCCCTTCGCGTCGTAGGGGGTGGCCGGGAAGTAGACCTTGAGGCCGGGGATGTGGGCGACGAGCGCGGACCAGTCCTGGCTGTGCTGGGCCCCGTACTTGTTGCCCACCGAAACTCGCACGACGAGCGGCATCTTGAGCAGGCCGGCCGACATGGACTGCCACTTGGAGGCCTGGTTGAAGACCTCGTCGCCGGCCCGGCCCAAAAAATCGCAGTACATGAGCTCCACCACCGCCCGGCCGCCCGCCAGGGCGTAGCCCACGCCCGTGCCCGCGATGGCGCCCTCCGAGATGGGGCTGTTGAAGAGCCGGTGGTACGGCAGGGCCTCGGTGAGGCCGCGGTAGACCGCAAAGGCGCCACCCCAGTCGCGGTTCTCCTCGCCCCAGGCCGCCATGGAGGGGTCTTTGGAGAAGCGGTGCAGCATCGCCTCGAAAAGGCCATCGCGGTACTGGTATTGCTTGTTCTTGGGGATGGCCTCGCCCGCGCTGTCGAGGGCGAAGCGCGCCTTGCCGGCGATGGCCCGGACCCGCGGGTTTGCGGACAGATCCCCGAGGAGCTCGGGTCGCCTTGGGAGGCTGCCTTGCGCCTGGTCGTCGAGCGTCTCGGCCGTCCCGTTCGAGAACATGACCGACTCGATGAACGCTCCTTCGGCCCGGGGGCACTCGGCGTCGCTCGTGGCGAGCCTCACGACCGCCTCGAGCCTCGCGAGCGTCGCCGCGCGGGCCTCCTCGAGCTCGGAGCGCGAGGCCACCTTGTTGTCGACGAGGTACTCGGCGAAGCGCCCCACCGGATCGGCGGCCTGCCAGAGTTCGATCTCCTCCTTCGACCGGTAGCTCGAGGCGTCGGAGGGCGAGTGGCCCGAGATCCGGTAGGTGATGGTGTCGAGCAGGACCGGCCCGTGACCCTCGAGCAGGATCTTCTTCTTGCGCTCCACGGCCTCCGCCACCGCCAGGGGGTTGTACCCGTCGATGCGCTCCGCGTGCATGTTCTCCGGGTTCACCCCGGCCCCGACCCGGGCCAGCACCTTGAACCCCATGGTCTCGCCGTCGGTCTGACCACCCATGCCGTAGAAGTTGTCGTAGAAGTTGAAGAGGATGGGGGGGGCGCCGCCCACCGCCTTGTCCCAGAGCGTCCGGTACTGGTCCATGGAGGCGAAGCACATGGCTTCCCAGACGGGACCGCATCCCATCGAAGCATCGCCGATGTTGGACACCACGATCCCGCTCTTGCGATTGATACGCTTATACAGGGCGGCGCCGGTGGCGATGTCGGCGGAGCCTCCCACGATGGCGTTGTTCGGCATCGAGCCGAAGGGCGTGAAGAAGGCGTGCATCGACCCGCCCAGGCCGCGGTTGAAGCCGGCCTTGCGCGCGAAGATCTCGGCCAGGGTGCCGAAGAGGATGAAGGCCTCGGCGAGCTCCCGCACGTCTCCATGGGGCACCTTCTCGGCGACGCGCAGGGTCTCGCCGCCGAGGAAGCCCTCCATGGTGGCGAGGAGGACGCGCTCGGGAAGCTGGCGCGAGGCGGACAGGCACTTCGCCAGGATCTCGCCATGGCTGCGATGCGATCCGAAGATCCAGTCGTCCGGCTTGAGGCTCGCGCACTGTCCCACCGCAGCCGCCTCCTGGCCGATGGACAGATGCGCCGGCCCTTTGTGGCTGTAGGAGATGCCTCTCCAGCTGCCCTGGAGCTTGATGGCGTTCAGCATGGTCTCGAACTCTCGAATGTGGACCATGTCGACCCAGAGCCGCTTCAGACCGGCGGCCCCGAACCGCCCGAGCTCGGCCGCAAGGTCGCTCCGGTACTGGTTCACCGCGATCCGAGAGATCTCGATCCCACCCGGCTTGCGGACGACGCGCGGGTCGACCACCATCGACTTGGGCATGATCCGTCGTTCTCCCTTTATGCGAGTTCCCACACCGCGTCGCGAAGGGCCTCGCCGACCGTGGGGTGTGGAAAGATGAGTTCCCTCACGTCGCTCGCCCGGAGCTCCTGCTCGATGAGGGCGGCCGCACCCCAGATCATCTCCGAGGCGTAGCTTCCCACGAGGTGGACCCCGAGGATCCGGTCGCTCGAGCGGTCGGCGATGACCTTCACGGCGCCGGGAGTCGCAAAGCCGTTCTCGGCGCAGAAGCGTCCCGAGACCTTGAGGCTCAGGCTGGCCGTCTTGACGGCGAGACCTCGCCCGACCGCCTCCTGCTCGGTGAGTCCGACGCCGGCGGCCTCGGTCATCCCGTAGACCACCCAGGGCACGGCCTCGTAGCGCATCACGTTCCTCGAGCGCGCCCGCTCCCGGCCTGAGAGGATGTCGGAAACGGCCACCTCGGCCATGCGGGAGGCGGAGTGGGCGAGAAGGCTACGGCCGGTGACGTCGCCGATGGCCCACACCCCGGGGAGGTTCGTGCGCATGCGCTCGTCGACCACCACGCCCTGGGGTGGCGCGTCGAGGCCGGCCTCCCGGGCGCCGAAGCCATCGAGGACCGGCCTGCGGCCCACGGCCATGAGGACGAGATCGGCCTCGGCCCTGGCTGAGCGGCCCTCCTTCGCGGTGTAGTGGACGGTGGAGCCCTCGATCCGCTCCACCCGCGATCCCAGGCGGAAAGTCACACCCCGCAAGGCCTTGCGCAGGATGGGCGCTTGCTCCTTGTCCATGAAGGGGACGATCTCGTCCATCATCTCCACCACCTCGACCTCGCACCCGAGGGCGGCGAACAGGCCCGCGAACTCGACGCCGATGACGCCACCCCCAACCACGCAGAGCCGGTTCGGCATCGCGGGGAGCTCGAGGAGGCCAGTGGAGTCGACCACCTTGGGATTGCCCCGGCAGCCCGGGATGGGGGGCAGCACGGGGGCCGATCCCGTCGCCACGATGACGTGCGGCGCCTCGTGGACCTCGACGGCACCTTGCGGCGCACGGGCCTCGACCCGCCCCGAGCCGAGCAGCCTCCCCGCGCCCGCCCTCACCTCCACCCCGAGCCTCTTCTCGGTGGCCGCGATGCCGCCCCGCAGCTTCTCCACGACCTCGCGCTTCCAGGCCTGCATGGTCGGCCAGTCGAAGCGCAAGAGGTCCGCCTTCACGCCGAAGCGTTCGCCCTCGCGGGCATGGGCATAGATCTTGGCCGAGTTGATGAGCGTCTTCGTCGGTATGCAGCCGACATTGAGGCAGGTTCCGCCGAGTGCGGACTTCTCGAGGAGAAGGACCCTCTTCTTCGCGTGACCGAGCCGCTCGGCGGCCACGTAGCCACCCGGGCCCCCGCCGATGATGATGACATCGTAGCTTCCCATCGTGACCCTCAGCGCTTCGTAGGAATCCTCGTCCGCTTCGCAGCGGCGCCCGGAGGATACCAGGCCTCCGCCCGGCGTCGACGCACCTCGTCCGCCGTCGGCGGTCGGTTTGCCACAGCATCGAGAAATTGCCGATGTCCGTCTTGCCGCACTCCGCCTGTTTCGGAACAGAGCATAGCGTGGCGCGGTCCTCTTGGCGGAAAAGGTGCGCCTTCGCCGCCTCGCCCCGCAGTGCTTCGGCTCATGGGGCGAAGGCTCCGGTCAGCCGGCGTCGAGCGGAGCGAGAGGGCGACCGGGCCGCGTCGCGGCCGGGTGAGTCTTCGCTAACCGCGAGCTCGCGAACGCCGTGTGAGGAGAAGCCCTCCGCGAGGACCGGGGTGCGAGTTCGCGAGGTGACCGGGCGGAACGCAATCCTCCACCCAGCGTGGCGAGCTCCCGGCTGAGGCGGGGCCCGTGGGGTCTACCGGACCGGCGGACGAAGCCCGTGGCCGTGGCCGGCGCCGGCTGCCGGTCTCAAGGTCGCAACGGCACCCGGCTCGGGCCCGCGTTCTCCCACTTCTCGCTCCCAGACTGGATCGAGCAGCGCGCTCAGTTCCTTGCCGTACTCGACCATCCGGCGACGATACTCCTCGTCGCGGAGGGCTCGCGCGGCGTCCTCGTGGATGGGTCGCGCGCCGAACCGGACCAGGATCTCCCGCCCTTCGTCGTGGTGGTCACGGAGTGGACAAGGAGTGAAGAGGTTGTGCGTGGGCCCTCGGCCATCGCGGCCGGCGTAGCTCGTCTGCCAGGCGCGCAGCGCCTGGAAGGCGGGGTGGTTCAGCACCGAGGTGAGATCGCGCTTCTGGCGATACATCTCGTGGACGTTGTCGACCGCGTACGGCATGAAGACACAAGGCGAGATGTCCCCGTTCCAGTCGACGTGAAAGTAGCCTCCCGGTCGCCCGGCGGCCAGGCATCCTCCCGACATGGGTCCGCCGTTCCAGAAATCGATGAAGAACAGGCCGCGGTTGCGGATGAGCTCGAGTTGCCGGGTGAGCATCCGGCTGCGCTGTTCGGCGGTCACCATCATGTCGACGGTGTAGCTGCGCCCGATGGGCATGTAGTGGAACATCCAGGCGTAGAGGGCCCCCTGCTCGTCGAAGTAGTGGCGGATGATCTCCTCGGAGAGGAGCGTGTCCGCGTTCTCGCGCGTCGCGGTGAACGAGACGCCGAACGGTACACCCAGCTCGCGCAGCGACTGCATCGCCCGGCCGATGCGACGGTAGGTGCCCGAGCCCCGGCGTGCATCCGTCTCCCGCTCGAATCCTTCCACCGAGATGGCCACCGTGACGTTGGCGAGCTGGGCGAGCCGTTCGGCGAGGTTGTGATCGATGAGCGTGCCGTTGGAATAGAAGAGGAAGTAGGTGTCGTTGAACTCCTCGAACACGTCGAGCAGCCTCTTGCCCTGGCTCTCGTAGAGGAGGGGCTCGCCGCCAGAGATGACCGTGAAGTAAGAGCCCCAGCGGTCCCGCTTCTCGGCGAGGATCCTTCGGAAGACCTCGTAGGAAAGTGTTGCGGTGGCGCGGGAAGAGCTCGCAGCGTAGCAGCCGGAGCAGAAGAGGTTGCACTTCTGGGTCGGACTCACCACCACGAAGGCCGGCGGCTCGAAACCATGCTCGGCGATGAATGGGGCGACGTTCCTGCGTGCATTCATGACGAGATTAGCCACGAACACGCGCAGGAGCCCCTGGCGAGCCCGCCTGGAGATGCGGCCATCCGAGACGGCGCGCTCCATCTCGTGCAAGAGGTTGGTGATGGCGCGGTAGCGGAACTCCTGCACCCCGAGCGGCAAGCCTTCGAAGCGCTTCACGCAGTAGAAGTCGTGAAGCGCCGCGTCTCCCCGGGCGAGCGCGTAACGGCGCAGGGGCTTCAAGCTGAGGACCCAGTCGGCCACCTCCACCGCCGCCCGCTGTCGAACCCTCTCCAAGACCCGAGCCATCATCGCGACCTCCTTCGACATTGCCCTGGTCCCATGAAGCGGCAAAGCTCCCCGTCACCTCAAAGGTCATGGGCGCCCTCGGCGGCACAGGTGATCTCGACCACGGCGTCGCTCCCCGGCCACAGCACCTCGGCCGGTGCCGACCGCAGCTGCACGACGACCCGCTCGAGATCCTCCCGGCCGTTGCCTTGAGAATCCGAGTGGCCGCAGCCAACGCGGAGGATCCTCGCCGGGATGAGCCGGTCGGAGGTTTGTGGGGCGCGCACCCAGGCGAGCCTGGCCCGCCCGAGATGACGAGCGACCGCCCGATCGAAGTGCGCCAGGACCAGCACGTCGTCCGAACGGATGAGCGACAGGACCTTGCGCGATCGACGGACGGGCCCGTCCACCCGCACCCAGAGTCGCCAGACCAGGCCCGAGGCCGACGCCCTCAGAATGACGGAAGGGCCTAGCCGCTCTCGGCCGTCGATCGCGGACGAAGGGTCCGCCTGTCCTCGAAGCCGCACGGCCGGGTCCGCCTGTTCCCATTCGGGCGCAGGCGCGATCTCGAGGATGTCCTGGCCCCTCACGATGAGTTCCCCCTCCCGCGTGAAGAGGCGCGTGACGAAGCCGGAGGTGGTGGAGCTGATCTCGATGACGTGGGGCAGGACGTAGGCCTCGAGCGACGAGAAGGTCTTCCATTCGTGCGAGGGGCAGGTCACCATCGTCGCTCGCCGGGCTGCGGGCCGAGGCCCGTCCCTCGCCGCATGGAGTGCAATCGGCGCACCAGGCCTGGGGGTCTCGTGGCGTCGGCGGGCCATTGCGCTCGCCTCGCTCGTGGCGGCGGGCTAAGCGGCCTCGCACGCGTCCGAACCGTCTTGGTTGGCCGCGGATCCCGCACCCTGTCGCCGGTTTCGCCAACAGGGGGCAGCGAGGGGTTCCAGGATGAGCGCGTGAACTCCGAACCCGGGCCCCCTGACGGAAAGGGACGCGCGCCTGCGCACATCGCCTTCCCGGACACCGGAATGGGCTTTCGCGGGCTGGCGCGGCTCGGAAGGACTCGCGCCCGGCGCTGGCGGGTCCGGGTCTGCTTCAGCTCGACAGCCCGTACTTGTGCATGCGGTCGATGAGGGCGCTGCGACTGATGCCCAGGCGGCGCGCGGCCTCCGACTGGTTACCCGAGGTCGCTGCCAGCGTGCGGGTGAGAAGGCTGCGCTCCAAGGCGTCGAGGTGCTCGCGAAGCGAAAGGGAGTCGTCCGAGGCGCTCTCGGGTTCCCCGGCAGGTTCCACGGCCATCGGAGGAACCCCGGGAGACGGGCTGCACGCCTCCAGCCCTATCTCGCCACCCCGGCTCAGCGCCACCCGGCGGGCCACGTAGTTCTCGAGTTGCCGCACGTTGCCCGGCCAATCCGCGCGCGAGAGCCGCTCGACGAGGGGCGGGGTGAGTCGGACATCGCGCACCTCGAAGCGCTCGGCGTACCGGCGAGCGAACTCCGCCGCCAGGGCCGGGATGTCGCCGCGCCGCTCGCGCAGGGGGGGCACCCAGAGTTCCACCACGGCCAGCCGGTAGTAGAGGTCCTGGCGAAAGCGGCCCGCCCGCGCATCCGCCTCCAGGTCGCGGTTGGTGGAGGCCACCACCCGGACGTCCACCCGCTCCACTCGGCTCGAGCCCACCGACTGGATCTCGCCGTCCTGCAGCGCGCGCAGCAGCTTCGCCTGTACGGTTCCGGGAAGCTCGCCGACCTCGTCGAGGACGAGGGTCCCCCCGTCCGCCCGCGCGAAGAAGCCACGCCTCGCCTGCGCGGCGCCCGTGAAGGCCCCGCGCACGTGACCGAAGAGCTCGGATTCCGCCAGCTCGGAAGGGATGGCCGCGCAATTGAATTGGACGAGGGGGCCTTCGGCGCGGCGACTCTGCGCGTGCAGGAGCGAGGCAATCATCTCCTTGCCGGTGCCGGTCTCGCCACGCACGAGGACGGTGATGTCCTTCGGAGCCAGGCGGGCGACGCGACCCAGAAGCTCCTGCATGGCCGGGGATTGTCCGATGATGCGCCGCCCGATGAGCCGCTCGGCGGCGAGCTGCCGGTTCTGCACGCGGAGCGCGCGCGTCTCCAGCGCACGGTCGAGAACCGTCGACATCTCGTCGATGTCGAAGGGTTTGGTGACGTACTCGTAAGCGCCGTTCCGGATGGCCTGCACCGCGATGCGCTCCGAGCCGTGGGCGGTCAGCAGCACGACCGGCAAGGACTCGTCGCGCTCGCGGATGGCGCCCAAGAGCTCGAGGCCATCCATGCCTGGCATGGCGAAGTCGGACACCACGGCGTCGACCCGCTCGAGCGCGGCGAGCGCCTCGGTCGCGTCCCGTGCGATGACGGCCTCGTCACCACGCGTGTCGAGCAAGGCCTTGAGCGCGAAGAGCATGCTCGGCTCGTCATCGACGAGCAGTACGCGCGCCATCGGCCGGGACCTCCTCTCCCTCTCCACGATCGCACGTTTTCGTTGACGGTGTGACCTCAAAGCAAGGCCCGGGCCAAGCGGGAAGTGGTCCTGCCAAGAGGGGGTGACTGTTGGAAAAAGAAACACTTGGACTGCCGAGCCTGTGCTAGTTTCCGACACCTCGGGTCACGGTCCTGTGACATGTCGGCGGCTCTGGTCCGGTTCCTTGCGAAGGCGTCCGCCCTCTGCGAGCTTGGCATGTCCATTGAAAGGAACGCGGGCGCGGCGGGTGCCGCGCCGCCGAGGTCTTAGGAGGTGCTCTTGGCCCAACTCGATCTCGATCACCGCAAGCTCTACCGACTGCCCTGGAACCTCACGGACAACGTGATCGCGTGGCTCGAGCCAACCAAGCAATGCAACATTGCCTGCGATGGGTGTTACTCGGCGAACCGGCCCGGCAGCCACAAATCGCTCGATCAGATCCGCGCCGATCTCGACCTCTTCGAGCGGTACCGGAAGACCGACGCCGTTTCCATCGCGGGCGGCGATCCACTCACGCACCCGCAAATCGAGGAGGTCGTGCGCCTCGTCGCGCGCCGCGGCTTAAAGCCCGTCGTCAACACCAACGGCTTCGCCATGACCCCCGAGCTGCTGCACAAGCTCAAGGCGGCCGGCCTGCGCGGCGTCACCTTCCACGTGGACAGCCTGCAGAACCGCCCGCGGTGGAAGGGCAAGACGGAGGTGGAGCTGAACGAACTCCGCCAGCATTTCGCGGACATGACGGCCGAGGTGGGAGGAATCTCCTGCACGTTCAACGCGACCGTCTACGAGGCGACCTTGCCCCTCGTCCCGGAGGTGGTGGCCTGGGCCGAGAAGAACCCCGCCAAGGTCCAGGTCCTCGTCTTCATCGCCTTCCGCACCGAGGACACACGCTTCGACTACTATGCCGGGGAGGAGAAGGTCGAAACCCGCAAGCTCGTCTACCACGGTGGGCGCCCCGATCGCATCGACATCGGCTCGCGCGAGATCGCTGCCGCCATCGCCGCGCGCTTTCCGAACTACGCGCCTTCGGCCTATCTCAACGGCACCGAGTCGCCCGACAGCCTGAAGTGGCTATTGTCCCTCGTGGTGAACGATGGCGAGGAGATCCTGGGCAGCGTGGGCCCTCGCTTCGTCGAGCTCTCCCAGGTGACCCATCACCTCGTTCATGGCCACTATCTCGGCTACGTGGATCCGCAGGTGATGGGGTGCGCGAAGGCCCTGCTCCCCTTGGGCCTGCTCGATCCGGGGTTGCGCGAGGTGGCCCGACGGTGGCTCGGCAAGCTCGGCCGGCGGCCGTGGCGCGCCGCTCGGCCCCTTTACCTTCAGTCCATCATGGTCATCCAACCCATCGACATGACCGCCGACGGCCGCACGTCCATGTGCGACGGCTGTCCGGACATGACCGTTCACCATGGCGAGCTCGTCTGGTCGTGCCGTCTCGAGGAGCAGCTCCTGTTCGGGAGCTGGCTCAGGGCCCGACCGCGCCCCGGTGAGTCGGCCGCCGAGGGGGCGAGAAAGAGCTGAGGAGCCTCCTCACGGGGGCGGCGGGCTCGGCAAGGTTCCCACCGCGGTCGTCCCCTTCCCAGGAGAGCTCACGTACTCGAGCCTCCCGCCGTGCTGCTCGAACACCGCGCGCGCCAACACCACCCCGAGCCCGGTCCCCTTTTCTCGCGTCGTGAAGTACGGCGTGCCGAGCCGAGCCAGCACCTCGGGGGCCATCCCGCGTCCGGTGTCACGGACCGCCACCCGCGTGTCGCTCCCCAGCGCCTCGATGGCCACCTCGACCTCGGCACCCCCCGGGCACGCCTCGATGGCGTTGGCCACCAGGTTGAAGAGCGCCTCGCGCAGGTGGTGCGGGTCGACCGTCAGATGGGCGTCCCCGCTGCGGCGCAGCAAAACTCCGCTCGTGTCGGCCCTTGCCCTGAGCGCCGCCAGCACCGAGTCGGCGAGCTCGCCCAGATGCACCGAGCTGAGACGGACGAGGTCCAGGGGTCGGGTGAAGGTGAGGTGGCTCTCTAGGATGGCGCTCATGCGCTCCACCTCCTCCTCGGCCACGGCCAGTCGCTCGCGCGTCCCCGCATCCGCGGCCGAGCGGTGCGAGAGCTGCACGAGCGCCTTGATGGCCGCGAGCGGGTTCTTGAGCTCGTGCGAGAGCCGCGAGCCGACCTGCTCAAGGTCGCGGGCGCGCGCCAGGGCCTGATCGGCCAGTTCCTCCCGCGCCCGAAAGGCCTGTGCCACCGCGTCATTGGCGCTCTGTTGCAGGACGGTGATGAACCGCAGGTGCACGATGAGCGTAGCAAGGGTGGCGATGCAGGTGGCGAGGGTGAACCATGGGTCCGCGACCCTTGGACCGAGCAGCGCCGAGGGCGCGAGGGCTATCCCGAGCACCACGGCACAGAAGGCGGCGAAGGCGGCCTGGCCCCTCCCGGATGAGCCCTGGCGCGAGAAGAGGGTGGAGAAGTTCACGAACATGGTGAACGCGAGCGGGCTGCGGAGACCGCCGGTCAGGGCCACGCCCAGGACCGCCTTGACCACGGAGACGATGCGCAGCGTGCCGAGCAGCTGGCGGGCATCCCGGCCTCCCCTCCCCGAGACTGTGACGCTCATCGACAAGAGAAGGGAGAGGACCGTCAGGGCCAAGATGGCGAGGAGGCGACCTCTCGGATAGCCGCCCAGGGCCAGGGTGGCGAGGACGCCCACCCACATGCCGTGATAGGAGACCCAAACCCAGGTCAGCCGGGTGAGCCTCAAGGCAGCCTCGTCGGGATCGCCGAGGACCATGCCCGCGGCGGGGTGAAGTGCCGGCTCCTGATGCGCCTGCGACATCTGGTCCATGAGCCGCCCGGGGCAGCGAGGCCCATACCCACGGGGCGCCCAATTGTAGCCTACACATCCAGAGAAGCACGCGACCGCTCGGGCTCACAGCCGGCGGGACCCGACAACCTCTCGACGGCCGCGCATCCTCGTACCTGAGGGGCTTGCGACGGAACGACGCATTCCTGAACTCTCTCCGCGACGGAATCGGCGGTGAGAGGAGGGCAGTCCTGAGAGCGGGTGGGCTCTCGGAGGACGCCCTCATCGCGTGGCCATCCATCGCTCCCCGCAGTTCGGACACAGGTAACTTGTCATGGGTCCGACGGACTGTTGAGGCGTACCCTTCGCTCCGCATTTCGGACACTTGTCCGTGGGCTTCGTGGGTGCCGGGATGTGCACGGGCATGAGGTTCTCCAGGGTGAAGGCCGAGGTCTGCGCTGGCGGGGGGAAGAAACTCGGACGTCGGGGCCGGCTCGGCGCCGACGATCTTGGATCGCTTCGCGAGCGGAAAGGAAGGCCTCTTCAAGGCCAGAGATCGTTCAGTACCGCAGCGAGGCGCACTCCGGCCTTGGCCAGTTGTTCGCGGATGACCTCTTGAGCGGCCGCCTCGTACGGTGCGCTCACCACTTCATGGAAGCGCAGCATCCTCCCCGCCACCCCCGAGTCGTCGCAGCTGTCCAAGGGCCGAGGCGCCTCGACCGGTATCTTGGGGCGCAGGCGGCCGTAGGCGACCCGCTCAGCAAACTCGTGGCTCTCCCAGGCCCAGGCGAGCGGGTCTCTCGGCGCACCCTGCCAGACCGTCGCCCGTGCCGAGAACTCCCGATCGAGCGCTGCCGCGAAGTCTTGGGCGCTCGTTCCCCCCATCATCCGCCCGAGAATGTCGGTGTCCCAGAGGGCGTGCAAATTCGGGTGGTAGTCGCCGCTGCCCAAGACCCTCTCGCGAGGCGAGCGCCCGTAGTACTGAACCGGTACGCAATTGCCGCCTCGGTCGTGGTTGTTGGTGGCGTGGAGCGGTTGGTGCACGTCGCCCACGAAGTGAATGAGAAACCTCAGGGCGGCCGCTCGCTCTTCGGGAGGCGCAGAAGCCCTGCGAAGCAGGGCGACCTCCCCGGTGATGGCGCGCGTGACGCATCCCGCGGCCGGGCAGTACTGGAGCAGATCTCCCGGCCCCGACCCGCGCGGGATGTCGAGGTAGTGCCAGGGTGCGGTGTCCGGATTCACGTGCCGATAATCGTCGGCCCATGTCGAAGCGTCCGCGAAGGCGTCGAGTCCCGATACGCGGCAGAAACGCTTCAGGGTCCGATCGATCGGAACGCGCTCGAGGATTTCGCGCGCGACCTCGCGTGCGTGCGGGCGAAGATGTCGCTCGGCGATGAGAGCGACGAGGAGGTGGCCTTCGCATCCCCAAGCGAGGGCGCGAGCAGGGACGAAGAGGAGGGCGACGGCGGCCAAACCTGCGCAGAGGAACTGCGCGCCTGCAGAGCGGCGATCTCTCCCCGGGAGGTCCTCCCGGCCGGGCTTCGGCCGGGGCGCGCTCACCGCTCCCCCCTCGCCCCCGAGACGGCCCGCAGATGCCGGAAGCGCGCTCTCGACCCGACGGTCACGGAAGGCCTATTCCCATCGGAACCGTACCCAGGCAACGAGTCCGAAGAGGAGGGTGAATCCGACCAGGGCGCTCAGGGGTCCGGCTGCGGGAGCGAGCGGAAACCCGCGCCAGCTCATCGCGTCGAGGCCATCCATGGCCCAGCGGGTCGGGATGGCGAGGGTGGCCTTCTGCATCCAGGCCGGAAAGAGGAAGGCGGGGAACCATGCCCCGCCGAGCATGGCCATGACGAGGGTAGCGAAGATCCCGAGGCCGCGCGCGGTCTCCGGGGTACCGCCGAGCGCCGCCAAACACAGGCCAAAGGTGGTGGCCATGGCCGAGGTCGCCAAGAGGAGCGCCGCGAAGCCCAAGCCGCTCCCCGCCACCCGGATGCCGAACACCGCCGCCCCGAACCCGAGCACGGTGGTGAAGGCGAGGAGAGAAAGGAGCCAGCTACTCGTCGCCCGGGCACCGAGCAGGGTCGCCCGCGACAGCGAAGCGGCCCGCAGGCGGTCCCATACGCCCCGGCGTCGATCGAGCAAGAGAGCGAGCCCCGCCTCGAGTCCCATGAAGAGCACGAACTGCACCGCCATGCCGCCGAACGCATGCGTGTAGCCATCGTAATGGGCACCGGGGTGTGCGGCCACGGGCTCGTCGAGGAGCGTGAACGGAACGGAGAGACCGCCGCGGCTAGTGTGCTCGACGCCCGGGCGGCCGTAGTACTCGCCCACGCCGGTGAGGATGCGGGTCAGGGCATCGCGGTCGGCCGCGTCGAGATTGGAGCCCGCGAGGTTCTTGAGGGCGGCTTCGACCTGCTCGTTGGCGACGAAACGGGCTGAACAGCCGCGCGCTCACCGCCTCCATCCCGTGCTGGGTGACGAGCCCGCGAACCATGGCCGCCTTGGCCTGGCGCGAAGGGTCGCGCCTTTTGCCCGCCCGAGAACAGGGCTCGCAGGGCGTCGTCGCCGAATCCGGCCGGGATGACGAGCCCCGCCGCGGCGGTGCCACGCCGCACGTCCTCGCGCCTGCGCGGCCGAGCAGTCTGGGGATCGACGCCCACCGTCGGCTCGTCGAGCAGGATGACGTCGGGGTCGTGCTGGATGCCTGCGGCAAGGTTGAGGCGTCGCTTCATCCCCCCGAGAAGGCCTCGATCCGTTCGTCAGCCCACTCGGAAAAGCCGGAGAGAGCCGAGGCGGCCGAGCAGGCCTCACTGAGGGCGTTCTTTGCCAGGCCGGAAAGTGCGCCATAAAAACGGATTGGCCCGGGCCGAGAGCCGCTCGTACAGCGCGCGGTCCTGGGGCACGAGACCAAGTCGGCGCTTTGCCGGGTCGCCGTCCCCCGAGAGAGGTCGACCCGCGATGAGGACCTCGCCACCTCGGGACGGAGGACGCCCGACAAAAGGGACGGCGTGGTGGTCTTGCCGGCCCCGTTCGGCCCGAGCAAGCCCACGATCTCGCCGGGGCGCACCAGGATCGAAAGGGAATCCAGCGCCGTGACGGCGCCATAGCGCTTGGTGAGCCCTCTCCCCTCGCGCACCAACTTGAGTCATCAAGTTCCGCGGATTCGCTCGATCGAGAGGAGCGCGCGGGTGGCGCGCGAATGGTCGAGGCAGGATCTGCCGGCGCCTCATCGCAAAATGCATGGAGAGGCTCTTTTTGGGGATGCCATCTGCAAGCGATCCGGGCGACGCAGCGTGCGCGGGGCGGAACTTCTCGTGTCGGGACGCGGAGTGGGCGCACGGGTCCGCGCGCCTCAGGGGATGGCTTGGATCGTGCTTGGGACGCGGAGTGGGGGATACGTATGCGCGACCTCGCGACAGGCGACTTTGTGGACCAGTACGAGATCACCGAGGTGCTCGCGCGGAGCGGGATGGCCACGCTTTTCAAGGCCCTCGATCGCCATTCGGATCGGGCCGTCGTGCTGAAGGTCCCCCATGTTCAGTACGAGTGCGATGTGGCCTTCTACGAACGTTTCCGGCGCGAGGAAGAGATAGGACACCGCCTCGACCACCCGAACATCGTGAAGGTCCTTTCCGCGACCGAGAAGAGCAGGACCTACCTCGCCATGGAATACGTGGAAGGACGATCGCTCCGAGCGATCCTTCGCGCGGGCGGGCCCCTCCGGGCGGAGTTCGCTCTCGACGTCGCGCGCCAGCTCGGCACGGCCCTCTCCTATCTCCATCGCCATGGCGTCGTACACCGCGATCTCAAGCCGGAGAACGTGCTGCTCGTCCCACCCGAGAACACCGTCAAGCTGCTCGACTTCGGGATCGCGCTGCTCGATTCGGCTCGCCGACTGACCTGGGCCGGGCTCTCTGGCACGCTGGGGACGCCGGACTACATGGCTCCCGAGCAGATCCGGGGTCGACGCGGCAGCGCGCGAACGGACCTCTATGCGTTGGGTGTCATCCTGTACGAGATGCTCACCGGCCACCTGCCACACGAGGCTCCCAGCACGGCAGCCCTGTTGCGCGCGAAGCTCCGCCGCCCGCCGACGCCCCCCAAGGCCTACCAGAAGGACCTTCACCCCGCGCTGCAAGCCATCGTGCTGAAGGCCCTGGCCCGCGAGCCCCAAGATCGCTACGGAAGCGCCGAGGAGATGCTCGCGCACCTCGTCGAACCCTACGCCTCACCGGCGAGCGAACGGCCGGCCCTCGAGTCACGGCGTCCCCCGGGCTGCAGGTGGCGGCGCCCGTTGTTTCGCTCGCTCATGGTGGCCCTCCTCGCGGCAGCAAACGCCTCGCGCGCCTGGCGGGTCCACCGGCACCGCGCCCCCCACGCGGCGGCCATGACCCCGGGCCGAGACGCGGCGCGCCCATGATCGGGAACCGCGGCGGCCCGAGCGAAGCCTCGGTCGAGTCCAACGCGGCCTCCATGGCCGGGGTCCTGCGCATCCTCGCGAGGGTGGCCTCACACGATGTGCCGGTCCTCTTTTACGGCGAGAGGGGCGCCGGGAAGAGCGTCCTCGCCCGCGCGCTTCACGCGGCTTCGGCCCGGCGGATGAACGCCTTCGTCGCCATCGACTGCCAGGCTCTTGTGGCCGGGGACCGCCCCTCGGCCTTGGTCCTCTCTTCCCGGGTCGGCGAGGCGCGGAGCGGCACCCTTCTCTTGGAGGAGGTGAGCGCCCTCCCCGATCGCCTGCAGCTCGCCGTGGCCTCCTTGCTCGAGAAAGGCCAGAGGGGCAAGGTCGAAGTGCGCATCGTGGCGACCACGCACCGGGACCTCGGCGACGTGACGAGCACGGGTAGGTTCTATCGAGGGCTTCTCGATCGGCTGAGCGTGTGTGAGATCCGCGTGCCGCCGCTTCGCGATCGCCCCGAGGACATCCTGCCCTTGGCCCGGCGCTTCCTCCACCTGTTCAAGGAGGGGCCGGGGAAGGCCCCAGCACTCGCTCCTCGCGCGGAGCTTGCCCTGCTCCACTATCCCTGGCCTGGAAACGTCCGGGAGCTCCGCAATGCCATGCAGCACGCTCTGGTGCTCTCGAAGAGCGCTCTGCTCGACATCGAGGCACTTCCCCCCAAGCTATGGGCCCGAGATGGGGCGTCATGACGGGGTCGCGATAGAGGGACGCGAGCCGCGGTCGGCCCGAGCCGCACGAGGACGGCGCGAGACCGGGTTTGTTTCGGTCTCCGCCCGAGGAAAGAGCGGGAAGTCTGCGCGCGGCCCCCTAGGGCCTCGCGAGGAGGCGAACCCGGAGGGGGTTTCTTGCGGTCTGCGGTGCTCGGCCTCGTGGAGGCTTGCGGAATGCACGCCGCCGGGTGCGCCAGAGCCGCGGACTTCAAGGGAACACTGCTGGCACTCCGCCTGCACTTCGGGCCTGAAAATGTCCTTCACGACATCCGGGGGCCGCACCTGCACGCCGTTCGGTGAACTGCGGCGGCCGCCCCCAAGACGGGAGACCACAGGATGCTGGACGTCATCTGCCTCGTCGCTGCGCTCGCCTTTTTCGTGGTGAGTCTCGCCTACGTCAATGGCTGTGACCGGCTGTAGGTGAAGCCATGAACTTCGAATACGCCATCGGTATCGTCCTGTCCGTGCTGCTCGCTGGCTATCTCGGCTATGCGCTCATCTTCCCCGAGCGCTTCTAGAGGGCTGCCATGACACTCAACGGCTGGATCCAGATCGGCCTCTACGCGCTCGTCGTCTTCGCCCTCACCAAGCCCTTTGGGTTGTACCTGTACCGGGTCTTCGAGGACGAGCGAAAGCCCCTGCCGCGCCTGTTCGGGCCGGTCGAGCGCTTCCTTTGCCGGTTGTGCGGGGTGGACCAAAGGAAGGAGCAGGGTTGGAAGGGCTACGCCGCGGCCATGCTCTTCTTCAGTTTGCTCGGGCTCGTGGTGACCTACGCCATACTGCGCCTGCAGCCGCAGTTGCCCCTGAATCCGCAGAAGTTCGGCGCCGTCGCGCCCGACCTCGCCTTCAACACGGCCGCGAGTTTCGTGACCAACACCAACTGGCAGAACTACGGCGGCGAAAGCACCATGAGCTATCTCGCCCAGATGGCGGGACTCGCCTGGCACAACTTCACCTCGGCGGCGGTCGGAATCGGGGTAGCGCTCGCCGTGGCGCGCGGGCTCACCCGCCAGCCCGGGGCAGAGGGCGCGAAGACCCTGGGCAACTTCTGGGTCGATCTCATCCGCGCCACGGTCTACGTGCTGTTGCCGGTGTCTATCCTGGTGGGCCTCGTCTTCGTGGCGCTCGGCGTGCCGCAGACGCTCTCGGCCTACGCGAGCCTCACCACGCTCGAGGGGGCGAAGCAGCTCGTGGCCCTGGGACCGGTGGCCTCGCAGGAAGTCATCAAGATGTTCGGGACGAACGGCGGCGGGTTCTTCAACGCCAACAGCGCCCACCCCTTCGAGAACCCGACCCCCCTCGTGAACTTCATCCAGATGGTGCTCATCTTCGCCATCCCGGCCGGGCTGACCTACACCTACGGCAAGATGGCCCGCAACACGCGCCAGGGCTGGTCCATCTTCGCCGCCATGGCCTTCTTGTGGCTCGTCGGCGTGGCGGTGACCTACCAGGCGGAGGCCCACGAGAACCCGGCCCTGCACGGCCTGGCCGTCTCGAGCGCCCCCGGCAACATGGAGGGCAAGGAGGTTCGCTTCGGCATCGCGAGCAGCGCCCTCTTTGCCACCGTCACCACCGATGCCTCCTGCGGCGCGGTGAATTCCATGCACGACAGCTTCACGCCGCTGGGGGGCCTCGTCCCCATGGTGAACATCCAGCTCGGCGAGGTCATCTTTGGTGGGGTGGGCGCCGGGCTCTACGGCATGCTCGTGATGGTCGTCCTCACCGTCTTCATCGCCGGCCTCATGGTGGGTCGTACGCCCGAGTACCTCGGCAAGAAGGTCGAGGGGCGCGAGATGAAGCTGGCCATGCTCTACATCCTGGTGTTCCCGGCCATCGTGCTCACCCTCACCGCCTGGTCCTCGGTGGTGGGGCTCGGGACCTCCTCGCTCAACAATGCGGGCCCCCACGGGTTGTCGGAGCTCCTCTACGCCTACTCGAGCGGGGCCGGCAACAACGGGTCGGCCTTCGCGGGCCTGAACGGCAACACCAAGTTCTGGAACCTGACCCTGGCGGCGGACATGCTCATCGGCCGCTTCTGGATGATCATCCCGGCGCTCGCCATCGGTGGCTCGATGGTGGGCAAGAAGGTGGTGGCGCCCGGACTCGGTACCTTTCCCACCACCGGCCCCACCTTCACGGCCCTGCTCGTCTCGGTCGTCCTCATCGTCGGAGCCCTGACGTACTTCCCGGCCCTGTCCCTCGGCCCGGTGCTCGAGCACTTCTCGGCTCTGGCCGGAAAGGTCTTCTAGTCATGGCCTCTCCCAAGGTGAAGCAGCTCTCCCTTTTCGATCCGCACATCGTGCGCCAGGCCGTGCTCGACAGCCTGAAGAAGCTGGATCCGCGGCTCGTGGCCAAGAACCCGGTCATGTTCGTGGTGGAGGTGGGGAGCGTCCTCACCACCGCGCTCTGGCTCAGGGATCGCCTCCTGCACCCGGCCGGCGCGGCGCCGGGCTGGTTCACCCTCACGGTGAGCATCTGGCTCTGGTTCACCGTGGTCTTCGCGAACTTCGCCGAGGCGGTGGCGGAGGGGCGGGGCAAGGCTCAGGCGGCGACCCTGCGCCGCATGAGGCGGGAGATCAGGGCACGCAAGCTCGTCGACGGACGCGAGGTGAGCGTGGACGCCTCGTCCCTGCGCAAGGACGACCTGGTGGTCATCGAGGCGGGCCAGATGGTCCCGGGAGACGGCGAGATCGTGGAGGGGATCGCCTCGGTGGACGAGTCGGCCATCACCGGCGAGTCGGCGCCGGTCATCCGCGAGGCGGGCGGCGATCGTTCGGCGGTGACCGGAGGCACGCGCGTCCTCTCCGATCGCATCGTGGTACGGGTGGGCGTGAACCCCGGGGAGTCCTTCCTCGATCGCATGATCGCACTCGTGGAGGGGGCCGCCCGGCAGAAGACGCCCAACGAGATCGCGCTCCACATCCTGCTCGTCGGGCTCACCATCGTCTTCCTCTTTGCCTGCGTCACCCTCGTCCCCATCGCCGCCTACTCCGGCATCAGCCTGTCCGCCACCGCCATCGTGGCCCTGCTTGTGTGCCTCATTCCCACCACCATCGGTGGCCTGCTCTCCGCCATCGGGATCGCCGGGATGGATCGGCTCCTTCGCAAGAACGTGCTGGCGATGAGCGGGCGCGCGGTGGAGGCGGCCGGCGACGTGGACACCTTGCTCCTCGACAAGACGGGCACCATCACTCTCGGCAATCGCATGGCGACCGAGTTCATCCCCGGGCCCGAGGTCAAGGTGGAGGCCCTGGCCGACGCCGCGCAGCTGGCGAGCCTCGCCGACGAGACGCCCGAGGGACGCTCCATCGTGGTGCTGGCGAAGGAGCGCTACGGGTTGCGTGGGCGGGAGGTGGACCACGGCCGGCACACCTTCATTCCCTTCACCGCCCAGACGCGGATGAGCGGGTGCGACATCGGGGGCCGGGTCATCCGCAAGGGCGCGGTGGACGCGGTGGCCCGCCACGTGGCCGCCCTGGGGGGGGCCATGCCGGCCGAGCTCGAGCAGACCGCCGGTCGCATCGGTGACGCGGGCGGAACGCCCCTCGCCGTCTCCGAGGGCGCCCGGGTTCTCGGCATCATCCTCCTCAAGGACGTGGTGAAGGGCGGGATCAAGGAGCGCTTCGCACGCTTCCGCGCCATGGGGATCCGGACCGTGATGATCACCGGCGACAACCCGCGCACGGCGGCCGCCATCGCGCGCGAGGCGGGGGTGGACGACTTCCTCGCCGAGGCCACCCCCGAGGCGAAGATGAAGCTCATCCAGAGCGAACAGGGCAGAGGCAAGCTCGTCGCCATGACCGGCGACGGGACCAACGATGCGCCCGCCCTGGCCCAGGCCGACGTGGGCGTCGCCATGAACACCGGGACCCAGGCGGCCAAGGAAGCCGGCAACATGGTCGACCTCGACTCGAACCCGACCAAGCTCCTCGAGGTCGTGGAGGTGGGCAAGCAGCTGCTCATGACCCGCGGCACGCTCACCACCTTCTCCATCGCGAACGACGTGGCGAAGTACTTCGCCATCCTGCCGGCGCTCTTCGTGGCGGCCTACCCCCAGCTCGCCCCGCTCGACATCATGCACCTCTCCTCGCCGTTCAGCGCCATCCTCTCGGCGGTCATCTTCAACGCCATCATCATCGTCTTGCTCATCCCGCTCGCCCTGGCGGGCGTGAAGTACCGGCCCATCGGCGCGGCCGCCGTGTTGCGCCGCTCCCTCCTCATCTACGGGGTGGGCGGGGTCATCGCGCCCTTCCTCGGGATCAAGCTCATCGACCTGGCGCTCGCCGCTGCGGGCATCGGGTAGTCGTTTGGAGGAAGACATGCGAGGCAACGTCGCCACCGTAGTGCGTTCCCCGGTTTCGCCGTCCGCGTCCGAGGCTCCCCGCGGGGAAAGCATGCTCCAGCACCTGGGCCCGGCCATCCGGGCCACCATCGTCACCCTCGTCCTCACCGGGCTTGTCTACCCGCTCGCCATGACCGGTCTCGCCGAGGTGCTCTTCCGGCACCGGGCCGAAGGGAGCCTCGTCGCCGATGACGCCGGCCGGGTGGTGGGTTCGGAGCTCATGGCGCAGGGCTTCACCAGTCCTGGCTACTTCCACCCGCGCCCTTCGGCGGCGGGGGAAAAGGGCTATGACCCCCTCGCCTCGGGAGGCTCGAACCTCGGTCCCACCTCGAAGAAGCTGCGCGATTCGGCCGAGGCCGCCCTGTCCGCTCTCGAGAAGGAGAATCCCGACGCCCCGGCCCCGGCCCCGGCCGAACTCGTCACCGCCTCGGGGAGCGGACTCGACCCGCATCTCTCGCCGGAAGCCGCTCTCTATCAGGTGATGCGGGTGGCGAAGGCCCGCAAGGTCGATCCCGAGCGCGTGCGCTCCCTCGTCAAGGAGTTCACCGACGGGCGGGAGCTCGGGATCCTGGGCGAGCCGCGCGTGAACGTGCTGCTTCTGAACCTCGAGCTCGACCGGCGATTCGGGGCGCCCGCCGTTCCCGCGGTTCAGCCGTCCCAGGCGCCGGCGGCCAGCGCCGACAGCAAAGGGTAGGGCATGGAAACTCGCGCCCTTCGAGGCCGCCCGGGCCACGATCGTTCCTCCATCCCCTTCTCACGGCCCAGGACCTCAACGAGCGGGCCCGCGCGGTCCGGCGAGGCCTTGTAGGTGGGCTCCTCGCAGCGAGCGCAGCCGCCTGACTCGTCGCTCGATTCCCCGCGCGCTCCACGCTGCGCACCTGCGCCCTCGCTGCCTGGCTCGGCCTGGGCCTGCTTGCAATCCCGGCGAGGTGCGCGGGAAGCCTTTGGCTGAGGAGGAGGAATCTCGCCGCAAGTGGAAACCGCCCGTTCGTGCGTGCCAGCCCCACTCAGGAACTCCGCAGCAGGACCATCTCCTCCTCGTTGAAGTCGCGCCGCACTTTCGACAAGACCGTGAATCCGTACTGCGCATAGAGTCCCTGGGCGCCGTTCGTGGCGAGCCGCACCGTCCGAGCCGAGCGCACTTCGGGGTGATCGAGCAAGAGCTCGATGAGAGAACGGCCGACACCCTTCCCGCGCCAGGAGGGTGAGACGAAGACGTCGTAGAGCCAGGCGGTCTCTCGATCCGACACGGAGCGAGCGGTGCCGATGAGCCGGCCCGCGCTGTCGCGCGCGCCGACCCAGGCCTGGGCGGCGAGGTGGACCCGGCAAATGAGGTCCGGTGGTGCACCGTTCCACCAGGGAACCGCCGAGAGCAGGGCGGCCGCCTCCGGCGCGGCCGAAGACGGCAGGGCCACGTGGAGCGTCACCCCGGCGGGTGCGCCCAAGAATGCCGGCGCGGCCTGGTCAGGACTCGCGGCGCGGATCGCTTCGATCGCGCAGGGATCGCCGGGGTCACCGCGCTTCCACAGCCCAGCCATGATGCACAGACGCTCCTCGCGCGAGCGGTTCTGCCCGAGCTTGGCCTTCCCGTCGACGCGGTCGAGCGGGACTTGAAAGACGAGGACGCCCGCCATCTCGCCTCGATAGCGAGGGTCGAGAGGGTCAAGCGGGAGATAGCCGCCCTCTGGCTGGAGGCGGGCCATGAGCGCGGACAAAACGCGGGCCTTGGCGGCCGGATCGGTGACCTCCTCGAGGCTCCCCTGCACCTGGACGCTGCGGTAGAAGGTGCTCGCCGTGCAGGCGCGCTCCGGATCGACGAAATAGGAGGGAATGCGGGCGACCACCTCCTCCGCAGAGACGACCGCCGGACGACCGAGACAACGCACCTTCTCCCCCTGCCGCGAGCCGTGAAAGGCCACCGCACCGCCGAGCAGGACCCCGTCGAGGGCTCGCAGGACGGGCGTGCCTTCGGGCGTGGTGGTGGCGAGGTGCAGCACCTGTACACGAGCGAGGAGCGAGAGGGCCTCGTCGCGGTTCATCCGGAACGTCTCGAGTCGCATCCGAGCAGCATGCCCCAAAGCCGGCTCGGCGCAAAAGAGCGGCTTCACGTTAGGACGTTCCCGAAGGCGGGAAAACCCCAATTTCTTCAGGGCCTCTCGAACGCCTCTTGGTTCGTGAGCCCGCACAAGGGGTCAAGCCCCCGAGACGCTCCTTTGCCGAGGAGCAGGTCCACCTGACCGTCGTTGAAGATCGCGTGTCGTTGAAGTGAGGGCGACTTAGGCGCGCGTCGATGTCAGTCGGAGTGTGCTCGAGAGGGCGGTTCCTTTTGTGGCTCTCCCGCCCTAACCGCCGTCTCGCCCGCCCGACTTCCTCCTCGGGCGAACGCCGTTCACCCTTGACAACTCGCGCGACGGACGCTTCGCGAGGGTCGCCGCGGCACAGGGTCTGTCGCCGGCGCGGAGCCGCGCGGGGAGAGGCGATTCAGGCGTGGTCGCGCAGATCTCTCGCTCCTTCGGCCTGTGCGCAGTGTGCGCAGCAGAAGAACCGCCCGCCCGCCTCGACGCCGTGACCGATGACGTGACAGTCACAGTGCTCGCAGCGCGGCGCGAGAGCCTGGATGGCACACTCGAAGCTGTCGAAGACGTGGTGGGCCCCGGCCGCGATCACCTCGAGGACTTGTCGTACTCGTTTCCACAGACCTCGCATTGACCTGTCACGCGACCTCCCTTTGAGCGCATCGGATGCGGTTTCGGCGAGGGTGAAGCATCAGGCGGTCGAGGGCGCCACGAGCCGACCTGCACCGAACGTGATCCCCCTCGCCTCGGGACCGAGGAGCACGAGGACGACGATTCCAACAAAGACCGGCACCGCGATGGCCGCCAGCGCGAACGGGTAACCGTGCCCTCCGGCCAGGGCTTGCTGGATGGGCAGGTTGAAGGCCGCGAGACAGTTGCCGAGCTGGTAGGTGACGCCCGGGTAGAACCCGCGGATGGCATCGGGAGACAGCTCGGTGAGGTGGGCCGGAATGATGCCCCAGGCCCCCTGCACGAAGATCTGGGTCAAGAACGCCCCGAGGCACAGCAGGCCGGCCGTGTGCGAGTAGGCGAAGATGGGTACGACCGGCAGCCCGAGCAGCGCACAGAGAGCGATGGTGCGGCGTCGCCCCATGCGCTCCGAGAGGGTCCCGAAGACCACCCCGCCCACTATCGCGCCCACGTTGTACAGGATGACGATCCAGCTGGTCGTGGTCGGCGAGAGATGGGCTCCCTTCTGCAAGAAGGTGGGGTAGATGTCCTGGGTGCCGTGGCTCATCCAGTTGAAGAAGGTCATGAGGACGACGAGGTAGGCGAAGCGGCGCAGCACGGTGCGATCGAGGACGATGTCGCGGAAGGACGTCTTCGTGGCCTTCATCCGTTCGTGAGCCGACTCCCACACCTCGGACTCCCTCACCCGCGACCGAATGAGGAGGCTGATGAGCGCCGGCAGGAGGCTCACGGCGAAGAGCCAACGCCAGGATAGGCCTAGCACCGAGTGAACGAGGAGGTAGACGAGGGCAGCCACGAGGTACCCAATGGAGTAGCCCTCCTGCAGCATGCCCGAAAAGAAGCCCCGCCGGTCGGCGGGCAATTTCTCCATGGCCAGGGCGGCGCCGAGACCCCATTCGCCTCCCATGCCGATGCCGTAGAGGAGCCTCAAGACGAGGAGCACCGTGTAGTTCGGGGCAAAGGCGCAGAGGAATCCCACGGTCGAGTAGAAGCACACATCGACCATGAGCGGGCGCCGGCGCCCGACCCGGTCGGCCCACAGGCCGAAGAGCAGAGCCCCCACCGGACGCATCACCAGGGTCACGGTGGTGAGAAAGGCCATCTTGGTGAGCGAGGTATGGAAGTCGGCCGCGATCTCGGAGTAAACGAGCACCACCACGAAGTAGTCGAAGGCATCCATCGTCCAGCCGAGGAGCGCGGCGAGGAATGCGCTTCGCTGATCCGAAGAGAGGGGAGAACGCGGGATAGGAACAGTCGCCATACCTCACCCCAAGGCAAAAACCTAAAGCGAGGTCGAGGGTTCGGCTAGTCGAGGCCCCGTACGGCCTGCCCAAGGGATGGGCGCCGGCGACCGATCGACCTCCAAGACGCCGAGCGGCCGTCCGAGTTCTCTCGTGGCTCCCTTCGACCCAGCAAGGCTGAAAAAGGGGCGCTATCAATCCGGCAGGACGGGCTACGGAAGACGAGTCCGAGGAGCAGAATTGGCAGCCGCTCGATCGAACCGGGGTGGAGGCCGTCCGGAGCCGCCTCGTTGCCTCATGGCGCTCCCCGTCACATCCTTGAAGGCGAAATGAGCTCGCGCCGAGAAGTGCCGGTCGAGGTCGAGGGCAAGCGGATCGCGCTCGCCAACCTCGACAAGGTCTTGTATCCGGCGACCGGATTCACAAATGGTGATGTCATCGATTACTACCGCCGGGTGGCCCCGGCGCTCTTGCCCCACCTTCGCGACCGCCCGCTCACCTTGAAGCGCTACCCGGAGGGTGTCCGGGGCCCTTATTTCTACGAGAAGCGCTGTCCCTCCCATCGACCCTCCTGGGTGAGAACCGCCGCTGTCGAAACCACCACGCGCGGGACCATCCAGTTCTGCGTGGTCGACGATCTCGCCACCCTCGTGTGGGCGGCGAACCTGGCCGACCTGGAACTGCACTGCTCCCTGCACCGCGCGTCGCGGCCAAAACGCCCCACCGCGCTCGTGTTCGACCTCGGTTCCGGCGCGCCCGCCGACGTGGTGGAGTGCTGCGAGGTGGCGCTCCTCCTGCGAAGGGCCCCGCGCCCGCTCGGGCCTCCTCTCCTTGGCCAAGACCTCGGGATCGAAGGGGCTGCAGGTGTACGTGCCACTCGATGGCCCGGCGAGCTACCCCGGGGCGAAGGCCTGTGCGCGGGCCTTGGCCGAGATCTTGGCCCGCGAGCGGCCGGAGCTCGTCGTGGCCTCGATGCGCAAGGATTTGCGGGCCGGCAAGGTGCTCGTCGACTGGAGCCAAAACGATGCCCATAAGACCACCGTGTGCGTGTGGTCGCTGCGTGCCATGGAAGAGCCGACGGTGTCGACGCCGCTCCACTGGGAAGAGGTCGAGGAGGCCTCGCGCTCGCGAGACGGCCGAAGCCTCGCCATCGACGTGAGGACGGCGCAGCGCCGGATCGAGCGAGAGGGCGATCTTTTCGCGCCGGTCCTGACCACCGCCCAGGTGCTCCCTCCTCTCACGTCCTTCGCGCGCGACGGGGCCGAGCACCTCGAGAGGCTGGCCCGCGGTTCCGTGCCGTTCCGGCGCCGGAAAGCGAGCCCCGGGCCGAAAGCGCCGGTCGGCACGCCAAGCCGAACTCGGCGTAGAGCCGGTGCTCGGCGGCCGCGTCGTCGTCGGGTCGCTAAGGCCCAGTCGCGTTAGACCCGATCACTCTCCTGCCGCCGGTCTCGGCTGCAAAGGGTTCGCCGCAAGGGGTTCGTGACGCTCGGGCATTACACCGATTTCGTCGAGAAGGGCCGCCGACTCCCTCCGCTTCTCTTCCGGCTCTTCAAGGAACTCCACTCTGGCGATTCCCTCGGCCTTTCGTGCGACCGGGGCCGCGCGTTTCGCAAAGAGCCGCGCGGTGAGATGAAGGGTGATGAGCGCCAAGATTAGCAGGACCGCCTGGCCGACGAGGCTCATCCTCGCTCGGGTACCCAGGACCGCCAGGCCCGCGAAGCAGAGCAGCACATGCGCGCAGAACACCTGGATCGAAGCCTGACCCAGCGCGACGAGGGGCTTCACGGCGAGCGGCGCCAGTGCGCGCTGGAAAGAGATCGCCAGCACGGCGAGGGAGGCGAGGTCGACGAGTCGCAACGCACCGAGATGCCACTTGTCGACCAAGACCGACAGGTGTCCGAGGCTGGCCCCGGCACCAAGCATCCACCGCAGCACGAGAAGAATGGACCCGACAGAGGCCGCGGCTATGACCACGTGACGCCGTGCGACCGCGGCGGTGGGCCACGTCCCTCGCGCCCACTTCATGCCGCACCCTAGACCCACGACCCATAGCAGCTGCCAGGCCCACGGATCGAAGGCACCGAGGTCCGAGTAGGGAATGCCGAGCCCGGCGTGGAGGTGCAGGAATTCATAGAGCGAACGCCTGAGGCCGAACTGGGACAGGATCCACACTGCGAAGGCGCCGGCGAGTATCCACCCAAAATTTAGGCGACGCGCGAGGAAGAGCACCGCCACCGACAGGGCGACGAAGGTGACGTAGAGGGGGAGGATGTCGAGGAGAGCGGGCCGGTAGAGCAAGAGGGCGGCGTCGAGGTAGGCTTGCTTTGCGCCGGCCGTGAAGTAGAAACTCAACAGATTATGGAGATTGGGGCGCTCCTGCGAGGAGGCCAAGGGTGTGACCAGCTCGAAGGCGAAGCCGACGAGGAAGAGATGGTATCCGTACAGGCGAAGGGCGCGCTTTCCCAGCTCGCGAGCCATCACTCGATCACCCTCGCGCTGCGCCAGGCGCGTGTAGACCCTGCCCGTGAACAGCGCGGAGAGGAAGACGAACCCTTCGGAGGAGGAGACGAAGCCGAGCGTCTGGTTGCAGAAGGCACTCGCCACCGTCGGCAGATGGGTGAACGTCATCCAGGCGAGCATCAACCCGCGCAGGGCATCGAGCTCGAGCCGGCGCCGGGGCTGGCTCATCGACCCAACTGAATCTCGAGGTGGGAGCGATGGCATCCCGGTGGCCTCATCCGCCCGCGCGTTCTTCCGAGAACACCTTCTGACACGGGCGGGTTAATGAAAGCGTCACGTCGGCGGCTCGCCCAAGGGAGACGCCATCCCAACTGGGCCGTGCGGTGGGATGCGCGGGCCCTTGGCGACGCGTGACAGGGCGGTGGTTGCGGCCTTGGGAGACGAGCGGCGAAAGTGGGCCCCGCATGGCGGAATAGAGCTGACCTGGATCGGCTGTAACTCGAGAGCAGCGCAGCACCATCGCCTTGCGGGGAAGGGCCTTTCGCGCTCGGGCCGCCCAACCCCCAATCCGTGAATGGGCCCGTGGTGGGTCCCCGCCTCGCAGCTCGCATTACCAATGCGCCCGGGCAAGGCTTTGAGCGGGGGCAAGCTTGGGACAAGAGGAGCGGGGGTCGGGACGCCGCGCGCGTGCGGACCTTGGGCCGAAGTCACCCGAGTAAACCCCTTCGAGTGAGAGTCGCCCGTGAGGCCAGATCACGCGAGAGCCTGATCGAGGGTTCATCGCGCAGGAGAAACCCCGCACCCGTGGCGGCCATGGCCGCCGCGGCGGGGTTCTTGACGCTGGGCGTGCCTCTCCTCATCGTGAAACGGTGAGGTGCCGAGGCCCACGTGCCGCTTCCGGGGCGGGTGAAGGCTGGGGCTGGCCCGGCACCTCACTTTAGGCCTTCGGGGGTCGCGCCCGAACGGCGCTCGACCCGGAATTCTCAATCGGCGGGATGAAACAACCTGCGTAGCTCGACCTTGGCCTGTTCGAGGACGCGGCGCCTCGGATTAGAAAGCGTCCTTCCGGCCCGGTTGATGTAGAAGGTCAGCATGGACATGGCCGATCGGTACGGCTCAGCTTTCCGACGTGTGCTGTGTTCAGCAGAGGCCTTGAGCGACCTCGCGATCTGCTGGGGGTCGGGCTGTTGGAAGATGCCCTGCTCGAGATCGAGTGCGTCGCTCGTCTCCATGACCCTATGAGACCAGCGGCGCCCGGTTTTCCGGTGGGAGGAGGGAGCCCGCGTTCTCTTTTGTGTGCCCTTCATGGTGACCTCGCAGGTTCATGACATGAGCTTGTCGAGCGTGATGGGCAGGTCGCGAACGCGCTTTCCCGTGGCGTGATAGACGGCGTTCGCTATGGCGGCAGCTGACCCGACGTTGCCGATCTCTCCGATCCCCTTGGCGCCCACGTCATTCACGTAAGGGTCGTCCTCATCGATCATGATGACCTCGATCTCGGGGCAATCGAGGTTGGACGGCAGGTGGTAGTCGGCAAGATCTTTCGTGACGAGGCGGCCGGTGCGAAGATCGCGCACGGTGCGCCCCTCGAGCGCGAAGCCCAGGCCCCACACCATGCCCCCCATGAGCTGGTTGCGTGCGGTCTTGCGATTGAGGAACCTGCCGGCAGCGAAGGCACCCAGGAGCTTGCGGACGCGCACGATTCCGAGTTCCTCGTCGACGCTCACCTCGGCGAACTGGGCACCGAAGGAATGACACGAGTATCGCCGCCGGCTGGGCTTCTCCTTCTCGGAGAATCGCACTTCCAAGGGCCCACGCCGGTTTCGCTTCACGACGTCTCCACAGGATTCGGAGCGCTTGCGATCCCCCCGCGCCGCCAGAGTCCCGCCGAACGCCTCGATGTCGCCTGGATGAAGGCCATGGAGCGGCGATCGCACATCGGCCACTGCCAGTCGAATGAGTTCGTCCCGCAAGGCGAGGCAGGTCATGCGCACGGCCGAACCGGCGCTCGACGCAGTCGACGATCCCGCCGAAAGCGGCGCCTCGGGATACTGGGTATCGCCGAGGTCGAAGTGGACCCTCTCGATGGGCAGCCCGAGGGCATCGGCCGCGATCTGGGTCATGATGGTGTAGGTCCCGGTGCCGATGTCCTGGGTGCCGGAGAGGACGAGCGCGCTGCCGTCCGGATTCAAGCGAGCGAGTGCCGTACAGGGCAGCTCGCGAGCCGGGTAGGTGGCCGTCGCCATTCCGAGCCCCGAGAGCAGTCCTGCAGGGGATGAAGTTCCGCGCCTCGCGCCAGCCCCTCGATGGTGGTGATCTTCGCTCCCTGCTGGGCGATAGCCGCATGAGACATGACTTCACGCGCCGACCCTCGACGAGCACGGTGCAGGCACCACATTGCCCGGCGTCGCAGCCCTTCTTCGTCCCGGTGAGCTCGCGCCGGGTGAGGCGAAAGCACTCCTTCATGGATTTTCGGGCGAGGGCTTGCCCGGCCAAGGCGAGGGTCGAGGGGAGTGCCGTCGCGAGCCCGCCATCGCCTCCCCGTCGGACGAAGCGCACCGTTCCCGCCTCGTCCACCGCAAAGAGAACCAGGCCGGGGCCCCGAGAGAAATCGACCCCGTAAGCGCGCGCGACCTTGGCCCAAGCCGACTCCGTCTCACCGGCGGCCTCGGCCACGAGCTCCGGCGCGTCGTCCGATCGCAGACGCCAGACCTCGCGAGGGCCGATCACGAGCAAGGTACAGGCGAGCCCTCGCAGGTCCGCGCGCACGGCAGGCCACACCCGGCCGATCGGGAGCAATGGCTCGGCGCTGAAGACCAGCACGACCGGCTCCATCAGCAGGGCGGACAAGCTGAACGTCTCCGCTCGCCCTCGGATCTCGAAATCCGGCGCCACCGACCCGACGCCAATCGGGGAAATGCACTTAATTGCCACTCAGCGTCCACGATAGCGGTGCGTGGCCAATCGCGGTAGCCCCGCCAGGGAAGAGGGCTCAACAGGCCCGCCGCCGAGAGCCGGTGATTCGAGTCGGGATCCCAGTTTGTCACCGAGCGGCCGTGGGTTCCCTACCGGGGAGGGCCGGTTCGCGAGGCGGAAGCCAGCGCGTGAGCTGCGCCGGGCCGCGAGCGCTACGTGCGCGGTCTGTACTCACGCTCGTAGATGCGCACGAGGGCGACGAAGAGCGCCACCACGATGGGCCCGAGGATGAGGCCCAGAAGCCCGAACGCCTCGATGCCGCCGAAGAGCGCGATGAGGACGAGCAGGTCGTTCATCTTCACCTTGTTCCCGAGCAGCCTCGGCCGCAGCACGTAGTCGGCCACCCCCACGACCGACAGGGCGCTCCACACGAGGAGCGCGAGGCCGCGGCCGATGCCGCCCGAGACGAGCAGCCAAATCGAGAGGGGAGCCCAGATGAGCGCGGTCCCTATCCCGGGCAAGAGCGAAGCGACCGCGGTGAGGGAGGCGAACAGAAGGGGATTGGGAACGCCGAGCACCCAGTAGCCCAGGAAGGAGATGATCCCCTGGTACAGCGCGGTGGCGCCCGTGCCGAGGAGCATCGCGCGCGTGACGTCGCGGAAGTTGCGCACGAGTTCCCAAACCTGGCCATCCGGCAGAGGGACGATCCGGACGAACCAACTGGTGATCTCGGCGCCCTCCCGCAGCAGGTAGAAACTGGTGAGCGCGGCGAAGACGAGGGCGACGAGGGTGCCCACCGATGCAGCCAGGATGGTGCCGGTGGCGTGGGCCACGTTGCCGGCTGCCGCCTCGGCAGCCTGCCCGATCACCTGAAGGATCGTGCCCGAATCAACGTGGAGCCGGATGAGGAACGCGTTGAGCCGGGGACCGAGGAGCTCAGCGGCTCCGCCGTGGCGGAAGTGCTCGTTCGCCGAGCGGCCGATGGACACGAGCTGCGAGGAGACGATGGCGAGGACGAGGCCGAGTGTGGCGAGCGAGACGAGCAAGACCCCCGCCGTGAGTGCCGCTGCGAAGAGCGAGGCGCGTCGAGGTGAGCGAGCGACCAGGCGCCTGTGCAACGGATAGGTGCCGATCGCGATGAGGAGGCCGAGGAAGATGGGTACCCAGAGCGGTTCAGCGGTACGCCAGAAGAGGTAAGCCGAGAAGATGAACAGGACCAGGAAGGTCCAGCGCTGCAGGCGCGCTCGCTCAGGGGGAACCACCATGGCGCTCGGAATGCCCTTTTGGATATCGATGGCCGTCCTGCTTTCCCGTGAACAAAAAGGGGGCAACGCGAAGGGTGCGTCCCGATCGGCGCTATACCCACAGATAAACGGAAACGTTCGGATGTCCGGTCGTGACCACCACGCTCCGTTCGCGCTACGACCCATCTCGCCGCCGGGGCTCGGAGCTGGGCAGGCGGTCGGCGGCGCTCTCACTGCTCTACCTACGATGCGTGATGACATGTCGGGCGCGCGCCTTCGGGAAGGAGGCGAGCTTCATGGACGCGGGCGGCTCCCTGAAGGGCGACGAGCACTCGCACGTCCGAAAGCCCTTCCTTCCCGAGCGCTCGGGTTCGGCTCCCTCTGCGAGCAGTAGATGATCTCGGGTGTGAACTCACTTTTCGGCCACAGGCAAGGCCGGGGGGGTTCGCCCGTCCGGGCGACCGAGGCGATGTAGCTCAAGGCGGCTCGGGACCCGGGGCATTCTCGGGTGCGGTGGCCTCCTGCGGTGCTGCTTGTTCAGGGAGCGGACTGAAATGGAATGCCATCTCGAACACGACCCGCGCGGGGACCCCTCCCAGCATGGCGGGTATGAACGAGGAGTGAACAACGGCTGCCACGGCCGCAGAATCGGCCGCCTGGCCGCCCGATCGTAAGACCCAGATGCCGTGGACCCTTCCATCCGGCCCCAAGGTCAAACGCAAGAGGACGTCCACCGGCCGAGATAGCTCGGCGGGAGTTTGTGCGGCGAGGGTGGCGAGGGGCTTCGGCGGGATGAACCCTTGCGCGTCGGCCCTCGTCGAAACCAGGCCGAACGCGATGGCTATGGCGAGCTTGGACCGCCAGCCCTTGGGAGCGGAATGAACCGACTTGAGGGCATGTGCTTCACGACACTCGGTCCTGGGCGGGTGCCTGAAACCCGGAGGGTTTTGGGGACTGGCCGTGTCATACCTCGCGGCGAAGGGTCACTGGCGCCGTCCATCCTGCTTGCCCCGAAGGGTGCGAGCGGCCCTCGATTTCCTCGCCGCGCTGGCACGCTTCGCTTGCTTGGAGAGCTCCGCGCGGGAGACGCTCGTCCGCCGTTCGCGCGCGAGAGCCCGCTTCGTGGCCTGGCTTCTTTTTCGGGAGGGCGATCGGGGGGTGGCTCGCTTCTGGCCCACTTCATAGGCGCGCTTCGCCGATCGTCGCGTCCTTTCTTGAGCGCGTCCCGCCTTGGGCGGAGGAAGTGGAATACCCGCCCGCCGGGCCTCGGATAGCCCGATGGCGATGGCTTGTTGTGGAGAGCGAGCGCCGTGTTTCCCTTGGCGTACGTGCTCGATCTCTTCGTGAACGAACTCTCCCGCTGCCGTGGTGGGGCTCTTGCCCTCCGCGAGATCTCTCTTGGCCTGCTCAACGACAACCTTGTCTGGCATGGTGTTCCCCTGTCTCGCCCTGCCGGTGGATTGCTCACGGGCCTACTCCCCGCCGGGAGCTCTATTGCTATTTGTCCACGACCGCCCGCATTGGAAGTCCTCGAGCGGAGGCGGGGCCCCGCGCGGCGGATCGAGCGGGCCCAAGCATCCGTGCCCGCCTGCACACGCGTCCGAAGGAGGTTCCTTGTGTTGTACTTGCTGTACTTGCGCCTCGAGAGGGAGGGGCGGGGGCCTCGCGGATCGGATGGAAGGTGGGGGAGAGCCTTTTCGCCTTTTCTCGCGCGCGGAACGTTCTGATGCGGTTCGGCCCTTCGAGCCCGCGGGGTTACCAGGAATCCATTGATCTCGGTCACCAGGGTTCGACGGTTTCACCGCGCAACGCGCGCTGACGCGGCTCGATACAAGGACGTCTAGTCAAGGACGGCCGCTTCTATCTTGCTCGTGCGTGCGTCGAGCGATGAGACGGAGCCGCTCCTTCACTCGGGGGGAGACGTCTCGCCGGCCACCTCCCTGCTCCGTATCCGAAACGAGGTAATGCCGGGCCGCACGATGAAGGGAACGGGCCTTCGCCCGTTCCCAACAGGCGAAGGGGATTCTGAGTGCGACCGACAGGCGGTGCGCGCCCACATGCGCTCGTGAAACGTCCTCAACCGCGATCCCCGGAGGTCCTGTCCGCGGTGGCTGCGGACCCCCTCGGTCGTTCGTCCGGAATTGCCCTGCTCGTGAAACGCTCACCCTCCGCTCACGGTCGCATTCTTCGGAGGCGGCTCGTTCGGCCCGGCCCCCGTCGTTGGGCCGGAACGTGCGCGGGCGCTGGACGGCGGCCTGTCTCCCGAGTTTGCGGCTTGAGCGGATCGCGATCTCGCTGCGGTGGCCTGGAAGCTGCACTGGCCGTCGCCGGACGCTGCGCGGCATGTCGAACCAGGAAGAGCGAAGCATCACCGGGAGCGCAAATGCACACGAGCGAAGTGGTGAGGCGAGCGTCGACGGACCCCCTGGACCTGGCCTCGCTCGCGGGGAAGTACATGGCCTTCAAACTCTCGGATGAGGTCTACGGACTCGAGATCCTCAAGGTGCGCGAGATCATCCGGATGATGGAAATCACGCGCGTTCCGCGCGTGCAGGAGTACGTGCGCGGTGTCATCAACCTGCGCGGGAAGGTCATCGCGGTTGCCGACTTGCGGAGCCGGTTCGGCATGCCGCGAGCCGCCACGACTGATCAGAGCGTCATCATTGTGGTGCAGTGCGCGCTGGGGGGGCGCGAACTCACCATGGGCATCCTCGTTGACCAGGTCCTTGAAGTCCTGTCCATCGAGGAGGACCAGATCGAGCCGGCTCCCCCCTCCCTGGGCACGAACGGCGGTGAGTTCGATTTCGTCCTCGGTGTAGGCAAGACCGAGGAGCACGTGGTCCTTTTGCTCGACATTGGTCGTGCGCTCTCGGCGCGTGCGGTAGGCGCGTTCGAGCAGAGCGCGCGCGCTGCCTAATTCCGTCGCGATTTGAGAAAGGAAAGAGGAATCACACATGCTCGGCAGAATGAAGATCGGAACGAAGGTCATGATGGGATTCGGCCTCGCCCTGGCCATCGCCTTGGTCCTGGGCGCGGTGGGATTCGTGAGCGCCCAACGCATCGGCACGCGCCTCGACGACATTGCCAATGGGAGGTTCCCGAGCGCCCAGGCGCTTGCCGCCATCAGCGAGGATCAGGCCAAGGTCGGCCGGAACCTCGCGACGCTCATGGTCCGGCGCCTGACCGATCAGGAGGTCCGACGGACGGCCTACGAGGACATCCACAAGGAGCTAGCCGGGATCGAAGAGGCTGAGAAGGCGTTCGAGGCGATAAGCCACAACGGCGAGACACAGCGTCTGTGGAGCGACGCTCGCCCCCCGTTGCAGATCTGGATGCAGGACGTGACGAATGCGCTCGCCATCGAGCGGGAGCGTGATCGCCTCGCGGAGAGCGGCAAGTCGGCCGATCACCCCGAGATGCAGTCTCTCGACGGCCGCGCTTACGAGGCGTGGATGCAGTCGCGAAAGGCCTTTGTCCCTGCCGAGACTGCGCTCGAAGCCATCATCGATCAGACGAGGAAGAACGTCGACACGAGCAAGCAAGAGGGTCACGAGGTGGCGGCGACGGGGGTAACCCTCATCTGCGTGGCGGTGCTGCTGGCTGCGGTGATGATGGTCGCAGCGGGCCTGCTCCTCTCCCGCTCCGTCTCTGGGGTGGTTCGAGGTCTCCTGGCCGAGACCACCAAGCTGACCCGCTCCATCGAGCAAGGGAAGCTCAACGTGCGGGGCGACCTCCGGGCGGTGACCGCCGAGTTCCAGCCGGTGGTCGAGGGCATGAACGCGGCCATCGAGGCCTTCATCAAGCCGATCAAGGTGACCGCCGAATACGTCGACCGGATCTCCAAAGGCGACCTGCCGCCGAAGATCACGGACACCTACGAGGGGGACTTCAACTCCATCAAGATGAACCTCAACCACTGCATCGAGTCGCTCGACGGGTTGCTCGGCGAGATGAATCGCATGAGTTCCGAGCACGAGAAGGGCGACATCGACGTGACGGTGGACTCGAATCGTTTCGAGGGGGCCTACCGGACCATGGCCGAGGGCGTCAACACCATGGTCGGCTCCCATATCACGGTGAAGAAGAAGGCCATGGGGGTCTTCGCCGAGTTCGGCAAGGGCAACTTCGACGCCACGCTGGAGACGCTCCCCGGCAAGAAGCGCTTCATCAACGACACCATCGAGCAGGTCCGCAAGCACCTCAAGGATCTCATCGCCGAGCTCAACCGCATGAGCTCCGAGCACGATCGCGGCGACATCGACGTCGTCATCGATACGGCCCGCTTCGAGGGGGACTTCAGGACGATGGCGGAGGGGGTGAACAAGATGGTGGGCGGCCATATCGCGGTGAAGAAGAAGGCCATGGCCTGCATCGCCGAGTTCGGGCAAGGTAACTTCGAGGCTCCGCTCGAGAAGTTCCCGGGAAAGAAGGCCTTCATCAACGAGACCATCGAGCAGGTGCGCGCGAACCTCAAGGCGCTCATCACCGACATGGATGCTCTCGTGAGGGCCGCGGTGGCCGGCCAGCTCGCCACGCGCGCCGACGCCATGAAGCACAAGGGCGACTTCCGGAAGATCGTGAAGGGGGTGAACGATACCCTCGACGCGGTCATGGGCCCCATCAACGAGGCGGCCCAGGTGCTGGAGAAGCTCGCCCAGCGCGACCTACGGGCCCGCGTGCAGGGCACCTACCAGGGCGACCACGCCAAGATCAAGGACGCCCTGAACGGCTCGGCGGTGGCGCTGCACGAGGCCATGGCCCAGGTGGCCGAGTCGGTAAACCAGGTTTCTTCTGCCTCCGGCCAAATCGCAGCCTCGAGCCAGGCCGTGGCGAATGGCGCCTCGGAACAGGCGAGCGCCCTCGAGGAGACGAGTTCCTCGCTCGAGTCCATGGCGTCAATGACAAAGCAGGCGGCCGACAACGCGCAGCAAGCGAACGCGCTCACCCAGGCCGCCAAGGCCGCCGCCGCGGAGGGTGGGGCCGCCATGGAGCAGATGGCGACCGCCATGTCGAAGATCAAGGCGGCCGCCGAGGGCACCTCCCAGATCATCAAGGACATCAACGAGATCGCCTTCCAGACGAACCTGCTCGCGCTCAACGCGGCGGTCGAGGCGGCCCGCGCTGGCGAGGCGGGTCGCGGGTTTGCGGTCGTGGCCGAGGAAGTCCGATCGCTCGCCCTGCGCTCGAAGGACGCTGCCATGCGGACCGAGGAGCTCATCCGCGGCTCGGTCAAGGAAGCGAACGAGGGTGAGATCACGAGCGGCCACGTGAAAGCGAAGCTGGGCGAGATCGCGAGCGGCGTCGCCAAGGTGAGCGACATCGTGGCCGAGATCGCCGCTTCGGCCAAGGAGCAGAACCAGGGCATTACCCAGGTGAACAAGGCCGTGGGCGAGATGGACAAGGTGACCCAGCAGAACGCGGCCAACTCGGAAGAATCGTCCTCCGCGGCCGCCGAGCTCTCGGGTCAAGCTGAAGAATTGGCCGCCATGATTTCGACCTTCCAGGTCGAGCGCTCGGTGGTGGGACCCCGTGGGCTCAACCGGCCACCGGCCGGTGCCACGAAGATCGCTGCCATACCGCGCAAGCCCGTCCACAAGGGTAAAAACGGGATCTCCTTAAAGCCGGAAGAGGTCATTCCGCTCGAGGGTGACGTGAGGCTCCAGGATTTCTGACCTGGCGAGGGGATCGCCTCTCCCTGTCCGCTCGGGGGGAGGCGCCCTCCTCCGTGATCATCCTGCCCCCTCGGGAGCTCCAATGGCCATCCGGTGGAACGCGTCTCTCTCCGTGGGTGTCCCGATCATCGATGGTCAGCACCGCCGGATCATTCGGGAGGCCGCAGCCCTCATCTCCGCCATGAGGGCGTCGCAGGCCGATGCCTACATCGAGCGCACCCTGCGTTTCATGACCGGTTACGCCCTCACCCACTTCGAGGCGGAGGAGCGGTTGATGCTCGATCGGGGTTACGCGCAAGTGGAGGTGCACGCTCGCGAGCACGACGTCCTGCGCGCCCGCGTGAGGCAACTCGTCTACGACTTTCGTGCGTTCGGCCCTAGCCTACCGGTAGCGACTGCGCTGAACACATTCGTGTGCCACTGGTTCTTCGATCACATCGGACAAAGTGACCGGGCCCTGGCAGAGTGGCTTCATGGACGCAAAGGAGAGCGCCCGCCGACGTGTCGCAGGCAAGGCCGCGCAGGGACAGGCTCGGCCCGGTGCGGGGGCAGGCTCGCCCGAAGCTGATGGCAGAGCAGGGCGGGCACGCGCTTGGCTTCTCGACTCGGCGAGGGGTTCCTGTGATCGACGCCGATGCCCTGGTGGGGAGGGTGATCGGCGAGTCCTGGCCCATTCCAAGTGACCTTGCCCGAGAGCGCGGCGGGAGCGCTTCGTCCGGGCGGCCGCCGCTGAGATCATGTCCGGCCGGTTCATGCCGGTCGCTGGGATGGACCCCTTCTACGAGGGAGTGGCGGACTCCTTCCCAGGGCTGGAGAGGCAGATCGGGCCTTGCGCTCTACATCGACCCTCACCCGTCGTCTCGCTGTTCTTGGAACGCGCAGCCGACATTTGCTTCGAGAAGCCCGTCAGTACTTCGCCTGCGAGAAGCCGTCGCGACCATCGCGAGACGGATTCTTTGAAGGCGCGGAGCAGGGCAGAGGTGTCGCCCGATATCGCTCTCGACAGGCCGCAAGACGAGGCAGTCTTCGGAACGAGGGCCTGGCCGCGGAGCGCGATGTCGCCCCTGGGGGCGACGCCTCTTTCAGGAGGCCACATCCGCGCGCGCAGGCGGTGAACGAGGGCGGGCATGGGGAGCAAACTCGGTGTCTTCCTCGCGTACACAATCAGGGCTGCACCGCTGACGAAGAGGCCCCCTCCCCAGTCGGCGCTGTTTCGATGGGCCCCCGACGAGTGTGCTGCCGCGCGGCCCCCGACGCGAGCTGCGCATCCTGCGGCACGTGGATAGGTGAGCGCTATATGCACGCTCTGGGTTTCGAATGGCAGGCCTCTCGGCTGCGGACTTAGCTGCAGACGGGTGACGTTGGGTGATATGCAGCCGAGACGGCGCGTGCCCCAAGGCGTAACGATGGGGTTACTCGAGTTCGTCAATTCGACGCCGCATCACTCCCTCTCTTAAACGTGTGGAATGGCTTGGCGTTCCAACCGGTCGATCTGCCCGACGAGGGGCATGCGCCATTCCAGGATCTCGCTTTTCGAGGCTTCTGAATGGCTTTTCGAGTGATGGAAAGGAGTGATGTCATCTCCTCCCCGCCGGTCAGACCGTTGCGCACGGCTGCGCTCACCGGGGCGACCCTGGTCTGCTTCGCCGCCAATTCCCTCCTCTGCCGAGCCGCACTCCGGCCCAACCTGTTGGATGCAGCCACCTTCACCTCCGTGAGGCTCGCTTCAGGGGCGACGGCGCTCGCGCTCATCGTCGCTCTGCGCAGGCGAGTACGATGGCCGAGCCGAGGTCCCGGCTCGGCCATCGCGCTCTTCGTCTATGCCGCCGCATTTTCGCTCGCCTATCTGCGCATCGGGGCCGGGGTGGGGGCCCTGCTGCTCTTTGGAGCAGTCCAGGTCACCATGCTCGGATGGAGCGTGGTGCGAGGAGCGCGTCCCGGGGCGATGCAGTGGTTCGGGGTCGCGTTGGCCCTGGCAGGGCTCGTCTTCCTCGCCCTGCCCGGGGCCAGCGCTCCCCCCCTGGTCGGTGCGGTCCTCATGCTCGGTGCAGGCTCTGCCTGGGGCGCGTACTCACTGCGGGGGCGCTCCGAGCGCGACCCCCTCGCCGCGAACGCCTACAACTTCGTGTGGGCCGTTCCCCTGGCGCTCGTGCTCAATGTGGCGCTCGTGCGCCATCTCGCCCTGACGGGCCGTGGTGTCGTGCTGGCGGTCGCCTCCGGCGCGCTGGCATCGGCAGGAGGATACAGCCTCTGGTACGAGGTCGTTCCCGTGCTGGGTGCCACCCGCGCGGCCGCCGTCCAACTCGCCGTCCCAGTTCTCGCGGGTCTCGGCGCCACGGCGTTCCTCGGCGAGCATCTCACCGCTCGGATTGCCGCCTCGGGGGCCGCCATCATCGCTGGCATCGCCCTCACCCTACGCAGGAGATGAGCCTTCGCGACGCCCATCAGCCTCGCTCGGGATCCGCAGATGGCCGCACCACTTAAGAAGTAGCCGGAGGGCGTGAGCCGTGTCAGCCACGAATCCATGAGAAGAGGCCGGCTTGCACGGAGGACCGGGCACACCCGGTCGGAGCCGCCGACGCCACGGGCATGGTCGTCCAGCTAAATCTCGAGTCGAGGCGGACCGGGGCAAGTGGAGCGGGCGGCCGCTCTCCCAGCGTGCAATGGTCTCGAATTGGGTCAGCCCCTACCCGATTCTCGCCTTGGATGCATTCCGATCGCGTGCCATGCTTCAGCCGCACGCAGGGTACAGGATGAGCTGAGTCATGGGCCTAGTGGAAGCCAATTCGATTGCCAACCTACTGCAGGGTGGCGAAGGGGGAGCGCCTGCCATCGGCTCGCCCGAGGGGACACGGTCCCTTTCTTACCGTGAACTTGACGAGCTCGTGTCCTTCACCGTCGAACGGTTGAACGAGCTCGGCGTCGGGCGCTCAGATCGCGTGGCGTCGGTCATCTCCAACGGACCCGAGGCTGCAACGGCCTTTCTTTCGATCGCGGCCGGTGCGACGGCGGCGCCGCTCAATCCGGCATACCGCCATGACGAGTTTCATTTCTACCTTTCGGACCTGCGGGCCAAGGCTCTCGTGGTCGAGGCTGGCCTCGAGTCTCCGGTGCGTCAGGCCGCGCGCGAGCTGTCCCTCCCGGTCATCGAGCTCCATCCCCGTCGCGACAGGGGAGCGGGCTCGTTCACCCTGGAGCCTCTCGGCCCCTCGGCGGGCAGGGCGGTCCGGGGCGGATTCGGTAGCGGAGAGGACACGGCGCTCGTGCTGCACACCTCCGGGACCACGGCCCGGCCCAAGATCGTGCCGCTCCTGCAGCGCAACCTCCTCGTGAACGCGTGCCACATTGCGAACGCTCTCGCGCTCACACCTGGGGACGTGTGCCTGAATGTCATGCCGCTCTTCCACATCCATGGGCTCATGGCGGGCACGCTCGCCTCACTGGCGGCGGGGGCTGAGGTGTCCTGCGCCCCGCATTTCAACGCGCTCAAGTTCTTTGTCTGGCTGGACGAAGTGAGACCCACCTGGTACACGGCGGTCCCCACCATGCACGAAGCAGCTCTGGCGCGCGCCGACCGCCACCGCGAGGTCTGTGAACGCGCGCGGATCCGGTTGGTACGCTCCTCGTCCGCTCGCCTCGCCCCCCGCGTCATGAAGGAACTCGAGAACGCCTTCGATGCACCGGTCATCGAGTCCTACGGCATGACCGAGACCTCGCACCAGATCACCTCCAACCCATTGCCGCCGGCCGAACGCCTTCCTGGCTCGGTGGGGATGGCGGCAGGCCCGGAGGTCGCCATCATGGGTCCGCAAGGCGAGCTTTTGCCGACGGGCCACGACGGAGAGGTGGTGGTGCGCGGGCGAAACGTCATGGAAGGTTACGAGAACAACCCCCAGGCCAATGCCCAGGCCTTCTGCCAGGGCTGGTTCCGCACCGGCGACCAGGGCTTTCTCGACGGGGCGAAGCGCCTGCACATCACCGGCCGGCTGAAGGAACTCATCAACCGCGGAGGGGAGAAGATCTCGCCCTCCGAGGTGGACGAGGCTCTCCTGCACCATCCGGACGTGCAGCAAGCGGTGACCTTCGCGGTACGGCACGACAAGCTCGGCGAGGAAGTGGCGGCCGCCGTCGTCCTGCGCGAGGGCAGGGTGCCGACGGACCACGAGATCAAGGACTTCGTGGCTCAGCACCTGGCCCACTTCAAGGTGCCCCGCAAGATCGTCTTCGTCCGCGAAATCCCGAGGGGTCCGACCGGCAAGCTCCAGCGGATCGGCCTCGCAGGCAAGCTCGGGCTCGAGTAAAGAGGATAGCCATGTCGCTCTGGCTACGATACGAACACGCTGGCCGGCCCGGCTTCGGCACGCTCGAGGGGGGAGAGGTGCACGCCTGCACCGGCGACATGTTCGGGCACCCGGTGCCGAGCGGCGAAACCCTGCCGCTTTCCGGATTGAGGCTCCTCACCCCGGTCTGGCCCTCGAAGTTCATCGCGCTCGTGAACAACTATGGTGAGGCCGTGAAGAAGCAGGGTCTCACGCTGCCCGCCGAGCCGCTCTACTTCCTCAAAGCCCCGAACGCCTTCCTCGCGCCCAACGAGGCCATCCGGCTACCTCCGCCGGAGATCGGCAAGGTCATCTACGAAGGCGAGATCGGCATCGTCGTCGGACGCGAGGCGCGCAATGTCACCGAGGCGCAGGCGGAATCCTTCATCTTCGGCTACACCTGCGTGAACGACGTCACGGCCCTCGACCTCATTGGTAGGGACCCGAGCTTCGCCCAGTGGACTCGGGCCAAGGGCTTCGACACGTTTGGTCCCTTCGGTCCCGTCGTCGCCACTGGAGTCGACCCGGGCAAGCTGACGGTGCGGACCCTCCTCAAGGGCAAGGTAAGGCAGGAGTACCCGGGCAGCGACATGATCTTCCCGCCGCGGGTTCTCGTCAGCCGCATCTCCCGTGAGATGACCCTGCTGCCGGGTGACCTCATTGCGTGCGGGACGTCGGTCGGCATCGGGGTGCTGCGGCCGGGCAGCACGGTCGAGGTCGCCATCGAGGGCATCGGTATCCTCGCGAATCCCGTCGATGCGGAGCGCGCCGCATGAGGATCTGCATCGTGGGTGCCGGCGCCATCGGCGGGCTCATCGCGGTGAGATTGTCGCAGATCGGGGAAGAGCTCTCGGCCATCGCCCGCGGGGCTCACCTCGCCGCCATCCGGGAGCACGGGCTGAAGCTCCTCGCGCAAGGAGCCGAGCAGGTGGCGCGGGTGCGGGCCACCGACCAGATCGCGGAGGTGGGGCCACAGGACGTCATCGTCCTCGCCCTGAAAGCCCATCAGGTCGCGTCGGTCGCGCCGGACCTATCCCGGATGCTCGGTCCGGATACGATCGTCATCACCGCGCAAAACGGGATTCCCTGGTGGTACTTCCTCGGTCAGGGCGGTCCCTACGGGGGAACGCAGCTCGAGAGCGTCGACCCAGGTGGCGTCATCGCGAAGCATCTCGACCCGAAGCGGGTCATCGGTTCCATCATCTATCCCGCCTCCGAAATCGTCGCTCCCGGCGTCATCCGACATATCGAGGGCGACCGCATCTCCTTCGGTGAGCTCGATGGGAAGGACACCCAGCGCTTGCGCCAGCTCGTCGAGCTGTTCCGGAAGGCAGGATTCAGGGCGCGAGGCGTGAGCGACATCCGGTCCGAGATCTGGCTGAAGCTTTGGGGGAACCTCACCTTCAATCCCGTGAGTGCGCTCACCCACGCGACCCTGCTCGACCTCTGTCGATTCCCGCTCACCCGCGCGCTCGCCACGAGCATGATGCGAGAAGCCCAGACGGTGGCGGAGAAGCTCGGCGTGTCTTTCCCGCTCTCCATCGAGAAGCGCATCGCTGGAGCAGAATCCGTGGGCGAGCACAAGACCTCGATGCTTCAGGACGTCGAGAGCGGAAGGCCTCTCGAGATCGAGGCGCTAATCGGGTCGGTCATCGAACTCGGCACGATGACGGGCACGCCCACCCCGCACCTCGATGCCGTCTATGCCTGCGCCAGCCTGCTCGCGAAGAGGCTCCGGGATTCGGGCGGGACGCTCCGCTTGACTTCTGCGGAGGCTCGAAAGGCCCCTTAGAATCCAAATAAGGAAGAGGAATCGGCTCGATTTCCGCGGGGGGTTTGCTGTCCTCCCTTCGACGCGGGCGCCGACCCCGGTGCAGCCGCCACGTGGTGGCCGCAGGGGCCACCACGTCGGCACCTCGAAATCCCCCCGAGGTATCTACCCCGAAGGTGTCTACCCCTGAAGGGGCTGCCAGCCGATCGGCGCTGCGGAGCGGGCGATTCGGGTTGCGGGATGGACCTCCTCTCAAGACGGCACGGGATCCTTCGACTAAAGGAGTTCTCGTGAGTGGCTCGACGCCGCTGTCCCCGGACTACCAGGGCGCTCTCCGCGGCGGCTCCAGGCGCCTGTCTGGTCCTCGCTCCCGACGCTCCCCTCTTCGCGAGCGTCAGAGTGAACGATGCGCACCTGCCCGCGAGGATGACCCGGCGAGAGGGCATCCTTCGGGGCAGCCTCTTCGGCGTTTGCCGACGAGCCGAACGATTCGGTGGCGATCAGCAGCACGAGGAATCTCCGGCTATCCCGCGAGGGCGTACTCGTGGCGGGGCCCCGATTCCATGGCGGTGCAGAAGGACGACATCCCGCCCCCGTGGGCCGAGGGCGGGGAGTTCGAGGAGCGGTGGATCGTCCGCCGGGTCGAGGGCGCGACCGAGCGGGCGGACTTCGGCTTGGCCGAGGTGGCCCGCGGCTTGGCCGAGCGGTTAGGGCCGCTGTCGAAGGCCAGGGGGAGTGTCCTCCTCCTTCACGCCGCACCGTGGTCGGTCACTGCGACCGCCTGCGCAACGACGAGATCGTCACGCACCTGCTCAGCAAGGCTGAAGCACGGAAGTGGCCAGCCCGTGGAGGTGACCCTCGGCCCGCCTCTCGACAGCGCCATCATCACCATGCGTGATCACGGGAACGTCCCCTCGACAGAGGACCATGAGTGCATCTACAGGCGCTTCGAGCGGGCGTGGGACACGAACATGGCGAGCGCCCTCGGACTCGGGCTCTGGATCGCGAGGCGCACGATCGAAGCGCACCGTGGGGAGATCGCGGTCGAGAGTGCTCCCGTGACGGCTGCGACCTTCACGGTCAGGCTTCCTCGGTCCCTGCCATGACGCGCGTCCTCATCGTGGACGATGACGAGTCGTTGCGGGAAGCCCTGGCGGAAGCGCTTTCCGACGAGGGCTCACCGTCTCCTGCAGTGCCCATGGCCTGGACGCGCTCCATCAGTTGCGCTCGGGATTGCGTCCCGACCTCATCCTGCTCGATCTCATGATGCCGGTGATGGATGGGTGGTCCTTCCGAGAGGAGCAGTCTCGCGACCCCGCGCTGGCCACCATCCCGGTCGTGGTGGTGACGGCGGCGCAGTCGCTCGCGAAACCCATTGACGCGAACGCGCTGGTGCGCAAGCCATTCAAGGTAGACGAACTCCTGCGCGTGATGCGCGACGCGTCCACGAACTAGAGGGCCCGCGCGCCGAGGTGAATCTCCGACTTTACGAAGGGCCGGTTCGCGAACGCCTGCGCCCCCGGCCAGCATCCCCCGACCCTCCTTGGATGGCCCCAGGGCGCCGCCTTCGAGGCGAGGCATGTCGGAGCGAGAAGGAAACTCGCCCCAGCGGACCCGCGCCGGGGTTCGCCGGGCCCCCACCGGCGCGGCTTTTACGCCCGCAGGCCCAAGCGATTCGGCCCGCGGCGTGTTACATAGAGCCGAGGAGTGTAGAGCTGTTGGGCTTTGAGTTCGGAGGTGACGCTCCATGGGCAAGGCGACTCAGTGCGTGCACAGCGGATCGATCGCAGACCCCATTCATCAGGGATTGAATTCCCCCATCTTCACCTCGTCCTCCTTCGGCTATCTGAAGACCGGCGACAACGTCTACCCACGTTACTTCAACACGCCGAACCAGCAGTCCGTCGTGGCGAAGCTCTGTGCGCTCGAGGGCACCGAGAGCGGACTCCTGTTCGGTTCGGGAATGGCCGCCATCAGCACCACGCTGTTGACGTTGGTCGGCCGGGGGGATCACGCCGTGCTGCAGCGGGATATCTACGGAGGCACCCACCACCTCGTGACCGCCGAGTTTCCGAAGCTGGGTATCGATTACACCTTCGCGAACAACGACGCCGAGGACCTGGAATCGGCCATCCGGTCCAATACCAAGCTCATCTACATCGAGACGCCCTCGAACCCCCTGCTGCGGGTGACCGACGTGGAGGCGGTGGCCCGGGTGGCGCGCCGACACGGGATTGTCACCGCCATTGACAACACCTTCGCTTCTCCCATCAACCAGAATCCCGCCATGTTGGGGATCGATATCGTGATCCACAGCGGGACGAAGTACCTGGGTGGCCACAGCGACCTCTGTTGCGGGGTGGTGCTGACCACGGGCGAAATCGCCAAGCGCGTGAGATCGGTCGCCATGAGCTTCGGAGGCAGCCTCAACGCCACCTCCTGCTATCTCCTGGAGCGAAGCCTCAAGACCCTGGGGCTGCGGGTCGAGAAGCAGAACCAGAACGCCATGGCCATTGCGCGACATCTCGCAACGCACCCATCGGTGAAGCGGGTCTACTATCCCGGTCTCGAGTCTCATCCCGGATTCGACGTCGCGCGCAAGCAGATGCGCGGGTTCGGAGGCATGCTCTCCTTCCAGCTGGAGTCCCGAACCGTGAATACGCGCCGCTTCCTCGAACGGCTCGCGCTCATCATGCCCGCGGTGAGCCTGGGCGGTGTCGACACCATCGTGTGCGCTCCAGCCGAGACGTCCCACGTCAAGCTGTCGGCGGCGGAGAGGGCGGAGATGGGCATCGACGATGGGCTGTTGCGGCTCTCGGTCGGCGTGGAGGACGTCCAGGACCTCATCGATGACCTGGATGCGGCAATGCAGTAGAGTCGCTCGCGCTCGTCAGCACCCCGAACGCTTGACTCGTGCAATCAAGGGTCCCCCGGCCTGAGCTACTCACGACGGCGTACACACCGCATGCTGCCGAGCAAAGGCCGATGCGCGTCTGCCGAGAATCCTTGACTCCATAGCGAACGCCAGGACGGGGCGCACGAAGCCTCGTCGACAAAGGCTTCCCATTTCCTCGAATCCGGAGCGGGAGTTCGGGAAGGACATGACCTTCTGGGCTGGCGGCGTGGACCCCGCGTCGTGCTCAACCACCGAGGTTCGGCGACAGGTCCTGGAACGGCTCGAAACGATCTCCCGAGGTAGGGGCTCTGTCTTCAAGACCGTTCGCGACATCCTGCCCGAGGTGCCACCCGAATATGTCGTGGCTGTCTTTGACGGCGGTAGCCGAGTTCAACGGGGCGGTTAGAGAACCCGACCAGGGTGAGCCGGGAGAACATTCCGGTCGAGATCGCTGCAGGGTCCATGAGAAAGAGGGGAGTAGTGGCTTCCAGTCCCGACCCACCCTCCTTGCCGGCTGGCGGTCCGCGGCAAGCTGCCACTGGCGGCGGCCCGTGGCGGCCCGCTCAGGACGAGGCATCGAATCGCGGTTCAGGGCCGGGCACTGCAGGGGGCGGCGAAGTGAACGTTCACCTCTGCGGCGCGCTGGCGCTCTCGCCGCCTGCCTCGGAGACTTCCTTCGCCGTCGGCGGCTATGTCTCAGCCGTCGCCCGGGCCCGAGTGGGTTGAACCCTTCTCCAGCCGCATCAGAATCTCATCGACCTTGGCCTCGAGTTCGCTCAACCGGCTGTCGAAGTGCTTTTCGAGCGCCTCGATGCGATGTTCGATGATGGCGGGCGGAAGATGCTCGCGCAGGCCGTGAGCGAACCGCGCCATCCCCTCCCGGTATTGCTTGGGAGCAGCCCGGAGCCGCTCCAGGACGGTACCCTGCTTGGTGTCGTTGCCACTTTCGGTCGTCGCCATAACCTTCGCTCCTTCTTCAATCATGACCGTGTAGCGCGGCACGTCAACCGCTCATCCGCGTGCCCTCTTCGGAGGTCGTCCTGCGGGTCCCTTCCCCATCGCCTTCGGAGCGCTGTCACCTGGACTACGGGTATGGTTGCCGTCGAGGCTTGTACCGCGTGCTTCGTCGCTCAGGACACCGCCGCGGGGCGAGACCTTGTGGCCCGCTACGGAGGAGGCGCCCATGACCTGCCCTCACTTCCGCTGCTTCATGGTGCGGGAGCGCCGCCGCGACGCCGTGCAGCACGTCCTTGACGTTCCCGTCGATCGCCCTGTTCCAGTCTCGACGTGGAGCCACTCGACTGGACGTGACGCAGCATGAACAGATGAAGCAGCTCGCCGATGCGGCCGTAGAGGCCTGCGGGCGAATCGACGTCCCGCGCCGCCTCCGGGTTCATGCCGCATTCTCCACCCTCCGGACAATTCGCTCTTCGCGAGCGACCGGGACGCGGTCGACGACCGGGCTCCAAGCACCACGGTCGCGACTGCGGATAAGAGGCCCCTCGCGGCCGCCTCGCCGAACCCGCTGCTCGCACCGGTGATGAGGGCGGTGTTCCTTCGATTCCATGCCCCAGTCCGAGCTGCGTCGAGCCTAGCCGCAGCTCACGCCCAGGCTCCGGCGGCTCTCCATCCCCGGGTCAGCGCCAGCTTCACGATCAGACCGGAGAGGCTGTTCAACGGCACGTCGTACCCCAGGGACGGTTCGCCGTTCTGCGCCGTCTGGTAGGTGACGGTTTCGTCGTGGTGAACCAGCCTGGCCGAAGTATCGTGTAGCAAGATCGGAAACCTCGACCACGGTCGAAGAGTCGCGGTACGGTTCCAGTACGCTGCGGTATCCGCCCGGCACATCCCCGTAGATGCTCAGCGAGCTGGTGAAGACGAGGCGCCTCAGGCCGGTGGTCCGCATGGCCGTGGCGATGTGCTCGGCTTGCCGCGCCATGCCGCGAGGGCCCGTCTCATGATGCCGCTGGCGGCCATCGTCGCCACCCGGGCAGTGAGCGGATGCCGTGCCCTGCCCAGTGGGGCGCGCCACGTCGGGTGACCCCGGTTGAGTCAAGGAGATCTACCAGGCGGTTTCCTGATCCGAGTGGTGATCGGGGGCGCGAAAGGGCGGGGCGAGAAAACCGTGCTCGCGGATTTCCTCGTCCGTGAGCCGAAAGCCGGCGTCTGCCCCGCCCTCACACGTCCGACAAGACTAACCGCCGGTCTCGGCAGAGCGATCTTGGTGGCGGGCCGTCGCGACCGTGGTAGGTGGCACACGATTGGTTCCTTCGTCACCTCGGAGGGTACCGGGACCCTTCTCCACCCCTGCGGCCGAGGATCCACGCCGGACGCCATTCTGATCGAGACCGCTGCCGAGGTATTCGATGGAGGGGGTCCTCGCGCCCTCCCCGACTGCACGGTGCCCGTAAGGCGGCGAACCCCCTCCGGTCGAACCGCCGCCCTGTGCGTACGCCACGCCCGTGCCTGTCCCCAACGTCGCGCCCAGCCCGAGTACCGCCACAGCGAGGATCTGCTTGTACGTCATGGCCTGCTCCTTTTCGTCCGAGCTCTCCCGGAATGGAAGCTGCCCTGGACGAGAAGAGCCTGTGCGCCCACCGTGGAAGCGAGCGTTGTATGCCACGTGGAAAGTGTAGCGCGCTGGGATCGGTGCCGGTCCGATTCTTGGATGGCTGAAGTGCGCACCCTGAATGTCGGGGGCTGGCGTGCCCGGGCCGGCGCCGCGGGTCCCCTGTCCTGTCTGGCCAAATGCTACTGGGGAGCCGCGAAACCTGCCTCAGCCCATCGGTTCGACGATGGGCGATTGCGATGAGGAGAGGCTTCTTTGGCGCGGTCTCCCGGCTCATCGCTGCCATCCCCTGGTCGACGCCTTCTCTTGAAGCTGAACCCGTGTTGTTCGACCGCGGGTAACTTGCAGGGCCCCTGCTTGGGCTGGAAGGGGTGCCCAACGAAATGCAGCGGTTTTTCACGGTGTGAGCGGGCCGTGTGCTCGCGGGCGATCCTCACCATACGCTCGTCGACGGCGTCGACGTCGAACAGTTCGCCTGGCCCGCCTGCCGGGTGCCAATCGTGGCCCATGGCGCCTCGCGAAAGCGATGCAGCTCTTTGCAGCAATCGTCGATCGAATCTCCGCCGGGGAACCCTGGTGGTGCACGGGGATGTACCATCCGTCACGCGCCAAGCTCATGGTCTGGACCGTCAAGTGGCGAAAAGGGACCGAGCCGGCGGCATCGCTGTGCCGCTCTTGTGAGCGGCGCAGGAAAGCTGTGGGGGATCGACCGCGGCAACAGAGACGGGCGGACTGCTCTCCCGGGCTATTCTTGGGTTCGAGCGGGCCGTCCTGCCGTACCCGTGCTGACAATCCCGGTCAACGCTCGCTCTGCCATCGACTCGAAACGGGCGACCTCGCCGTACGAGCGCGCGACCAGCATGGCACCCTCGAGGGAAGCGACGAGAAGGCGGGCCTCGTCCGAGGCAGGCCCCTCGAAGTGAAAGGACTTAGCGCGCCGTCCTTCCTCCAGCACGTTCGCGAGCCAGCTCTCGTTAGCGTCGAAGAAGGAGGTCACCGAATCTTTCATCGCTTTGGGGAGGGTAGCGTAGTCGGCGGCGAGCATCCCGCACAGGCACATGCGGTCCTTGCGCAGCACGTCGGCGTAGATCTGCGCGTAGCGCCGGAGCTTTTGGGGCGGACTACACCGAGCGGCGCCGATCTCCCCGAGCATTTCGAGGAAGTTTTGCTGGTAGCGGCGAATGAGGCTCAAACCGAGCTGCGCCTTCGTGCGGAAATGGTAGTGCAGGCTCGCCTTCGTGATCCCGAGGGCCGCCGAGATGTCTGCGTAGCTGAACCCGTTGAACCCGTGGGTCTGTACGAGCCGCTCGGCGACGTCGAGGATTCTCTTGGCGGTGGCGGAAGGAGGCGATGCTGGGGAGGGCATGCTAGGTCGCTCGCTCCTGTCGGGGTAGTCGGTCCGCCGTTCGGTTCAGGCGGGGTTCGCAGCCGACGTTGTTTACCTACTAGTTGACAGTCAACCTACTAGTAGGTAGCTTAAGCCGCCTCGAGTCACGGAGTCAACCAAATCTTCCTCGTGGGTGGGATTCTCCTCGATTCGTGGCTCTGCGACCCGGTTTCACAAGGAGCAAAACATGGGCAAGGCAAGCGAGCACAAGACGTTTTCGAGGCCGGACGAGACGCGCGAGTTCCCCCACGGGAAGGCAGAGATCCTGAAGATCGGGGGCGGCGCGGTGGGGCGCCTCGTGTTCCAGCCTGGGTGGCGCTGGTCGAGCGACGTGAAGCCAATCGCCGGGACGAGGAGCTGCGAGGCCCCTCACTTTCAGTACCACGTGTCCGGGAAGCTGGCCATCCGCATGGACGACGGGACCGAGTTCATCGCGGGTCCGGGCGAAGTCACCGCGCTGCCCAGCGGACACGACGCATGGGTGGTGGGTGAGGAACCGGTGGTGGTGGTGGACTGGTTCGGGGCAAGCAACTACGGGAGGACCGCCTGAGGGATCCGGCTGGCGGCGGGCCGGTGCGGAGTTCGCCGCGTTGGGTACATGGCTCGACCCGAGGTCGGGCTCGACACGGAGGTGCTGCATGGCAAGGAAGACGATCGATTGCCGGGATTTCCCGAGCCAGACGAAGTGCACCCTCACCATCGCGGGCGAGGAGGATGAGGTGGTGCGCGCAGCCACCCTGCACGCCGTCGACGTGCACGGGCACAAGGACACGCCGGAGTTCCGCTCTGAGCTCCGTCGCTCGCTCAAGGACGAACGCGCGGCGCGGTAGCGCGGCAAGGAACCGCTTGAACCGGCACGTTGGCGCTCCACGCGCGAGGAACGTGCCTTGGCCGAGGTGACCATGATTTCCAATGCCCACGCCCTCGACCCGACCCTCATCAGCGCACCGGCGGCTCCGCGAGTTCGGCCGCTCGTCGAAGCACTGTTCCTGGCCGCCTTCTGGCTGGGCGTTGTCGGCTGGTGGGCGGTGCTCGCGCTGTCCACCGTCCAGGCCTGGCTTTCCGGGTAGCCCTGTCCGGTCAGGATCCTGGCCGGACAGGGCTAGTGGGTCGGAGCGTTCCAATTGCTGCCGGTTCGAGCCCGGCCGGACCGGCAGCATCACCGCCCGCTGGAACAATCTCGACTCTGCGAGATGGCGTCAGGAGCTTTCTTCGGCGCGCGCAGATTCTTGGACCGGGGGGCGCAGCGGTCATTCTCGTCCCGGACGAGTGAGCGGGTGGCGAACGGCGCAACCGTCGCGGGCGGTTGGATCGCGGAGTGGTGTGGCAGGGCGAAGAGGGCGAAAGCGACAGCGCAGGCGTTTATCTTGGCGGGGGCGGAGCGAGTGCAACCGAGAGCGGGCCTCCGCATGCGACGTCTACCGGCGCCCAGTAGATGGGCGGACCGTCCTGGAAGAAGGCAGCGGGGTAGAGGCTGCTCGGGCGCTGAACCCTGCTAAACCTGAAGCTCCCGTAAGGAGCGAGGCGGGGTCCCGGCTGGACCCCTCGACCCACAACGAGGTTCGTGTCGATCCACCATCCCGTTCGATTCACGATTTCGAAGTCGCACGGGTAGGCCATGCGAACGAGGTGCACTTCGCGTCGTACCGTACTGCCCTCGGGCAGGTCGACCATCAGGGTCGCCGCGGCGTGCCCAGTACTCTGGGTCGTCATGAGGTACTGTCCGGGGGCGAGCGTGTCGAATCGGAAGCTCCCATCCAGGGCCGACACGACAGCTTGCGAAGCGTTCGGACTCAGGCCAGCGAGCTGGACGACCGCTCCACCCACTGGCATGCCGCTCCGCTCATCCGAGACCGTGCCTACGAGCGAAGCACCAAAGGAGGCGGGGCGTTCCACCCGAGCGAGCAAATCGCTGAAGCCGATCCGGAACTGGTCCGATGGGCCCGGCCGAGGAAGCGTCTTCGCGGGGACGCTGGGTGGCGTGCTTTGCCCTGGCAGCAATGCGGATCCGAGGAGCGGTCGGGTGCGCTGAAGGTCCCTGAGGATATTTGAAGTCTGGCCTTGCGGCGCGTGTCCGGAGGCGATCTGGGGTGCGACCGGTGAGGGAGCGAGGACCTTGACTTTGTTCGATCCGAGGGCCTTCGACAGGGAAGGGACGGCGGTGCAGATCGAAAGTTCTTGTCCTGAGCCTAAGACCTTCTTGGCGAGAGCAGCGACGCTACTCGCGAAGGCGAGCCCCTTTGCGACCTTCACCAAAGGCTTGCCTTCGAACTCCGCGACGAGGAGGATGCCCGCGCCGGCGACGCTCATCGCCTCGATGATGATGTCCGTCGGGTCGGCCCCCTTGGGCACGACAGCACACGCCTGACCAGGGGCCGGGGACGGAAGTGCCGTAGCTGCCGCAGTCCTTTTCGGGGAACTGAGCGACATCACTGCGAACACAGCGAAGAGGCGAACCGGGCGCCACCTCACTGCGCGCGCGTTGCTCGCGCTCCGTCTTCCCGACTCCACCCGCACGCTATGTTGGGCGGGCATCTAGGCAGCGCGTCCCATCGGGGGTGCGTGCAGATGGGGTTCGGCGCCCATCCACCGAACTCGCCCAAGTTCGCCGTGCCTTTCGGATGGCATGGATAGTGTCCATTGGGTCGCGCCGTGCCTCTAGGTTCTGGATCGCCCCCAATCCAAGCCGTGCTTCGAGATGGGAGGCGCGAACTGCGGGTAGGGACGTCGTTCGGAGCCTCGAGTGCAGGGTTCCGACGTACGAATCGCCAGCGTCGCTGCGAGCGGAGACTCATGTCAGATGGAGGTTCCGTCGGGCGGGGCTGCTGCTGGTCGTATCTGCGATGGGCCAAGTCGTGGACAGGTCCCCCTCGATGCAGCGATGCTCCCGCCGCTGTGGGTGGCGAGCTCGTTTACAAGCCAGCGCCTTCGACCCTCCAGTGCGGCTGAGGCGAGCGAGGGCGGCCCGTAGTCGCATCCCGAGTTCTCGGAGCGAGGTACCAGCAGAGGCGCTCCAGGTAAGCCCTACAGTGCAGGCGACCCCGTGCACCCGGCGTGGCGCGGAGCACCGCTGGTGCTGCTGCGGTCGGACACACCCTAGAAGAGCCGCACACTCATCCGGCAAGAACGCCACCCGAATCGCGTCGCCCGAATCCTCCAAGCATCGATTCTCGCCATGGCAGCACGCCCGGAATTCCAACTCCCTCCCGGGTTCAAGCCGTGAAGCGTGTCCGAGTCCTGCCTCGAACCGCGCGAAAATCGAAGCGGAAGACCGAGTAAAAAGCCTCTGAAACGAACGTCCCGGAAGGGAGCGGCGCATCGCAGCAATTTCCACGTTTGCTCCCACGCTCGTTCTCACACTCCACCGTCACCCTTCTCGCATCGGACGTGAAGACACGTCCTTGCACGAGGAGAAAGACATGAGGACGGAGACAGTGACGACCGGCACGGGCGGCAGCAGCAAGTCGAGAAGGGGAGGGGAGACGAGGACCCCACCGCTGGCGACCATCGATTCCGAGAAGCTGAACCAGTTCCTCGGCCGAGTCGTTGGGGATCTGGGTAGCGCGATGAGCGCCGCGCTGGTCGTCATCGGCGATCGGCTCGGACTGTACAAGGCGATGGCCGGAGCCGGACCGCTCACCCCAGGCGAACTGGCGGAGCGGACCGGCACCAGCGAGCGACATGTTCGCGAATGGCTGTGCGCGCAGGCGGCGGGGGGATACGTCACCTACGACGCGCTCACGGAACGGTTCGCGCTTCCGGCAGAACAAGCCGTCGCTTTGGCGGACGAATCGAGCGCCGCCTACGTTCCCGGCGGCTTCCACATCGCCGAGGCGGTCATGGAGGCGGTGCCCCGGGCCCTGGAGAACTTCCGGACGGGTGCCGGCATGGCGTGGGGGGATCACGCGCACTGCCTGTTCGAAGGGGCGGAGCGGTTCTTCCGCTCGTCGTACGTGGGCAACCTGACCTCGGCGTGGATTCCGGCGCTCGACGGCGTGGCCGCGAAGCTCGAGACGGGGGGGCACGTTGCCGACGTCGGCTGCGGCCTGGGTGCCTCGACCATCCTGATGGCCAGGGCTTTCACCCGTTCCACGTTCGTGGGGTTCGACGCACACCCGGGCTCGATCGAGATGGCGCGGAAACGAGCGGAGGAGGCCGGGGTGGCCGACCGGATCCGGTTCGAGGTGGCGCGTGCCACCGACTATCCAGGTACGGGCTTCGATCTGGTCGCCCACTTCGACTGTCTGCACGATATGGGCGATCCCGCTGGCGCCGCGCGTCACGTTCGGCAAAGCCTTGCCCCAGACGGCGCCTGGATGATCGTCGAACCGGCCGCGGGCGACCGAGTGCAGGACAACCTCAATCCCGTCGGGCGGGTGTATTACTCCGCTTCGACCATCCTGTGCGTCCCCGCCTCGCTCGCCGATGGCGAACCGAGAACAGCGCTGGGCGCCCAGGCGGGAGAGGCGCGGCTCCGGAGTGTCACGCAGCAGGGCGGCTTCACAAGGTTCCGCCGCGCGGCGCAGACACCATTCAACCACGTGTACGAGGCCAGGCCCTGAGTCGAGTGGGAGCGGCGACGCCGACCCGCTGCAGCCCAGAGGGGGCGCAGCGGGCCGCGTCCCGGACCCGCCTGCCGCCCCCGATTACTTACGAACCAACCGTGGCCAGGCTCAGGTCCTCGCACGCGAGCGTGCGGCTGGAGATTCGGCTGCTCGGGGATCTCGCGGTCCTCCGCAACGGAGGTGCCTGTTCTTTACCGCCCTCCAAGAAGACCCGAGCGTTGCTCGCCTATCTGGTAGTGACGGGGCGGCCATGCTCGCGGGAGAGGCTATGCGAGCTTCTGTGGGAGATTCCGGACGACCCGCGGGGTGCCCTGCGATGGAGCCTCTCGCGCCTGCGGCCGCTCGTCGCTGACGCGGCGCCTCACTTGATCGCCGACCGCGAACGGGTCGCGTTCGAGACGAACAGCGCTGAGGTTGACCTCCTCGAGGTGAGGTCGCTGGCGGCGCGTGGGTTGCGGACGGTGGCGGAAGCCGACCTCGTCACCGCCTTGCAACGGTTCCGGGGGCCGTTTCTGGAGGGCCTCGATCTCCCCGACTGCGTCCGGTTCTACACCTGGTGCGTTAGCGAGCGCGAGAGGGCGCGGGCAATTCACGTCGCCCTGCTGAAGGAGCTCCTCGACCGGTGTCGCGACCGTCCTGAGGAGGCCCTCCTCCACGCCCGTGCCCTGGTGGCGCTCGATCCCATCGCAGAGTCCTCGCACCTCGAGGTCATGCGCCTTTTGGCGTCGGCAGGGCGTGTCTCCGAGGCCATCGAGGAGTACGACCGCACGCGCCGAATCCTTTCGGAGCAGATGGGGGCACGCCCCACCGCCGACCTCGAGCGGATGCGGGCGTCGCTCGCTGCCCCGGTGAGGCCCCCTTCGCCGCCGCCGATAGCTACCCACGAGACGCTGGCCCCAAATCCCCCCCCAATCCGAGGCCTACCCCGCCTGGTGGGGCGCGAGATGGAACTCTGCGCGCTCTCGCAGCTGTTGCCCGGGAGCCCTGGCCGGTCACCGCAGCGCGTGGGGCTTTTGGTCGGCTGTCCGGGTATCGGCAAGACGAGGGTGCTCCAAGAACTCGCGTCGCGGGCCGCGGGCCGAGGGATTCGGGTCCTGCAGGGGCGCTCGTTCGAGGCCGAGGCGGTGCGCCCTTACGGTGTTTGGGTGGAGGCGATGCGCGCCGTCCCTGCCGCTGAGGTTCCCGATCACTTGCGGACGGATCTTGCAGTGCTTCTCCCGGAACTCGGCGCGTCGGTCCCGAACGGTGACCAGCCACGGTTGTTCGACGCCATCGTGGAGCTGCTGCGCGGGGCGCGACGGACCGGGCCCGGGGTCCTGGTGCTTCTCGACGACATCCAGTGGATGGACGTCACGAGCGCCTCGCTGCTGCACTACATCGCGCGCGCCGCTGGGGGCGGAGAGACGGCGGTGGTCGTATGCGCCGCTCGCACCGGCGAGCTCGAAGACAATGCTGCGGTGGCGATGGTACTGCGAGGGCTCGAGCGCGAGCACCGACTGGCCCGCCTCGAGATTGCTCCGCTGTCACCCGACGAAAGCGCGGCGCTCGCGCGCGACGTGTGGGCGGGAGTCGATGCGCGACGGGTCCAGGCGTCTGCCCGCGGGAACCCCCTCTTCGTGATGGAGATGGCGCGCGCTCTCTCCCGGGGCGAGGCCGGGGCATCTGCAACGCTCGCACGGACGGTTCGGGACCGTCTCCTGCATCTCGGTGAAGCGGATCAGGCGGTGCTCACGTGGGCCGCTGCCCTCGGCCGGCGCTTCGAGGCCTCCGTCCTCGCGCGGGTCAGCGGAATCCCCGTGGCCGGTTTGCTCGACGCGCTGGGAAAGCTCGAACGCCACGGTGTCCTCTCCACCTCCGGTGGTGCCGGGTACGACTTCGCACACGATGTCACCCGGGAGGCAGCGTACGCGCTGTTGTCCGAGCCGCGTCGCCGACTGGTGCACATCCAGATCGCCCACGCGCTCTGGACGCAGGACAGTCCACCCGCAGCGGACATCCTCCATCACGCCGCCCTCGCCGGGGAGCACGAACTGGCGGCCCGCGCCTGCGTCGCTGCCGGCCAGCGCTGCCTCCGAGTGTTCGCCTACGCTGACGCCCGCGAGCTCTCGCGCAGAGGCATCGATCACGCCGCGCATCTTCCGGACCACTCTCGCATCCCGCTCGAGGTCGAGCTGTACGGGCTCCGCACGGCGCGCCCCAGCGCGGAGCTGGACGAGATCGCCAGCGATCTGGATCGTCTCGGACGCGCGGCGGAGCGAGCCGGGCTCATGGAAGCAGCGATGCGGGCGTTTCACTTCCGTTCACTCATCCTATTCGGCAGCGGCGATCATGCACGCGCACTCGCCAGCTCGGTGCTGGCTGCTCAGGCGGCTCGGATCGCGCCCTCGACGGTGGCGGCGCGCAACTTGCTCCTCCACGCACGGTGCCTCGCGATCCTGGAAAGGGACATGCGCTCGGTAGCCCGCACCCTCGACGAGGCGGTGGTGACGCTCGGTCCGGACCCACCCCTCCTCGACTTCCGCTGGACACGTGGGCTCCTCAGGCGCTTTCAGGGAGCCGACGGTGTGTTGGAGGATCTCGCCTGGGCGGCCGCTCAAACTGCGAGCGAGGAGCGCCACTGGGAGCGATCGTGGTGTCTATTGTCGCTGGCCGTTGCCGCGCTCGAGAAGGGCGATGCCGTTTCGGCCGAGCGCTGGGCCGTCGAACTCGAGGAAGTGGCCTCTCACATCGGCGACGGTGTCGAGCAACCTGCCGCGCATGCCCTGCGTGCCATGGCGGCCCTTTCCACTCGAGACGAGGGCTGGGAGGCGCTCGACGCCGCTCTCGACCGAGTTCGAGAGGCAGACGGTAAGGTGATGCTGGCGGTGCTCGCGAACCTGGCGTCGGAGCGCGCCGCGGCCTTGGGGCAACAGCGACGCGCCCGGCGCTACGCCGAGGCGGCCTTGGCGGCCGCGACCGCCGTCGACCAGCCTAGCGAGGTGCTCCTCGCGCGCGCGCAGCTCGTGCTGCTGGCCCTGCGCCGCGGCGATGACTCGGGTGCGGCGGAGATGGCGCGCGCGCTCGATTCTTCGCTCGCGCTCGGACCCTGGGCCACCACGGCTCGTGCTCGGGCGGCTGCCTCCGTGGCTCTCGCCGCGGTGGCGAGCCGCCATGACGACACCCCTGCTCACGATGCGTCATTTCCGGTGATCCCGGAGGCTGGAGGCTAAACCATGCCGTACCTGATCGTGGAGTATCGGTTCGATCCGCCACTCACGGATGAGAACCTGCGCGGGGCTTTTGAGGCTCTGAAACCTTGCCTGGAGATGCGGAACATTCGCCGACTCCGCAGCTGGTTGGCGGAGGATCGGCGGCGCATGATCTGCGAGTACCACGCCACCGATGCCCAGACCGTGCGTGACGCGTACCAGATGGCCAAGGTCCCATACATGAATATGTGGCCTGGGCAGCTCTTCGAGTTCGGGCCTGCGGATCCCACGCACGCTCCCAGGTGATCTCGGCTCGGCGCCGCAGCCAGTCCGGCAGCGACCGCGGCCGACGGATTCACGTTCCATCGAAGCCCGTTCGATTCGGGGCAGCGGGCGCGCGCCGGACCGCGAGCCGCGCCCTGGACGCCACCCCCTTTCGGGCGGTTGCCGATCTCGGCGCGTCGCTTAGACCCGAAGCGCAAGATCCGCAGGACCGGAGGTACGACAATGGCGGCTTCCAGAATTCGGGAGATGTTCGAGAAGGGCACCGACGCGTTCAACCGGCACGACATCGAGGAGATGGGCCAACTCATGACGGACGACGTCAGGACGAGGGCCCCCGGCGTCGGCGAGGTGAGGGGAAAATCGGCCGTGAAGGCCTTCTACAAGAGCTGGATCGACGCGTTCCCCGACGCCAAGGTCGAGATCAAGGCCGTGACTTGCACGGACGACCAAGCCATCGAGGAGGGCGTGTTCACCGGAACGCACCGCAACACGCTCCACGGGCCCGGCGGCGACATCCCGCCGACCGGTCGGAAAGTCCGAGTTGAGTACATCCAGGTCCTCCGCTACCGGGGCGACCTAACGAGCGCTTTCAACCTCCTATTCGACCGCCTCGAGATGCTCGAGCAGCTTGGCCTCGCACCGTCGCAAGAAGCGGCCGAGTCGCGCCGGCCCAGCGAAGCAGGGCAGGGCGCGCCAATGCCGCACTGATACAGCCGCGGCTCTCCGGGGCACGCGACCGGCTGCCCCACTTCCCGCACGCCTTCGCTGCGGACCCCGCCCTTGGGGAGGGCGCGAGTAGCACGCCGGTCTTGGAATCGGACCGGCCTCGACATGAACCGGATGCCGCTGGGATCGCCCATGTTTGGCCGCGAGGTGGAGCTCCGTGCGGTCGCGGAGGCCTGGGCGCTCCCGTGTGACAAGTGGTGACAAGTTCGATCCGGGTGCGCCTGCTGATCCAAGCACTGCGGAAACGGTGCGGGAACGTACTGACGGCAATCCGTTCTTCGTATCGGAGATCGCTCGCCTTGGCGTCAACGGCCCCATCCCGCACGGCGTGTATGCGGTGATCCGTGAGCGTATTCGGCGCCTGCCGGAAGCGAGTCGTGGGTCGGACCTTCGAATTCTACGGAATCACGCTCGGTGTCTCGACCAGGCGACGACGCCTGCGGTCGATTTTCCAGCGCAAAGCTGGAGGCGCTACGAGAGTGGTCAGGATGACGACGATAACGGTCGCAGAGTACGTGGCCGGGGTGAGGATCGGCCGTCCGTTGAATGTGTGTCCCTCGCCGAAGCTTGCGAAGACCAGCAGGACCTCGCCACGAGGGATCATCCCGAGCGCCACCGTCCAACGATCGATTCCCTTGCCCAGCACTCCGGCCGCGCAGGCCTGCTTGCCAAGGATCGCTGTCAGGGTCAGGAGCGCTGCCACTTCCAGGGTGGAGAGCTTCGAGAAGACGGCCAGCGATGTTCGCATGCCGGCCACCAGGAAGAAGACCGGAACAAGGAAAGACGAGATTGGGCTGATCAAGACCTCGATGCCGCTCTCGCCACGCTCCTTGAATTCAGAAAGGTGCACGTCCTCGAGGATGAGCCCGGCCGCGAAGGCCCCAACCATAGGGGCGAGTCCGACGAGACCTGAGATCCAGGACAGGAAGAAGCAGAACGCGAGCCCATGCGCAAGAAGCGCTCCGCGCGTGCGGAATCGCGAGCCGATGCGGAAGACGGTAAGTGAAAGCCGTCCTCCCAGCGCGAGTGCACCACCCAGGAAGAGACAAGCCTTCCCGAGGAGAAGGCCGACGGCGCCGATCGAGAGGCCACCCCGCGAGCTGGCCGTTGCGATGGCGCCGCTCACCACCGCGAGAACGACAAGGCCGAGGACGTCGTCGATGACCGCAGCACCCAAGATGACCCGCGCTTCAGGCGTCAGCGATTGGCCGAGATCCAGCAACACTCGAGCCGTGATGCCGATGCTGGTCGCGGTGAGCATCGCGCCGAGAAAGACGTGAACGTAGGCCCCCACCTGGGGTAGAAGCCAGCTGGCTGCGAGCCACCCAAGCGCGAAGGACGAACCCACGCCGAAGACCGCGACGAGCAGCGATGTGGCCCCGACGCTCAGCATGTCCCGCACCGTTGAGCCGAGCCCCACCTCGAAGAGAAGAATGAGCACGCCGAGACCGGCCAGGCCAGCGATGGTGGGGTCGGTCGCCAGGTTCTCGAAGTCGTGGACTCCGACGAGCGTCAGGTTCCCGAGCGCCACTCCGGCGATGAGTTCGCCCAGGACGGCGGGCTGACCCAGGCGGACGGCTAGTTCACCTCCCAGCCTCGCCACAACGAGCAGGAGCGCGAGGTTCAAGGCAACGTGCGTGATAGGGTCAACCTGGGAGGTCCCTGCGCCGGCCGACGCGACGGTCGGGGCCAGGAGGATGCCCGTAACGACAAGGAGGGGGAGGAGGCGCCTCGCCATTCAGCCCCACGACCAGCGAGCCCGTAGACCCGGTCCGGTCAGTGGAGCAGCGGCCCGACTGCCCTGTTAACCTGCGGGCGCTCGTCGATGGCGCACCGCACCCAGTAAAGGCTACTGTGCGGAGGACGTGACGTCAAAGAGAATGTCGGGCGCACCTCTTTCACTCGGCAGAGTTGGGTTGGACGCCTGAACGGGGAGCTTAGGCACCGCTCGTTCATGCCCCGAGCACGAGAACTAACGTAGGCCCCTGCGAGGGAGATGGCTAAGCCTCGTCCAGATACCGGTTGACCGACCATGACTGAACGCTAGCCGAGCGAGACCGCTCAGCGCCTCTACAGCTGCGGTCATGTCTCGGGGAAGGCGACGCGAGATCGCGCACGCTCGCTCGAGCACAGCAGCGTGGGCGACGGGATCGGATGGGTGGCCGCAATGACAGCGGCAAACAAAAATGTGAGTCGTGAAGTTGAGGGCATCGGTTTCGGGGGATCGGCTTGTGCTCGACGAAACACCGACTTGTCGAACGGCAGGAGCAGCCATTGGGGGCGCCGGAGGTGGCCGCGCGAAGCTCCGGGCAGGTTTCGTTTCCGGGCTGCCGGGACCGATCACGGCGGCGCACCCAAGCGGTTGGGGACGGGACGGGGCGGTTGTGGGCCTGACGGACCTGGCGGCGATGGGTCGGCCAGCGGATGAGCCTGAAAGCTCCTCTTGCGAAAGGGCCTCTTCGCCGTTCTGGGTCAGAATGGCACCGTGGCCGCGAAGATCACCATCGACCGAGCTGCCATCGACACGCCGGGCTTCCTCTCCCGATACTTCAGCGAGCGATTCCTCGCCGAGGCAGAACCGGTTTCTCGCGGCTGACGATTCTTTCCGCCTGCCACAATGGAGACCGTGCGGAAAGCGGCACCTTGCGGCGCGGGGATGTCGCTGGTCGATATCTAGGCCTGCGCGTTGACGTAGCTCCCGCTCGCCCTTCTCTTGAGATCCTCTGCGAAGCAGCGGCCGAGCGGCCCGCGCTGCTGACCGGATCCGCATTTATTGAAGGATCAACCGGCTCGTTTCGGGGACTTGAGCTGAGCCACCGTCGTTCGTAGCTGGCACCGCATTGCAGACTCGATCTTAACTAAGACTCCCGCCGTGCCGTGCTGAAGCGGCCGACGAAAGGTGCTCACGCACTCACTCTTTCCGGGCGACCATTTCGATTTCGATGCGCGCCCCGAGGGGAAGGGCTGCAACGCCAATGGTGGTTCGGGCGGGGTAGGGCTTTTCGAACTGGCTCGCGTAGACCTCGTTCATGTCGGCGAAGTCTTCCATGTTGGTGAGAAAGACATTCACCTTCACGACGTTGCCAGGACCCATGCTCGCAGCTTCAAGTACCTTGAACAGATTGTGGAAGCACTGCCGGGCCTGCTCCTTCACTCCCCCACCCAGCAACTTGCCAGTGGCGGGGTTCAAGGGAGTCTGCCCCGACAGGTAGAGAAACTCTCCCGCCCGGACAGCGTGGGAGTACGGACCTACCGCGGCGGCCCCGTCGACACGGATGGCTTGACGTTCCATGAGATCTCCTTGAGTCGGGGATGGAGTGAGACTACTGGCACATGGTTAGGTTGTGCTCCGGTGTATCGTTGTAGCTCTCCCGCTCCTAAGACAGCAACAGGAACTCCTGACGCGCCCGCGGCGAAGCGAGTGAACAGTAAGGCCAAAATGAAGGGCGCCGCGAAGCTCGCGAGGCCGATCGACAGGGTTTGCTTCCAGTAGCGACTGATGGCAGCGGGCTGGATCTCCGCTCCTGCCAGGAACACTGCCAAAGCCAGCGAAGGCGAGCCCTATCCAGAATCGCGGCGACAGCGTAAGGATTTCCCATGACCTCCCTTCGCGAGCCCAAAAAAGCAACTACGCGGCGCCGGGGCCTGTCGTAGAAGCTATCATCCCCTCGCGGGGAGGTTGGCAGCGTCCTAGAGGACGGGCGTGCTTCATCGCCGGATGTCTTGTCATCAAGAGTGAACCGCTGCAACCATGGATTTCAACTCATCGCTAGGAGGTTCGCCATGGACCTCATGGGCAAGGCGAAACGCGTACGCATCTACCTCAGCGAGGGCGATCGCGTCGGGCATCTTCCCGCCTCGATGGCCCTGCTTGAGTACTTGAGGCGAGAGGGTGCGCAGGGAGCCACCGTCAGCCGCGCGGTGAGCGGCTTCGGGTCGACAGGCCAGATCCACGTTCCGCACCTCGTCGACGTAGCCCAGGACCTTCCGGTCGTCGTGGAGTGGATCGACGCCCCCGAAGTGGTCGAGCGCCTACTGCCGCGCGTGAAGGAGATGGTGCCCCGGGGTCTCTTGACCATGGACGACACCGAGATCCTGCTCCGTCGCGCCAACCCGGTGCGAGAACTCCCCGTCGCGCTCACCGCGCGCGACGTGATGTCGCGCGAGGTGGTTTCGGTCTCGAAGGACACGCCGCTGCGGGATGTAGTCGAGCTGATGCTGACCAAGGTTTATCGGGCTGTGCCCGTCCTGAGCGAGGGGGTGCCCATCGGAATCATCACGAACAGCGATCTCGTGAAGAAGGGGGGACTCGGCGTACGAGTCGAGCTCCTGCAGGCGCTCGACAAGCCCGAGGTCCACGACGTCCTGGCTCGGCTGTCTGCGTCCGGCAAGGTCGCGTCGGACGTCATGACGGAAGGTGCCGTGGTTGTTCACGCGAACACAAAGCTTCCGGCGGTGGCGGAAGTCATGACGAACAGGCGCCTCAAGCGCCTCCCGGTGGTGGATGACCACGGACTGCTTCTCGGGATGGTGAGCCGGCTCGACCTTCTCCGCGTCGCATCACGTTCCGTCGAGAGGGCCGACGAAGCCCCACCGGAATGGGCCCTGGCGGGCGACACCCCGATCGGACGACTCATGCGGCGAGACGTGCCCATGGTTCATCCGGACACCCCGCTCACGGAAGTGTTTCAGGCCGTCATCGCAACGCGCCTCAACCGAGCATTCGTGGTGGACAGCGACGGTCGCGTCCTAGGTCTCGTGACCGACGCCGAGCTCCTCGACCGGGTGACGCCTTCGCTGCGTCCGAGTGCGCTCCGCTCCCTCATGCACCGCCTCCCCTTCGGTCGCGGTCGCGAGGAATCTCGTTCTGAGGAGCGCGCTCGTGCACGCCGCGCTGCCGATCTCATGAACAAAGAGGTAGCGACAGCGAAGGAGGACACCCTCCTCAGCGACGGGATCACTCGTATGCTGCAAGGGAGCCACAAGGTGCTCGCCGTCCTCGACGCTCAAGATCATCTCGTGGGCATCGTCGATCGCGCCGACGTATTGCACGGTCTCGTCCCAGGGGCTTAGCCAGCCCCCAGGTAACCCGCACGCCTGGCGCAGCCCCAGGCGGATATGGGCCACGGCCACGACCTGGGTTGAGCGCCACCGGCACGACCACCGTCGGCAACTAAGCCGAGGGCGCAGCCCTTACGGCCGGTACAGGCGAATGGGCGCTCCGGTTGTGGCTTGCCCTTCACCTTCGGCAGCCGGAGTGGCTCAGCCGAGAGCCGCTCCCTCATCGTCTCCGGCCGCTGGAAGGCGAACAACCCGCGGCTCCGAGGATCGGGGTCGAGGCCGTTGACGAACTTCGTCTCGACCCCTGTCGCGAGGTGGAGGAACGGGAGGGGCCTTGATGTGGGTTGGCAGGGTCTCTGGCAGGCCCCGGCTGTACTTCTCGACCTGCACCTCGACGCCGGTGAGGCAGATGCCGACCTTCTTCGCCTCCACCGCACCCGCGGCCGGACCAAGGCCAAGCGGGCGGGGATGCTCTTGAACGAGAAGGGGCTCTGGAAAGGTTCTCACGCGCATCCGGCGCGCGGTAGCTCGCACAGGGCACGTCGTATCGCCATCGACTTTGGAGGGTCGCGTGGCCAGCTGCGAGAGCGGCGCGTTAACGTTTCCTGCGAGTCAGGGTTGCCCTGAAGGAAGCGTAGCGACCGTCAGTCGATCCTCGGTGGGGGGATTGATGAATCGGCTCACACGGCTGGTCCTGTTTCAGATGCTGGCGCTCGGCGTCGCCTGCCTGGGAGGCGACCGCCTCTGTTCGCCCTTTCCAGGGTCGAGCTGTACCCAGATCTGCTACCCAGACTGCGCCGGGATCCCCTGCGGGAACAGTAACGGATGCGGTGGCGTGTGCCTCCCCGGTTCAGGTTGCCAGGTGTCGTGCACCCCGTCCTGCGCAGGCGTCACCTGCGGCAGCAACGACGGTTGCGGCGAGCCCTGCCTCTCCGGTTCGGGCTGCAGTGGCACCTGCACTCCGAGATGCACGGGCATGGCCTGCGGCGAGGCGGACGGATGCGGTGGAACGTGCCAGCCCGGATCCGGATGCGAAATCGCCTGCACGCCTGAGTGCTCAGGGATCGCCTGCGGGAGCAGCGATGGTTGCGGTGGAACCTGCACGCCTGGGTGGGGCTGCGGAGTGACCTGCACGCCCTCGTGCGTCGGGGTGGCCTGTGGCGATGGGGATGGCTGCGGGGGCACCTGCGACATCGGCTCGGGCTGCACGACGACCTGCACGCCCGACTGTACCGGGGCAAGCTGCGGGGGCGACGACGGCTGCGGGGGCTCCTGCACCCCGGGCTCGGGATGTACCGAACCTTGTACCCCGAGCTGCACCGATCCGTGCAGCGGAGACGACGGCTGTGGGGGATCCTGCCCGGTCGAGTCGAGTTGTGGCAGCGGATCGTGCACGCCAAGCTGCTCGGGCTCGTGTGGCGGCGATGACGGCTGCGGCGGATCGTGCGAGCCCGGCTCCGGGTGCACCGAGCCTTGTGTCCCAAGCTGCGGGGATCCCTGCGGTGGAGCCGACGGTTGTGGAGGATCCTGCCCGACAGATCCCGATTGCAATTGAGTAAGCGCGAGGCGTGACGGCCGGAAGTGTCGTCGCCACACATTTCCGAAGAGCGCCCTTCCGTGACGCTTTGGCATTTGCGAGGACGCAAATGCTCCGCGCTCGTTTAGAGTGGCTAACACAACCTCTCCAGGAACTGAACGAGATCAGGGCGCAGGCCAGGCGGAAAAAGGCGTAGTGGATGTCGGGCCTGCGCTCGTAGCGGATATCTCGCAAGCAGGTAAGTGATGCCAAGCTTCACGTGCCACCTCGGGTTGGCGCGAGGACACTTGCACAACCGGAGGGCACGTGGCTACCGACTAGACAAGGTGCCCGATCGAGGAGACGAGACGACGGGTGCCCGAGCCTCGATCGCCTTACGCATCACGGTGGCCGAGCTCATGTCGATTGGCGCAAGACTCGTGGGAGCGAGTGAGACGCTCTTCATCGTCGGGTCAACGCTCGCATACATCGGTCGCTTGCAGAAGTGCTACCGGGGGCCTGCTGGCCTCCTCTCCAGCGGAAGCGCGAGTCAGTGAAGGGCCCGCTCAAGGACAAGGAGAGTCGGATCGTTCCCATTCTCGACGCGCTCCACCCCATTCTCGAAGAGTGGAAGCGAAGGAGCGGCGGGGCCGGATGCGTCATCCCTCCGCTGCGTCGTGACGGGCGGAAGGTCGACAAGCACACTCCGGGTGCCTTACCTGCGAGAAGTCTTGAAGGCGCTCGGCCTCGAGCGACCCGGCCTCGGGTGGTACGAGGCCACACGCCACACGTTGCGGGCCAGTGGGTCATGGCGGGTGTGTCCATCGAGAAGCCGAAGGAGATCCTCGGTCACTACTCCGTCGTCGTGACCGAGCGCTACGCGTGCCTTCGGCCCGACCTCTTCCCGGTGAGGGACCTCGGCACGATCGCCGTCGACATGGCGCCCGAGGCCGGCGACCGCGAGCGAACTTGGGAGCGAAATGGGATCCAAGGAACCAAGCTGGCCCTGCAAGTACTCGGAAAGAGGGCGAAAAGGTCGGAGCCGCCCTGTAAGCCGAGTCCTGTTCCTGACCAATAAGGTCAGGCGGCGAACATTCCTCTCGGGCGCGCGTTACCGCGCGCCTCTAGCGAGCTAACCCGGAGGCGCGGCCGGGCAGACCTACTCATCCGGCGTTTCCTCCGGATGCTCTAGCGCACCTTGCGGTGCGCTGATCGCCTCCCTATTTGCTCTTGCACCGAGTGGGGTTTGCCGTGCCACGTTGGTTACCCAACGCGCGGTGCGCTCTTACCGCACCGTTTCACCCTTGCCACGCGCCCCGCGAGGAGCCGTTCGGCGGTCTGTTCTCTGTTGCACTGTCCTGCGGGTCACCCCGACCGGCCGTTAACCGGCACCCTGCCCTGTAGTGCTCGGACTTTCCTCGGCGGCTCCACAACATGCAGGCCGACGCGTTCGCCCGGGCGGCTCCGACATCGTCGGTTTAACACCCGCCCGGTAGCCTGGCAATGGTCGAGCCCCGAAAGCCTTCGGGCTGCCTTCCCCGTCCCAGATCTGAGAGGTCACCTAGAACGCCGCAAGAACCCGGCCAGCTCGAGCGAGCGCACGTGCTGGAGCACCTCCAGATCCGTCAAGGGGGTGCGATCGAGCAGGGTCTCGACCGTGCACGAAGGCGAGGCGAGTTCGAGGATCCTTTGCCGCTCGGGTGGCAGCGCGTGCGCCGGACCAGGAGGGGGAACGACGCGCAACAGGACCGTCGCGGGCGAGATGTCCTTTTCGAGGCGTGCAATTTCATCGAGTTGGCGACAGCCCTCGATGAGGATGGAATCCAGGCGCTCGGCCAGGCCCCTCGTCGAGGGGAGGGCGGTTGGTGGATCGAGGCGAAAGCGTCCACCTCGCCAGCCGAGGATGCGGACGAAGGCCTTGAGGCCCACCGCATCCGCACGTCCGGACAGGGCGCAGTGCACGATCCGCCCCTGGTCGATGTACATGGCGCCGTGCTCGTCGTCGCGCATCAGCACCAGCACGCCGGACTTCCTCGTGACCCCCAGGAGCTGAACGATTTCTGGAAGGGGAATCTCGTCGAGGGTCCCTTCGAGCACGGCCTTGCCGTTGTCGTGGCCGGCGTCCTTCATGAGGCGACGTGCCTCCGCGAGCGACACCGGGGCCAACTCCGCGACGACCTTGAGCAGGCTTCCGCCGACGGCGATGCGGTCGCCGGGAGCGAGCCTCCAGTGCTGGACGCGCATCCCGTTCACGAACGTCCCGTTGGTCGATCCGGGATCCTCCAGGACGGGGACATTGTTGTCCCAGCGGATTGTCAGGTGCGAGCGGGACACGAGCTCGTCGTCGAGGACCACGTCGGCGTCAGCACTCCGGCCTACCAGGACCTCGCGCCCTGGCTCGAGAGGAAGCACGGCTCCCTGATGCCGACCGGCGATGACGCGGAGCGCGAAAACCCGGTTGCCGGGCTGTGTTGGCCTGACCTCGCGGATGTCCCCCATCTCCTCGCCACCGTACCCACTCTTGCAAGCCGAGTGAAGCGCGACTTCATGGCAGTGGCCACAGGGCCCGAGGGGGTCTTTCGGGTGTCCTCTTTGCCCCGCCGGAACTTGCAGCTGGCTTTGAATACACTTCGGACGAAACTCCGTTTGTCCGACTGACGAGGTGTCGGTCCCTCTTGCACCGGGGTGAGCGGAAGCGGACGGTATCTGGCTTTGCGCACAGGCGATCCGACCTCCGCGACGCAACTGCGGCGTTTTGTCTTACGTCCAGGAAGGCGGCTAAAGTTCGCGTTCGCTGCGAGGCCACCCAAACGGCAAACGTGAGGGGTCGCGGTTGCAACTTCGGCGCCCGGACCGCAATGAGAAAAATGCCCATCGCACGATGGGTAGCCCGGAGCGAGCCTAGGAGCCTCGCCCGGCACTTGCGCTAAATCGACTGCTCCGGAGGTAAAGTGAGAACGCTCTTCCGATCGCTCGCGCTTGCCCTCACCCTCAAGGCCCGGATCGCTGCGGCCGATCCCCCGAGAGAGGGCCTCGCCCTCCCCGCCGCCCCACCAGCCGACAAGCCGCTCTCCCCTTATCTTACCCGGGTCGAACCCGATGCACGGATCACCTTCCGCTTCTTCGCGCCGGAGGCGAGTGCAGTCGCGGTGGTGGTAGGAGCCAATCCGCGTACGGCCAAGCCCGCGATGCTCGCGAGGGGAGAAGACGGGCTGTGGGCGGTCACGCTCGGGCCCTATCCGCCCGATCTGTACGAGTACTTCTTCGTGGTGGATGGACTGCGCTCGATCGACTCGGGTTCGAGCTACCAGAAGCCACAACGACAAGTGAATACCAGCCTCGTGCTCGTCCCGGGGAGTATCCTCGACGAGCGGGCGGTGCCTCACGGTGAGCTGCGCCTGGTGACCTACACCTCGCATGCACTCGGCGCCCAGAGACACATGTACCTGTACACGCCCCCTGGCTACGGGGACCACTCACCTCCCCTGCCGGTCCTCTATCTGTACCACGGCTTCGGTGACACCGCGCTGTCCTGGGTCACCCAGGGTCGCGTCCCGCAGATCTTGGACAACCTCCTTGCCGAGAACAAAGCGAAGCCGATGATCGTCGCCATCCCCGACAGCGAGACCGATGGCCCGGAGATGGTCCCGGAGGACTTCCCCGCCGCCACGCGGCGACAAGGTTTCTACCCCACCAATACCGCCGCTGCCGATCGGGAACTCATGGAGGACATCCTTCCCTTCGTCTCCAAACACTATCGCGTCCGCCGATCCGCGGAGAGCCGGGCGTTGGCGGGCTTATCTCAGGGTGGCTATCAGGCACTTGTCTCGGGGCTCACACATCTCGGGACCTTCGGGTGGCTGGCCAGCTTCAGCGGGGTCTCGACGGCCACGGTGCCCAACGAGGCGGTGGCCCGGGCGCTCGAGCAGCCGGATCGCGTCAACCAGTCGCTGCGCGACCTCACCGTGACCGTCGGATCGGACGACACCGTGACCGGCGCCGACGTGGAGGCTCTCGAGCGCACCCTCAAGGAAAGGGCGATTCGCCATCATTTCCGCGTCTACCCCGGTTTGCACCACGAGATGGACGTGTGGCGCGCATCGCTGCAAGAGCTCCTGCAGCGGCTCTTCAAGTCATGACGAAGAAGCCGGCGCGCGTGGCCGACGGCGAAGTCTGCAGCCGCGCATGGCCAATCTGACCTATGGGCTGGCGGGCCAGCGTGGCGGGAGATTCATCTTTTCTGTAGCGCCGAGGTGTAAGGCCCGGGCGGAAACCCTGTGAACGGGACTGCGCGATTTCAAGAAAGGGAATAGCTCTCGGCTCCTCCGATCGCGGTGAAGCGTGGCGCTGGAAGCCACGAGCGAGGTTCCCCTCGACGTGTTCGGCCAGGTTGTGAAGGCTCCGCGCCCGTTGCACCTGTCTGAAGGGTCCGGCTCGATACCGCTCCAAATCGTGGGACGAGCCTCAACCCATGGCGGGCTCGTCGGCAAGCCGTGGACCGTCCACGCGTCGCGAGCCTCGAGGCGGGGCGCCAACGCATCAGGACCCTCGGCCGCCAGGTTCAACGGATGTTCCTGGGCAGCTTCGAGGCCCCCGAGAAGGGTGACGCTGCCCAAGCCAGCGGGACCACAAGAGCGCTCCTTCGAACGAAACGATCAGAACCACCTTGCTGCGGCGAACGCTTTATCTTCGCCGGTCAGCGGCGGGTTGGCGCCCTCATACCTATATAGAAAACGTGGTGGAACAAGATTCAGTACCTCAGCCTCGAGCGGAGGAACATCGAGAGGGCTTTCGTCGCAGCGGTCATGTAGGCGACCGGGCGTGGGGTTCGCAGGCAGCTACCCATGCGGGAAGGCGGGCAGCGCCGCAACGGTGGGACGTGCGCGCGGGCGAGCGCTGAGGAGCCGGAGGCATCGAATGGCGAGCGTGAAGAAGAAGGGTACTCCGCGGAGGAAGGCCAACTCCGCGGGCGAACCGCTGAAGGAGCTCGGTGCGCAAATCCGAGCTCGCAGACTGGCGCGCGGGATGACCCAGGCGGACCTGGCGCGGGCACTCCAGATCTCCGTCGCCTACCTGAGCCTCATCGAGCGGGGGGGACGAAACCCGCCGTACACGACCGTCGTCTCCATCGCGCGGGCCCTGCGTGTTTCTCCTCGCGAGGTCTTCGGATCGTAAGAGAGCGCCGTCGCTTCGTCCTCGGCCCCTTCACGGGAAGCGTCTTCGATCCCGTGGTGGCATAGGCCGCTCAGCCGGGGAGAGGGGTTAGGGGTGAGTCCAGCGCTTTCGTACCTCGCCCCAGATGGTGGGAGCGCAAGACCGAGGTGAGCATGCTCTCCACCTCGAACCACGCCATCCCCCACCACAGAGCGCGGGACTCCCGCCCCAGCACGGAACGGGTACGCTCTCCCCTAGCGCATGCGTCGTGCGGACCTCACACGCGCTCCGGGGATCTCGTGCTCGCGCTGCGGCTTTTCGCCCGCGCCGCAGCGAGCGCTCAATTACTGCCCGAGGTGTGGTGACCGGCTCGGCACCTCGCGCTCACCTCCCGCAGAAGCTGAAGAGGCCGTGGTCTTCGCCGGCCAGGTGATCGCCGATCGCTACCGGCTGCTCGAGCTCTTGGGCGAAGGCGGCATGGGCAAGGTCTTCAAGGTCGAGCACATTCGGATGGGGAAGGCGCTCGCCCTGAAACTCCTTCGCGGGGCCTTCGCGCGCGACCCGGCCGCAGCGGCTCGCTTCCGGGCCGAGGCCCAGATCGTCTCGCGACTGTCCCACCCCCACACCATAGCGGTGTTCGACTTCGGCGAGATCGGCGAGGGCCGCTTCTACCTGGCGATGGAGTACGTGCCCGGCCGCGACCTGTCGCGCCTCCTGCGCGAGAGCGGACCGATGAGCGAGGCCCGCGCGCTCGGTCTCGCCGAGCAAGTGCTGGGGTCGTTGGCCGAGGCCCACGAGGTCGGGGTGGTGCACCGCGACGTCAAGCCGGCCAACGTGATGCTCGTCGAGCGGCGCGAGGGAGACTTCGTGAAGCTGCTCGACTTCGGCATCGCCCAGCTCCGCGCCGTGCCGGGCGCTCTGCCCGCTCGGGGTGCGGTGCTGGGGACCCCGTCCTACCTGGCTCCGGAGCAGGCGCTTGGGGCGGAGGTCGATGGACGAGCGGATCTGTATGCGGTCGGCGCCCTCCTCTACGAACTGGTGTCCGGGCATCCGCCTTTCGAGGGCCCGGCCGCCGCCCTCCGCTCGGCGCACATCCACCTCGCTCCGCCGCCGCTCGCCGACCGAGCGCCGGTCTCCCGCGGTTTCGTGGAGGTGGTAGAGAGGGCGCTAGCCAAACGGCCCGAGGAGCGGTTCCCGAGTGCACATGCCATGCGGGAGGCCTTGCTTTCTGTGCGCAGCGAACTGCCGCGGACCGAGGCGGGGGCCTGGGCCGACCGCCTGCCCTCCATCGACGGCGCGGGGGCAGAGGTGTTCTCTTTCGAGCTCGCGAACCGGGACGACTTTGCCGCCCTCGACCGACATCGGAAGGCGCTGCGTCCGAGCCGGCTCGTCGCTCCGGTGATCGGGGTCACGCTGCTGTTGGCTCTCGCCTTCGCCTGGCGGCGGGGTGACCTCTATCCACTTTTCTGCCGCTACGCACCCCGGCTCGCCGCGTCGCTGCCGGTCGCTCTCAAGGTGGCAGGCGAGGAATGGGAGCCGAACGACACCGCCGAGACCGCGAACCCCTTCCCGCTTCTGCCCCTCGGCACCCTTCCAGCTTGGGGGCCACCGCGGGGACCGGGCGTCATGCGCGGCCACATCGGAGCGGCCCTCGACGCGGAGAGGGGAGACGTGGACGTCTTCCGCGTCTCGGTGCCGGAGGGGGGACGCCGAGTGCTGCTCGTTGCGGAATGGGCCGCCGAGGGTGCGCCGGACCAGGGCCTCGACGGACTCGACGTCAGGCTCACCCTCAATCGGGCCCCCGCTCCGGGAGAGCGTCGCAACGAGGCCCCTTTCGTCGCGCAGGCGCACCGCGGCGTCGGACGACCGACGCGGCTCGCGGCCCTGGTCTCGGCTGGAAGCTACTTCCTCGCCGTGCGCGAGCAACACCCGCCCGGTGCTCGTCCGGTCGAGAAGCCCGGCCTCGCCTATCTGTTGCGGGCCTGGCTCGAGGAAGCGAGGCCAGGCGAGGAGGTCGAGCCCAACGACGCACCGGTCATGGCCCAAGGGGTCGAGCCGTCGTACGCGGACTGGCGCGAGCTCGGGGAGCGCAATTCCCTCGGCGAGGCGACGCGCATCGCCGGGGACACCTCGGCGGAGGACGACGACACCTACGCCGTCGCCGCGCGCACGGCGTCCGAGCGGCCGGAGCTCGTGCTGCTCGTCCCCATCTCGCCGAGCCTGGCGCTCAGCGCGGACCTGTGGATGCCCACGGCCGAGGATCTCGACGCGCGCAGCCACGGTACACGCTTCGTGGAGGGTGGCGCGGGTGATCCCGGTGAGGTGGTGGCCATTCGCCTGCCGGGTCCGCCTCGGAGGCAGGCCCCAGCGCTGGTGCGCCTGCGCGCAGCCCTGGGGGAGGGCCACTACGAGATCATGGCGGTGGGCTCCGGCGAGGAGAGCGCCCCCTTCCTGCGTGAGCGCCTCGGGGCGCTGGTTGCCGCCGGCCGATCCCCTGCCGCACTCGAGTTGGCGGCGGCCTTCGCACGCGCGCTCCCGCAGGCTCGGGGGCGCGACGAGGTGCTCATCGCAGCCGGGGCTGTGGCGGCCGGACTCGCTCCGGCCCTGCGCCCGGATGGCCTCGCACCCTACCGTCCCCTGGAGAAGCTCGTCGAGCGACCCGTCTTCGAGGTGGTGAAGGGCGCGGTACGCTACGACGCCGCCTTCGAACTCATGGTGGAAGGTCGCGACGCGGCTTCGGAGCAGGCGCGCCTCACGGCGGTGAGGGCGGTCGCACCCTGCCGCCTCGAGGAGATACGGACTCGCTCGCGGGATTTCTTGGCACGTTTCCCGGCGTCGCGCAGTGCAGCCGAGGTGTTCCTCGCCTGGGCCCGGGCGGAGGACGATTCTTTCTTCCTCACCGGAAGGCCGGCGGACCTGCGAGGCGCGCTCGACGCCTACCGGGCGGTGGTCGCCGGCGGGGAAGGGCCGGGGGCGGCCGAGGCACGAAACCGGCTGCGAGCGCTGTCCCGGCCCCGGCCGGTCCCCCCGGCCGGGCGCGGCTGCGACTGAGGCCTGCGACCAGCCCGAGCCTTTCGCTCGCCCGGCGTCCTCGGGCCGGTGCCACCGGATCCTCCGGACCGTGAGGGGCTCGCGCGGGGCGGCTGCGGCCTTTGATCTCGGGTGCCTACGGACTAATCTCTGCCCCACGGACTGAGGGCATCATGAACTTCGTCTTCCTCTCCCCCCACTTTCCACCCAACTGGTACCGCTTCTGCGTGGCTCTGCGCGCAGCGGGTGCGAGGGTTCTCGGCATCGCCGATGCCGCCTACGACTCGCTGCGGCCCGAGCTCAGGGGCGCCCTGGCCGAGTACTACCGGGTCGGCGACATGCAGGACTACGACCAGCTGGTGCGCGCCATGGGACACCTCACTCATCGTCACGGAAAGCTGGACGCCATCGACTCCCTGAACGAGTACTGGCTCGAGACCGAGGCCCTGCTGCGTACCGATTTCAACCTGGTCGGGGTGAAATCCGATCGGATCCTGAACATCAAGCGCAAGTCGCGCATGAAGGAGATCTATCGCGCGGGAGGGATCCCGGTCGCCCGGGGCCGGGTGGCACGCACCTTCTCCGAAGCCCGGGGGCTCGCCGACGAGACGGGCTATCCGCTCGTCGCCAAGCCCGACGTGGGGGTGGGAGCAGTCGCCACCTGGAAGCTCGATGACGAGAGGGCCCTCGAACGCTTCTTCGAGCGCAAGCCGCCAGGAGATTACATCCTGGAGGAATTCGTGCAGGGTCGCATCGTGACCTTCGACGGGCTCGTCGACCAGGACGGGAGGCTGGTCTTCTCGGCTAGCCTCGCCTACGGACGGGGCATCATGGAGACCGTCAACGAGGACGACCACGTCTTCTACTACACCGTTCGTGATGTGCCCTCCGACCTGGAAGAGCTGGGACGCCGCACCCTTTCCGCCTTCGACGTACGCGGGCGTTTCTTTCACCTCGAGTTTTTCAGGAATACGAATGGCGGGCTCGTCGCCCTGGAGGTCAACATGCGGCCGCCCGGCGGGCTCACCACCGATATGTGGAACTACGCGAACGACATCGATGTCTACCGGGAATGGGCGAACGTCGTGGTGCACAACCGCTTCGAGGCCATCTGGTCCCGCCCCTATTTCTGCGGTTATGTGGGGCGCAAGTATTCGAAACGCTACGCCCACAGTCACGAGGCGATCCTCGCCGAGCTCGGCCCTCTCATCGTCCACCACGAGCGCATGGACTCGATCTTCCGCCAGGCCATCGGCGACTACGGCTATCTCGTGCGTTCTCCGGACGAGGGGGAGATCCTGGAAGCGGTGCGCTTCATCCACGAGCTGTGCTGAGGGGTGCACCGGGCCCGGCCAGGCGCGAGCGGAAGGACCAAAGAGGGCCCGCTAGTCCGTCGGACCGGGCGGTCCCGTGAGTCGAGCACAGGCCCTGCGTCCTACGAGTCCGTTCGAAGGAGGCCTAAAAGGCCGCGAGCTGCACAAGACCGCTCGGCTCCTTCTGCGGCCGCGAAGCGTGGCGGACCGGCTGCGTCGAACGGATGTATCCTGTGACGAGGGCGAAAGGCGACCTCCACGGTGGCACACTCGGAAGGACGCCGTCTCGAGAAGGGAAAGGGCCGATGGATCCCGAGCGACGCGGCATCCCGAGCAAGGAACTCGAGCGCATCGAGCGCAAGTCGAAGCTCTTCATGGTGGCCGTCATCCTCCTCGTGGCCATCGGGGTTGCGCTCGGTATCTGGCTGCGAAGGTGACTTGCGGGAAGAGGCGAGCGAAGCCTTGCGGACCCTACCCCACGAAGGCTCGTGCATTCCGGAAGAGCCTCATCCAGGGACCGTCGCCCTGCCAGCCCGGGCACCACGAGTGCTGGACCGCACGGAAGACCCGTTCCGGGTGGGGCATGAGCAGGGTGACCCGCCCGTCGGGGGTGGTGAGGGCCGTGATACCGCTCGGTGAGCCGTTGGGATTTTCCGGGTAGTGCTCGGTGGGCCGTCCCCGGTGGTCGACGTACCGGGCCGCCACGAGCCGCGCTTGCTCGAGTCTCAGACATTGCGCCGCACTCTCGAACTCGGCTCGGCCCTCGCCATGGGCGATGGGGATGGGGAGCCTCGACCCGGCCATGCCTCGCAGCAGGACGGAGGGGCCGTCCTCCACGCGCACGAGGACCAGGCGGGCCTCGAATTGGTCCGAGCGATTGCGCACGAAGCGGGGCCAGAACTCGGTGCCCGGGATGAGCTCGCGCAAGGCGGAGAGCATCTGGCACCCATTGCAGACACCTAGCGTGAAACGATCGTCGCGCTGGAAGAAACGCGCGAATTCGGCGCGCGCGCGGGCATTGAAGAGGATGGACTTGGCCCAGCCCTCGCCCGCCCCGAGCACGTCGCCGTAAGAGAAGCCGCCACAGGCGGCCAGCCCCGAGAAGGAATCGAGGCCGACCTGGCCTGCCAACAGGTCGCTCATGTGCACGTCCACCGCCTCGAAGCCGGCCCGGTGGAAGGCGGCCGCCATCTCCACTTGGCCGTTCACGCCCTGCTCGCGCAGGATGGCCACCCGCGGGCGACGGACTCGACCGGAAAAGGGTGCCGCCACGTCCTCCCCGAGATCGAAAGAGACCTCGGCGCTCAGCCCCGTGTCCGAAGGATCAATTCGTCCCTCTTGCTCCTCGTCGGCGCAGGAGGGGTCGTCGCGAAGCGTCTGCATCCGGTGGGTGGTCTCGGACCAGGCCGCGCGCAGGCGGGCACGCGGTGTGTCGAGGAGGGTGACCTCTCCGCGCCGCACCCGGATGCGCTCGCCCGCCGTCGGTCTCCCGATGGGGTGGACGAGACCGCGCAGGCCCCCTTCCTCCAGCAAGGAAAGGGAGCGGGCCGCCTCGACCGACCTCACCTGCAGGACCGCGCCCAGTTCTTCGGAGAAGAGGAGCGCAATCGCCTCGCCCGGCAAGGCCGAGAGGTCGATCTCGAGACCTTGACCCCCCGCGAAGGCCATCTCGAGCAGGGTGACGAGGAGGCCGCCGTCGGAGCGGTCGTGGTAGGCGAGAATGAGGCCGAGCTCGCTCAAGCGTTGCACGGCCGCGAAGAAGTCCGCGAGGGGCCGGGGATGGTCGAGGTCAGGGGGAATAGAGCCGATGCCTCCGTAGACCTGGGCGAGGGCCGATCCGCCAAGCCGGTTCTTTCCCCGGCCGAGGTCGATGAGGAGGAGCTCGGTCTCGCCGGCCTCCCTCCTCAGCTCGGGCGTGAGCGCTCTGCGCAGGTCAGGTACCTGCGCGAAGGCGCTCACCACGAGCGAGAGCGGGGCGACCACCTCCTTGCGTTCCCCCTGGTCGTCCCAGACGGTCGTCATCGACATGGAGTCCTTACCCACCGGGATGGCCACGCCGAGCGCCGGGCACAACTCGAGGCCGACCGCCCGCACGGCGTCGAACAGGCGCGCGTCCTCGCCCGGACATCCCGCCGCGGCCATCCAGTTGGCGGAGAGCTTCACGTCGGAGAGTCGCGAGACCCCGGCCGAGGCGATGTTGGTGAGTGCCTCGGAAACCGCCATGCGCGCCGAGGCGGCTGCGTCGAGCAGGGCGAGGGGAGCTCGCTCCCCCATGGCCATGGCCTCGCCGGCGTAACCATCGAAGCTGACCGCCGTCACGGCAGCATCGGCCACCGGGACTTGCCAGGGACCGACCATCTGATCACGGGCGACGAGGCCGCTGACGGTGCGGTCCCCGATGGTGATGAGGAACGTCTTGTCGGCCACGGTGGGGAGCCTGAGGACGCGCAACAGCGCCTCCTCGAGTCCGACCTCGGCTAGGTCTAAGGGAAGCCGGGGTGCGTCCAGGCGTTCGGCCCGGCGCACCATGCGGGGAGGCTTTCCGAGCAGGACGGAGAGGGGCATGTCGATGGGGGAATCGCCGAAGCGGGCATCGGTGAGAACGAGCCGGTCATCGCGGGTGGCCACGCCCAAGACTGCGCTCGGGCATCGCTCGCGCGTGCACAGTTCCTGGAAGCGGGCGAGCTCGCCCGGCGCGATGGCGAGCACGTAGCGTTCCTGGGCCTCGTTGCACCAGATCTCGAGCGGGGAGAGAGAGGGCTCGGCGGTCGGGATCTGGCGGAGCTCGAAGCGGGCCCCGCACCCGCTGCCGTGGACGAGCTCTGGCAGGGCGTTGGAGAGGCCACCCGCACCCACGTCGTGGATGGAGAGAATGGGGTTTCTCGGCCCGAGGGCCCAGCAGCGGTCGATGACTTCCTGGCAGCGCCGCTGCATCTCGGCGTTGTCGCGCTGGACCGAGGCGAAGTCGAGATCCTCCTGCGAAGCGCCGGAGGACATGGAGGAGGCGGCGCCGCCGCCGAGCCCGATGAGCATGGCCGGCCCACCCAGGACCACGATGGCGGCCCCCGCCTCGAACTGAGCCTTCTTCACGTGCTCGCCGCGGACGTTGCCATAGCCGCCGGCCACCATGATGGGTTTGTGGTAGCCACGCACCTGCGGGCGGCCGTCCGTTCCCGTCACGGCGAGCTCGAAGGTGCGGAAGTAGCCGGCGAGGTTGGGGCGGCCGAACTCGTTGTTGAAGGCGGCGCCGCCGAGCGGCCCCTCCATCATGATGTCGAGGGCGGAGGCGATGCGGGCCGGCTTGCCGTGGTCCACCTCCCACGGACGGACGGCTCCGGGCAGACGTAGATTCGAGACGCTGAAGCCGGTGAGGCCCGCCTTCGGCTTGGCGCCCCTCCCGGTCGCCCCCTCGTCCCGGATCTCGCCTCCCGAGCCGGTGGCGGCGCCCGGGTAAGGGGAGATGGCGGTGGGATGGTTGTGGGTCTCGACCTTCATGAGGAGGTGGACCGCCTCCTCGCAGGCGCCGTAGATGTGGGTCGAGGGGTCCGGGAAGAAGCGAGAGGCTTTCGGTCCTTCCGCCACCGCCGCGTTGTCGGAGTAGGCCGACAGGATGCCGCCCGGGCTCTTCTCGGTGGTGTTGCGGATCATCTGGAAGAGCGAGTGAGCCTGCCGTTGGCCGGAGATGGCGAACTCGGCGTTGAAGACCTTGTGGCGGCAGTGCTCGCTGTTCGCCTGGGCGAACATCATGAGCTCGACGTCGGTGGGGTTGCGCCCGAGGGCCCGGAAGCTCTCGGCGAGGTAGGCCACCTCCTCGCTCGAGAGCGCTAGGCCGAGCGCGAGATTGGCGCGTTGGAGCGCCGCCTCGCCACCCCCGAGCAGGTCGATCGAGGCGAGGCGCCGCGGCTCGGCCCGCGAGAATAGCCGCTGCGCTTCCTCGCGCCGGGGCAGGATGGATTCGGTCATCCGATCGTGCAGGGCAGCGAGGAGGGCGCCCTCGTCGTGCGCCACTCCGGCCACCGTGTAGAGGGTGCCGCGCTCGATGCGCCTCACACTCGCGAGGCCGCAGATATGGGCGATGTCGGTCGCCTTGGAGGACCAGGGGGAGATGGTTCCCAGGCGAGGCACGACCAGGACCTGCCGGCCGGCGATGGTCCTCGAGGTGGCGCGCGGCCCGTACTCGAGAAGGCGCCGCAGGGTGGTCTGAGCGGCCGTGTCGAGGGGGGAGGCGAGGTCCACGAAATGAAGGTGGTCTGCGGTGAGGTCGGTCACCCCGGGGTTCGCGGCCTTGAGGCGCAGAAGGCGCCTCGCCAGGCGGGAGGGCGAGAACGCCGGGGCTGCAGCGAGTTCGAGCACGGGCATCTCCTACCTCCAGGTCCGAGGTCCGCTCCCAAGCCTGGCGCTGGACTCGCGATTAATCCAACGAATAGTTGTGATATTATGAATCATAAAACGTGATACGGGTGCTCAACAGCGACCAGCTGCTCGTCTTCGCGGCCGTGGCGCGGGAGCGCGGCTTCTCGCGTGCGGCCGAGCGGCTCTCCCGCACGCAATCGGCGGTGAGCCAGGCGGTGGCACGGCTCGAAGAAGAACTGGGAGTCCGCCTGTTCCTCCGCAGTGGCCGCCACACGGAACCGACCACGGCCGGCCGCCTGCTCCTCGAGCATGCCAACCGGGTCCTCGGCGAGATGGAGCGGGCCCGGGAGAACTTGCAAGCGCTTTGGGAGCTCAAGGAGGGTTCGCTCGTGGTGGGGACGAGCGACACGCTCGCCTACTACGTGCTGCCCCCGGTCATCGCCGCCTACCGTGCCCGCTATCCCGGGGTGGATCTGCGCATCGACAACCGCCCCTCGCCGGCCACGGCCGAGCGGGTGGTGGAGCGCAGGGTCGACCTCGGCCTCGTGACCCTACCGCTTCCGACGGGCCTGCGCGCGAGGGGGAGACCCATCCTCGAACGCTTGCACATCGAGAGCCTGGCGCCGCAGGAGGAGGTGGTCATCTGTCCGCCCGACCACCCGCTCGCGCGACGCAAGAGAATTACCCTCGGCGCTCTGCATCCCTATCCGCTCCTCCTCCTCGACCGGTCCACCGCCGGTCGCGCCCATCTCGATGCCGAGTTCGCGAGGCTGAAGCTGAAGCCCACCGTGGCCATGGAGATGAGCAGCGTCGAGGTTATAAAGCGCCTCGTGGAGCTGGGGCTCGGCGTCGCGATCGTGCCGGGCGCGGCCGTCGAGCGGGAGCTGGCGGAGGGCGTCGTGGCGGTCCTGCGGCTGGAAGGCCTGCCCGGCCGCAGCCTGGGCCTCGTCACCCCCGCGACGCTGCCCCTGCCCCGGGCTGCGGAGGCCTTTGCCGAAATGGCGCGCGCGGGCCTCGGACAGAGCAGCGCAAGCCTCCCTGAACCCGCAGGCGGGCGAGGGCGCACGGCGTGATCGGGATCCTCGTCGTCTCGCACAGCAAGAAGCTCGCCGAGGGCGTCGAGGAGCTCGTGCGGGCGGTGGGGGGGCCTCACCTGCGCTTCGCAGCGGTGGGAGGGCTCGACGCCCCAGGAATGCCGCTCGGCACGGACGCCCAGGCGGTGGCGCGGGCCATCGCAGAGGTGAGCTCCGACGAGGGGGTGCTCGTCCTCATGGATCTGGGGAGCGCCCTGCTCAGCGCGCGCCTTGCTCTTGAGTTCTTGCCACCCGAGGTCCGCTCGCGGGTCCTCCTCTGCGAGGCACCGCTCGTGGAGGGAGCAGTGGCAGCAGCCGTGCAGGCCGCTCTGGGAAGCTCCATCGACAAGGTGGCGAGCGAGGCGCGGGCGGCCCTCGCTGCCAAGGCGGCCGAGCTCGAGCAGCCTTCTTTGCCGAAACGCGAGGCCGCAGAGGAAGCTCGCCCTGGCGCCGCACCGGTGCGCGAGATGAGGTTCACGGTGCGGAGCCGCCTCGGACTCCACGCGCGCCCCGCCGCTCGCCTCGTCAGGGCCATGGGACGTTTCCCCGAGGCGCACGTGGAGCTTCGCAATCTCTCGACCGGCAAGGGGCCAGTGAGCGCGACGAGCATCACCGGGGTCGCCACCCTGGGCTTACGGCAGGGACACGAGGCCGCGGCCACCGCCCGCGGGCAGAAGGCCGAGGAGGCACTCCTCGCCCTCTCTGACCTCTTCGCGACGAGCTTCGGCGAGGCGGAGGACCTGCTCCCCTCCCAGCCGATTCCCCATCCGGCCGGGGGTGCGGAGCAAGTCCTGTGGGGCAGGTCGGCCTCGCCCGGTGCCGGCATGGGTCCCGTCCGCCATCTGCGCTCTGCCGCCGCCAGCGAGCAAGCGGAGCCGAAGGTCGAAGGAGAGTGGCGGCGGCTCGAGGTGGCGCTCGAGAAGGCGCGAGCTGAACTCCTTTCCGCTCGCAGCGCGCTCGAACGCAAGCTCGATGAGCGGAGCGCCGGGGTTCTCGACGCACAGATCCTCGCGCTCGAGGACGAAAGCCTTCTCGGTCCCTGCCGGCGCCTCATCGGGGAGGGAGGTGAGGGTGCGGCCCCCGCCTTCCACCTCGCCTGCGCCCGGATCGCGGCCGACTACCGAGCCATTGAGGACGACTACCTGCGCGGCCGGGCGGCCGACGTGGAGGATCTGGAGCGCCGGGTGCTCGCCCACCTCGAGGCCGGGTCCTCGCCACGGCTCATGCCCACGGAGGCCGGGGTCCTCGTGGCGGACGAACTCGCGGCCTCGGAGGCAGCGATGCTCGACCCCGCGCTCGTGAAAGGGTTGTGTACGGCGCAGGGGGCACCGACCTCACACGCCGCCCTCCTCAGCCGCGCCCTCGGGATCCCCACGGTGGTGGGCCTCGGCCCGGAGGTCCTGGCGCTCGAGGTGGGCCTGCCCCTGCTCGTCGACGGTGCCGCCGGACGGGTCTTCGTCTCCCCTTCGCCGACGCTCGTCGCCGATTATGCTCGCCGGGCGGAGGAGGAGCGTGGCTCGAGGGCGCGCGCTCGCCTGGACCGCCTTGGGAAGGCCAGGACGCGGGATGGGCGAACGGTGGACGTCCACGCGAACGTGAGCTCCCTCGCCGACGCGCAGGCCGCGGTCGCGTCGGGAGCCGACGGCATCGGCCTCTTGCGCACCGAGCTCGCCTTCCAGGGGCGGAGCGCGGCGCCCACCGAGGACGAGCAGTACACGTTCTATCGGGCGGTGGCCGAGGTCCTGGGGGATCGGCCGCTCACCGTGCGCACGCTCGACGCGGGAGGGGACAAGCCGCTCCCCTTCATGGCCCCCGCCCGGGAGGCGAATCCGTTCCTGGGCGAGCGTGCGATCCGGCTCTCCCTCGCCCATCCCGAGATCTTCAAGATGCAGCTTCGAGCGGTGGTGCGGGTTGCCGCCGAGTCGAAGCTCAAGGTCATGTTCCCCATGATCGCCACCTGGCCGGAGTGGCGGAGGGCCCGCCTCCTGCTCGAGGAGGCGCGCGACGAGGTCACGCGCGAGAGGGGGAAGGCGCCGCTCTCGCTCGAAGTGGGAATGATGGTGGAGGTTCCCTCGGCGGCCCTCTGCGCCCACGCGTTCGCACGGGAAGCGGACTTCTTTTCCATCGGAACGAACGACCTCGTGCAGTACGCTCTCGCCGCCGAGCGCGGCAATTCACGGGTGGCTCCTCTCGCCGATCCCTTCGAGCCGGCCGTGCTGGCGCTCGTGGCGAGCGCCACTGCTGCGGCCCACGCCCGCGGCAAGCGGGTGGCCGTGTGCGGGGAGATGGCGAGCGATGCGAGGGCCATCCCGCTGCTCGTGGGGCTCGGAGTGGACGAGTTGAGCGTCGTCGCGAGCGTCGTTCCCGAGGTGAAGGCGCGGGTTCGCGAGCTCGTCGAGGGCGACGCGCGAGAACAGGCTCGGCGAGCGCTCGAGCTCGCCTCGGCCGACGAGGTGCGCAGGCTCCTCGACTCCGGGGGCTAAGGAACCATCGCGAATGGGGGGACTTTTCGAAGTCACGAGGCGAGTCGGTTCGCATCTCCGCCCGTACCGACCTCCCCCGAGCGAAAGGCCCGATCTCATCCGGGGTAGGGGCGTTAAGGCATTTCGCCAAGCCACCCTCGCTTCGGCCGAGGGTGTCCGCCGGGTACGACCGACCGTCGCGGTCCTTGAAGGCGGTTCACTCGGGCGGGCTCGGTGCCACGGTGTCGCGCAGGGGCTTCCTTCGCAAGGAAAGGCGACCTGCGGCGAGGGTGAGGGCATGAGAGCGGCCAACGGACGTCTCGCAGCCGAACTGGCATCGTCTCCGGGGATGCTGCCGGTGCGCGCGCACGCGCGTGTCACTCGAGGCACGGGGTGGGCGCGGTCCTTTCGGGACCGGCTCGGCCAGGCGAGGGGTGTCCCCCGGTGGCCGTTCAAAAGCCGAGGGCGCGCCCCAGACTTGCGGCCCCGCCGGGCGTGCGGTCAGTGCGGTATCACCCGGCCGTCCACGAGCAGCATGGGGCCGAGCGGTTCGTCGGAGAGCTCGATGGGCTCGCGGTGCCGGGACCTTCCGCCGGGGCCCGCGCGGACGTGGCGGGCGATGGCGAGATCCAGATCGGTTTCGCCCACCAGGACGGGGACGACCTCGAGCCCGGACGCGAACGCCACTTCGTCCCGCAGGTGCAGATCCTCCGGCCAAGCGAAGGCGACGACGAGGCGCGGCACGCGGCGGTCGTGGACGAGATCGAGCGGGAGCACCTTGCGCGCGAGCATCATCTGGGCCGGCAAATAGGCGAGCGCTTTCTGTGAAATGTGCCGGTCGCCGATGTGGATCACCGGGACCCCCAGCTGGTGGCCGAGAACGCCGAGGAACTCGTCTTCGCCCACGTACCGCATGAGGAGCAGCGCGCGGCCGAGCCGCCCGCCGAAGCGATCCTGGTGGGCGAGGGCGCTGCGGAGCTGGCCCCGGCTGAGGAGGCCCTGCGCGAGGAGCAATTCGCCGATCTTCGGTCGTCTGGTCTGCGGTTCGAGCACGGTGAGTTGACCCGCGACACGGTAGCACTTTTCGGCACCTCTGGTGTGGAGCGGGTCGAATGTGGGACAACGCATGCACTTGGGCCTCGGGCGGCGCGAAGACGTCCCCAGCCCGCATGACAGCAGGCTTTTCCGTTTGTTCTGCGGGTGAGCCGCCCCGATCCTCGAAACGCCCTCGCCCGCGCGTGGGCTCACTCGCAGCGAGCTCACTCACAGGAGACGGGCAGTCGCGCGGCCAGCGCCCGGTCCTCCCCGTCACGGCCGAGCGGCCCGGGGCGGCTCACCCCCATCCGCTCGGCCCCCGAGAACAGGCCGACCCAAGCTTCCAGGCTAGAGGCCTGCACGTCTGCCGGGATGGTGAGCACGACCGGATCCCTGACGACCTCGCCCCGGCGCCAGGCGGAGGTCGGGTAGGCTCCCTGGGCCGGCCAGTGGTCGCCATGGATGCGCGGTACTCCAGGCCCGTCCAGGTGGACGAAGACCTCCCATCGCGTGTCGGGTTCCTTCAGGACCCGCCAGTAGAGGGTCAAGGTGGCGGGCCGCCCGGAGCAGAGGGTGGGCGGTTCGAGGTCGAGGCCGATGAGTTCGAGGGCCCCTCCGTACACCGCGCCGACCTCGATGCGCGGCGCCACCGAAGCGAGCAGGTAGCGAGCGGCCACGGCGGTGGGGATCCTTTCTCGGCGGCTGCCGGAGCCCGGAGCGCGGTCGATGCAGGCGAGCGATGAGCTGGCGAGGAGGAGAGCGGCCTCGAGGAGGGGGCCAGGACGGAGGCGCACCCCTTGAGCTATAGCGCTCGCGAGGCCGCGACTCGAGCGGTGAAGCGGGGGCGTGGCGCCCGGGCCTTCACCAGGGATACCATCGGCGCGGGAGGGGCCGGGCGGCTCCGCAGCCCGGCGGGGACCCCATGTGGAGCCTGGAAGCGAGGAGCGAGCTGTCGCGGTGCGCTGCGGCCTTCGCCTACCTCGCCGCGGTGGCACTGCTCGTGCTCCTGCAGGAGATCGGACTCAGGCTGAGGCGCGAGGAGCGCCGGGCCTGGTGGGCCGGGAACGGCCGCGACCTCTTGAACGCGGTGGGGTTCGCCGCGGTGGCTGCGGCGCTCCGCGCCTACGGGTTCCCCTTGCCGGCGGCGCTGGCGGTCGGGGCTACCGCCACCCTGGTCCTGTTCGGCACCTCCATCTTCATGGAGACGCAGACAGGGGTGGCGCGCCCGAGGGCCTGGGCTCTTCTGCTGGGCCTCATCCTCGCCACCCCGGTGCTCATCTTCCCCGGGGCGGTGCTCGACGTCTTCGGACGGGTGGCGGCGCGCCTTTTCCCCTTCCGGGGATAGCCGCTTCCAAGAAAAAGGGCCGCCCGAGGCGGCCCCTTTCCACACTCGGCGGACCGAGTGCCAAGACTACATGCCCATTCCACCCATGCCGCCGCCCATGCCACCGCCCATGCCGCCGGCCGGGCTCGTCTCCTCCTTGGGCTTCTCGGCGACCATGGCCATGGTGGTGAGCATGAGCGAAGCGACCGAGGCCGCGTTCTGGAGCGCGGTGCGGGAGACCTTGGTCGGGTCGATGACGCCCGCCTTGACCAGGTCCTCGTACTCCCCGGACTGGGCGTTGAAGCCGAAGCTCGTCTCCTTCGACTCCTTCACCTTGTTCACCACGATGGAGCCCTCCTGTCCGCCGTTCTCGGCGATCTGGCGGGTGGGCTCCTCGAGGGCGCGGCGCACGAGGTCGAGGCCGATCTTCTCGCCTTCCTCGAGCTGCACCTTGTCGAGCGCCTTGAGGCAGCGCAGGTAGGCGACGCCGCCGCCGGGCACGATGCCCTCCTCGACCGCTGCGCGGGTGGCGTGCAGCGCGTCCTCCACCCGGGCCTTCTTCTCCTTCATCTCGGTCTCGGTGGCCGCACCGACGTTGATGACGGCGACGCCGCCCACGATCTTGGCGAGGCGCTCCTGCAGCTTCTCCTTGTCGTAGTCGCTCGTCGTCTCCTCGATCTGGGCGCGGATGGTCTTCACGCGCGCCTCGATGTCGGTCTTCTTGCCGGCCCCGTCGACGATGGTGGTGTTGTCCTTGTCGACCGTGATGCGCTTGGCGCGGCCGAGATCCTTCAGGGAAACCTGCTCGAGCTTGAGGCCGAGTTCCTCGGCGATGAGCTTGCCGCCGGTGAGGATGGCGATGTCCTCCAGCATGGCCTTGCGCCGGTCGCCGAAGCCGGGGGCCTTGACCGCGCAGACGTGCAGCGTGCCGCGCAGCTTGTTCACGACCAGGGTGGCGAGGGCCTCACCTTCGACCTCTTCGGCCACGATGAGAAGGGGCTTGCCGGCGCGCGCCACCTGCTCGAGCAGGGGGAGCAGATCCTTCATGTTGGAGATCTTCTTCTCGTGGATGAGGATGTAAGCCTCCTCGAGCACGGCCTCCATCCGCTCCGGGTCGGTGACCATGTAGGGCGAGAGGTAGCCGCGGTCGAACTGCATGCCTTCCACCACCTCGAGGGTGGTCTCGAGGCCCTTCGCCTCCTCGACGGTGATGACGCCCTCCTTGCCGACCTTGTCCATCGCCTCGGCGATGATGTTGCCGATGGTGGCGTCGCCGTTGGCGGAGATGATGCCGACCTGGGCGATCTCCTTGTGATCCTTGGTCGGCTTGGAGAGCTTCTTCAGCTCGCTCACGACCGCCTCGACCGCCTTGTCGATGCCCCGCTTCACGCCCATGGGGTTGTGCCCGGCGGCCACGAGCTTGGCGCCGTCCCGATAGATGGCCTGGGCGAGCACGGTGGCGGTGGTGGTCCCGTCGCCGGCCACGTCGGAGGTCTTGGACGCCACTTCCTTCACCATCTGGGCGCCCATGTTCTCGAACTTGTTCTCGAGCTCGATCTCCTTCGCGACCGTCACGCCGTCCTTGGTGATGGTGGGCGATCCGAACGACTTCTCGATGACGACGTTGCGGCCCTTGGGGCCGAGCGTGACCTTGACGACGTCGGCAAGAGTGTTGACGCCCTTCAGGATCGCGTCCCGGGCGCGCTGGTCGAACATGATTTCTTTAGCAGCCATGTCATCTCCTCAAAGCTTCTCGCGTGGGACTACTTGTCCTCGATGACGCCGAGGATGTCATCCTCGCGCATGATGAGGTGCTCTTCGCCGTCGATCTTGACCTCGGTGCCGGCGTACTTGGAGAAGAGGACGCGGTCTCCGGCCTTGATGTCGAGCGGACGGACCTTGCCGTCTTCCTGCACCTTGCCGTTGCCGACGGCGATGACCTTGCCCTCGATGGGCTTTTCCTTCGCCGTGTCGGGAATGATGATGCCGCCCTTCGTCTTCTCCTCCTCGGCGATCCGCTTCACGATGAGGCGGTCCTGCAGCGGACGAATCTTCATGAGCTCCTCCTAAGGTTTCGACTCCGCACCGCGCCGCCCACCCTCCCTAGTTTCGGGGTGGGCACCGCATTCGTGACAGGAAGCCGTTAGCAGTCGCTCCATGGGACTGCCAACGACGCGGCGTACTGTAACCACCGCAGAGGGTCTGTCAAGCGGACCCGTCATTTCCAAAGGGGCGCGCGGCTGCTGCGCTTTGGCCGCTCGCTTGGCAGTCCACGTGCCTTGGCGCTTGGCAGGCCCGACTGCTAAAATAGATGAGACATTTCACCGGGTTGCGATTCTCTATCCACCGTGGTTAGTCTTTTGAGAAGGGCCTCTTATGGAGGGGCCCCATAGAGAGGCTAAAGAGGGAGCGAGTGAACGACCCGATCTTGGTGGGGAAGAGCGCGACCGAGTACTTTCGCGACCTCGTCTCGGACGCCCTGGCGTGCCGGGGCATGCAGGTCAAGGAAGCGACCGAGTTCTACCTCGTGAACCTGCTCGCCCAGTACTTGAGGAAGGAGCGCCTGTTCTCGGAGCCGGGCGACGGATCCGAGATCGAGCCGCTCGCGCTCATGCTGAAGCGGGCGCTCGAGGGCGACCGGAAGACCCGCTTCGCGAACCTGAAGCGCCTCGGGGACACTTCCCTGTTCATCTCGGGTTTCTTCGGCGACTCACTCGCCCGCTCGCTCGTCCCGGTCGACTACTACATCGCCATGGGAGAGCGGGCCTACGACGCCCTCTCCGAGGAGCCCCGCGGGCCGACCGGAGCGCAGGCGCTCTTCTCCGAACTCGCCCTGCGTTTCCCCCAGTTCGTCGACCTCTTCGCCGAGATCGCGGAGCTCTCCGATCTCGGCTCGAACCGTGGCCTCTTGAGGCTCTACGAGCGGTTCCTCCTCACCGGGTCCGAGCGGGTCGCCCGCCGCCTGCGCGAGAAGGGCGTGGCGCTCTTCGCCTCGCCACCCCGCAGGCGCCCGGGAGTCTTCGAGCACTGATGCACACCCTCGACTTCTTCCAGGGGGAGATCGAGGCCATCTACGGCGTGGAGGCGCCGCGGGTGAACGACTTCCTCCTCGACCGGGCCCGGGCCGAGGCCTTCTCGGGCCCCGCCCGCGCGCCGGAAGCCTTGCTCGTCCGCGAATCGGAGGACGCGCTCGAGCTCGGGCTCTTCCTCGACGACGAGGTGGTGGCCGCCGCGAGGCGCACCGATCCCCACGATCCCCGTCCGCTCCTCACCGCGCCCGGGGCGCTGCCGCATCTCGCCTGCGCCGCCGAGGGCGTATCGCACTTCGTCTACCTCGCCACCCGCGCGGCCAGCGGCCGGAGCGTCTCGCTGCTCGAGCTCGAGGTGCAGGCCGAGGTCGACAAGTTCGCCCTGCTCGTCTTGCACCTGTGGCGCCGTGGGCTGCGCAGGCTTTCACCAGCGCTCCGGCGGGCCCTCTTCGAGCGCATCCGCTACCGCGCTCACCTCGGGGAGGACGAGCTCGAGCGCTACCGCCTGGCCAACCGCATCGGCGGTGGGTACGCGCATTTCCTCGAGAGCTCCTACGTGCGGGACGCCGACGCCGAGGGCTTATTGCGGGAGCTCCGCGCGAGCTACCGGCTCGGAGGGCACGAGAAGCTCGGCTACCTCGACGCCCGTGCCGCCGGGCGCGGTGGCGGGAACTGAGGCCTCCTCCCTGAGGGATACAGGGCAGGCCGCCACCCCGCTCACTTGAGAGTGCGGGTCTGGCCGGCGCCGATGCTCACCTTCTCCTTGTCGAACTTCCCGGAGAGCGCGTCGCGCACCGACCGGTCGAAGCGCACCTTTCCGGTCGCGATCTCGCGCAGGGCGAGCACGTTGGGCTTGTTCTTCGACTGGGGGAGGAGCGGCCGCGCGCCCGCCATGAGTTGTCGGGTGCGCTTCGTGGCGAGCAGGACGAGCGCGAAGCGGTTGTCCACCATGGGCAGGCAGTCTTCGACGGTTACGCGGGCCATGATCCTCTCTCCGTGGTGTCCCGCCCCAAGGGCGGAGGGCGAAGATTAAGGGGAGGGCCGCCCCGGGTCAACTCGGCCGGAGGCGCCCCCCGGGCCGGGGCTGGCGAGTGCGGGAGGACTCGCGAGGTCCCCCGCACCCTTGGGGAGGGCCGTCAGGTCCGAAGGATCCACCTCGGCAGGGCGGGGAGAGGAATCGGAGCGAGCGTAGGTTTTCCCCGCCTGTTCCGAAAGGACGAGACGATCGAGCTTCTGTCCTCGTTCGTCGAGCAACACCACCTCGGTCGTGGGGTGGTCGAGCCCGAAGGAGGACGCCGCTGCCTCGGGGAAGGACTTGGCGGCGAGAGAGGAGAGGGCGAAGAGCGCGTCGGAGACCTTGCCCGGCCCCGTCCCGGCCTTCCCCTCGAAGGTAGTCCCCTTCACGGTGAAGCGCACGAGCGCCACCTTCTCGCGGTCGAAGTGCAAGACCTTCTTGTCACGCAAGGCGAAGAGGTCCACGTCGAGGCCGCTCGTCGCCCCCGATGCGAGCCCCGCCACTTCGCTCGAGCCTAAGAGCCGAGCGTAGATCTTGGCCCCTGCCTTCTCGCTCGGCTTGCCCTCCGGCCCGGGAGGCGGGGGGCCCTCTCCGATGTCGAGCTGGCGCGAGGCGCCGCTTTTCGTGACGAGCTTCACGGAATAGGCCGGATGGTCGAGACCATAGGCGGCAGGCTGAGCCGGAGAACTCACAAACGAGGTGGCCCGCAGGCCGCGCACGGCCGAGAGCACGTTCGAGACCGTGCCCTCGTCGGCCGCCTCCGCGACGGGGGCGGCGAGCCGGTAGTGGCCCTTTTCGCGGGTGAGGGCGTAGCGCAGGTGCGGGGTCGCGATCTCGAGCTGCGCGAGGTCCTCCTCCTCGAACGGGAGGAGGCGCTTGTCCCTCAGGTCGAAGGCGTTCTTCTCGAGCCACCACTTCACCCCTCCGTCCACGAGATCGACCTCTCCCCTGCTCGTCTCTACGAAGGCCGAGCCGTCGAAGGCGTTCTCCTCGCCGAGCGCCAAGGTCTCGCTCTTCCCGCCCTCGAGGGTGAGGGTGACTCGGGCGCGAGGGGAGGTAAGCCCGTAGCGGGAGAGCGATGTTCCATCGGGCTTCGAAGAGATGGCCGCCTTGCGCTTGAGATGGGCCACCCCATCGACGAGTGCGTCGACGGCGGCACGCTCCGCCTCGGCCTCGACCGGCGCGGCGAGGCGCCACGCGCCGTCCTTGCGCACGAGCCGGGTGGTCTCTCCCTTCGCCTCGAGGGAGATCGCGTTCACCCGGGCCGGCTCGAAGTGGAAGAGCTTCTCCTCGGCATTCTTCAAAGCGGCCTTGGCCTCGTCCTTCTTCTCGACGCCGTAGAAGGCGAACGCCACCGCCCCCAGGGCGACGAGCAGGAGGATCCCGGTCGAGGCGAGCGTGCGGGTACGAGCCCTCATGGACCCTCCTAGCGGGACCTCCTCACCGTCCAAACGGCCAGCCCGAGCCCCAGCAAGGCCACCGGCAGGACATCGACCGCGAAGAACTTGAGGGAGGTGGCCTGGGCCTCGGTCATGAGGATGAGCGAGGCCTCGCGGCTCTTGGGGCGAATGGTGATCCGGTCCTCCTGCTCGGCGAGCCAGCTCACCGCGTTCATGGCGAAGTCGCGATTTGCCCCGAGCTTCAGGTACTGGTTCGAGAAGAAATCGCCGTCCCCGGCCACCACCAGCCGCGTGTGGTCGGAGCGCCGGTCGTCGCCGCTCGCCGGCTTTTCGACCGCCATCGCCACCGGGAGGGGGCCCACCTTCTCTCCCGGGTCGCGCCTCGCCACGCCCTTCTCGAAGAGGCTCTTCAAGTCCGTCTCGCCCCAGGCCTCCTGACCGGTAAGGGCGAGCGGTGTCGGGGTGATCTTGGCCTGCGTGAGGGAAACGAGCGACCGGGTGGTGGGGAAGATGAGCGCGCTGTCGGCGAGGTCGCGCGTGATCTCGTGCGCGCTCGAGGGCATGACGATGGGGGAGACGGGCGACCCCAGGATCTGCGCGGCCGGGGAGGGGTCGACCACCACGTCGTCGTCGGCTTGCACGCCGTAGAGGGCGAGCAACGGGTCGAGGCCCGGGTCCGCCTGCGGCTCGAGGAAGATCCCGAGGTGGCCCCCTTGGGCGGCGTAGGTCTCGAGGGCCTTCACCTCCGCCTCGAGAAAGCCGGTGCGGGCGCCCGCCACCATCACCACCGAGGCGTCCTTCGGCACCTCCCCCTTCTGGAGCAAGGCGAGGGGCGCGACCTCGTAACCCTCGGCCTCGAGCCCTTTCGTCATGAGTCCGTAGCCGCGCGGATCGTCCCCGCTCGGCACCGGCTCCCCATGGCCCTGGGTGAAATAGATCTTGCGGGGGCCGGTGCGAGTCACCTTGACGAGGGCATTGGTGATGCCCTGTTCGTCCGCGGCGGAGGCCGGGGCCTTTTCCTTGCCCGAGAGGAGCAGGATGCGCGGCCCACCCGAGACGATGCCGTAGGTCTTCGCCATCTCGGGGTTGCGGTAGGGATCGACCATCTCGTAGGTGAAGCGGGGCGAGACGGCCGCGTACCGCTTGAGAAGTCCCTCGGCCTGCGAGTAGCCCTCCTCGTCCATGCGGTACACCGCGATGGCCTTCACGTCGCTCGAGAGGCCCTTGAGCGTCTTCACGGTGTCGCTCTGCAGCGTGAAGATTCGGTCCTTGGTGAGGTCGAAGGAGACGGGTCGCTTGTAGGCGACCCAGTTGGCGATGCCGAGCAAGACCACCAAGGCGAGGACGGAGACCGCGGTGAGCCCGCCGTAGTGAAGCGCCCGTCCGGTGAAGAAGCGCCGCACCCCGCCCACCTCGGAGAGCGCGAAGCTCGCCACGACCCCGAGCAGGCCGAGCACGAGCTTGCCGGCCACGAGCCGCCCGTTGCCGAAGAAGAGGGTGACCACCGTGGAGAGCAGGATGGCGGCCCCGAGGGCCCCCACCACCCGGCTGAGGATGGGCTTGCGCATTGGCGTTCTCCGCCCTCTAGACCCAGCGTTGGCCCTCGATGGCACGGTCGCTGAGCCACAGACCGAGTGCCACGAACGACAGGTAGTAGACGATGTCCTTCAGCTCGATGCGTCCCTGAAGGAAGGCCCCCAGGTGTTCGGACGCGCTGAGCCCCTGGGCGAGGTCGCGGGCCGGCCCCTGATTACCAATCGTGAAAATGGTGACGAGCCACAGCCCGAGCAGGACGATGAGCGAAATGAGGGCAGCCACGATGACCGAGTCGGTGAGGGACGAGACGAACAGGCCCACCGCCATGCACATGGCCCCGAGCAAGAAGAGCCCGAGGAGCCCGGTGCCCACGGTCTGCCATTCGACCGGCGACCCCCCGTGCATGCCCCGGGCGTAGAGGGTGAGCAGAACGGGGAAGGCGGCCACGATGGCGATGGCGACCGACAGCACCCCCAGCGCCGCCAGATACTTGCCGGCCACGATCTCGAAGGGGCGCACCGGCGAGGTCATGATGAGCTCGAAAGTGCGGCCGCGCTTCTCTTCGGCCACGAGCCGCATGGAGAGGAAGGGGGACAGGATCACGATGAAGATTCCCACCGAGTCGAACAGTCTCGAGACGACCACGTCGGTGAGGTTCAGGTGCTCGAGGATCTCTTGCCCCTCGTAGGCCGACATGCGAGCGACGAAGTTTCGGTAGACGTCGACCGAGCCCGTGAAGAAGAGGGCAGCGAAGAGCGCCATCACCATGAAGGCCACGTAGGCGATGGGCGTCGTGAAGTAGACGTTGAGTTCCTTGCGGGCGATGGCGAGGATGCCGCGCACGGGTCACCTCCCCCCGCCCACGGCGGCCGAGGGCTGCGAGGGCGCGAGCCCGGCCGCGACCGGCGAGACGAGCTTGGAATAGATCTCCTCGAGGAAGGCGATGTCGTCGAGGGTCACGCTCCTCCCCGGCAGATGCTTGGCAATGAGCCCGTCGAGGGTGTCGAAGTCGACGAGCTTTCCCCCGTTTAGGACGAGGACCTTCTGACAGGTCATCGCCACCTCCGGCAGGATGTGAGAGGAGAGGATGATGGTGTGCTTGCTCGCGAGTCCCTTCACGAGTTCGCGGACCTCCCTGATCTGCAGGGGGTCGAGGCCCACCGTGGGCTCGTCCAGGACGAGGACCTCGGGGTCACCGAGCAGGGCCTGGGCGAGGCCCACACGCTGAAGATAGCCCTTCGACAGGTTGCCGCTGATGCGGTCGAGCACGTCCTCGATGCGTGAAAGGTGGGCCACCCGATCGATCTCGCCGCGCACGGCCCGCCTCGGGCAATGCTTCAACCCCGCGCAGAAGGTGAGATAGGCCCGCGGCGTCATGTCGGCGTAGACGGGAGGGGTCTCGGGCAAGTAGCCGATGCGGCGCTTCACCTCGAGAGGCTGCTCGAAGACGTCGAAGCCGGCCACCTTGGCCGTGCCGCTCGTCGCCGGGAGGAACCCGGTGAGGATCCGCATGGTGGTCGACTTGCCGGCGCCGTTCGGGCCGAGCAGGCCGATGACCTCGCCCTTCTGCACCGAGAAGGAGAGATCGTCCACGGCGACCCGGTCCCGGTAACGCTTCGTGAGATGGGAGACCTCGATCATGATCGCTCAAGACCTCCTTACGACGGCGATGAACAGCTCGGCGCGAGCGCTGATTCCCGTGTGGGGGCCGAGCGTTGGGCTGACCGCGCACCGTGGGAACGGGCGCCGACAATAGGCACGGAAGGCCGGCTGTCAAGCGCGCGCTCGCCCTCAAAATGAAGCCCATCGCGGCCCCCACTACTCAAGGCCGCTCCGTGTGGGCCTGAACCGAGGCCGCTCGCCCGCCCACCCACAAGGAGGGCGCCCACCGAATGGTCCGGCCGGCCGGGCGCCGGCCGCCTGGGCGTCGCGCCGTCAGCCCTTCCAGAACCCGCCGCTGCCGCTGCGGTCCTTCCTCAAATCGTGCCCCGGGTCGAGCTTCACGAAGTCGCACATCTCGTTGAGACGCGAATAGATGCGGTCGCCCACCCGCTGCGATAGGGTCAGGGCCTCCGCGTCGCGCTGGAAACTCGCCGACCTCGTCTGGACCACCGCGCCTGGCCGCTCGGGGACGACCCTCTCCTCGAGGAAGTAGTTGGTCGCAAAGAGGGTCGTGAGGCCCGAGTTGAAGCGCCGACTGATGAGCTCGTCGAGCATCGACCGCTCCCAGTCGGTGCCGCGCTCCTTGCCGAGTTCGTCGATGGCGAGCACCGGGACCTCCACGAGGGGCTTCAGCACGTCCATGATGCCGCGGTTGGCGTCGAAGCCGGCGCGGATATCCGAGAGGAGCAGCATGAACTCCACGTAACGCCCCCCCACCCCCTTTTCGAGGGTGAGGTAGCGCAGGGCGGCGCACAGGAGGTGGGTCTTGCCGGCGCCCGGCCGCCCGTAGAGCAGGAAACCCTTGGTGGGGCGATCGGAGCGGAACTTCCGCGCGAAGTCTTCCGCCGCCGCCTTCGCCTGGGCGTGGTCCTGCGACCAGGCGCGGAAGCTCTCGAAGGAGACGAGGGCCACCGCCGCCGGGATGCCCACCCTGTTGAAGAGGCTGATGCGCAGGTCGAGGTGCCGGCAGGAGCACGGCTGAGCGATCGCTCCCGCCCCGCTCGCCACGAGGACGAAACCGGTCTCGCCGCAGCGCGGGCAGGCGGTCTGGCACTCACAGCGGCGCGCCCGGGCCGTTCGCCCGAGCACCTGCTCCACCACGTAACCGGCACCGCCACAAGCGCGACAGGCGGAACTTTGCGACGGCTCGGACATGAAGGGAGGCGGAGTCTACACTGAACCGCGCAGGCAGAGGAGGCCCGCCTCGCGAGCCGCGTCGAGGAGGTGAGAACGCAGCGCCTGCCGGTAGGCCGAGCGTCGGGTACTTTCCGAGCGGGGACCAGCGCCCTGTCGGCAACGCCGGCCCAGCAGGGCCTTCTCGGCCCGGTCGAGGGCTAAGAGCCAGCGCCCGACGAGCACGGCATCGGCGGCGGCCAAGGCGGCCTCCACCTCGTCGAGGTCCCTGGCCCGCGCGGCGAGGATCTCGGCGAGAGCGGCCCGGTAGGCCTCGCGCCTCGCTCCGGAAGAGGCCCGACTCGCCTCTTTGAGGAGTTCCTTCGCGGCGGCGAGGCGCCGGTCGGCGAGGGTGGCCTCGTCGGGGAGGGCTGGCGCTTCCCCGACCCGCCCGCTCCGGTAGGCGCGCCACTCGCCCTCGACCGCCGCCCTGCAGGCGCGCAGCGAACGCACCGAGGCCTGCGGGCGAAGGGAACGCGCTTCCTCGAGTCCCCGGCGCAGGCCTCGGCAGACCACCGCGACCGGAAGGCCGCGGCGCTCCCAGGCTCGCACCTGCTCCTCGTCGAGGGGAGAGAGCATGAGCCCTGCTCCGCGCAGGGCGAGGTAGTACTCGGCCACCACCCGCTCGTACGAGAGCGCCTCGGTTGGAAGCTCGGACAAGCTTGACCTCCCGCTCCATCCTGACAGGGAACCCTGACGTTCCCCGAAAGCGGGCCTCGGACCTCGCGAAGAGCTCAGTCGACCTCTCCCGCCACCTCGCGCGCGGACTGAGGGCGCTCGCGCGGGCTCTTGGCGAGCAGCCGCAGGGCGAGGCGGGCCAGCCGTCGATCGGCGCCCGGGTTCAGGGCGAGGATGTCGGGCGGCGCCTGGCTGATGATCTGATCCCACAACTCGGGGGCCCGGCGAGCCGAGAAGGGTGTCCGCCCGCACAAGAGCTCGAACAGGATGACGCCGAGGCTGTAGAGGTCGGCGCGGTGGTCGACGGGCTCGCCGCGCGCCTGCTCGGGCGCCATGTACCGGTACGTCCCCACCACCTTGCCGTGCTGGGTGAGGTGCAGGGCATCGCTCGCCATCTTGACGAGCCCGAAATCCATGAGCCGCACCCGCCGCCGGTCGTCGACCATGATGTTCGACGGTTTGAGATCGCGGTGGACGAGGCCGCGACCGTGGATGTAGGCGAGGCCGTCACACACCTGCCGCAGCGCATCGCGCAGGCGGGCCAGGCGACCCGGCCCGTTGAGGCGCGCGGCGAGGTCGGCCGGGACGGGGCGTGCGTCGACGAGCGTGCCCTTTTCGCCCTGGGGGCGGAAGGAGAGGCCCTCCGGAAAGGCCGGAGTGCACGCCCCCGTCTCCGGCTCCTCGAGGAGGTCGGCGAAGGCCCGCAGGGCTTCGGCGCCGCTCCGCTCGTCCTGCGGCTCGAAGAGGCTCTCGGTGTCGGGTTCCTCGGACCAGGCCTCGAGATCCTGGGTGCGCAGCGCGGGGCGAGGCGGGAAGCGGCCGCCGAGGTCGTCCTCGAGAAGCGGGGAGAGGTAGCTGCGAAGGTCGAGCCCTTCGATGAGCTCCATGGCGAGAAAGGAGTAGCCCTCGTGCACCCCGGTCTCGTAGACCCGCACCACGTTCGGATGATCGAGCTCTTGCAAGGCCTCGAACTCACGGGCGAGCCGCCGGGCGGCGGTGGGTTCGCAGGCCGGAGGCGGTGCGAGGAGCTTCAGCGCGACCTCGTCGCCGCTGTCCCGGTGGCGGGCCCGGTAGACCGTCCCGATCCCCCCCCGCCCCACGATGGCCAGGATCTCGTAAGGGCCGAGGGTTCGGGGGGGCACGGTTTGAGCATACGTGGCTCGGGACGGGGGCGGCAACCGCCTGCGGTACGCTCGCCTCGGCTTCGCCGGCGTGCTATGAGCCGCCGCGTGGAGGACAGGACCCTCGTCGAGAGCCTCCGGGACCGGGTGTGTGCGCGCCCGTTGCCGCGCCACGTCGCCATCATCATGGACGGGAACGGACGGTGGGCGGAGGCCCGGGGCCTGCCCCGGGTGGCCGGCCACCGGGAGGGTTCGGAGTCGGTGCGGGCGGTGACCCGCGAGGCGCGCAGGGTCGGGCTCGAGGCGCTCACCCTCTACGCCTTCAGTGCCCAGAACTGGGCCCGTCCTCCCGACGAGGTGGAGGCCCTCATGCGCCTGCTCGCCGATTTCCTCGACACGGAGCGGGCCGAGATCATGGACAACGCCATCCGGCTCGGCGCCATCGGCGAGATCGACCGATTGCCGTCGTTCGTGCGCGAGCGCCTCGACCGGGTGCGCCGCGAGTCGGCTCACAACCGCGGCATGGCGCTCACGCTCGCCCTCTCCTACGATGCGCGGGAGGAGATCGCTCAAGCCGCCCGCCGGGCCGTGCGCAAGGTGGGCCCGGAGGTCGGTGCGCAGGACCTCGAGGCGGAGCTCTCCACATCCGCGCTCCCCGAGCTCGATCTGCTCATCCGCACGAGCGGGGAGCGGCGCATCTCCAACTTCCTGCTCTGGCAGTGCGCCTACGCCGAGCTCGCCTTCTCGGAGGTGCTCTGGCCCGACTTCCGCGAGCTGGAGCTCCTCGAGGCGCTGTCCGACTACCAGAGCCGGGAGCGCCGCTTCGGCCTCACCGGGGCGCAGGTGGCCACTCGCCACCGCACCGCATGAGCGCAACCTTCAGCAACCTGTCGCTGCGGGTGGGTTCGGCCCTGTTGCTCTTCCCCTTGCTCGTGTGGGTGACCTGGATCGGGCAGCTCCCCTTCATCCTCGTCTTGGCGCTGGCCGCCGCCCTGGCGGCGTTCGAGCTCACGAGCCTGCTCACCCCCATCGGCTATCCCGAGGTCTTCGGGGTGGTGGTGGCGGGGCTCTTGCCGCTCGTGCCCTGGTGGGCGCTGGATCACGGCCCGGTGCACGCCTACATCCCGGTCGTCATGGCAGTCGCCGCCATGGTGCTGCTCGTTCTCAACCTCTTCAGGCCCGGCCCCATCGAGCGCGCGCCGGAGCGGGTGGCCATCTCGGCCCTGGCCTGGCTCTACTGCGGGGTCCTCATCTCGACGGTGGGCGCCCTCCGCCTCAACTTCGGGTTTGCCTGGGTGATCCTGGCCTTCGTCGTCACCTGGCTCAACGACACGCTCGCCTACTTCGCCGGGCGCTTCTTCGGCAAGCACCCCCTCTATCCCAAGGTCTCTCCCAAGAAGACTTGGGAGGGCTTTGCGGGGGGCGTCCTCGGGAGCGTGCTCGGCGCGCTCGGCACGAGGGCGGTCTTCCTGCTCGCTCCGCAGCCGGGAGGCGAGCGATTCGAGCTCAGCGCCACCGGCTGCGTGGTGGTCGGGGTGGGGGCGGCGGTGCTCGGGCCCCTCGGCGACCTGGCCGAATCCATGCTGAAGCGGGCGGCCGGGGTGAAGGACTCCGGGAAGCTCATCCCCGGACATGGCGGGCTGCTCGATCGGATCGACGCCCTCCTCTTCGTCGCCCCCTGGGTGTACCTATGGGCGGCGCTCGTGCAGTAGGAGTGTCGAGATGAAGCGCCTCGCCATCCTGGGCTCCACCGGTTCCATCGGCGTGCAGGCGCTCGACGTCGTTCGCCGCACGCCCGGGCGCTTCGAGGTGGTGAGCCTCGCGGCCGGGAAGAATGCCGAACGGTTGGCGGAGCAGGCGCGGGCGTTCCGCCCGCGGGTGGTGGCCCTCTGCGATGCCGCCGCGGCGAGGAGGCTTGCGAGCCTCGTCGGACCGGGCGGCCCCGAGATCCTCGCTGGCGAGGAGGGCGTGGTGAGGGCCGCCACGTTCCCCGAGGTGGACTTCGTCCTCGCCGCCATCGCCGGCGGGGCCGGGCTGCGCTCCACCGCCGCGGCCATCGAGGCCGGCAAGGACGTCGGGCTCGCCAACAAGGAGTCGATGGTACTCGCCGGCGAACTCCTCATGGCGCGCGCCAGCGAGAAGCAGGTGGCCGTGCTCCCCGTCGACAGCGAGCACAGCGCCCTCTTCCAGGCCCTCGCCGGCCACAACCGCGCCGAGGTGAGGCGCCTGCTCCTCACCGCCTCGGGCGGGCCGCTCCGCACGGTGCCGGCCGCCGAGCTCGAAAAGGTCACCCCGGCCCGCGCCCTCAAGCACCCGAACTGGACCATGGGCGACAAGATCACCATCGACTCGGCCACCCTCATGAACAAGGGCCTCGAGGTCATCGAGGCACGTTGGCTGTTCGGGATCGACCCGATGCGGATCGACATCCTTGTTCACCCGGAGTCTATAGTGCACTCGATGGTCGAGTACGTGGACGGTTCGGTTGTGGCCCAGCTCGGCGTCTCCGACATGCGCGGACCCATCAGCTACGCGCTCGGCTACCCGGAGCGGCTGAGGCTCGATCTGCCGCCGCTCGACCTGTCGAGGCTCGGCCGGCTCACCTTCGAGCCCCCTGATCCCGGGCGGTTCCCGGCCTTCACCCTGGCCTACCGGGCTCTCGAGATGGGCGGGACTGCACCGGCTGTGCTCTCGGGCGCCGACGAGGCGGCGGTAGCCGCCTTCCTCGGCGGGCGCTGCGCCTTCACCCGCATGGCCGAGCTGTGCAAGGAAGTCCTGGAGGAGCACGTGCCCGAGCCGCTCCGCTCGGTCGAAGAGGCCTTGGCGGCGAGCGAATGGGGACGGCGGCGCGCCGAGCGGCGGGTCAGTGCATGATGGAGAATGGGCTCGGCCCGACCCGCCTTTTCCCGCTGAGGGGCTTCGCCGGGAGCCTGCGGCGGGCGAGATGGCCCACCATTAAGACCGAAAGGGGAGGGAGGCCTCCCCCTCCTCTCTAGGCCTATGGCGAATGCTCTGCTCTTCAAGTTCGGGTCGATCGTCCTTCTCCTCGGAGGGCTCATCTTCATCCACGAGCTCGGCCACTTCCTCGCGGCGAAGCTCCTCGGCGTCAAGGTGGTGCGCTTCGCCATCGGCTTTGGCCCTCGCCTTCTCGGCGTGCGGCGGGGGGAAACCGAGTACCGCATCGCAGCGCTCCCCCTCGGCGGCTACGTCAAGATGGCCGGGGACGACCCCTCCGAGCAGGTCGCACCAGAGGATCGGGGCCGGGGGTTTCTCGAGCAATCGCCCTGGCGCCGCTTCATCATCGCCGCCGCTGGCCCGGGCATGAATCTCGCCTTCCCGGCGGTGATCTACTTCGCCATCGGCCTCGCCCAAAACGGTGCTCTCGTGCCCGCTCCCCGGGTCGGCGCGCTCGCCCCGCTCGCGCCGGCAGCTGCGGCCGGCCTGAAGCCGGGCGACCGGATCCTCTCCGTCGCCCTCCCCGGAAGTTCCCCCAGGAAGGTGCGCTATTTCGCCGACCTGCGCGATCTCGTGTCACCGCACCCCGGCGAGCCGCTCGTCTTCGAGGTCGAGCGCGACGGACGCCGCCTGCCGCCCATGCGGATCACGCCGGCACCCGAGCCGGAATCGAACCCTCTCGAGACCACCGTGCGCGGTGTCATCGGGGTCATGCCGGCCTACGCGCCGGCGGTGGTGGCCCCCCGGGTGAGGGGTGCAGCTGGGCCGCTCGAACCCTTCGACCTCGTGGTGGCGGTGAACGGTGGCCGGGTGGCCCATGCGCTCGACCTCGAGCGGGCCGTCGAGCGCGCGCACTGCGGCGAGGTGGACCTCGATGTCGTACGCGAGGTCCCGCTCATGGAGCCGGGGGCGCCGCTCTCGACCTACGCCAACATCCATCTCGCCGGGGTCCCCAGCTGCCTCGGCCGCCAGCGCAGCTTTCTCGTGGCGGACCCGGGTGTCTCCACCTTCGTGGCGGCGGTGGCCCCCGGAAGCCCGGCGGCGCGAGTCGGCCTCGTGCGGGGCGACGCCATCACCGCCATCAACGGAAAGCCGGTCGGCAGCTTCCGGGACGTGAATGCGCGCGGGGCCGACTTCAAGGTGGGTGCGCCGGTGAGGCTCACCTTGGCCGACGGACGTGAGCTCACCCTCGTCCCGAGCGAGAAGGAGGAGGTGGACGAGATCACCCGCGAACACCACCGCCGTCTCGACCTCGGCTTCTCCCCTGACCAGCGCACGCTCGTGGAACCGTCCGCACTCCTTGTCGAGCGGGTGCCCTACCACGTCGGACCGCTCGAGGCGGCCGGCACCGCCCTGAAGAACCTGCGCGAGGTGGTCCGCCTCACCGTGCTCGGCATCGTCCGCATCGTCACCGGCAAGATCAGCTTCCAGACGGTCGGCGGGCCCATCATGCTCTTCTCCATCGCGGCACAGGCGGCGGCCGAGGGCCTCGAGAGCTTCCTCTTCAAGATGGCTCTCATCAGCGTGAATCTCGGCCTCATGAACCTGCTGCCCATCCCGGTCCTCGATGGAGGCCACCTCGCCGCCTCGCTCCTCGAAGGCGTGACACGCCGGCCCCTCTCCCTGCGCGCGCGCGAGATCGCGAACCTCGTCGGCATCATCGTGCTCGTGATGCTGATGCTCGTCGTGTTCAAGAACGACATCGTCCGCCTCATGGGGTAGACCTAAGAGCCCCGTGCTCGTCGCCTCCGTCGATACCAGCACCCTCACCCTCTCGCTCGCCCTGTGCGACATCGAGCAGGGGCGGGTCCGCCTCCTCGCCGATGGGCTCGAGCGTGCGCCGGCCAAAGTGGGCCCGAAGGGATCGACGGTCGGCCACGGCGGCCGCCTTCCTGGGGCGCTCCTCGAGCTGCTCGAGGCGCAGGGCCGCCAAATCGCCGAGGTGGAGGGTTACGCGGTGGGCCTCGGACCCGGGTCCTTCACCGGACTGCGCATCGGGCTCTCCACCTTCAAGGGCCTCGCCTACGCTCGGAAGCGGCCCATCGCCGGGGCTTCCAGCCTCGCCGCCCTCGCGCTCGCACACGCGCCCGCCGCCGGCGACGGCGCGTTGCTCGTCCCACTCCTCGACGCGAAGAAGCAGGAGGTCTACGCCGGCTTTTATCGGGTCCGCGGTGAAGCGCTCGTCCTCGCTTTCCCCGAGGCCGCGCTCTCGCCCACCGATCTCGCCCGGCAGCTCGCCGCGCTCTCGCAGCAGGGCGAGAGGGTGTTCCTCGTCGGTGAAGGGCGCAGCGCCTGCGGCGAGTTTCTTTCCGGGATTCCCGCGCTCGAAGCGCCGTTCGGCACGCCGAGAGCCCTCTTCGTGGCCGAGCTCTGCGCGCCTTCGCTCGAGCGGGTACCCTACGACGCGGCAGGGCTCTACGCGCTCGAGCCGCATTACGTCCGGGCGAGCGAGGCCGAGCTCAAGTTCCCTTGGGGCCTGCCCCCGCATCCGCCTAACCCGCGATAATATCTAACCGAGGCGCCGGTTCGCCCGCGGCGCAGGGGCGCTCGTCGCCGCACCGAGGAAAAGACCCCATCCATGGAAGCTGCATCCTTTCGCCCCCCCCTCCGCCGCCTCGGACCCCAGCTCGCCCTGGGCGCAGTGGCCGGCGTGGCGGTGGGACTCGTCTGCCGCATCCCGGCCATGCTCGGCGCCGTCTTCGGGGCGGTGGCCGCCGGAATCGCGCTCGCCGCCCGCCATGCCGCGGGCCTGCGGGTGGTCGCCGACGAGCGCGGCCTGCGCGTCGAGCGGGGGCGGGTCGCCTTGAGCGCGCCCTGGAACGAGCTGCGCCTCGGGTTCGGCATCGCCGAGCGCGAGGACGGCGTCGCCCAGCGCTACGCCATCTTCGCCGATGCGACCGGCAAGAGTTTCGCCTTCGCCGACTGGACGCGCGGGCTCAAATGTCGGCCGGCCACCGGGGCCGACGGCCGGCCGGTGGAGGTGACCGAGCTCACCGATGCGCCGCTGCTCCTTGCACTGCTCGTGCAGCGAGTCCCGGCCTGGCACGTCTTCCCCGAGTCCTTGCAAGCCCTGCCGCCGGTCCCGGCGCCGCTCGAGGCCGCGAGCATCCCGAGCGCGGGGGTGAGGCCCGGCAAGAAGCCCAAGCTCGGGCTATGGGGCGTCCTCGCCAAGCTCGGATCGAAGATCGCGGCCTCGTTGGGGAAGGTCGGGGCCGGGGCGCTCAAGGCCGTAAAGACCGCCAACCTGGGCTGGGCAGCCGCCTCGGTCGCCACCTACTCCTTGCTCTTTTCGTGGAAGTTCGGCATCGCCCTCATGATCCAGCTCTTCGTCCACGAGTACGGGCACGTCCACGCCATGAGGCGCACCGGGATGAAGGTGCGCGGCATGTACTTCGTGCCGCTCCTCGGGGCACTGGCCGTCACGGAGGACAGCTTCACCTCCAGGCGCCAGCAGGCCTACGTGGCGCTGAACGGTCCAATCTGGGGCTCCCTCTTCGCGCTCGTGCCCGTCGGACTGTGGTGGTTCACCCACGACGCCATGTGGGCCGCCATCGCGAGCTGGTGGGCCATCATCAACCTCTTCAACCTGTTGCCCATTTCCCCCCTGGACGGGGGCCGCGTCATGCAGGCCTTCGCGAGCTCTTACTCGACCGGCCTCGGCCTCGCCTTCTCGGCGCTGGGGCTCGCCGGAGCGGTGGCCCTGGCGAGCGCATTCGGATTCTCGCTCATCTGGTTCGTGGCCGCGCTCGGCGCCATGGAGCTCTTCACCGAGGCCGCCTCGCTGCACAGCACGAGGGCGCTGCGCCTCCTCCCCGAGCCCGGGCGCTTCGGCGCCCCCCACTGGCTCTACCTGCGGGCCGTCATCGGGCCGAGCGAGGGTCCCCTTCGCGAGAGCCTGTTCCTCCGGCACCTCGAGCGCCAGCAGAAGGCCGCGCGCGCGGCGCCGCTGCGCCCGTGGGAACTCGTGGGGTGGGGGCTTGCCTACGCGGCCCTGGCGGCGGTCCTCGTCGTCCTCATCTACCTCATGCGCCACGTCCCGGGCGCCGAGGCCGCCTCCCACTTCCTCGAGTAGGGCCGAGTGGGGCCGGCCTCGGATCGGCCGCCCGTCCGGGCTGTTCCCCCCGGCGGTTCCACCTCCCAAGGTGGTGCATGCGCGTCTTCGTCACCGGTGCGACGGGCCTCATCGGTCGCAATCTGTGCCGCACCCTTTTGGCTGCAGGTCACGAGGTCTCGGCCTTGTCCCGCTCGGGTGCTCCGCGAGGGCTCCCCGGCGGCGTCCGGATCGTCCCCGGGGACCCGGCAGTGGCAGGAACCTGGCTCGAGGTCCTCGCCGCCTGCGACGCCTGTGTCCACCTCGCCGGCGAACCCCTCGCCGGCGGGCGCTGGACCGCGGAGCGCAAGCGGCGCATTCGCGATAGTCGGCTCCTCTCCACCCGGCTCCTCGCCGACGCAGTGGGCCGGCGCGGGCCCAAAGTCCTCGTCTCCGGAAGCGCGGTCGGCTACTACGGGCCGCGCGGCGACGAAGAACTCGACGAGTCTTCGCCTCCGGGAAACGACTTCCTCGCTCGCCTGTGCCAGGAATGGGAAGCGGCGGCGCTGTCGGCGGCGGTCCGGGCCCGGGTGGTGTTCTTGCGCACCGGGCTCGTCCTTTCGGCGGAGGGTGGAGCGCTCCCGGAGCTCGTGCGGCCCTTCCGCTTCTTCGTGGGCGGGCCCATCGGTCGCGGGGCCTTTTACGAATCGTGGATCCATGTGACCGACGAGGTGGAGCTCCTCCGCTTCGCCCTCGAGCACGAGGGCGTGAAGGGCCCGCTGAATGCCACGGCCCCGAACCCGGTGCGAAACCGCGAGCTCGCCGAGACCCTCGGTCGCGTGGTCGGCCGGCCGAGCGCGCTCTCGGTCCCCCCCTTCGCGCTCCGGCTCGCCCTGGGTGAGTTCTCGAGTGTTGTGACGAGCGGGCAGCGGGCCCTGCCTCGCAAGGCGCTCGCGCTCGGGTACCCCTTCCACTTCGCCGAGCTGGAACCGGCGCTGAAAGACCTCCTCGGAGGGCCCGGGCGGGCAGAGCGAGCGAGCGGTTGACGGTCGCTCGCCGGCCCTGCTATAGCCTTCCCGATTTCAGGCGGGTTGATTTAGTCTCCACCTCGGTGCAAGGGGCGCTTTTTGCTTCGGGCGCCCTCAAGCGTCCCGTGCGGCGAAGCGCGACGACGACCCTCCGCAGCGCATCCACCCCCTTCACCGCCGGGCGTCCGGTCGGTTCGAATCAAGTGGGGATGCGTCAGTTCAACGAGCGGGTGGTGCTGCAGGCGATCCGGTTCCACGGGGCCCTGCCCAAGGCGGACGTGGCGCGACTCACCCGCCTCAGTACCCAGACCGCCTCGGTCATCATCAACGGTCTGCTCGAGGACGGTCTCGTCGTGAAGCAACCGCGGCTGCGGGGTCGCATCGGCCAGCCCTCCGTCCCCATCGCCCTAAACCCGGACGGAGCCTTCACCGTCGGCATCAAAATGGGCCGGCGTAGTCTGGACGTCCTCGCCATGGACTTCGTGGGCCGGGTCCGCCACCGCGAGTCGCTCGACTACCAGGTCCCTGACCCCAAGGTCATCTTCCCGGCCATCGAGGAGCGGCTCAAGGCCATCGACAAGAAGCTCGGGGCGTGCGCGTTTCGGGTGGTGGGGGTGGGCGTGGCCGCGCCGCTCTGGATGGGCGGCTGGCGCGACTTCCTGGGCGCGCCGGCCGGGGTCATGGGGGCCTGGAAGGAGATCGACATCCGGCGCCGCATCGAGGCCATGACCGGTCTGCCCGTCGAGTTTGCCAAGGACACGACTGCGGCCTGCGCGGCCGAGCTCGTCATGGGTCGCGGCCGCAACCTGCGCGATTTCCTCTACCTGTTCATCGGCACCTTCATCGGCGGCGGGCTCGTCATCGAGGGACGCCTTCACCTCGGGCCACACGGCAACGCCGGCGCCGTCGGATCCTGGCCGAGCTCGGGGGAGGCCGAGCAGAGCCCACCCCGCCAGCTCCTGCACAAGGCTTCGGGGCTCGTCCTCGAGCAGCTCTTTCGCAAGAACGGCATCCCGGCCACGGCCGCCCATGACGAACGGGCCATCGCCCCGCGCGCCTGGCGGGTCACGAGCGAATGGCTCGACGAGACCGGCCCCGCCCTCGCCCACACCATCGCCGCGGCCACTTCGCTCATCGACCTCGAGGCCGTCGTCATCGACGGCTCCATGCACCGCCGGGTGGTCGACGAGGTGCTGCTCAGGACCGACCACGTCCTCGATCGCTTCAGCTGGGAGGGGATCACCCGCCCGCGACTCGTGGTGGGCACGGTGGGACCCGACGCCCGCGCGGTGGGCGGAGCCATCCTCCCCCTCTACCGCCATTTCGCACCGAGCCACGAGCTCTTCTTCAAGCCCGAGGCCACCGCGTGAACGGGCGATCGTTCCCCGTTCGCGCTCGCAGCGGCCTCGCCGCTTCCCCCGCAGACGGGAAGGCCGAGCCGACCGAAAAGGCCGCGACGAGGCAAGAGGCTAGGGGGCCTCGGGAGGGAGCTCGCTCGCGCCGGGCCGGTTCGGGCGCCTGCGCACTTTCGAGCTCTTTTGGCACCCAGGGCGCGCCAAGACCGGCGGGGACGGCAAGGGGGCCGCGCCCCGCCTCCCTCTAAACCAAGGGGCTTCCCATGACCGCAGCGGCCCGTTTCGTGGTGTTCGGAGAAGCGCTCACCGACTTCATCCGCGAGGAGGACGGGCGCTGGCGCGCCGTCCCCGGCGGTTCCTGCTGGAACGTGGCGCGGGCGGCGGCCCGGCTCGGGCTTCCCACGGGCTATGCGGGCGCCGTGAGCCGGGACCTCTTCGGCGAGGAGCACCTGCGCCTCACCCGGGAGGCGGGCCTCGACCTGCGCTTCACCCAGCAGGTCGACAAGTCGCCCTTCCTCGCCATGGTGGTCTCGAAGAACCCGCCTCGCTACTTCTTCGTGGGCGACGACAGCGCTGACCTGAACTTCGACCTCGCCGCGCTGCCCAGGGGCTGGCTCGAGGAAGCCGAGGTGGTACACTTTGGGTGCATTAGCCTCGTGCGGGAGCCCCATGCCTCTCGCCTTCTGGCGCTCTCGGAGCGCGTCCATGCGGCCGGCAAGCGGATCTGCTTCGATCCCAACTACCGCAACCTCATGGAGAAGGGCTTCAGGCCCACCCTGACCCGCCTGTGCGCCCTCGCCGACTACATCAAGGTCTCGGACGAGGACCTCTCGGGCCTCTTCCCGGGAGAGAGCCGCGAGAGCGCGCTGGCGGTGCTGCGGACCCTCGCTCCCCGGGCCTTGATCTTGTTCACCATGGGTGCGGAAGGCATGAGGCTCCTCACGCCCGGCCGTGCCTTCGAGCAGCCGGCCTTTCCGGTCAAGGTCGCCGACACGGTGGGAGCGGGCGACGCCAGCATGGGCGGATGGGTGGCGAGCATGCTCACGAGGCCCAAGGCCTTGCCGGAGGCCCACCTCGCCTTCGCGGCCGCCACCGCCGCGGTCGTCTGCCAGCACCACGGAGCGTACGCGCCGACCGAGGCGGAGGTGCGGGCCCTGCTCGGCGGGTAGCACAGGGCAGCTCCGCCCAGGAGTCGCCTTCCCGGGGCGCCCGGGCCGGCTCTGTGATATCGTCCCTCGCCTCGTCGGCTGCGGGTTTTCCAGGCGGAGGAACGATGTCGAAGAAGCTCAAGGTGGGCGTGCTCGGGGCGACCGGCATGGTCGGCCAGCGGTTCGTTTCCTTGCTCGGTGACCATCCCTGGTACGAGCTCACGCTCGTCGCCGCGAGCAAGAACTCGGCCGGCAAGCGCTACGCCGAGGCGGTGGCGGGCCGCTGGACGCTCGCCTCGCCCGTTCCCAAGGCGGCGTCGGGCCTCGTCGTGGCCGACGCCGCGCAGGTGGCCCGCATCGCCGGCGAGGTGGACTTCGTCTTCTGCGCCGTCGACATGCCCAAGGAGCAGACGGCCAAGCTCGAGGAGGACTACGCCCGGGCCGAGACGCCGGTCGTCTCCAACAACAGCGCTCATCGGGCCACCCCGGACGTGCCGATGATGATCCCGGAGGTGAATGCCGAGCACGTCTCGGTCATCGAGGCCCAGAAGAGGAGGCTCGGGACGCGGCGCGGCTTTGTCACCGTGAAGCCGAACTGCTCGCTGCAGAGCTACGTGCCGGTCCTCCACCCGCTCATGAGCTTCGGGCCGAAACGGGTGGCGGTCTGCACCTACCAGGCCATCTCCGGCGCCGGAAAGACCTTCCAGAGCTGGCCGGAGATGCTCGACAACGTCATCCCCTTCATCAAGGGCGAGGAGGAGAAGAGCGAGAAGGAACCGCTCAAGATCTGGGGCGCGGTCCGCGACGGACGGATCGTGAATGCGGTCGAGCCCGTCATCACCGCCCAGTGCATCCGGGTGCCGGTCACCGACGGCCACCTGGCCGCGGTCTTCGTCGCCTTCGAGAGGAAGCCGACGAGGGACGAGATCCTCGGTCGTTGGAGGGATTTCAAGGGCAAGCCCCAGGAGCTGAAGCTCCCGAGCGCCCCCCATCCCTTCCTCACCTACTTCGAGGAGGACTCGCGGCCCCAGACCCGCCTCGACCGCGACGCCGGCGGGGGCCAGGCCATCACGGTGGGGCGCTTGCGCCCGGACGCGCTCTTCGACTGGCGGTTCGTGGCCCTCTCGCACAACACGGTGCGCGGGGCGGCGGGCGGCGCACTCCTCACCGCCGAGTTCCTCACCGCCGAGGGCTACCTCCAGGCGAAATGAGCGCGCGCTCTCTGGCGGTGGCCGTCCTGGGGGCGACCGGTGCCGTCGGCCGCGCCCTCCTCGCGGCCCTGGAGGAGAGCGACCTCGAGCTCGCCTTGCCGAAGCTCTACGCGAGCGAGCGCAGCGCCGGGCTCGAGCTCGAGTTTCGCGGCGAGCGGTGCCGGGTGGAGGTCCTTCGCGAGAAGGCCCTCCCCCCGGTCGAGCTCGGATTCCTCGCGGCGAGCGCCGAGCTCTCGCGCGCCTGGGCTGGGTTTTCCCGGGAGAAGGGTCCGCTCCTCATCGACCTCTCGCCCGCCTTCCGCACCGACCCGGAGGTGCCTCTCGTCGTGCCGGAGGTGAACCCCGAAGCGATGCGCGCCGCGACACGGCGGGCCCTGTACGCCGTCCCGGGGGCGGGGGCAGCTCTCCTCGCCCTGGCGCTCGCGCCGCTCCACCGCGCGGCCGGCGTGCGACACGCGGCCGTGGTGACGCTCGAGGCGGCGTCGGGCGGCGGCCGGGCAGGAGTGGACGAGCTCGAGGCTGAGATGCGCGCCCTGTTCGCGTTGAGAGAGCCGGCGGCTCCTTCCACACTGCCCCATCGGTTGGCCTTCAACGTGGTCCCCCAGTCCGGCCCCTTCGCCGAGGACGGTCGGTCCGAAGGGGAGAAAAGCCTCGAGCTCGAGGTGCGAAGGCTCCTCGGCTCCTCGGTGACGGTGAGTGCGACTAACCTGCGCGTCCCCATCTTCTACGGGCACTGTCAGGCCGTGAGTCTCACCACCCGCCGCAAGCTCTCGGCGGATGAGGCGCGCGAGCTGCTCCGCGGTGCTAGCGGGGTGAAGCTCCTCGATCTCCCGCAGGAGAGCGTCTATCCCATGCCCATGCTCGCCGTGAATGACGACGCCGTGCTCGTCGGACGGGTGCGGGAGACGGCCGAGGAGAACGGGCTCGAGCTCTTCGTCGTCGGCGACAACCTCCGGCGCGGGGCGGCCACCGGGGCCGTCCTGCTCGCGAAGCTCCTCGTCGAGCGGCTCGCCGGAACGCCCGGAACCGCTTGACAAATTGGCAGCGCAACCGCGAGGACCAGCAGGGGTCCTGCCAAAAAGTCCGAGCGGCACCCGGAATGCTCCGCCGCCACTCAAATCTTCTTTGCCTTTTGGGGCCGGTCTTTGCTTGCCGGGGTGGCCCTCCCGTTGCAGGATGGGCCCGCCATGACGAGACGTCTCGCCCTGTTCGCGCTCATCGCGGCCCCAGCGCTCGCCCGCGGGCAATCGCTCTCCTTCGTGGAATCGAACGATCAGGACCAGGTCATAAGCCTCAAGGAATGCAACGGCTCGGTGGTCGACAACATCACCATCAACTGGACCGTCGCCACCGCCACCGCCACCGCCTTTGACCTGTGGATCTCCGACCAGGGCAACTGCCCTCAGCCGAGCACCACCAGCACCGCCCATGTGGCCGAGCTCGCGACGAACCAGTCGCTCAGCGGTACCTACCCCAGCTCGGGGACTTTCCCGGTGCAGACGATGCTCAACGACGTGAGCATCGCCAACTGCAATCCGGCTGCCACCAACGTCTACGTCTGCCTCTTCCCGGCCGGGACCACCACCACCCCGGTCGCCACCCTCAGCATCCCGCTCGACTTCGCCACCCCTCCCGCACCCCAGCTCAACTCGGTCACTCCGGGTGACTCGGCCCTCATCGCGAGCTGGCAGCAGGGCAGCGGCTCCGTCGACGGCGGCACGGGAGCCATCAACAGCTGGAAGGTCTACTACGGTCTGTCCGGTACCTCGCCGCTCCCGAACGTCTTCACCGTGACGAATGCCGCCACCACGAGCGCCCGCATCGACGGCCTCACCAACGGTGTCAGCTACGACGTGCAGGTGACCGCGGTCACCGTGGGGGGCAACGAGAGTCCCCCTTCCAATCTCCTCAGCGGCACACCCCAGCAAGTGAATGACTTCTGGCGGCTCTACAAGCTCGACGGGGGCCAGGAGCAGGGCGGGTGCGCTGCCGGTGCCGGCGGGCTCCTCGCCCTCCTCGTCATCGTCCCGGTGGCCCTGCGCGCGAGGCGGAGGCGAAAGTGACCCCCGCGCTCTTCCTCGCCGGCACGCTCGCACTCATGAGCGCGGCCGAACCGCAAGAGCCGTCGCGCTTCGGGACCTTCGAGCTCTCGCTCGGCGGCTACAAGCCCAACATCGACGCGGGTCTGCCGAATAGGCCCTACGAGACCATCTTCGGGGCAAACCGCGGACTCATGTTCCGCGGCGACTTCGCGAAGACCCTCTTCTCCGGCTTCGGCTCGCTCGACGCCGGGGTAGGCCTCGGCTACTTCTCCCGCTCGGGCTTCGGGCTTTTTTCTTCGAACGGCGCGGTTTCGCAGGACTCGACCGGGTTCCACGTCATTCCGACGCGGGTCACCCTCACCTACCGTTTCGACGTCCTCGTCGAGCGGTTTGGCATCCCGCTCGCGCCCTATGCCCGGGTGGCCTTCGATCGGTACTGGTGGTGGGTGACGAACGGTTCAGGGAACAATGCCCACTATACCAATCCCACCGGCCAGACCTCGTGGGGGTGGGGCGCCACCAACGGCTACTCGTACGGCGCCGGTCTCGCCTTCTTGCTCGACTTTCTCGATCCCACCCTCTCGCGCGACCTCGACCTCGACACCGGCATCCGCCACACCTACATCTTCGTCGACTTCACGAAGAGCAAGGTCGACGACTTCGGCTCGGCGACGAGCTGGGATCTCTCCGACAGCCAGGTCACCATCTCGGGCGGACTCTTCTTTGTCTTCTGAAGGCACTCCTCGAGGGCGAGAACATCAGGAGAGCTTGCGGTGCTTCAGCGCCGGGATGTCGCGGCGCACCTGCTCGATGCGCTCGCGGCGCATGGGGGCGAGGCACACGCCCTCGCCCTCCCCGGGGCAGCGGGCGAGCACGACGCCCCAAGGGTCCACCACCATGGCATTTCCAAAGGTGACGCGGGTCGCCGAGTGCCGACCCGCCTGAGCCGGAGCGAGGACGTAGGCGAGGTTCTCGATGGCGCGTGCCCGCACCAGCACCTCCCAGTGGTCCTTCCCGGTGAAGAGGGTGAAGGCCGAGGGGACGCACACGATCTCGGCACCCCGGGAGGCGAGCCGCCGGTAGAGCTCCGGAAAGCGCAGGTCGTAGCACACGCTCAAGCCGATGGAACCGAGCGCGGTCTCAGCCGTCACGACTGCTTCACCCGGCACGACCGTCTCGGATTCGGCGTAGCGGGCCCCGTCTGGAATGGCGACGTCGAAGAGGTGGATCTTGCGGTAGATGGCGGCGAGCGTGCCGTCCGGCGCGACGAGCACGCTCGTGTTGGCGGTCTTGCCGGGGTCCTTCACGCGCTCCGCGAACGAGCCGGCGAGGACGTGGATCCGGCGGCGGCGCGAAACGTCTCGCACGGCCGAGAGCGAGGGGCCTTCGAGCGTCTCCGCGCCGGCGATGCGTTCCTCGTCGTGGCCCATGAAGGAAAAGTTCTCGGGTAACCCCACGAGCTCGGCACCGAGGTCGGCCGCCAGGTTCACGAGGCGCAGTGCGTTGTCGAGGTTCTTCGCGCGGTCCGCGATGGAGGTCATCTGCACGGCGGCAGCGAGAAAACCGTCCTTCATCATCCCCTCCTCGAAAGTTTCCAAAGCTCACTCGGGCTTTCACTCGGGCTTAAGGAGGTCCTCTGGACCTCAGGGGGCGAGAGGAAGGCGTGACCCCACCGCGGCGCAGCCGTCGTGTACACTACGCACTCGCGCATGCGCGGCTTCTATACCACCCACGAGGCCTCCCGCCTCCTCGGCGTCTCCTTGCCCACGGTGGTGAACTGGATCAAGGCTCGCCGGATCAAGGCGCACCGGACTCCCGGCGGTCACCGGCGCATCTCGCGCGAGGATCTCGCCGCCTTCATGGTGAGGCATGGCATGCCGCTCCCCGAGGAGCTCTCGGGGGCCGCGCCGGCGCGGCGCAAGGCGCTCGTCCTGGGCGAGGCCGGCCCGATGCGGGAAGGGCTCGCCCGGCAGCTCGCCCAGGGCGGATACGCGGTCGAGCAGGCTTCGTTCGGTTTTGCGGCCGGGGCCGCCGCCGCGCGCTTTCAGCCCGACATCTTGGTCCTCGCCGCTGCATCCGAGAACGGAGGCGAGGCTCTCACGGGATTGCGCGCCGATCGTGAGCTCGCGTTGGTGCCTGTCCTCGCCATTGGACCCGCCGAATGGGGGACGAGCCTCGTCGAGGCCGGCTGCAACGCGGCGCTCGCCCGGCCGCTCGCCGATGGCGTTCTCATCGAAAAGGCGGGTATTCTCCTCAGCGGCCCGAAGGCAGGCCAGGGCCGCCCGTCGCGAGAGCCCGCTTAACCCGAAAGGGTAGGTGGGCGGATTGCGCCGCTCGCTGGGCAGCTTTTCTTGCGCCGGGCGGTTTGCTTAGTCGGCGGCGCGAGTTAGGATCGCCCTCCAGGCCGCCGAAGAGCCCCCATTGCGCCTCGTTCGCATCGCACTCGTCATGGCCCTCACGCCGGCGCTTGCTCTCGCGCAGGCCGGCGGAGGGACAAACGCCCAGAAGGGCCCGCACGCCTCTGCGAGGGCCATCGCGCAGTACCTTCGGGCGCGGCTGGCAGAGGGAGCCCGGGATCACGCGGCCGAAGTCGAAGCCCTGAAGCTCGCCTTGGTCTATGACCCGGACAGTCCACAGCTCCACACGACCTACGCGGAGGCCCTGCTCCGTTTCGGTCAGGGCGAACGAGCCGAGGCGGAGGTGCGCCGAGCCCTCGAGCTTGCACCAGGCGGTGCGGCCGCCGTCGATGCGCACCTCGTCCTAGGCAAGGTACTCGCTCTTTCGAACCGCAGCGCGCTCGCCCGACACGAGCTCGACCTCGCCTGTTCGTTAGAGGCGAGTCGCGTCCAGGCCTTGCATGGCGTCGATGAGGCGAGGCTCGACCCCGAGCCCTGGCGGCTGCTGGCCCGGGTGCAGTTCGACGCGGGCGACGTCCAGGGCGCGACCTTCACGTGCGAGAAGCTCGCCCTGCTCGATCCACCCGAGGCAGCGGCCGGACTGCGCGAGCTCGCGAGCCGGCTCCTCGATTCGCACGACGCCGAGCGGGCTGCGAGTGCGCTCGCGCGGGCGGTCGAGCTCGCCCCCTCCGAGCCGGAGGGATGGAAGCTCCTCGCCCAGGTCGACGAGGCGCGCGGCCACCTGCCGGACGCGCGGACCGACTGGGAGCGCGCCCTCACCGCCGATCCCGACGACCCCGACGCTCTCCTCGCCGCCGGCCAGCTCTCGGCGCGTCAGGGTGACCTCGCCAGTGCGCGGGCCTACTTCCGCCAGCTGTTGCGGGTCGCACCCGACGAGACGGCGGCGCGGGCGCGGGTGGCCGCCCTGTGGCTCGACGCCAAGCAGCCGAGCGATGCCCTCAGCGCGGCCCAGGGTAGCGACGATCCGCGGCTCGTCTACCTGCGCGGGATGGCCTTGCAGCAGCAGAAGCGCTGGGAAGACGCGGCCGGGGTCTTCGAGCGGGTGAAGCCTTCGAACCCCGACCTCTACGGCCCGGCGCGGGTGAGCCTCGCCTATGTCCTCGAGCGGGCGGGGCGGCCCGCCGACGCCGTGAAGGCGGTGCGCCGCGGCCTCGAGACGAACCCGAAGGACCCATCCCTGCTTTTTGCCCTGGGGGAGGCCTACGAGCGAGCCGGACAGCGCGAACTCGCTCTCGAGCAGATGCGCGCGGTGCTGGCCGTCAAGGCCGACCACGCCGAGGCCCTGAACTTCATCGGCTATTCCTACGCCGAGCGGGGCGAGCACCTCGACGAGGCGCAGACGTTGGTCGAGCGCGCCCTCAAGATCGAGCCGGACAACGGCTACTATCTCGACTCCCTCGGCTGGGTCCTCTTCAAGCGCGGCGATCTCCAGCGGGCCGCCAAGGCGCTCGAGCGGGCCGAGCAGATCGTGGGCCCGGAGGCCACCATCCTCGAGCACCTCGGCGACACCTACCGCGCGGAGGAACGCCCGGGTGAGGCTGCCGCCGCTTACCGGCGGGCGCTCGACGCCATCGAGAAGGGATCGGAAGACGACGACGCGCCGGTGAGCCGCGCCGCGGTGGAGCGCAAGCTGCGTGACCTGGGCCAGCGCGAGAATCTCCCCACCACCTCCCAGCGCTAGGGGGCGCTTTTTCGCTTCTCGGACCCTCCGTCCTTTTGACAGGAGGTGACGGCGCCGTTACGGTCCCGCCCATGGCGGTTCCCACCTATCCGGACGCGAGCGTGGCACAGCACGAAGAGGGCTTCTTGCGTGCGAAAGACGGGCTGCGCCTCTATTGGCGCCGCTACCGCCCCCCCGCGGCCCATGCCACCGTGGCGGTCGCTCCCGGGGGCGGGGATCACTCGGGGCGCTACCCCGCCCTCACGAGCGCCCTCGTCAGGGCGGGCTTCGAGGTCGCCCTCCTCGACTTTCGGGGCCACGGCCAGTCCGACGGCCGACGCTGGCACGTCGACGAGTTTTCCCAGTACCAGGACGACCTGGACGTCTTCATGGCCCACGTGTGGGCCGGGGCCCAGGCCGGCAAGGTCTTCCTCGTCGGCCACAGCCAGGGCGGACTCGTGGTCGCGCGCTGGGCTCTCGCGCCGGAGCGGAAAGTGGCCGGGGTGGTGCTCTCAAACCCCTTCTTCCGCCTGAAGCTCACACCGCCCCGCATGAAGGTCCTGGCGGCCCGACTGGTCGGATCGGTGGTGCCCTTCTTGCCCATGTCCACCGGGCTCAAGTTCGAGGACCTGACGAGCGACGAGGAGCTGCAGCGCTGGACCGAGGCGGACCCGCTCTACGGCAGGAGCACGACGCCGCGGTGGTTCGTCGAATCGCAGCGCGCGCAGGAAGAGGCCCTCTCCCGAGCGAGGGAGTTCAGCTACCCTCTCCTCGTCCTGCTGGGCGAGGCCGATCCCATTGCCGACCCCGAGGCCTCGAAGGCTTTCGAGTCGCAGGCGAGCTCGAGCGACAAGGCGCTCAGAACCTACCGCAACCTACGTCACGAGCTCTTCAACGAGCGTGAAAGGGAGAGGCCTTTGGGTGATGCGGTGGCCTGGCTCGAGGCCCGCGCACATTAACCGCTTGCTTGGACGTTGACGCCTCAGGCGGGGCGCCTCTATTCTCACCTCCCGTGCCGGGGTCACCCCCCGCACTGCCGGAGGTTCCCCATAATGGCAACACCTATCGAGAAGGCGCCCGCCATCCGCTCAGGGGCGCACACCGTCATCGGCACGAGCATCGTCATCGACGGGGAGATCTCGGGTGGCGAGGATCTCGTGATCCTCGGCACCGTCAAGGGCAAGATCGCGCTCAAGGAGAGCCTCTTCGTCGAGAACTCGGGCGTCATCGAAGCCGATATCGAAACCGCCAACGTCGAGGTTTCGGGTCAGGTGACCGGCAACATCGCGGCCACCGAGAAGGTCGAGCTCAAGGCGAATTGCAAGGTGGTGGGCGATATTCGCTCTCCGCGCATCCTCATCGCTGACGGCGCCGTGTTCAAGGGCAACGTCGACATGGACGTCAAGGGCAGGTGACCCGTGGCCATCTCGGAAGGCAGCACCATCATTGGTGAGTCGATTCTCATCAGCGGCAACTTGAACGGTGACGAGGACCTCACCGTCCGCGGCCGCGTCGAGGGCACCCTCACCCTCACGAAGACCCTGGTCGTCGAGACGACCGGGGTGGTGAAGGCCGAGGTGCAGGTCAAGAATTGCATCATCTCGGGGGCGGTGGTCGGGAACGTAACTGCCAGTGAATCGGTCGAGATCACCAAGGAAGGCCGCATGGTGGGCGACATCGCCGCCCCGCGCGTCATCATCGTCGACGGCGCCACCTTCCGCGGCCGCATCGACATGGGCGAAGTCGAGATCGAGGGGGAGCGGCCGGCCCTGGCCCGCGCCTCCTCGCGCGCTGCGCTGCGCCCGCCCCCGGCCGGCCGGCTTCCGGCGGCCGCCTCCGCCTCGCGCAACGAGACGGAAGAGAAGCCCGCCCCGGCGGACAAAGCCCCCGCTCTCTTGAAGCCGCCCGCCCCCCCCATCCCGGTCGCCATGGGCGCAGTGAAGCGCAAGGTCATCGTGCGGCGGAAGTAGGCCGGTCCACGGCGGGGCGTGGCGACCGGAGACGATCAGCGCGGCTCCACGCCCCTCCACGCGACGGGCGCGGTCGAGTTCGTCTCGCTCGAGGACATCGCCCCGGACGAGGGGTTCCGTCTGCGCCCGGACGGAGACGTCACCCAGCTCGCCACGAGCCTCGGACGGCTGGGCCAGCTCTCTCCCATCGAGCTCAGGCCCTTCCCGGCCGCCTCGGACGGCGGGCCGCGCTGGCAGGTGGTCTCGGGCTTCCGGCGGCTCGCCGCAGCCCGGCTCCTCGCCCGGGAGCGGGTGCTGGCCCGGCTCCACCGCTACCTCTCCGACGAGGACGCCTGGGGCCTCGCCCTCGGCGAGGCGCTCCTCCACGAGCCCTTGACGGGCGAGGAGCTCGAGTCCTTGCGCGACCGGCTGCGCGAGCTGCGCTCGGCGAGTTGGGCGGAAGAGCTCGTCGACGAGGCGCTGGTGCGCGCGCCGGTGGCCGCGGCGCTGCGCGAGCGCTTTTATGACTACCTGACCGGGGGAGAGGCCCTGGCGCAGCGAGACGGGGGGCTAGGCGCGCCCCAGGAGCCGATGGGCGAGGGCCCCGAGCGCCAAGCGCAGCCTCAAAAGGACGCACCCGAGCTCGAGGTGGAGATGACTCCCGAGGAGCTGGCGGCCGACCTCGTCGGCCGCCTCTCGGCCCTGAACCAGGATCTCGCCATCGCCTTCGAAGCCTGGGAGGATCTGCCGCCGGAGGACCGCCGGCACCTCGTCGAGCAGGCGCGTTACATCATGCAGCTGTTTCCGTTCATGGAGGCGAAGGGATGAGCTTCGCGCAAGACCGGCAACGCCTCCTCGATCTCCTGCGCGAGCTCTCCTTCGAGCGCCGCAAGGTCATCCTGGCCTCGGGAAGGGAGAGCGACTTCTACATCGACTGCAAGCGGACGGCGCTCACCGCCGAGGGGCACGCCCTGGTGGGCCGCTGCCTCTACCATCAGATCGCCCAGCTGAAGCCCTCCGTGCGGGCGGTGGGAGGTCTCACCCTGGGTGCTGATCCGCTCGCCTCCGCCATCGCCCTCACGAGCTTCCTCGAGCACGAGGGCGGACGTGCCGCCTTGCGTTCGGGCGAGGCTCCTCCCCTCTTCGACGCCTTCATCGTCCGCAAGGAACCGAAGGGGCACGGCACGGGCCAGTGGATCGAGGGGCGCACCGCCCTGCCCGATCGCAGCCGGGTGGCCGTGCTCGAGGACGTCGTCACCACCGGCGGGAGCGCCCTCAAGGCCATCGAACGCTGCCGTGCCGAGAACCTGGAGGTGGCTGCCTGCTTCGCCCTCGTCGATCGCTGCGAGGGGGGCCGGGAGGCCATCGTGTCGGCCGGTGTGCCGCTCGACGCCCTCTTCACGCGCGAGGACTTCGTCCCATGAGGCACTTCCGGCTCGCTGCGGCGCTCCTCCTGCTCGCCTCCTGCTCGGTGAAGCAGTATTTCGAGCCGGAGCCCGCCCCCACGGCCGAGGAAGGGGACTGGGCTGCGGTGCGCAACAGGGCCACCCGCACCGGCAAGATCTACGACGGCCTCGGTACGAACGCCTTCGTGAAGGCGGTCTACCTCTCACCCGCGGTGCGCGAGGCCCGCGTGTCCAGGCTCGCCACCTGGACCGTCATGACCCATGAGGAGCGCGACCGCCTCCTCGCCAGCGAACGGGCCGAAGCTGCGGCCTACGACGACTTCCTCGTGTCGCTCTTCACCCCCGATCACCCGGCCAACGATCTCGACTCCTCGCACAGCGTGTGGCGGGTCGCGCTCGTGGTGCAGGGCGAGGGCGAGAAGCTGCCCAGGGAGATCGTGGAGGTCCGGATGGACGCCACCCTGCGCGCCCTCTATCCGACGGTGGACCCATTCGACACCGTCTACCGCGTGCGCTTCGAACGCTTTCTGCCGCCGCTCAGCGGGCGTGCCTTCATCTTGCGCCTGGCCGGTTCCAAGGGACGCCTCGACCTGGGTTTCGACTGAGATCTCTCCCCAAAGCTCAATCGAGGTCGCCCAGGGTGAGCACGGTGTCGTGCAGGAGCCGTTCGTCGGGGCGGGGGTAGTCGATGAGGTAGTGCAGCCCGCGCGACTCCTTGCGGCGGCGAGCGCACTCCACGATGAGGAGCGCCACGTCGGCGAGGTTGCGGAGCTCGACCAGGTCCGGAGTGATCTTGTACTGCCAGTAGTAGTCGCGGATCTCGCCCCGCAAGAGCTGCAGGCGCGTTCGAGCCCGCTCGAGCCGCTTCATCGAACGCACGATGCCCACATAGTTCCACATGAGGTGGCGCACCTCCTCCCAGTTGTGCGCCACCACCACGCCCTCGTCGGGGTCGAGCGCGTCGCCCGGGTTCCAGTCGGGGACCTCCTGAACCGTCCCGTTGACGCTCGCGACGATGCGCTCAGCCGAGAGCGCGGCCCGCCGGCCGAACACGAGTCCCTCGAGGAGCGAGTTCGAGGCGAGCCGGTTGGCACCGTGGAGCCCGGTGCAGGCCACCTCGCCCACCGCCAGGAGGCGCGGGACCGAGGTCGCTCCCTCGAGGTCGGTCACCACTCCGCCGCACTGGTAGTGGGCGGCGGGCACGACCGGGATCGGCTGCGCTGCCATGTCGATCCCGAATTCCCGGCAGGTGGCGTAGATGTTGGGGAAATGCTCGATGAGAAACGCCTTCGGCAGGTGAGTCATGTCGAGGAAGGCGCAGTCGTCCCCCCGCCGCTTGATCTCCGCGTCGATGGAGCGGGCCACGATATCGCGCGGCGCCAGCTCGCGGCGCGCGTCGTAGCGCGTCATGAACGCCTCGCCGGAACGGTTCCGCAGGACTCCGCCCTCCCCCCGCAGCGCCTCCGAGATGAGGAAGCTCTTGGCCGCCGGGTGGTAGAGGCAGGTGGGGTGAAACTGGAAGAACTCCATGTTGGCGATGGCGGCTCCGGCCCGCCAGGCCATGGCCACCCCGTCCCCGGTCGCGACGTCGGGGTTCGAGGTGTAGAGATAGACCTTGCCCGCTCCCCCCGTGGCGAGCACCGTCACTCCGGCAGTGAACGTGCTCACCTCCCCGGTCGTTCGGTCGAGGACGTACGCTCCGAGGGCGCGGTTGGCTCCGCCCAGGCCGAGGCGTCCCGAGGTGATGAGGTCGACCGCCACCGCGTCGTCGATGATGCGCAGTCCTCGGGCGGCGCAGGTCTCGAGCAGGACACGCTCCACCTCCCGGCCGGTGGCGTCCTTCACGTGAGCGACGCGCCGACGCGTGTGTCCTCCCTCGCGCGTGAGGTGCATCCCTTCGCCGAGGTGGTCGAACTCGACCCCGAGCGCCTGGAGCCAGCGGATCCGGTCCGGCCCCTCCCGGACCGTCACCTCGACGGCGTCGCGATGGCACAGTCCGGCTCCCGCCTCGAGCGTGTCGCCGATGTGCGCCTCGAACTGGTCATCCCGGCCGAGCACGGAGGCGATGCCACCCTGGGCGTACTGCGTCGAGCCCTCGTGCCGCTGGCGCTTGGCCAGCACCGCGACCGAACCGCGGCGACCGGCCTCGAGGGCGAAGGACAGCCCGGCGATACCGCTCCCGAGGACGAGGTAGTCCACGTGCTCGCGCCTACCCGGCCTGCCCATGTCATACCTCTAGCACGCGCAGGGGCGCCGCAACGAAGTTGTCCCCCGGGAGCGCCCCCTGATACTTTCGAGCACGACAGATGGAACGGTGGTCCGCCATCGTAACCCTCCTGGGGATGCTAGGCACACCCGCCCTTGCCGCGGGCAGTGACATTTACTCCTTCGTCGACGGCGACGGCGTCATCCATGTCACAAACGTACCCCAGGACCCGCGCTACCGCCGCGTGCACCCGACCCACCCTCCCGTCGACGGGCTGCACCGGATCGCGCTCTCGGGCCGCTTGCCGCCCCCGCTCCTGCGCCGGAACACCTCCTACGACGAGCAATTGCGGGCGGCGGCCGAGAAGTACGGACTCTCCTTGCCCCTGCTCAAGGCGGTGATGGAGGCCGAATCGAACTTCAATCCCGCCGCCGTCTCGGACCGGGGAGCGACCGGTCTCATGCAGCTCATGCCGGACACCGCCCGCGACCTGTTCGTGCTCGACCTCTACGATCCGGTTCAGAACATCGACGGCGGCGCCCGCTACTTGCGCCTTCTCTACGACCAGTTCGGAAACGATCTCGAGAAGGTGCTGGCCGCCTACAACGCGGGTCCGGAGGCGGTCAGGCGCTCGGGAGGGGCCGTGCCGCAAATTCCCGAGACCCAGGCGTACGTCCGCAAGGTGCTGAACCTCTACGAAGCCTACTTGAGAGGTCGCTAGTTCCCGTGGCCGGCGCGATTCTCAAGACGGGGGAGGCGGAGGCACCCGACGAGGAGGTGCTCCACCATCTCGGACGGGGAGCCGACCTGCTTGCCCGCGGCGATCTCGAGGGTGCGCGAGCCGCGCTCGAGCGTGCGCACGGTCTTGAGCCACGCAACCCGCGGGTCCTCGGCCTCTTCGGCCAAGTCCTCTACAAGCTCGGCCGCTTCGGCGAGGCCTCCGATGTCTACGGGGAACTCGTGGACGAGAGCCCGTCCGAAGTGGCGGCGCGGGTGAACCTCGGGCTCGCGTGCCTCAAGGCGAAACGACCGGCCGAGGCGGTGCGCCAGCTCGAGATCGCCCTCGACCTTTCTCCAAACCACCGCAAGGCCATGGGATACCTCGGGCTCGCCTGGCTCGAGCAGCGGAACCTCGAGCGGGCGAAGCACTGGTTCGAGCGGGCGGGAAGCTTCCCGATGGTCGCGCGCTGCGACGCGTTGCTGCAAGCCTCGACCGCCCGAAAGCCATCCGGCAGCGTCCCGCCGCTGAAGGTAAGGTCTGCCAAGGAGCCCACCGCCCTGCCGCCGGGTCCCCCTGGGCTCGAGTCGCTCTCGCAGGCGCGCAGGGTCGGCCATCCTCCCGGGACGCGATTTGCCATCACAAATGGGCTCTTCACCGTCGGGGTCAAGGCAGAGGCCCTGGTCCGGGCCGAAGGGCTGCTCGCCGTCCAGGGGTCGGTGCGCCTCGCCCCCGAGATGAAGCGCTTTCGGGGCTACCCGACGCAGAAAGCCTTCGGCGAGGGCCCACGACGTATGCTGCGGGCTTCCGGAAATGGGACCCTCTACTTCCGCGTCCCCTCTGGATCGCTGTCGCTGGTCGAACTAGCCGGGGAGTCCGGCTACTTTCGCGAGGAAGTGACCTTTGCCTTCGAGGAAGCCATCGAGTTCGAGAACGGGCGGCTCACCTCCCGCCTCGGCCCCGACCTCAACCTCGTCCACCTCCGCGGTCGGGGCCAGCTCGTGCTCTCGACCCGCGGCCCCATCGCGGGCACCGCGGTCTCGCGCTCGGCCGGGGTGAGGGTGCCGCTCGCGGCCCTGGTCGGCTGGATCGGCGGGCTCACCCCCAAGCTCGCCCCCTTGAGCGAGAACGGGAACGGGGAGAGCGAACCTCTCGTGGTCGAGCTCACGGGAGAAGGTCAGGTCCTCTTCGACGAGGGGGCGGGCTGACGGCCCGACCGCGCATGCCCCGCGACTTCAAGCGAGAGCTGTGGAGCTCTCCCAACATCATCACGCTCGTTCGCATCTCCTCCATCCCCGTCTTCTTGGCCTTCACCTACTACGAGTCACGGCTGAACTCCTTCATCGGGGCGCTCATCTACACTGCCGCTGCGGCAACCGACTTCCTCGACGGTTGGGTAGCGCGCCGCAAGAATCTCGTCACCGTCATCGGAAAGTTCCTCGATCCCCTGGCGGACAAGCTCATCGCCGTTTCGGCCCTCATCATGCTCGTGCACCTCGGCCGGGTCGCGGCGTGGATCGTGGTTCTCATCATGGCGCGCGAGCTCGCGGTGACAGGGCTTAGGACCATCGCGATGAGCGAAGGTATCGTCATTGCCGCAGGGCAGGAGGGTAAGTACAAGACCGCGCTTCAGCTGGCCGGGATCGTCTTCCTGATTCTCCATTACCCGTACCCCATCGATTTCTTCGTCGGAACCGTGGAGGTGGACGCGAACCGGGTCGGTACCGGGCTCCTTTACATCAGCGTGTTCTTCTCGGTCTGGTCTGCCTGGACGTACTTCGCAGGCTTCCTGCACGCCGTTTACCGCAAGGACACGAGCGCTGCCGAGGAGGAGAAAAGGCGCGCCGCCAAGTGAGACCCTCATGAGGGCGGCAGCGAAGCGGGCTTCTCTCCGCGGAGCGCATGGCCCTCGATGAGCCGGTCGCAAGCCCTGAGGACTGCAGCAATGTCCGAGTCGCTTTGGGGCTCGGCCACTTCGAAGGTGGACAGCTCATGTCCCCAGCGACCCGACTCCCCGGCCAGGAACACCCCCACGGTGGGGGTGCCCACGGCCACCGAGAGATGCATCGGGCCGCTGTTGTTGGAGACGCACAGCGAGGCGCGGCGCAGGAGGGCTGCGAGATCCTCGAGGCCGGTGGGAGGCGCCAAACGGGCGCCAGAGGAGGCGGCGACCACACGGGCGATGCGCTCTTCTCCGGGCCCCCAAACGACGAGCACACCGAACCCCCGCGCGAGCAATCCGCGCGCAACCAGAGCGTGCGCCGAGGGGGGCCAGCGGCGGTCGGCCATGCGGGCTCCGGGATTTAAGACCGCATAGGGGGCCTCAACCCGGGAAGCTGCAAGGAGGCAGTCGGCGTTAGCGGGATCCATCCCGAGCCGGGTCTCGGGCGCTAGCCCCTCTGGCGCGAGCGAAAGAGGCCCCAGGAGCTCGAGCTTCGCACGGATGTCGTTCGCGTGGGCCGGATCGTGCACGACCGGGTGGGAAAGAAATCTCCGGCTCTCCCCACGCGCGTGACCAATGACGACGCCGCGGCCCGCCGCGATCCGCGCGAGGAGCGAAGCGGTGAGCGAGAAGGCCGAGAAGTGCGCAGCCTCCACCACGACGTCATAGCCTTCAGCGTGGAGAGCCCTGAGCTGAGCGATAAAGCGGAGAGGCGAACGAAAGGCGAGTCGCTTCTCGAACGGGATGACCCGATCGACGTAGGGGCATGCGGCGCAGACGATCGCCTGACGACGGGGGGCGAGGAGGTGAAGGTCGGCCTTGGGTAAGCCGGACTTGATGGCGCGGAGAAGGGGGCTCGTGAGAAGTTGGTCGCCCAGCCGCTCGTCGGGACGGACGACCAGAATCTTGCGAATCTCCTCGCGAGCCGGCATGGCGCGTCGTGGGAGCGGCCAGACCACCGACGCGAGTGAGACGAGGACGCGGCGCCCCCATTCGCGCACGCGGGAGACCGAGGGACTACGCCCGGCGGCACCTCCGATTTCGCGTTCCAGGCGACGCAGCCAACTAGACGCGAGGGCTTCGCGCCGCGCCTGCAGGTAGGCCCAGGTGATTCCGGTCGCTCCATCGAAAATCCCGAGCCACCACAGCGCGTTTCGCATGAACGTCGCCGGGCCGCGAAGGACGTACCAGGCGCGCCAGCGTTCTCCGGCCCTGTACCTTGCCCGAGCCTCTCGCTCCGCGCGTCCCGCCAGCTTCGATAGCGCCTCAGCCAACTCACGGTAGCTGGCCCGCTCGCAAGAGCCCGGCAGCAAGCCGGCCGGTTCGCCCAGGTGAGGTGGTGCCGCGCCGGTCTCGCGACGGAAGAGGCGGACCGGTTCTCGCCATGGCCGCCCGAAGCGGAGGTTACGCCCGAGAACGCAGAGACGCGTGCGAAGCCGGTAACGGGAGCGACGAGGTCCCCCCGATCGGGCAAGTTCGTCGCGGATGGCCGCGACGAGCAACGCATCCAGGTGGTCTCCGGCGTCTAGGTCGAGAATGTAGTCGCCCGTTGCGAGCGAGAGTGCGAGCATCCTGGGAAGTAACGGGGGGGCTGCGCTGGCGGACACCACCTCCGCTCCGGAAGCCCGCGCCACCTCCACCGTTCCGTCCCCGGACCCGAGGTCCACGACGACGATCTGATCGGCCAGGCCGTTCACGGACGCGAGGAGGGCGGGAAGCCCCTCGGCTTCGTCGAGGGTGACCACCGTGACGGTGAGGCTGGCCATGCGCGGGGTGCACGAAGATATCACCCGCCCGCTCGGAGGGCCTTGCTCGGCTCGCGGACAAGCTGCTTGACACCCTCCGCCGCGCCCCTCTATAACCACCGACCTTGCGCGAGGTTACGCGGGAATAGCTCAGTGGTAGAGCATCGCCTTGCCAAGGCGAGGGTCGAGGGTTCAAATCCCTTTTCCCGCTCCATCCAAGGGCCGGAAGTTGCGGAGAAATTCCGAGCTCCCGGCCCTTCGTTTTTCTGCTCACCGTGAATGGGTAGCAACCGGGTAGCAAACGGCGTGCGATCCGAGCCTGTAGGCAACTGCTCCGGCGATGCCTGGTCGGATATGGAACTGCCGCTGTCCGGCAGGGTAGCGACCGCGTCACGCAGGTCCTCCACATCCAGGTGCCCGTACGTCCCGAGCGTGGTGCGCACGTCGCCGTGCCGCAGGATGCGCTGCACGCGGTGATAATCGACCCCCGCCCGCAAGAGGATCGTGGCCGTCGAGTGGCGCAAGTCATGAAACCGGAGCGGCCTGGGGGTGGCGCGGGGCCACAACACCATCCCGCACACGGGACACTGACGACGGGTCCCATCCTCGTGGCGTTCGACGTGTGGAGTTCCCCGTGCGCGACAGCGGCGGCACGTGTGTTCGTAACCGTTCACGATGCCGGCCCGTGCGAGCGCGGACCGTAGCACCTTCTGCGGATCCGCCTCGCGCGACCGCATGCGACCATCAGGCCAGGGGAACATCAACTCCCCGGGGGACTTCATCGCGGCGGCGAGAAAGGGAATCAGGGGTCCGGCGATGGGCAAGGCGTCGGCGTGGCCACCCTTCGTGGTGTCACGTTCGTAAGAGCGCGCGACCACGATGAGGCCGCGCTCGAGGTCCACATCGCGCTTCAGAAGGCCGAAGAGCTCCCCCTTTCGCATCGCGGTGTAGAGCGCTGTCGCGAAGATCCCGCGCCATACGTCGGGTACGTGCGGGAGGAGAAGTGGAACCTCCTCGGCACTGAGTGTCGCATAAGCCCGACGAGGGACCCGCCGTGTCTCGATATTCTGGAGCGGATTCGATCCTGTCCAGAGTTGCGCCCTCGTGGCGCGCGAGAAGACGGTGTAGAGAATGGCGCGGAGCTTGTTGACGCTAGCGGGAGCGGCACCAGCGCGCTTCATCTCATTCAGTCGCCTGTCAAGCGCAGCAGTCGAGACCTGTGCGAGCGGTATAGCACCGAGAGGCGTTGCCATGACATGCAGCTCGAGGCGTCTGCGTTCGCCTTCTGCGCTCGCTTCAGGGCACCGCTCGTCCAGCCACCACTCACACAGTTCGCGGAGCGTCATGGAGGAGTTGCCGGGGAGGGGCTCGAGACCTAGTCGTTGCCGCTCGGCGCGGCGTTCAAGGTCGGAGGCTAGTCGACGAGCCTCACCCTTCGAAGTTGCCATGGTCGCCAAGCACCGCCAGGCACCTTGTGCGTCCTTGATGTGTGCGTACCATCGGCCGCGCTTCTGGTAGACGCTTGCCATCGAGAGGCTCCACCAGGCAGTGAAAGTGTCAAGTAGATCATCAGCGATTGTTGCGGACAACCGTCCTCAACGGCAGCGAGGAAGCTGCACGACCTTCCCTCCGTGCTCGCCTTGCAGATAGGCGCGTAGGTTCGCCGGGTTGAACCGTACGGCGCGCCCCAGCCGTATCGCCGGGAGGACGCCCGTTCGGGTCGCGGTATAGACCCAGCTCTCCGAGACGGAGAGGAATCGCGCGGCTTCCTGGACGGTCCACAAGCGGTTCTCGCTATCCGCAGTGGTCTCCATTCTGGTCTCAGTGTTCATTGGAGCTTTGGCCCCCCAGGGGTTCATGTCGTGCGCCCCTCGAATCGATCCTGACTTGGCCTGGTCGGTCCTCGGTCCAGTCGCCTAGACGTATCATTGTATGCCTCAGCGCCAACTGTCAAGGGGCTACTGGCGGGGCGTCCGAACAGAAGTCGTTCGTAACCGGCTACGGTGCAGCCGCCGGCGCCCTCACGTGCTGGAGCGGTACTTGTATTGAGGAGGAAGCTTGATCCCTTGGAGGGATGCCCGGACCTCGCGCGCCTCGCTCGGCGTAGCCGCGAGCAGTCCGCGGTAGCACTTCTGCAGGCGGCCGATGTACGCCAGGGTCGAGCCCACTATGAAGAGCGTCTCGCTCGCCCCCACGTGCTTGGCAGCGATCGACATGAGCTCGGCAACCGTTATGCGGAGCGAGATCGAGACTCGAGCTCCCGTTGCTTCTTCTCCGCGCTCAGGGAGGTAAGGCCAGGGCGTAGCCAGAGGCGGCGGCGGCTGACTGCTGTAACGGACGCCCAACCGGAATGCCTCAAAAAGGGCAGCCTCCTGCATGAGCTGGCCGCGTTCAAGCCCGCCAAGAGCGGTGCAGGCACGATCGAAGATCGAGTCCTCGAGCGTGAGGAGCCGAATCGTCTTGATGATGTATGAGGTTCCGAGGGGCACAAGTCACCAAAGAGGTTGGCTCCCGCGATGTGCAGCGGCCTGTACGGCGACAGCGAACATCAACATAGCATAGCGCTTAAGATCAGGCTTATGATGGTAAATCTCGCCTCGCGAAGAGATCCTCTAGTTCGACTGGCGGCGCGCGATCGATCTCCTCCGGTACGGGAGAGTCGTCAGGCGAGGCAGCCTTCCGCCCGGTGGCGGCACTAGGCGCTCAAGTCCCGCACAGCGCATGTCCGAGGGTCTGTCCCAAAATGTCTTCCTCTCCGGTCTTCCCCAAACCCGCATCTGGCGGGCCCGAAGCCATGTCCGTCTACGAAGTAGGCTTCTTGGACGCCAGAGCCGGGAGAGGCGGGGGACGTGCAGAGATCAGTGGTTCGCTGAGGCGCTTCGTCAGAGAGGAAGCCCTGGTGGGCGACCTGCCCGACCACGTTGGCGTGGCCTTACGAACCGAACGAGCCGCCGAAGCAAACGATGCGGTCATCAGTACGGGAGGGCCGAAGCTCGCGCATTGTCTCCGGTGCGACGCACAGCGTCTCTCTCCCGTGGCAGTGGCGGAGCAGGCGGACCGCGTGCGCGCCATAATCGAAGGAGTTGTCGCGCTCGAACTCGCGAAGCAGGACGGCGATCTGGCCGCCGTCTACGGCGGCAACACACGTCGCATCCTTCGCGCAGTTCTGTCTCGCGTGGCGGACCTCGCCTTGGAGCACTCGCGCGCTGCCGCCTGTCTTGCCGGGATCTGCATCAACAGGGCAGCGAACGAGGTAGCGACCACAGCCCACAAGGAGCCCTGATGCGAAGCTCGACCCTCAACGCTCACGCTCGCGCCGTATTCGCAAGCTTTGCATCGGCGATGCCGCAAGAGCACCACGCGAATTCACGCGCCCGACCGCACTGCCGCCCTTCCCGACGCTCGTGGCCGGGCCCCACGATCTCAGGACGGGTGGGGGACCTTTCAAGCTCGCTCCAGGCCAAAAAACGGACGACTACACGCACCTCTGGCGCGAGGTTCCCCGGAGCGCGTGGGGTGACGCCATCTCGGTGCTCGCGTCCGTGGAGAGTGCAAAGCAGGTCGAGGACGCCCGGAAGCGGGGCTATGCCTCGGTCAACGTGGTCGAGGACTTCCCGGAGGGTGACAAGGCGTTCACCGTGCCCGGCACGACGGCGAAGATCGTCCCGTGCCCGGCCGAGACTCGCGACTCGACTTGTGGCGACTGCCGCCTGTGCCTGGACCGCGACCTGCTCGGCATGAACGTCGCCATCGCGTTCGAGATTCACGGTCAGCACGAGCGAGCAGCGGTAAAGGCACTGCATGCGCGGAACTTCAAGTTTTAGGTGATGGTTGGGAGCAATCGGGCTTAGCACTCCTCTTGGGGGGCATCAAGTCTCGCCGCAGATTCCTTGATCCCGGAGGCAACGCATGGGAGCATGATCGCCAGAACCGTCTCACCGCGAGAGCCATGCCCAGCGCCATCCCAACACCCCCAGCGCTCGATAGCTCCACCGTCAGCGCCCGAATCGAATATCTGCGCGTTCAGAACTACCGAGCGTTACGGGACCTTGAGCTTAAAGACTTGAAGGGCCTGACGGTCCTCCTTGGTCCGAACGGAAGTGGCAAATCGACCCTCTTCGACGTGTTCGCTTTCCTCTCAGAGTGTTTCACGTCTGGGCTTAGAAAAGCATGGGATAAGCGCGGCCGCTTCCGCGAACTGCGAACCCGAGGATCGGATGGCCCGATAGTCATCGATCTGAAGTACCGGGAAGCAAACCGCCCCCTCATCACCTACCATCTTGCAATTGACGAAACAAAATCCGGGCCTTTTGTTTCAGAAGAATGGCTTCAGTGGCGACGCGGTCGCAGGGGGCAGCCCTTTCGGTTTCTCGATTTTGCTGCTGGGTTTGGTCGCGCGATAAGCGGCGAAATGCCTGAAGAGAAGGATGATCGGATCGAAGTCCCACTGTCGTCCCCGGAATTGCTAGCAGTAAATACGCTGGGTCAGTTTGCTGCGCATCCGCGCGTTAGCGCACTGAGGAAATTCATTACAGGCTGGTATGTGTCCTACCTCACGGCCGACAGTACTCGGGGCCAACCAGAGGCCGGACCACAAGAGAGACTGTCCCAAAATGGCGACAATCTACCCAACGTAATTCAGTTCCTTTCCGAGCAGTACTCTGACCGTCTTGAACTCATACTGAAAGTGCTCTCGAAGCGCGTCCCTAAATTAGAGAGGGTCCAGGCAGATCCCATGCCTGACGGGCGCTTGCTTCTTCAAATCAAGGATGCACCATTCGACCGCCCTGTGCTCGCTAAGTATGCCTCGGATGGGACCTTGAAGATGCTGGCGTACCTTACCGTATTGTACGACCCTGACCCTCCACCGTTCGTTGGTATTGAGGAACCCGAGAACCATCTTCACCCACGGCTACTACCCGAGCTTGCGGAGGAGTGCCGCAGCGCGTCGGCTAGGTCCCAGTTGCTCGTGACGACCCATTCACCTTTCTTTGTCAATGGAATTCGACCAGACGAACTGTGGGTACTCTACCGGGACGACAACGGCTTCACCCGAGCTAGGCGTGCTGCGGATATGCGTGGCGTTCGCGAATTTGTTTCGCATGGAGCCCTTCTCGGGCACCTGTGGATTGAGGGGCACTTTGAAGTTGGTGATCCCCTGACAGCGGCTGGTGGCCCGCGGCCTTCAAGCAAGCGCTGAACAAGATGCCCGTCGAACACATTGAGTTCTTGGTAGAAGAGCCTTCGACTGAAGCAGCCCTGGAGGTGTTGGTTCCGCGTATCTGTGGGCAGGGGATCACCTTCTCCATTCATCCGTATCAAGGAAAGTCCGACCTATTGGCGAAGCTGCCTGCTCGACTCTGCGGCTATCGGTCGTGGTTGCCGGAAAATTGGGGGATTGTAGCATTGGTTGATGAGGACCGACAAAAGTGCGAGGACCTCAAGACCGAATTGGAAGATGCGGCCCAGGATGCTGGGTTTGGAACGAAGACGAATCCCAAGCCAGGGGGGCGTTTTCAGGTCTTGACCAGGGTTGCAGTTGAGGAACTTGAAGCTTGGTTCCTCGGTGACGTGCAGGCGCTTGTGACCGCTTACCCGAGGGTGTCTCCGAATCTTGGGGCGAAGGCTCGGTTTCGGGATGCCGATGCGGTCGCTGGAGGGACTTGGGAAGCCTTGGAGCGGGTCTTGAAGAGAGCTGGGTACTACTCGGGCGGCCTTCAGAAGACCAGAGCTGCGCGGGAGATCGCCTGTCATATGGACCCTCAACGTAATACGTCGCGCAGCTTTCTTGCGTTACTTCAGGGCCTGCGAGCAATGATTGGGCAACCGTAAGCCGCGCCACCGCGCGGAATTGCTTAGTTGAACCGGCAGGGATGATTTACAAGCGGATCGCGATGCCCAAAAGCCGAATCCCGGGAGCTTGAAGTGATGTGATCGCGGATGTGGTCGAGCGAATGTACTTGGAGGAAGCTCATCGCTACACCCCGCAGGGGCGTGAGTAGGCAAGGGGACCGCTGTGAGTTACTCGGGCTTCAGCCTCGGAGACGCGCCAGTAGTGCTCGGTGATCCCCCTGTCGCAGGCATCGCGTCGATCACCCACGACTTGCACGGGCGGTTGACGATTCGGGTTCGGCGGAAGTCCGACCCGAGGGACCTGTTTTCGATGTTGAAACATGAGCGCTTGACGATCAGTTCGCCCCTCGGAACTCAACCGCTTGTCCAAATCAAACGGGCGGTCTGCACCCGCATGTCGGGGTCCGAGGTGTACGATGAGTTCTGGGCGGCGACGGCGCTCATAACGAGCGAGACTCTGCCGCCTGATAGCCTCGTCGTGAGGAAATACTACCTGACAGGCATTCATTTCCTCGACGGCGTCATCGAGATCGACGCAGGTGGCTTCCACTGGAAGCTGGACCTATTGGATGACTTCTTTGCTACGTCGAAGATGCTCGACGCCGAGGGCAGCAGCGTCGTCACTGCTACCCTGACATCTACGCCCATCCCGTTTAGTCGTTCTCAGGAAGCGGACGACGCCGCGCACGTCACAGCTCTGCTGTTATCGTTCGCCGCAGGCGGTGTCATCGGAATAGTGCGGACCGATGAGGAGCGCGAAGGTCGCCTCGCAGCCGTTCGGCTTCAAATGAGCGGCACACGCGCCCAAGGTTTCTCGCTCGCTCCAATCCTGAGTGACACGATGGGGCCCGGAGTGATTAAGCCGTTCATCGAGGCATCGTACTTCCCAGCCATCGCCGTCTCGAAGAGGCTGCCCCTCGCGCGGCTCATCCTCACTCTTCTCGACCTCCGTGGCGAGTCGGTCGTTCAGATTCAGGGCCTACTCGCGGCACATTTCTTGGAGATTGTACGTTACCACTATGCACTCAACGTCCTCGTTCCCAATGGCAAGGCTACGCACAGCGGGGACCAGTTCTATTCACCCAATACGAGGAGGGTGATGTCGTTTGAGACCATTCTCCAGGACTTCGCAGCATCGATAGGTTTGACGGGCTGGAGCACGGGGTTCACCAAGTTCCGTAACCGAGTGGTACACGGCGATGAGATCGAGGGAACGACTCCGCTTGAGCAATGCGCGAACGTGCTAGAGGTTCTTCACTTCTGCGACCGGATCATCCTTGCCCTCCTAGAGTGGGACCGTGCTGGGGGCAAATACATACCTTGCACGGACCCGGAGCGGGTTACCTCCACGAGCTACGGGATCAACGTAAAGCCGTTCACCCGTTGATGAGCCTGCTAGACCGCCTCTGGTCGACGGCAGTGACCATCGCCGCGTAGCTTGGCCTGGCCCTTCACATTTGACGTTGAGACCGGAGGGTGCTGAGGGCCGCGCAGCCTGGCCACCCAGGACGTGAAAACTTCTCCAGTGCGTGCCAGTCCGATCAGAGCCACATTGGAAGCACCCCTCTTCAATGTCGTCTTCTACGCGGGGCTCCCCAGGGTCCTGCCCCGAGCGCGCGGAGAAGGGCGCGGACCTGGGGCCGCACGAACTGCTCTTCCACGTCAACGCGGTGAGCGAGGGCGAGTTCGTGTCCACTGACCGATTGCGTGCGCGCCGCCCTGGACTATGTCAGCTTGAACCCGCCCAGCGAGCAAGCGATGCGGGCTCAGGTGATCGCGCGCCTCGGAGGCCACGGAGTCATCGTCGCCCGTTCCAGCAGAGGCTAGAAGATCCCGGCATCGGTCGCGGACGAAGCCTCTGACGCCGTCACACCCTCTCGACCCAATACGGAAGGATTAGCCCGCTCCTCGGTTTGAGGGCACGCGATTCCCAGCAATACGCCTGTCGGACTGAGGTGCTATGAGTCCGCCCCGGAGAGTCAGGACAGTGGCTTGGCGAAGGGCCTACTTGTGCGGACCCGGGAGTTGACCAATGGCGGACAATCCTAGCCCGAGCCTGGAACGCATGCAGCAAATGATCTTGCTTGAGAGCATCTTCCTCCCGCGCACGAGGAAGCAACGGATGAGCCTGTATCCCGGAGCAAAGTCCGACAGCCTTCCCACGGGAGATGCGTTCTTCGTGCATTACACCTCTGCAGAGGCAGCGCTCAAGATTATCAGGAGCAAACGCCTTTGGATGCGAAATACCAACTGCATGGCTGATTTCCGAGAGGTTCAGCACGGCGTTGATCTGCTTAACGGGTTTTTTACGACGGAGAGAAAAGAGCGATTCTGCGGCGCGGTCGCGTTGTGTGCGCCGAACGCGGCCGAGGAAGCGATCAACCTGTTTAACAACTGGTGGAATGACATTAGGTTTAACACCTTCATCGCTTCACTCTCCGAGCACGACAGCAAGAAGGAGGACAACTGTGGACGGCTGTCCATGTGGCGTGGATTCGGTGTTGGCAACGTTCCCCGAGTAGCGCTGGTCCTAAAGGTTCCAGCGGTGTCAGACGCTCCGGGATCATTGAACCTCGCGTTCAGTCCCGTCATGTATCTGAGCCAAAAAGAAACCGAGAACACGTTGCTGGAAGTCATAGGCAACGTTGAAAAGAACCGCGACCTCTTGCGCTCCCTTGATCGCCAATTACTGGTTAGGTTCATCCTTCACACGCTCGTATCCATGGCCGTCTGCATGAAGCATCAGGGCTTCCAGGAGGAGCGGGAATGGAGAGTCGTCTATCTACCGGAACTGGCTTCTTCCCCGCTGATTCAGTCGTCTGTCGAGACCATTGGCGGTGTTCCGCAGGTTGTGTATCAGCTACCGCTCGATGTGACGGTGAACCCTGTTCTAGCCGATATTGATTTGCCCCGCGTCCTTCATCGCCTAATCATTGGCCCGTCCCCTTATCCGTGGGCGATGCACCAAGCGTTTTCACGGGCCCTGGTGGACGCTCGCGTCCCCGATGCGGGCTCCCGCGTGTGGACTTCGGATATCCCGATTCGGCCCTAGAGGAGCACGCGCGCTGTCCCCGGAGGGTTGTCAGACCTCTCGGCTATGAACTCGCTGGGAGGGTGGATCATGCCGACCCTCGGTGCTCTCCTCGCTGTTGGGCTAGTGTTGTTGGCAGCGCCAGCGCCGTCACAGGTGTGGGCCAGGCCACCCCCTGTGAACTTGCAGCCGGATGACGTGGGGGCTCAGCCACCTCCGAGGGCAGAAAGCTCCGATGAGCAAGGAGCGGTCGAGCGTCACCACGTCCAGACCGACGTTGCGCAGACGCTCGTCTTCCTTCTCCAGTTGGGCGTGTTCTGGTACCAGGGGCGCAAGCTGGCCGAGACGGTCCAGGCCGCCGCTAAGCAGTCGAAGGACATGAAGGCGTCCATTGCGCAGGCCACCCGATCGGCGGCTGCTATGGAGACCATCGCGGAGGCGACAAAGGAGAACGTCGAGATCTTCAGAGAGCGCAGCATCCAAAGCATGCGCGCGTATCTCACGGTCGGACTTGGTAGCGGGATATACCAAGATCGGGACAAGTGTTATCAATTCCAAGCGAGGCCCAACATCCTCAACACCGGACAAACACCCGCCTTCAAGGTGAAGGCCAACGTGAGGGCGGCGCTGCTACCAAACCCGCTGCCAGACGACTTCGAATTCCCGCTGGACGACCTCATCGACAGCGCGCCTCTCGCACCCCATCACCCTGTCATATTCGTCGCGCCCGTCAACGAGTGGTGCAATGACCCGGACGTCAAGGGCATCAAGGCGGGGACAGGAAAGATAGCACTCTACTATTGGGGGCGCGTCACGTACGAAGACGTATTTCACGCGATGCGCACGACCACCTTTGCCCAGTCGGTGTGCTGGCGCGACGACGACACTGTCGTCGGGGTCTATCTGCCACGCCACAACGAGTTTACATAGCGAGCGTAGGGGGATTGCGGGCCTGGAGGGTCCTATGCCAAGCCGTGAACAGCGCCGGAGCGAAAAGCATCGGAAACGGCACGCTCAGAAACAGGCGCGCGAGCGCGCTCGGACGCTGCGGGAAGTGCAGACGGTCGACCCGCCAGGTTCGGTGAGCGCACCTTTGCCCAGCATGAGCTTAGGTCGGCCTGGTTTCCCGACTGAACTAAACGTGGTCCCAATATTCAACCCAGGCGGAACGGAGGAGGAAGATCGCGCTCGGCTTAGCGACACGCGAGAGCGCGAATTTCGCGTCTACGTGCACCTCAGCAGCACGATCACTTTCTCCACTCCTAACGTTAATATTTCGCTGGATCCCAAGATAGGTGGCTCTCTTCTCCTAGCGCCGAAGGACGTTGTCGCCCTGCTCTTCAAGCTATCTTCGGGGCACGTGAGTCTCCACTGGAACCAGTCAAGAGAGGTTTCAGGTGTTGAATTCAAATGCCGTGCCCATTCAAGAGAGGAAGCCCTGGCGTTCTACAGTGAGAACGTTGCGCCGATCCTTGATGACATTTCCTATCGCTTCGACGTACCTTTGTATGTCGCTTCCATCGCATGGCAAGACGAGCTTAACCAAGTCACCGGCACACACTGCATGGCACCCTATCCCCAGGTGCGAGCAGATGGACTGACCGGGAACACTATTCCGCCGTTGCGGCCCTTCACTGCCTTGTATCGCGAGGCGATAACTAACCCGAGTGTCTTCTATCAATACCTCTGCTTCTCCAAGATCTTAGAGGGGACGTTTCGGGTCGCTGTACCCAATCTATTCAAAGTCGCTGCCTCGAAAGGCATCGACCTCACCCGTGGCACTCCGACAGTGCCTCACTTCGACGAGGTCGAAGCCGACGCCGCGGCGCGCGCGTTCGAGGGGAAGTCGATCGAGGTGGCCTTCACTTCCTTCCTTGAGCCCGAGTTCAGGCACGCACTGGCGCACTTCGCAGAGGATGGGAAGGAACCCCTTCTTGTGAGTAGCTACGTCACCGGTTCACGCCTTGAAGGCGCGCTTCCGCTTGCCCGTGTGTGTGCGCGCCTCGCGATCGGCATGATGGAGAAGTACATCGCGCAGTTACCCTTCCTAAACGAGCGCGTCGCGTGGACGGCTCCGGCCCCCGAAACCGCAGCCCAATACCCGAGCCCTGACCCGTCACCTCTTTCCTCTTGAAAGCCGGGAATGAGAAACGTCAACTCATCTACGTAAGGGTAAGAACATGGCCACTGTCTGGGTTCTCGGCGCCGGATTCAGTCAACCGCTCGGAGGTCCGATGGTGCGGGACCTATTCACTCGCAGATCCGCGCCTCTCATTGACTGGCGAATATCCGACGCTGCGAGAACAGGGTGCCAATCTGGTCCGCCGCGTCTACTGGAAGCACAACGTCGACCCCGAGCAGTTCTCGGAGAGTGATGAGGACATAGACGCGCTCTGGCGCGATGCTGAGGAGCACCTCGATCACCTTGATGCTGCGTGAGTCGGCGGCGCTGCCGGACCAGCCTATGAGGCCCTCACAGAGATGATTGATTTGTCGGTCCGGGAGGCAGGAAGACGAAGGAGCCGGCCAGCCGAGAAGTGTCGAGACGGTCACGTTCGATTCCCCCGCCCTCGACGCTCTGGACATGCTTCGGGTCGAACTGCGCTCTCCGGGCCAACTCTTCTGAAAACGCGGGTCAGACTGGGGTGCACGTCCACATTCACCTGATCCCGCGGCGGGCTGGGGACATAGTGTCACCCTGGTGATCAGCGACAATCACTTCTGCCGGTAAGAATAGTTGTCGCGGAACACCTGGGGCAGGGTAGAGACGTCGTGCCTGGGAATCAAGCGTACCGAGTATTCAGCCGTCTCGGCGTGGTAACGTGACCGCTGGGGGGCTCGAACTTCGAAGCGGGAGGCGGGCATGGAAAAGAAGTACGAGGTCTTCATTAGCTCTACGTTCATAGACCTCAAGGACGAGCGCGAGAGCGTGATGCGTGCGGTATTGGAACTCGGCTGCTTCCCTGCCGGCATGGAGTTGTTCCCGGCGGGCGAAGCCTCGCAGTGGGAGGTCATCAGAACCTGGATAGACCGATGCGACTACTATGTGGTCCTTGTCGCTGGGAGATACGGCTCGGTGGACGAGGATAACCTCAGCTACACGGAGAAGGAGTTCGATTACGCGGTGCACCGGCACATCCCCGTCCTTGCGTTCGTGCACGGTGACCCGGACAGCATCCCTGTGGGAAAAACCGACAAGAGTGACGAAGCATGGAAGCGAGTGGAGGCGTTTCGGAAGAAGGTGAGCTCTGGCCGTACCCGCGTCGAATGGCGCAACCCCGACGACCTCGCCAAGAAGGTCATGCAGGCACTCATCAACGCGTTCGAGAACCATCCGCGGCCTGGGTGGGTTCGGGGGGGACTTCCAGGCGAATCAAAGGAGACAGCAGAAGACGGTCCGGGGTCCGTGCCGCCCCCTTCGAAATCGATGGTCCGGCGCTACCTCCAGAACAACGACTACAGGTTCCAGGAATTGCTGAGCGATACTCTCAGCGAGGCCCGTGAGGTAGCGGAAACAATTCGCGCCGATCGAGACCTCCCACAAGGCGAGTACACGAACCTCGTGAAACGGTGTGAGGAAGCCTCTGCAGGTCTCGCCGAAATCGCGGCCGATACAGCTTACTTTGGTAACGCTCAGCATCACGAGGATTTGATTACTGCCGTCAACGAGTTGCTGAAGGTCAACGCACCACGCGGTGGCCTCGTTCATCTGAACCAACTTCGAGTGTACCCAGCGGTGGTTGCATTCTATTCGGCAGGGGTCGCGTCTGTGGCGCGGCCGACATATGCACTCCTGCGGCGGCTCCACGCAATGCCGGTCCAGGAGCCAGCCATTGGATCGGTACACGCACTATACGTCCTCTCCCCTCGGTATGTGTTTGGGGATAAGCTTCCGGGAGTTCTGCCCGACGGTCGCAGACTCAGGACTCCGGATAGCGATCGCCTCTTCGGGGTTGTGAAGGGTCCACTCTGTCGCCTGCCTTTCATGACGGACAAACGGTACGAGGAGATGTTTGCCAGGTTTGAATACTTGAACGCCCTCGTAGCGCAGATGTCCGAGAGGGGGTTCCCGTTTATCGGGCGTTTCCTTTGGTATGGGGTTCAGTTCGGGGGACGCGGTGGCATCGCTGCGACGGTGAGTGACGAGGTGACCGCGCAAGGGGAAGAATGGCTGCCATTCAAGGCTGGGCTGCTGGGATCCGATTTCAGCAAAGTCAAACAGGCCCAAGCGGACCTCCAGCAGGGGATCCGGCAGTACTGGTTGACGAATAGCTGATTGGGCTCGGCGCCCGCCTCGATGGGCTCGCGAACGTGTCGTCTTGCGCTTGAGCCTCATCCCGCAACCGTCGCCGAAGCCTGGCGCCGGCGCGATTTCATCACCGTCCTCGCGGCGGCGGTCAGGTGCCCGCGATGGATCTCAACTCCGCCGCCAAGTGGATCTCAGCCTGGCCGCCGCTAAACTAAGTGCTAAGCAATGGATTCGTAGTGGCTGAGAGGGATCGTTCGCGAATCACCGTCTGCGGGCTTGTGTTGGTCGGGCCGTACGCGGCTAGTGGGCTAAAGTTAGGGCTGGAACTCATCGTTCCGGCGCAGCTGGAGGGAGCGCGGAGGTTCGCGGACGAGGTCAAGCGCGGAGTGCTTCACGTTCTCGCGGCTGATGGCGGCCGGCAAGGCGCGCAGGTCATCCGTGTAGATGCGAGCCTCGTTTCGGGCGCGGCTGATGGCAACGTAGTAGACGTCCTTCGTCGTCGTCCTGCTCTTGGTGGTGGCGTCGATGAGCACGCGCTCGGCGGTCGTGCCTTGGCTGCTATGGACCGTGGTCGCATAGGCGAGATCGAAGTGGAGAGCCTTGTCGGCGGGCAGCTCGATAAGACGCTGGTCGTCGAGAGCGATCGTGATTCTCTCTGCCGAGACTGCGCGCACGGTTGCACGGTCGCCGTTCGCGAGATCGAGCGCTGCGTCGTTGCGGGTTATCCGCACGCGGTCCCCTGTGGCGAGCTCGGTATGTTCCGGTAAGTAAACGGACAACTTACGGTTCGTGTACGGGTTGAATGTGATCGACTTCCCGGTTTCCGAGCGAACGGTGAGCCGGTTCCCGGGTCCGTTCTCGAGGACCCGGTAGAGCTTGCCGCGCTGAAGGCCGCGACGGGGATAGTCGCGCTCGGGCTGGATGACGTCGCCGACACTGTAGTTTCGGGAGAAGAGTCGCTCGGCCTGAGTGGTGTCGCGGCGGGTGAGGGTGTCGAAAACCCTCCCTTGCCCTGCCATGCCGAGCCGTTCACGGACGAGCTCATTGATCTCGCGTCGCGCGTCGTTCGTGCCAGCGACGATGATCGTCCTCGCTCGCTCCTCGGCCGGCATGCGGGCATAGTCATCAGCTATCGTGGCATGTCGTTCTTCGTCGTGCGGGATCTCGCGGACGGCTCGGATGTGAGCGAGTGATGCGGCCGCCTCGCCCTTCGCGCCCAGGGTGACGGCTTCGCGGAGTGCAGGGTCCTTCTGGCGCTCGATCTGAGACATCAGGGCGGTGTCCATACCGGCTTGCTGGAGCTGGTCGAACGGTCGGCCGGCTTCGACGGCCTTGGTCTGACGCGTGTCACCCAGCAGCACCACGCGTGCGCCTGCTTCCTCGGCGAGCTTGATCACCTGTTGCATCTGACGGGTGGGGACGGTGCCGGCCTCGTCGATTACGAGCACCGTTTTTGAGTCGAGGTACTTCTCTCGGGCGGCGAGGAAGGAGGCGAGGGTGCGAGACTCGACGCCGAGTTCGCGGAGAGCGCGGACCTGGGTCGCATAGGGCGCCAGGGCTACGACCTTGTGGCCGTTCTCCTCCACGAGGGTCTTCGCCTGCTCGAGCATGTGGCTCTTGCCGGTGCCAGCGTAGCCCTGCACGCCCACGATTTGATGTGGGGTGGTCGCGATGAGCTCCACCGCTGCCCGCTGGCCCATGCTGAGACGACTCGACGAGAGGCGAAGCCGGACCGCTTCAGCGGGGGAGATGGGAGTGACCTGGCTGCGACCGTCGCGTTCGATCTGGAGGATGCGCTTTTCGCGCTCGAGCGCGGTCTGGGTTGTGTAACGCTTCTCCTGGGGGACGAGGGCGCCGGCGGAGATGGCAGCGTCCACGCGAGAGCGGGCCGGTCCACGTTCGAGGCCAGAGTCGACCACGGCTTGAATCCAGGCGGAACGGGACCTGGCGGGTTTTGCTGCTGCGCCGGCGGAACGGTACAGGGGGCTCTCCTCGATGAGGTAGCCCTGCTTGACTCTATGCGTGACCTCGCGCTCGATGTCGACGATCTGCGCGGCGCCCATAGCGTGCTTGAGAGCGACGTCCAGGAGAGTGGAGCGATCCACGATGGCCTGGCGCTCGGTCAGGTGATGAACGGCGTAGCGCACGGCGGCCTTCGAGGCCTCGGAACGGACGTGCTCGTCGTGCCTTGTTGCGTCGAGCGGCTTTCCCGGCGGCTCGAGACCGGGCGGATCGATCTGCACGCCAGACGCGGTTTGGTAAGAGGGATCGCTCCTTGCCGTCCGGAGGTCAATTTGGAGGTCGGTGGCACGGCGACGCCAGTCAGCGTAGAGCGCGGCTCTATCGACTGCAGTCTTGCGCTGCCGGGTCTGCAGGGTCGCGAGCTGCTTCTGCTCCGTGGTTGCATTCCGTCTGCTGAGGCCGTTCTCGGCGAGGCGATCCTCGATCTGAGCGCTCCGGGCGCTGAACGCCTCGAGCTGCCGGCGAGAGATGTGAGCGAGTTCGAAAAGACCGCCCCGATCATGGCGCAGCGTGTAGCCGAGGCGCAGCAGCTCGGTTGCCAGTTCTGCGCGGTACACGGCGCCGAGGTACTTGGTGGCCTTGACGAGCTGCTCGTTGTGCAGAGCACGCCAGCGGCCGTCACGCCGTTGGGTCAGGTTGAGGATGAGGGCGTGTGTATGGAGCTGGGGATCGCGTTCACGGCTCATCTCGTGGCGAAAGCGCGCGACCACCAGGTTGCGGGTGTTCTCGACGTGGCTCTTGCCGCGAATCTTCCGCCGCGCCTGGGCGCGATTCTCGGCGAGTGCGATCGCGCGTTCGACGGCCGTGTCGTGTGCTCGGACGATGGCTGCGTCGGCGCCAAGGAGCGCCTGGATGGAGACGCTCTTTGGAGCGGAGAACGTGAAGTCGATACCGATACGCTTCTGGCTGTCGTGGCGCGTTGCGCTTCGGGAGGGAGGTTCCTTGGGGTCGACGTGGCCCGCGAGGAGCTCGCGGAGGCGTTTCTGCCCGACAGGCCCCGAGAGGCCGAGGGCGGTCGCGCCCCTGCCCTGCCACGCCGAGGCCTCGCCTTCGCTTGCGTAGTAGTCATCGGCGGCGTCTTCGTAGTAGCTCGCCGCATCACCGACGTCGGCTCTGGTGAGGATTTTGTGGGTCAACACGGGGCGGCTCTCCCCTGAATGGTCGGAGGGCCCCCGGCGCCGAGCCGGCGCTCCTGGATGGCTTCCAAGCGGTTCAGGAACCGTAGAACCCGGAGCTTCACCTTGGCGATCGGGTGATCCCCTGCGAAGGCAACGTAGCCGGTGAGGTCGGGGAGGCTTGCGATCTCCGAGGGGAGGACGACCCGTTCGCGGACGCGCTGGATCTGGCTGCTGGTGGTGTCCCCTTTAATGCCGTGGCTGCTGCTGTGGGTGTCCCGCTCGACCTCGTGCTCGCCGAGGCTCTGGCTCATGTCCTCGCAGGTCTTGGGGTCGGTCTTGGCCCCTCCGAGGACAACGAGGGACCGGAAGCAGCTGCGCAGGGTCTGGGCCTCCTCGCGGCCGTAGATCTGGTCGAGCTGGGCGGTGGACTGCAGGCCGGCGACGATGCGGAGCCCGGCTTTGCGGCCCTTGGTGGCCGCGTCCTCGAGGCTGGCGAGTTTCTCCAGTGACGCGAGCTCGTCGAGGAACATCCAGACCGGGTTGCGGTATGCCCGTTCGGGGTCGAGGGACAGGATGGAGGTACACAGGACGTCGACCCAGGCAGAGATGAGGGGCTTCAACGCCTCGGCCATGTCCTCGCGCCAGGTGATGAAGAGATTCCCGCTCCTTGGGTCCTCGAGCCAGGACCGGAGAGAGAAGTCGCCAGCGGGCATCGAGAGGTGCTCGGGCAGCTTGGCCGAGAGGACGAAGCGAGCGCTGGCCAGCGCCTTGTCGGCGCCGACGAAGAGCGACTCGGCGGCGGTTCCGGCAAGGAACCCCTGAAGCTCGTCGGGTGGTGCGAGCGTCGTGAGCCGGAAGAGCTCGCGAACGGTGGGGCTGCCGAAAAGCTTCAGCTTGCGGGCAGTCTCGGTGAGGAGGAGCCGCGCATACTGTCTCCACTCCTCCTCTTCCTTGCTCTGACCGCGGGGGACAACTGAGAGCGAGAGCCGCTTGAAGTCGTATTCGTAACGAGCCTCGTTGAAGAAGCTCCAGCCCTGGCCGCGGGCGTCGTAGGGGTTCAAGACGACGTCGCCTGGCCGAAAGAACTTGGCGAGCATGTCGCCGTTCGGGTCGGCGACGATGATGCGGTCACCGCGGAGCAGCGCCGAGTAGGCCATCTCGCGGACCAGGACCGACTTGCCGGAGCCGGTGGAGCCGGCGACGAGGAGGTGGAGCGTCTCGATCCTTGTAGGCATCGGGACACTGGCGACGGTGACCTGCTCAAGCTTCCGTTCGCGAGTGCGCCGGGTAAGGGATGAGGGGCGGACTACGCGGGTGCCGCGGAGGAACCTGCGGAAGGGTGCGCCCCCGTGATTGGACCGGTCGAGGCTGTGCAGCAGGTAGACGAGCAGTGCTGATACGCCAAGCCCGGCGACCACGGCAAGAGTGAGAACGGGCTTGTGAGGAGTGTCCGTTGCGATTCTCGCGAGTGCCGCGACCTTTGGTTTATCCAAGACCTCGGTCTGGTTCACCGCGGCAACCCAAAAGGCGACCGGGCAGAACACGACCAGAAAAGCCGCCAGCTTGCCTTTGTCGTCGGGGTGCATCTCAGCTCCAGGGCGCGATGCCGCGTCGCTTGAGTTCCTTCTGAGCTAAGTCTGCTTTCTGGGGGCCGGCGAGCTGGCGCAACACGATGAGCATCTCTAGGATCACCGCTTGGTCGCTGGCAGGTGTCTTCGCTGGCTGGGCTTGCCGAGTCGTCGCGGCGGCCGCCAGTTCCTCGAGTGCGTGCTCGATGGTGGCGAGCCGGTCCTCGAGAGCGTTCCGCCGTTCCAGGAGCTCCCTCAGATACGTGGCGAGCGGCTTCCTCGCGCTGGCTGCCTCTCTTGAGTACCGGGCGTGGGCCGTTGCGTCGAGGCGAAGCTGCAGGATGACGCTCTCGGGTCGTATGGGCATAATTGGCAAAGTCGCGTGCCCGCCGGTCTACTACCGCGGGAATAGGCTGCGTGGGTGAGGGTGGATACTGAAAGCGACTCTTCCGAGAGCCATTACACGCGCCATTACAGTGAAGGTCAACAATTGCAAGCATTGTGGTGCGAGTTGTACATGGGTACCATTACGCTCTCTCGCTCGATGCGCAATACAGACCTCAACAATAGCAGATAGATAGGCTGCACCGGGAGGTGCGTATGGTGTGCGCGGATTAAGGACCCAATGCACTATGCCTTCCTGACCACCTGGAATCTGAACCGCCTTATAGCTGACCGCGGTCGCCTGGCAAATACGCCATTAGGGCGTCTCAACCTATAGGCCCAACCACCTATGCCAATTTCAGTTGCGTTGGCCCGACTGAAGCCTGCTTTTGGCGCCGGAACGGCGATGTAGCTTTGGTACGTCGTGCTGCCAGCGGCGGGATGAAAATGTGACACGGATGCTCCAGTGGCAATGTCATTGAACCGTGCTAGATTGAATAGAGCCGGTTCATGAGACGTGCGAAAGCTCGCGCGCGACTATGACGAGTGAGGCTCCGTGACGCGCACAATCCGAGTGGTGATGGCGGCGAGGAAGGGCGGTGCGGGGAAGAGCGCGCTCGCAGTTCTCCTCGCGCGCGAGCTCGTGAGGCAGGGGTTGAAAGTGCTCGTGCTGGACCTTGACCCACAGCGGGTCGGTGCGAGCCTTCGACTTGGTGCGGACGTGCGTTCACCGCTTGCCTATACCGCGGTGGACCTGGTGCTGGGTCAGCGCGGTCGGCCGTTCTCGCCGCAACCAATCGTCCGCGACCGGCTGGACCTCATTCCGGGAAACCAGCGGGACCTGGCTTCGTTCGAGCGGCGGCTTCGCGAGATGCACGAGGAGCGGAGGTTGACTCTGGGAAGGGATGCCCGCCACGGCATGCTCGATGCGCGTCTGGCTGCAGTGGAGGTCGGCTATCACTACGTCATCGTCGATACGCCGACGGGCTTCGGGGAGGTGACGACGAGCGCACTCGAGGCGGCTCACCTGGTGCTCTCGCCCATCGACATGAAGTCGGCCGACAACGTCGAGAGCGTGGTCGATCTCCTCGAGCACCTGGAAGAGCTCCGAGGAAGGCCGGCCGTCTGCTTCGTGCCGAACAGGTGGGTATCTCGAGAGCGGCAGTGTCGGCTGGCGCTGGCGCGTGCACGGGCTCTGTGTGGCCCTCGCCTGCTCACGGATGTGTCGGTTCCGGAGTGCGCAGCCGTGCCGAGAGCCATGAGCGAGCATCGCGACCTCGTGGCTTCGACGGAAACGGCCGCAGTGCTGAGCCAGGCAGTGTGGCGGCTGGGGCAACTGGTGATCGGATTCGGTTTTGGCGCGGCTCTGGCCGCGGGAGGTGTGAGCACATGACGTCGATCGATGGCGGAGACGAGCGAGGAATCGACCCTGCGAACGGACCGGGCTTGCTCGAGCAGCTGGATTCGGAGGGAGCGGTCGTCATGAGGTCCCTCCGCCTAGATGCGATCGAGCCGGATCCCGACCAGCCGAGGGAGTACTTCGACCCCGACGAGCTCCAGGAGCTGGCGGAAAGCCTGAACTCGGAGGGCCTGCTTCAGGAGCCCGCCGTCTACCCGGTCGCCGTGGATGACCTCGGGCAACCGGTGCGCTACCGGCTACTCTTCGGGGAGCGGCGGTGGCGAGCCGCTCGCCTCGCTGGATGGACAGACATGCGGTGCAAGGTGCTGCCGAGCAACAAGAACGAAGATCTCATCGGGCGCTTGAGGCGCATCGATCAGCAAGCCAAGGAGAATTCGGTCAGGGCCGCGCTCTCGGCCGTGGAAGAGGCGAAGTCGATCCAGCTCAAGCTCGAGGTCCTGCGGAAGCTCAAGCCATCCTCGACCGTCACTGCCCTCGTCGAGCAAATCGCGCAGGAGCGCAAGACGAGCGCATCGACGGTCTGGCGCCTACTCGATCTCCTGAATGCACCGCCCGCGTTGCGGACCGCCATTCTCCATCGGAAGATCACCAGCCGAGATCTGGCCTTCGTGCTCGCCACGTTCTGGAGCGGTCTCGTGAAGCGCCATCAGGAGGACTCAAAGGGAAGACGCGACATGAACTTCTACAAGACGGTGAAGGCCTGGGCCGAGAAGCAAGGGCTCGAGCTCTGTTCTGAAACGCTGAACCGCTATGCGAACGCGAACTTTCTCGATCCCAAGATGGTGAAGGCATCCGTCAAGGCCGCGGAGAGGATCGAGCAGTCGGCGGAGGAAGAGTTCGAGCGCGCCGTTCGTCGGGCGATCGAGCAGGCCTGGACGGTGAAGGATGCAAGGAGGTTCCTCGAGTCGCAGCGAGGGAGCAAAGGCCTCGAGGTGCGGCACACGCCGGTACTCTTCGAGCGAAGTAAAGCCCAGGGAAGGCTACGATTGACCGTTTACCTGAGCCGAATGGGTGATCCGGGGATTGCGACGGCAGATACACGTCGGGAGCTCGCGAAGATCCTTCAGGAGCTTCTGGCAGCCGTGGACAGTGGTGGCGCGGTAGAAACGAGCGGTGCGAGCTGAGCATGGCGCTTATGTTCAAGATTCAAGACAAGGCGAACCTCCACGAAGGATGTGAGCGAGGGTAACAATGAAACACTTCCTGCTCTTCTACGAGTTACGAAGCGACTATCTTTCCCGCCGGCCTGCCTTCAGGCAGGAACACCTGGCGCTGGCATGGGCATCTCAGGAGCGCGGTGAGCTCGTTCTCGCAGGTGCGCTCGCCGAACCCGTCGATTCGGCGGTCTTCCTGTTCCGTGGCGACACGGCCGCGGTCGCAGCCGACTTCGCGAAGCGCGACCCCTACGTCCTGAACGGGCTCGTCGCGAGCTGGAAGGTGCGCGAATGGACGACGGTCGTGGGTGAAGAGGCCTCGACACCTGTGCGGCCGGCTCCACCATGAGTGCCGGCTCAAGCTTGCTCGCGGCTCTTGCGCCGGGTGAGCTTCATGAGGTGGCTACGTTGAGTTTTAGGCAGCGAGAGGAGGCGGGCGGCTTCCCTCTCGGCCATGGACTGGGCGATGCGGGTGGCCTGCGCAACCGGTTTGAGCAAGAGCGCGACGCGCATCCATTGCGACTGTTCCAGGTTATCGACCCCGAGCGATGGCAGGAGCCGGCCGATGTCCTCGATGACCCGCCGGAGAACACCGGCGACGTCCCCAGGAGTACGCAACCCATAGAGGTTCAGCTCGTAGGCATCGCTTCGCAGCTGGTCCAGGAAATACTCGCCTGGCTTCGAGGAGGTGCGCTCTTTGTCGGAGTGGCGTCCCATAGCTATCCCCCGAGGGCAGGGTGCAAGAGGACTCTGACATCCGTTTGACAGGTGGTCACGAGGGCTGGTTTCCTCGGCCCTGAATAGACGCGACGCAGGAGCGGGGGTGCTCATGATGCACGCGGCGTGGATCCTGGCGGTGCTCTTGGCCGGCGCAAGCTCGAAGGCCAAGCCGACCCCACCACCGGAGCCAGAAGTGCAGCCAGCGCGGCAGGTCGTGGTCGACGAGAAGACCGCGGGCAAGGTGCAGCACATCCGGACGGCGAGGGGATTCGTGACCACGGTCGAGTTCCCCGAGGACCTCTCCGAAGCGCCAAAGTGTGGGGACTGCACTGATGGTGGGGGAGGGGCGCCCTTCCGGATGGACTGGAACGCTCAGGGCCGGTACCTCACCCTCAGGCCGAACAATCCCGTGGAGCGCCACGCCGGGACAGCGGAGGAGGAGAACGCCACCACCGTCGTGGTGCGGATGGAACACGCCACGCTGACGCTGTTCGTGGAACGGGTCGACCTCGGGCGGGCGGACAGCCGGGTGGTCTTCGTGTTCCCCAACCGGGAGGCGGAGAGCGAGTACCTCCGGGTCGAGAGGGCGAAGCTCGAGGCAGCGGTCGCGGGCCGTGTCGAGGAGAGCGCCGCCAGGATGTTCCTGTCCGCGTTTCTCGAGCCGCACCAGTGCGAGCAGAAGGGGGTCCGGGCTCGAAACGACAACATCGTGCTCGCGATCTCCGAGATCTGCTACTTCAGCCGTGAGGTCATCATCGTGTTCACCGTGGAGAACCGGATACGTGAGCCGTTCGTGATCGGGACGGTCTCGGTGAACAGGGGAGTGAAGAAGTACGGCGAGCTGTCGGAATCAACGTTGGAATTCCAGCACCTGACGACCGGTGCCGAGGCTGTGGTGCTGGCCGACGGTGAGAACCCGCGGGGGCGCTACGAACTCACTGTCGTCGAGAGCGGTGGACAGCACCGGTCAGTGACCCGCTCGGTAGAGTAGACGTCCGGAACGGGATGGCCACGCTGACGGAAGACCCTCGCGACGCTTCCACCGGGACGGGAGGGGCAGAGCGCTCCTCTTCGGGAAGTGGCCGGGTGCTTCTCGAGCCAGGGGCGACCGTCATCGGGCGTGAGAGCGCTCGTTACGAGGTCGTGCGCTCGCTCGGCCGGGGAGGGATGGCGGACATCTGGCTCGCCAGGCGCGTGAGCGCCGACGGCTTCTCCCGTGAGGTGGCGCTGAAGTGCGTGATGCCCTACCTGGCGTCGGATGAGGGCGTCCGGAGGATGCTCATCGACGAGGCGAAGCTCGCGGGAAGGCTCAGGCACCCGAACATCGCCGAGGCGCACGACCTCGAAAGGATCGAGGATCGCTACTACCTCGTCCTCGACTACGTCGACGGGGTGAGTGTGCGGGAAGTCCTGGAAGTGGCACGGGAAAGGGACCCCTCTCCAAGCGAGGGCTTCTGCTGCCACGTCGCGGCGAGTGTCGCCGATGCGCTCGATTATGCGCATGGCCTCGTCGACGGGAACGGTCGCCCGCTCGGCATCGTCCACCGCGACGTGAAGGCGGCAAACGTCATGGTCGCGAGGAGCGGTGTGGTGAAGCTCCTCGATTTCGGGGTCGCCTATTCCCGCCTCGAGGGGCGGCAGCGAACGCGGACCGGGCAGGTGAAGGGGACCTGGGAGTACTTCAGCCCGGAACAGGCCCGCGGAGAGGCGTCTGCGCTGGACGGGCGCTCCGATCTGTTCGGTCTGGGAATCCTCCTCGTCGAGCTCCTCACCGGCAAGCGCCCGTTCGAGGCGGAGAACGAGCTCTTGACACTCGGGAAGATAGGCGCATGTGACGCGCTCGAGGTAGACGCAGCGATACAGGGCATGTCCGAGGGCCTGCGCGACGTCTGCAGGAGAGCGCTGGCGAAGGATCCCTCTGATCGCTTCCAGACCGGTGGAGAGCTCGCCAAGGCGCTCAGGACCTACCTTCTCGAGCGGCATGTCATCTATGGGCTCTCCGAGTGCGCGGCGGAGCTGGGGAAGCTCGGCCTCGTGACGCGGCCCTCCATCGCCGCGGAGGGCGAGGAGAGAGAGACCCCGAGCTCGAGCGAACAGCCGCGCCCAGCCTGGAGCGGGAAGTCGGGATGGCAAGTGAGCCTGCGGGCGGATCCCGCTGCCCGTGGGGCAAGGCCCGCCGGGCGAAGCTGGGCATACGGAATCGCAGGGGTGTTCCTCGGAGCCGCCCTGGCGACTCTGGGTGCGCTGGCATTTCACGGCGCGAAATCCGGCGCAGACCAAGTACCACCTGCCGCATCGACGTTATCGCTTGCGCCGGCTCCGGAGCCAACAGCGGTCCATGAGGAGCCGCAGCCATCACCAACTCCCGAAACTCGAGAACCTGACTCGGCCCCGCCTCTCGCCGTGAGTTCATACGATCCGCTTGCGGACCTGGTGGTGGTCCGCCCGAAGAAGGCAATCACCAAGAGGAACGGCCCTTCGAAGAGGATCCCGCATCTGGACCCGGAGCGGGAAGTCGCCGAGAACCTGAGCCCGTCCCCTCCGGCGGCGGAGAGCAAGCCCTTGGAGCCTCCCCGCTCGACACTTCCGCGAGGGACGCTCATCCACGCAACGCTGTCCAAGGACATCGATGCGCAAGTTCCTGGGCCGGCAGAGGCGCTCGTTGCCGAGGACGTCATGAAAGGTAGTCGGCTCCTCGTGCCGCGTGGCAGCGGCCTGCTCTGTAACTCGAGGCGGGCCGAGGCGGGCCGGGTTGGCATTTCCTGCAATGGGATCAAGACGACGAGCGCCATCTTCTCCTTTACCGGTATCGGTGTCGGTGAAGGGGGGAACGTCGGACTACGTGCAGTCGATGGTGCCGTCGTCAGCGGAACTTCCTTCGTGGTGTACGTGAGCGCCGTGGCCGTCTTCTAGCTTCCGGCCGCTCGAGGTCTCGCATGCGGCCGCCTGCGCTCGAGGCCGCGGTGGTCGAAGCCGAGTGGGAGTGAAGTCTCGCTCGACGAGCTTGCGCTGGCAGTGGACGGCCTCGCAAAGGCCCCGGTGGCGAGCCGGTCGAAGTTCATGCCACCTGAGCGCGGTCGGCGACCTCCGTGGTGGCCACGAGGTCGCGGCGTGTGCAGGGGGGTGCCGGGGGCTCGTTTGCACCTATGCAGGGCTCGTGAGCCTGTAGGCCCCTCGACGGGCGCTCGTCGCATGTCTTGAGAGGTGGATCCCTTCACTCCCCGTCGGAGTTGGATGGGCCCTTTGCTTGTAATTCCCAACGAGCATGCCTACCCTCCCTTCTGTGTTGGGGATGGCTTGGCTGGGGAGCATGCCTTCGCCGGGCCCGCAGAGGGAGAGCAAGATGAAGAATAGGCTCATGGTTATAGTGGTAGCTGCCGTGTTAGCATCGGCTGTCGGTCATTCACGCGCCGATGAAGGCGGCGCGAACGGTGACAGCGGCGTGAACAAGGATCCAAATGCAGCTTCACGAGATCCCGATTCAGCTAAAAGCATGCAGAGTGACGATTCGCGAAGCATGAGCGGTGCGGCTGACGCGCACCGTTCCGGCGTGAACAAGGATCCTAATGCAGCTTCGCGAGGCCCTGGTTTGTCGGTTTGCAGAAGGATTGGACCCCGCTTTTGCAGAAGCATTCCCCCCCGGCTCCGCATCGGCGTGTCTGTGTTCTACTTGCCTCGCTTCTCCCCCTTTTGTCCAGTCCGGCCGGGCTTGAGCCGGGCGCGGTATGACTCGCCCTCGATGACGAGGTCGTAGGCGTTGCTAGTGAAGCGGTCGATGGCCGCCTGGGCGCGCATGGGGTCGGCGAAGGTGGCGAGCCACTCGTCGGGGCCGCGGTTGGAGCTCACAATCATCGAGCCGGCACGGTGACGTTCCCTGATGATCTCGTGCGCGTCCCGGCTCTCCTGCGCGTCCATCGCGTCGAGAGCGAAGTCATCAACGATGAGTAAATCGATGGAAAGAAGGTAGCGCAACTCCTTCTCGTGGGTCTGGGTGAGGTGGGCATGCTTGAGGCTCTTCAGCATCTGGTCGGCGCCGAGGGCGAGCACGGAGTAGCCGCGCCGGCAAGCGATGTGGCCGAGGGCATGGGCGAGGAAAGTTTTCCCTACGCCCACGGGCCCAACGATGGCCACGTGATGGTGGGCCTCGATGAAGCGCAGCGAGGCGAGCTCGTTGAGAAGCGTCCGGTCGAATTCCACCTTTGCGGTTTCATCCCAGCGTTCGAGCTGGCAGTCAGGCTCGAGATGAGCGCGCTGGGCGCGGAGGGTCGCGGCCTGACCGTCGCGTCGCGACGCCTCGTCGCCGAGGGCGAGGAGGAGGAAATCCTGGTGCGGCATCTTCTGCTGCCGAGCCAGGGTGAAGCGCTCGGGCAGCGTGTCGAGTATACGGGAGAGCTTGAGCCGCTTGAGCACGGTCTTCAGCTCGGGCGAGATGACGTCTGGATTCACGGTTCGTCTCCTTCATTGCTCCGCTCGCACCCTGCGAGCGGGAGGGCGTACTGGCTCGAGGGCCGCAGGTAGCGGGCGAGCGGGATGACCTTGGCCACGGGTGGTGCGAGGCGGGTGTCGAGCCGAACGAGATCGGCGAGGCGGCCGACGTCGACCATGCTGGCGTCGAGGGCGGTCTTGCAGCTCGCATCGAGACGGGCCCCGCTGTACTTGCGAGCGAGACCGAGGAGCTTGAAGAGTAGGCGCATGCGGATCCAGGGGCGCTGCTCTTTCTCGACAAGCGCCGCCGCGAAGCGCCCGACGTTCTCCCCCTGCTCGTGGGCCTGGCGCACGAAGTAGGCTGTGTCACGCTGCGAGCATGCGTACGACTCCGGGGGGTAGTCGGCGGGGTCGATGGACTTCTGGCCAGGCGCCTTACGCGGGTGCGTCTTCACGAGCTTCCCGTGCTGGTAGAAGCGCACGAGCTGGCAGTCGGCGCGGGCGCGCAGCTTGCGACGTCGGTAGGCGAGCGGCAACGAGTAGAAGGCGTAGGCGACGACCGCGAGCTGGTCGAGGCCGGGGGTGGCGTCCACCCAGAAAGGGACGTCATAGCGCTCGGTCGGCGCGGGGAGGAGCGCCGCCTTCTCCTCTGACTCGAAGTGCTCGCGAGGCAGCCGCCGGGTGCGGCCATGACGCTTCATCCCGTACTCCTCCACGCACCAATGACGGGAGCGCGAGTGGGCGTCGTCGATGGTCTGCAGCCGCTCCCCGCCGAAGCAGTCTTCACGTACAGTCGGAACGGTCCGCTCGACCCGAGCCTTGTCTTTGGGATGCCTGACGCGGGCCGTGTCGATGACGAAGCCGCGCGCCTGGGCGTACTCGAGGAAGCCTTCCACGATCTTCGGGTCGGTCGGGTCTGCCTTCGCCACGATGGCCTTGGTGTTGTCGGGATTCTGTGGCCGCCCGCGTTACGTGCCGAAGAGCTGGCGAAGTATGGAAGCGGAGACGGAGGTGTTCGTGGACGGCCACATAACGATCAGAGCGAGCCAAGCCAGGTCATCAGCGCTTCATC